>Ga0315286_10006508_pt1 | contig 11371 bp, 7 predicted proteins | sample YL17G10_0_MG_FD_205038 | JGI IMG/M metagenome (GOLD analysis project Ga0315286, IMG submission 205038) | Sediment microbial communities from Yellowstone Lake, YNP, Wyoming, USA - YL17G10_0 | ecosystem: Environmental > Aquatic > Freshwater > Lake > Sediment | place: USA: Wyoming | collected...
ACGGGCTTGCCCGCCGGCGAACCCATGCGCTGCCGATACACGAGCACGTCATCAGCACGATCGATCTGGTAGGTCGACCAGGCGAGCATCGGCGCCTGGCCCAGCTTCGTGATGTCGTCAACCTGCAGCCGCACCTGGACAAACCGACGGCCAAACCTCCGCCACGCGCTGACGCGCACCACGTGCGCCACCTCCGAATTGTAGATCTTCCGCACCAGATCGCGGTCGAGCGGTGCGCTCGGTTCCGTCTTCAGGTCGACGCCACGCAGGCTGACCAGCGCGGCTAGCGACGTGTTGACATAGACGGAAGCGCTGCCGTCAACCGACAGGTACACCTCTTCTTCGTACTCGTACTGGCGCACGAGTCCGCCGCCGCAGGCCGGGGTCATGATGATAAACAGGCCGATCAGGGCCAGGAGGAGCACAGTTCGGGATGGCGATCGGGCGCCGGACGGCATAGCCCGACAATGATATCGGATTGCGGCGCCACAATCCGAACGCCGGCATGCCAGCAGGAAGGCGGTTCCGCCGCGTCCCCCCCGCTCACGCAAGCGCGCACCAAAACATGCCTTGCCGGGACTCGTCGCCGGCCTGACGTGGGGCAACCACAGGGGGTTGCCCCTACATCTGCCGTAGGGGCGGGCCCCCGCCTGCCCTGCCTGCCCTGAGTTTGTCGAAGGGAGCGAAGTCGAAGGGTGCCCGCCCGACCCTGTTTCGGCCCTCGCGGCACGTTTTGCAGACTCCGCCCTTCGACTTCGCTCAGGGCTGGCTGTCGGCTTGGTTCGAGGGGCCGCTGCGCGAAGCGCCACGGCATCTCTTCCCCCTGCAGGCTGTCTGTCGTCGCTGGCCTTTCTACCGTCTACCGTCTACTGACATCGCCTTCTTACTTCTTTCCACGTGCGTCTCTCCTGTTCGAGGGGCCGCTCCGGAAGCCGCCTTCCTGCCGGCACCCAGGTTTCCTGTCACTCTTCCCGAATCCCTAATCCCTAATCCCAGTATCATCCTCCCATGTCCACCCTCTACCTGATCGACGGCAGCTCCCAGATGTACCGGGCGTACCACGCCATCCAGGGACTGACCGGGCCTGATGGCCGTTCCACCAACGCGGTGTTCGGTTTCGTCATGATGCTTCGAAGGCTGTTGGCCGATCATCGGCCCGACCTGATTGCCGCGGCCTTCGACCTGGCGGGACCGACGTTCCGGAGCGAATTGGCCGGCGACTACAAAGCGCATCGCCCGCCGATGCCGCCTGATCTGAAGGAACAGATCGTGTGGGTCCATCGCTCGTGCGAAGCGCTGGGCGTCCCGGTACTCACATCCGTGGGATTCGAGGCGGACGATGTGATCGGGACGCTGGCACTCAAGGGCGCGGCCGCGGGTCTTGATGTGGCGATTGTCACCGGCGACAAGGATTTCTATCAACTGGTGGGCGGGCGAATCCGCGTGTTCAACCCGCGGGATGAGGGCACCTGGTACGACGAAGCCGGTGTGGTCGGGAAGTTCGGCGTTCCGCCGCAACAAGTGATCGACCTGCTCGCGCTGACCGGTGACGTGGTCGACAACGTGAAAGGCGTCCCCGGCATTGGCGAGAAGGGTGCGCGGGAGTTGCTGGCGCAGTTCGGCTCTCTCGATGCCCTGCTCGAACAGGCCGCCGCCGTCACGCAGAAACGGTACCGCGAGGCCCTGCTGGCCAACGCCGCTGCCGCGCACTTGAGCCGCGAACTGGTCACGATCCGCACGGACGTGCCCGTCGAAACCGACCTGGAGCGTTTCCGCTACCCGGGTCCCTCGCGCGAGGCGTGCTACACGCTGTTCGCCGAACTCGGTTTCCGGACGCTCTCCCGCGAGTTCGCCCCGGCACACGAGATCGCGGCGATCGCTCGCGACTACGAAGTCGTCGATTCCATTGAGGCACTCGAGACACTGGTGGGCCAGCTCGTGGTGGCGGGCCGATTCGGCATGCGCGTCGTGGGAGACGGCCCGGCGCCGATGCACGCACGCCTTGTGGGTCTGGCGTTTTCTGCGCGTGAGGGGCACGCCCGCTATGTTCCGCTTGGTCATCGCTCGCTCGATGAGTATCCCAATCTCCCGGAGCGGGCCGTCGTCGACGTCCTGCGACCGCTGCTGGAGGACCCGGCGCTTGAGGTGTTCGGTCACGACCTGAAGACCGACATGATCGTCCTGGCGCGTCATGGAGTGAGGCTGGGCGGTCGCGCGTTCGACACAATGCTGGCCAGCTACCTCCTCGATTCCACGCGGGCGCCGCACGCACTCGAGACCATTGCGCTCGAACACATCGGCGTCCGGGCCGCGACCGAGGAACTCACCTACGGGAAGGGCGCCAAGGCGATGCAGGCCTCGGACCTGCCTGCGGCGGCCACCCTGGCCTTTGCCGGAGAACGTGCCGAGTTGCCGTTGCGGCTGGCGGGGACGCTGCAGGACCAGCTCGCCAGTCACTCGCTGACCGATCTGAACGACGCGATGGAATTGCCACTCGTCTCCATCCTTGCCGAGATTGAGCAGATCGGGGTGCGCGTCGATACGGCGGCGCTCGCCGCGCTGTCGACGCGTCTCGAGCGAGACCTCCAGGCCCTTGGTCTCCGGATCTTTGAGATGGGCGGCGGCGAGTTCAACATCAACTCACCGAAGCAGCTGGCCGAGGTCCTGTTCGAGCGACTGCAGCTGCCCGCCCCGAAAAAGACCGGCAAGACGGGCGTCGCCTCGACGGCCGTCGGCGTACTGGAGGAACTCGCGCTCACGCACGAACTGCCGCGCCTCGTTCTCGAGTGGCGCAGCATGCAGAAGCTCAAGGGAACCTACATCGACGCGCTCCCGCTGCTGGTGCACGCCGACACCGGGCGCGTCCATACCAGCTTCAATCAGGCGGTCGCCGCGACGGGGCGGCTGAGCAGCAGCGACCCGAATCTGCAGAACATCCCGGTCCGCACCGAACTCGGACGGGAAATCCGGCGGGCGTTTACTGCCGACCCTGGCTGCGTGTTGATCTCAGCCGATTACTCCCAGATCGAGCTGCGCGTGCTGGCCCACCTCGCGGGCGATCAGGCGCTTATCGAGGCGTTCAAGCGCGGAGAGGATATTCACGATCGGACGGCCGACGCGATCTTCGGGCCAGGCAGCACGAAGGATCGCAAAGAGCGGCGCACCGTCGCGAAGATGATCAATTACGCGCTGCTCTACGGCAAGACGGCGTTCACCCTGGCGAAGGACATCGGCGTGACGCAGCAGGCGGCGCAGGCCTTTATCGATGCCTACTTTGCGGGGTTCCCTGGCGTGCGCCGGTTTCTCGATCGCACCCTCGAGGAGGCGCGCGTCTCCGGCGAGGTGAGAACCCTGTTCGGCCGGCGGCGGCCTGTCCCGGAGTTGACGAGCCAGAACGGCCAGGTGCGAAGCGCCGCCGAGCGGATTGCCGTCAACATGCCGATCCAGGGCACGGCGGCCGACATCATGAAGCGGGCGATGATTGACGTGCATCGCGCGCTCAAGGTTCGCCCGGCGGGGCCGGACGGGCGACGGCCGCGGATGATCCTCACCGTGCACGACGAGCTGCTCTTCGAGGTCCGGCGCGAGGAGGCCGACGAGATCGCCGCGCTCGTCCGGGAATGGATGGAAGGGGCGGCCACATTGGCGGTGCCGCTGACGGTGGACGTCGGCATCGGAGACAACTGGAACGACGCCAAACCCTAGACATCTTCTATCGGCGTCATCTCACCGATTGAAGCAAGTTTTCGTCACCCCGGCGCAAGCCGGGGTCCCCAACGCGGCAGCCGCATTGGGGTGGCATACGGGGTCCAGAGAGGTACACGGCTGGATTCCGGCGTACGCCGGAATGACGAGTACTGGGAGCGTAGAGAGAGGACGGGCGCACAAGCGGTCCTTCCACGTTGACCCCGGATTTTCTGGGAGACGCGGTGCATAACTTGTCTCGGCCTCTATAATGGATTCCCGTGGAACCTCTCGTTGTCCCTCGCGACCAGCACACGCTCTCGCGACGGGATGTTGATCCAGACGCGCTGAAGGTCCTCTACCGCCTGAAGGATGCCGGGTTCTCCGCCTACCTGGTCGGGGGCGGTGTGCGGGATCTGCTGCTCGGGCGACGGCCGAAAGATTTTGACATCGGCACCAACGCGCATCCGTACCAGATCAAGAAGCTGTTCCGGAATTGCTGGATCATCGGTCGCCGGTTCCGGCTGGCTCACATCGTGTTCGGCAAGAAGGTCATCGAGGTCGCCACGTTCCGCCGCCAGGTGACCGACGATGAGATGGCCGAGGCAAAGACGGCGGCTGAGAGCGGCGAAGCGCAGGTGCCAGACGACCACCAGCACCTGATTCATCGCGACAACACGTTCGGCACGGCCGAAGAAGACGCGTTCCGCCGCGACTTCACGATCAATGCGCTCTTCTACGATATCGCCACCTTTTCAATCATCGACTATGTGGGCGGGTTACAGGACCTGCGCGCCCGCGTGGTCAAGTGCATTGGCAATCCGGAGGTCAGGTTTCGAGAGGATCCGGTGCGCATGCAGCGGGCGATGTCGTTTGGCGCGCGGCTGGAGTTCGACGTCGATCAGCCCATTCTTGAGGCGATCGCACGTCATCGCGGCGAAATCGCGAAGGCCGCCCCGCCGCGGCTGATGGATGAGTACTACAAGATTCTGCGGACCGGCTGCGCGCGCCGAACATTCGAGACGTTGAAGCGGGTCGGGCTGTTCGAACCGCTCAGCCCGGTTCTGCACGAGCAGGCCGGCGACACGCTGTGGGCGTCGCTCGATCGCCTCGACGCCTACCGCCGTCGTTTTGGGGCCTGTCCGGACACGCTGACCAATCCGGTGCTGCTCGGCAGCTTGATCGTGCCCCTGGGGTTTTCGCAGGCCGGGTGGCCGTTGTGGCTCGAAGCCGGCGACACGCCCGGGCTGAATCTGGGGCTGCTGCCGCTGGCGAGAAAGGACGTCGAGCGGATCCACCAGGTGATGATGCTGCAGCGTCGGCTGCGGGAGCCGAGCCGCTCCCCCCACGCGCGGCGGATGCTCGTCCAGCGCTCAGCGTTCGCCGACGCGCTGACCTGGCTCGAAATCCACTCGGACTCGCCGGATCTGCTGGCCCAATGGCGGGAAGAAGCGGGCCAGCCGGCGCCGGAATCGACACCCGTGCCGCGCAGACGCCGGCGACGACGACGTCCACGGCTGTAACAGGAGGGCAACCGTTCGACGCGGCGCCGACGCGCCTTGCTCACGGCGAGCCATCAGGGGGTTGCCCCTACACCAGTCCGAGTCCGCGTAGGGGCGGGCCCCCGTCTGCCCTGAGCGGAGTCGAAGGGTGCCCGCCCGCACACGCCGCAGGCGCCCCCGACCGATTTGGCTTCCCAGCATGCCTCAAGGTAGAATCGACGGGTGCCGGATTTGATACCGGCTCCTCTCGCCTCGCACGCCCCCCGTCGCCGTTCTTGAGACGAGACGGCTTGTCGGCCCGACACGCTGGCTACCCGAACAAGACGATTGCCTGTTTGCCGGGGAGACGTGCCATGCGCGTGAAGGACTTTCTGACGATTCGCGACTTCGACACCGACGAACTGCAGCACCTGCTCGATCTCGCCCGTGACATCAAGGCCAATCCCAGCCGGTTCGCCGACTCGCTCAAGGGCAAGACGCTCGCCCTCATCTTCGAGAAGCCCTCGCTCCGGACGCGCGTGAGCTTTGACGTGGGCATCCAGCAGTTGGGCGGGTTCTCGGTCTACCTGTCGCCCGCCGAGATCAATCTCGGCAAGCGCGAGTCGATCTATGACGTCGCCAAGAATCTCGAGCGGATGGTGCAGGGCATCATGATCCGCACGTTTGGCCACGACATCGTCGACAAGATGGCGGAGTTTGCGGACATCCCGATCATCAACGGGCTCACCGACTTCAGCCATCCGTGCCAGGCGATGGCGGACTTCCTGACGATGACCGAGGTCAAGGGATCGCTTGCCGGCCTCAAGCTCGCCTACGTCGGCGATGGCAACAACGTCTCGAATTCGCTGATGTTCGCGGCGGCGCGATTCGGCGTCCACGTCGCGATTGGCGCACCGGCCGGTTACCAGCCGACGCCTGAAGTCACCGCGTGGACACGCACAGCGGGCGCGAAGACCGGGTCGACATGCCTCATCACCGAGGATCCGGCCGAAGCGGTCGCCGATGCCGACGTCGTGTACACCGATACCTGGGCGAGCATGGGCCAGGAATCTGAAGCCTACGCGCGCAAGGCGGTCTTCAGGCCGTTCCAGGTGAATGCGTCACTGTTCGCGCGGGCCAGGCCGGACTCGATTTTTATGCACTGCCTGCCCGCACATCGCGGCGACGAAGTGACCGACGAGGTCATCGACTCACCGCGCTCGGTGGTGTTCCAGCAAGCCGAGAATCGCCTGCACGCGCAAAAGGCGATCATGCTGGAACTGATGAAGTAGGTGTGGGGTGGCGCAGACAGCGGTTGTTGCCGTCGGCGGGAACTCGCTCATCCGCGCGGGTGAGAAGGGGACCATTGCGGAACAGCTCGCCAACTCGCGGCGGACGGCGGAGGCGATTGTCCAAATCATCCGCCTCGGCTTCCACGTCGTCGTCACCCACGGCAACGGCCCGCAGGTCGGTGCGGCACTGCTGCGGTCCGAGCGGTCGGCCGATCATGTCTACACCCACCCGCTCGATGTCTGCGACGCGACCACGCAGGGCGAAATCGGATACTTGTTGCAGCAGGCACTGCAAGGGGCACTCGCCGACGCGGGATTGAACACACCCGTCGCGACTGTGCTGACACAGGTTGTGGTGTCGCAGGCCGATCCGGCGATGGAGCGGCCAACCAAGCCCATCGGTCCGTTTTATTCGGCGCGAGAGGCCGAGATCAGGCATCAGCAGTTCGGCTGGCACATTGTCGAGGATGCCGCCCGAGGTTTCCGGCGGGTCGTGCCGTCGCCTGAGCCGATCGAGATCGTCGAAGAAGGCGTTATCCGGCGCCTGACGGACACTGGCGTTTTGGTCGTCGCCGTGGGCGGCGGCGGCATTCCGGTGGTGCGCGTGGGGCGCGGGTTGCGCGGCGTTGAGGCCGTCATCGACAAGGATCGGGCGTCGGCTCTGCTGGCCTCGCGGCTTCGGTCGGACCTGTTCATCATCTCGACCGACGCCGAACGCGTCTGCCTGAACTACAAGAAGGCAGATCAGCGACCGCTCGGGCGGATCACGGCCGACGACCTCGCCAGGCACCACGCCGAGGGGCATTTTCCGCCGGGCAACATGGGACCCAAGGTCGAGTCGGCTCTGCGGTTTCTGCGGGATGGCGGGCAGGAAGTGATTATCACGTCCTACGAACGCCTGGTCGATGCGGTTCGGGGAGACGCGGGAACGCATATTGTGCGCGGGTGATGAACATGACACTCAATCACGTCATAGAGTCCCAGCAATTCACCGTCCCGCTCCTGATGGAGCTGTTCGATCGGACACGGCAGATGGAGCGCATGGTCGCTCGCGGGGGCACCCGCGATTACTCCGACAAGATCATGGCATCACTCTTCTACGAGCCGTCCACGCGCACACGCTTCTCGTTCGAAGCCGCCATGTACCGTCTGGGCGGCCGCGTGCTGTCGACCGAGCATGCGCGGGTGTTCTCGTCCGAGATCGACGTCGAACAGCTCGAAGACACGATTCGAATCATCTCGTCATTTTCCGACGTGATTGTGCTGCGGCCGACCGAAGAGGGCGGGGCACGGCGGGCCGCGCGGGTGTCACGGGTGCCGATCATCAACGCAGGTGACGGCAGCAGCGGCCAGCATCCGACGCAGGCCCTGCTCGACCTCTACACGATCTACCGCGAGCGGCGGTCGCTTGACGGCCTGACGATTGCGATTGTCGGCGAGCTTGATGGCGGCCGGACCGCGCGTTCGCTGGCCTACCTGTTGAGCAAGTTCGAACGGGTCAAGATTCACTTTGTCAGCCCACCCGAGCTGCAGATGCGCCCGGACATCCTGGCACACCTCGACGAGCACAACGTCTGGTACGACATGCTCCACGACGTCGATCCGATCGCGGGAGAGGTCGATGTGATCTACCAGACGCGCATCCGCCCGGATCGGGTGTCGGATCGCGCGGCGCTCTCCCGCTACACGATCAACGCCCGGCTGCTGCGAAAGATGAAGCCGGACGCGATGATTCTGCATCCTCTGCCGCGGACGGTCGAGATCGACAAGGACGTCGACGATGATCCCCGGGCGCTGTATTTCAAGCAGGCGGCCAACGGCCTGGTCGTCAGGATGGCGTTGCTGACACTGCTGTGGGATCGCGAGTAGGAGACGTCTGATGCTGACTCCCCGAAACCAGCGGCCGGAAGACCATTAGCGGTCCGTGGCGCAAGTCCCGGCGACCTGAACACCACTCCCGGAGTGGTTTCTTGGCACCGAGAATTCCGCGAGAAACCAATCCGGGAGTGGTTTTCTCGATCTATTGATCCGTCTTTCACAGGTGCGTTATGGAAACAGCAGCGGTTCGCAGTCAGGCATTCATCGATCTCGAAGAGCGGTACGGCGCTCACAACTACCACCCGCTCGACGTCGTCATCGAGCGGGCCGAAGGGGTGTGGGTGTACGACGTGGACGGCAAACGTTATCTGGACTGTCTGGCCGCCTACTCGGCGGTCAACCAGGGCCACTGCCATCCGCGCATCATGCAGGCGATGCTGGATCAGGCGAAGCGCGTCACGCTGACGTCGCGCGCGTTCCGCAACGATCAACTCCCCCTGCTCTTCAAGGAACTGCACGACCTGACGGGCATGGACATGTCGCTGCCCATGAATTCCGGCGCCGAGGCGGTCGAGACCGCGCTGAAGGCCGCGCGGAAGTGGGGCTACACGGTCAAAGGCATCCCGGCCGGCAAGGCCGAGATCATCGCCTGCCAGAACAACTTCCACGGGCGCACGATCGCCATCATCAGCTTCTCGACCGAGGCCCAGTACACGGATGGCTTCGGCCCGCTGGCGCCGGGATTCACCGTCATCCCCTACGGCGACGCGGCAGCACTCGAAGCGGCCATCACGCCGAATACGGCGGGGTTTCTCGTCGAGCCCATCCAGGGCGAAGCCGGCATCGTCCTGCCGCCGGCCGGGTTCCTCAAGAAGGCCGCTGAGATCTGCAAGAAGCACAACGTCCTCTTCATCGCCGACGAGATCCAGTCTGGGCTTGGCCGTACTGGCAGACTCTTCGCGCACCAGTGGGACGGTATCGAGCCCGACATGGTGATTATCGCCAAGGCGCTGTCGGGCGGTTTCTACCCGATCTCGGCGGTCCTGTCGCGGAGCGAGGTACTGGGCGTCTTCAAGCCTGGCGATCACGGCAGCACGTTTGGCGGCAACCCGCTGGCCTGCGCGGTGGCACGCGCGGCGCTCAAGGTGCTGGTCGACGAGAAACTGGTCGAGCGCTCCGCCGAACTCGGCGCGTACTTCCTCGCGAAGCTCTGCACGCTCACGAGCCCGATCATCAAGGAAGTCCGCGGACGCGGCCTATGGATTGGCGTCGAGTTGACCGTCGCCGCCCGTCCCTATTGCGAGCGCCTGATGCAAGAGGGCCTGCTCTGCAAGGACACGCACAACTATGTCATCCGCCTGGCGCCGCCGCTCGTCATCACGCGCGACGAGATCGACTGGGCATTCGACCGGATAAGGAAAGTCATTGAAGGCTAAGGCGCTTTCGGTCCGTCATTCCGGCGAACGCCGGAATCCAGTCGTGTACCTCTCTGGACCCCGTATGCCACCCCAATGCGGCTGCCGCGTTGGGGACCCCGGCTTGCGCCGGGGTGACGGATGTTTGTCCCATCCGGCAGGATGAAGCCCACAGATAGAGTCTGGCTAAAGAACCGCGAACCCCGAGAGTGAAACCACTATGAAACGTATCCGCACCGTCATCATGGGCGCCGCCGGGCGCGATTTCCACAACTTCAACGTCGTCTACCGCAGCGACGCCCGCTACGACGTCGTCGCGTTTACCGCGACCCAGATTCCGAACATCGACGACCGGCGCTACCCCGCATCGCTCGCCGGCAAGTTGTATCCGAAGGGCATCCCGATTCTGGCCGAAGAAGATCTCGAGTCCATCATCCGCGAACACAGGGTCAACGAGGTCGTCTTCGCGTATAGCGACGTGCCCTACACCTACGTCATGGACCGCGGCTCGATCGCCAACTCGGCCGGCGCCAGCTTCAAGATCCTGAGCGCGGCGGAGACGATGCTCACGAGCACGAAGCCCGTGATTTCGGTGTGCGCGGTCCGCACCGGCTCCGGCAAGAGCCAGACCACCCGCCGCATCGCGGCGATTCTCCGGGACCACGGTCTGAAAGTCGCTGCCATCAGGCACCCGATGCCGTACGGGAACCTGGAGAAGCAGCGGGTCCAGCGCTTCGGGTCGATTGCCGACCTCAAAAAGCACGAGTGCACGATCGAGGAAATCGAGGAGTACGAGCCGCACATCGTCAGCGGCACGATCATCTACGCCGGCGTGGACTACGGCGACATTCTGGCGCAGGCGCAGGCGGAAGCCGACGTCATCGTCTGGGATGGCGGCAACAATGACACGCCCTTCTACAAGCCGAATCTGCACATCGTCTTGGCCGATCCCCTGCGCGTCGGCAACGAACTGCTCTACCATCCGAGCGAAACCAACCTGCGGATCGCGGATGTCGTCATCATCAACAAGGTGGACACCGCCGATATCAACGCCATCAACAAGCTGCGGCAGAACATCCGCCGGGTCAACAGCCGGGCCACCATCATCGAGGCGGCGTCGCCCATTCTGGTCGATCACCCCGAGTACATCACCGGCAAGCGCGTGCTCGTCGTCGAGGACGGCCCGACGCTGACGCACGGCGAGATGAAGTTCGGCGCGGGCGTGGTGGCGGCGGGCAAGTTCGGCGCCTCCGAAATCGTGGACCCGCGGCCCTGGACCGTGGGGACGATCAGCGCCACCTTCAAGAAGTACCCGAACATTGGCACGCTGCTGCCTGCGATGGGCTACGGCGACAAGCAGGTGAAGGACCTCGAGACCACGATCAACAAGGTGCCGTGCGACGCCGTCATCATCGGCACGCCGATCGATCTGAACCGTCTGATCAAGATCCGGAAACCGACCGTGCGGGTGCGGTACGAGTTGCAGGAAATCGGCAAGCCCGACCTGATGGATGTCCTGAAGCGGTTCCTGACAGGGCGCAAGCCGTCCGGCACGCGGCGTAAGTCCTGAGCGCAGTCGAAGGGCTGAAGCCGTTTCTGACAGAGCGCAAGCCGTCCGGCACGCGGCGAAAGTCCTGAGCGCAGTCGAAGGGCTGAAGCCGTTTCTGACAGAGCGCAAGCC
>Ga0315286_10006513_pt1 | contig 11368 bp, 6 predicted proteins | sample YL17G10_0_MG_FD_205038 | JGI IMG/M metagenome (GOLD analysis project Ga0315286, IMG submission 205038) | Sediment microbial communities from Yellowstone Lake, YNP, Wyoming, USA - YL17G10_0 | ecosystem: Environmental > Aquatic > Freshwater > Lake > Sediment | place: USA: Wyoming | collected...
GACCCGGAAACTACCGTCCTTGCCGCGCATTTCCTTAATGGGATAGTCATCGGGAATGGTCAAATTGAAGGTCTTTTCCTTATTCTTTTCAGCGCCCTGCAAACAAGAAGCGAATCCTGCCACAGGCGACCGCGAGTCCTTATCCATTTCGTATAATATGTCTTTGTGATTCAACCAGGGTTTCCCGTCCACATTAGCCTGGATATTCATGGTAACTAAATCATCTAGCTCAGCCGGGCGGTCCGCGGGGACCCATGCCCCTTGTTCCTTCCGGAACTCGTCCATGGCAGCGGCAACCTCTTTGTCGGTGACTTCTATTTCCGGGCTGGCATCAAGCCTTATGCCATGGTAGTCGCCAAGCTTCACTTCCGGTTTGAGAGACACGGTGGCCTTGAAAATCAGAGGCTCAGTTTGAGTAATCTCTAGTTCCGGCTCGGCAATGGGTTCAAGGTCCTTCGATTGTATCGCTTCCTTGTAAAGTTGAGGTACAAGATGCTCCAGTGCCTCTTCCAACAAAGCCCTCTTCCCTATGTGTTGCTCCAGAATGACTCTGGGGGCCTTTCCTCTGCGGAAACCAGGCACGGACACCTCCTTAACGAGGTGATGATAAGCCTCATCCAGTGATTTGTCTAACTCACTGGCTTCAGCCTCTATATTAAGAGCTATCCGGCAATTCTCCAAATTTTCCGTGCTTACTTTCATAGCTAATTCCCTGTCACTGCGAACGGAGAACCTCGCGCTTTGGCTTAAGGTTGAGCTCATCAAGTTGATGCTTGTCAACATAAGAAGGGCTATCTAACATCACATCAACGGCATTCTGATTCTTGGGGAAGGCGATAACTTCCCTTATGCTCCGCTCCCTGGCCAGTAACATCACTAAACGGTCCAGACCGATGGCAATACCACCGTGCGGCGGTGCTCCATATTCCAGCGCTTCTAGGAAACCTCCAAATCGGCTTTCTGTTTCTTCTTTGCTGTAACCGAGTAGACCAAATACTCTCTCCTGAAATTGACGATTATGGATTCTAATGCTGCCGCTACCAAGTTCGCAGCCATTGCACACCACGTCATAATGTTGACCGTGAACTCTAGCCGGTTCACTATCAAGAAGTGCCACATCTTCCCATCGAGGAGCGGTGAACGGATGGTGCATGGGTTCCCAACGATTCTCAGCTTCACTCCACTCCAAAAAAGGGAAATCGACTACGAAGGCAAAAGCCAGGAGGTTAGCATCAGCTAGATTAAGTCGCTGTGCCATCTGGCGGCGTAGCTCATCTAGTGTCTTGTTGACTATGGCCGGCTTATCGGCCACCATAAGTAAAAGGTCGCCAGGCTTTGCCTCGAATCTATCGCATATCTCTTTGAATTGACCAGGAGTCAGATATTTAGCAGCCGCCGATTTCACGTCATCCAGAGTCATTGCCTCCCCTGTAAAAGCCATCGTCACCAAACCCTGGGCACCACAACCCTTAGCCAAATCAATCAGTTCATCCAGTTGATGGCGAGAATAATGACCACAACCGGGAACGCATATCCCTTTCACTTTGCCATTGTTACCGAGGGCTGTCCGGAAAACCTGGAAGTCGGTGTTGGCAGAGATATCGGATATGTCCTTGATCTCTAAGCCAAACCTTATGTCCGGTTTATCTGTGCCAAATCTCTCCATCGCTTCTTTATAGGAAAGGCGTGGAAAGGGCTCCACTAATCGCATATCAGGTTTGACAGTCTTGACAAGCGAGGTAAACAGTTCCTCCATGAGCCGCAATATGTCCGGCGCCTCAACGAAACTCATCTCCAGGTCAAGCTGGGTGAACTCAGGCTGCCGATCCGCTCGCAGGTCCTCATCTCTAAAGCAACGAGCTATCTGGAAGTACTTGTCAAATCCAGCTACCATGAGCAGTTGTTTTAGCTGCTGTGGCGATTGAGGCAGGGCATAGAACTTCCCAGGATTGACGCGGCTGGGCACAAGGTAATCCCGCGCTCCCTCTGGCGTGCTCTTAATCAGAATGGGTGTCTCAATTTCCACAAATCCCTTAGCGTCGAGAAAATCACAAATGAACTTTATCGCTCTGTGGCGTAGAATGAGATTGTCCTGCAGTCTGGGTCTTCTCAGGTACAGGTAGCGGTTTTTCAGGCAAAGCGATTCCTCAACTTCTTCATCCTCACTTATGTAGAATGGCGGCGTTTTTGATGGATTAAGGATGACAGCCTCTTGTGCTACGACTTCAATATCTCCAGTAGCCAGTTTGCGATTCTCTGTCCCTTTGGGGCGACTGGCGACTTCTCCGGTGACCTGAATCACGAACTCACTGCGCAGGGAACCAGCTACCTCGTACGCTTCTTGTGATATCTGAGGATTGAACACGACCTGGACTACGCCTTCCCGGTCACGCAGGTCGATGAATACCTTCCCACCGTGGTCACGACGCCGATGCACCCAGCCGGCTAGAGCAACCTTCTGTCCGGCATGCCTCTCCCCCAGTTCCCCGCAGTTATGGCTTTTCAGCAAAGATAGTCTCCTTTTCTAGATTGGTCATTATAGCCTATAAAAGAGCTTGTTTTCAATTGAGCCCTCGACACCGATTAATAGCACTAAGTTCCTATCACGTCCGGCGCTAAAATGAGTCGAACAAGGACTTTCGTGAGAGCAATCGGTGTGTCTGTGTCGTTTAGGTTGATTATTGTTGTACCGCCTGAAATCAGCGACGGCTGCTAGCCATCCTGCTTCAACATCTTTATGACATACTTGGCAAGATTGTCATTGATTTCGTTATGTCACGGAATAGGCTGAGCAACTTTTGTTCTTGGATTCTCATACTAGTCGTGCATTCATCCACGCCTGATAAAAATACGACCCATCTCTTCCAGCTGCCTTTCCAGTTCTTTCCTCTTTATGCTATTTCCAGTTGGGCAACTTTACGAACATACGGAATAGCACCGCTGGTCAAATCGTCATAGATATCTTTGAGGTTTTCTTTCAATTCTTCCAGCGACTCCCCTTGCGTCATATAGTCTGGATATTCTTCCAGATAACCCAGCCACATATCATCATCTTGCCAGTATACAAATCTTGCGGTACTCATAATCTCTTCCTTGACATTCTTGCTCTTAAATTATATCACTTCTCCTGCCTGACGTTCTAAATCAGCAGCGACCCCACGTTGTGCTGCCTGCCGAGGCGCGATCTGAAAGGTCATGACTCGGCTAGCTCTCGAAGAACCGCTAACACATCTTTGTGTGGTACATCGCTGCGAATTACTGCTTCGCCAATATCCTGCAACAACACCCAGCGAATTGCCTTTCCTTTTACTTTTTTATCCAATTCCATGGCCCTGGTTATCCCGGCAAGGCTCAATTTGAGATTGCTTAGCTTCCTGCCACGACTTTGGCTCGCACCTTCGGCCCGCAATGACGTGGGTAAGCTAAATTTCTGCAATAGGGATTGTTGGCGCTCCACTGCCGTTGAAGGCAGAAGACCCAATCGCTGACTCAACTTAGCGGCTCCCATCATGCCAATGGCTACCGCTTCGCCGTGGAGAAATCGTTTATACCGAGTAGCCGCCTCCAGACCGTGACCGATGGTATGCCCATAATTCAGAATGGTGCGTTTCCCTTCTCTTTCTTTTTCGTCCTGGCTGACCACTTGAGCTTTGATAACAGCGCTACGGGCAACCGCTTGGGTAAGCGACTCCGGCTCTAGCTTTGTCAACCTACCAACATTGCTCTCCAGGAATTCAAGACATTCCTTATCAAGAATCAAGCCATGCTTAATAACCTCGGCCCAGCCTGAGGTCAGCTCACGCTGAGGCAGAGTCCTAATAGTCTGAGGGTCAGCTACAACTAGCTTAGGCTGATAGAAGGCGCCGATAAGGTTCTTTCCCTCAGGATGATTAACCCCGACCTTGCCCCCGATGCTGGCATCAACCATGGCTACTAGACTGGTGGGCACTTGTACCCAGGGCATGCCCCGTAAGAAGGTGGCCGCCACAAACCCGGCTAAGTCACCTACCATGCCCCCACCCAAGGCGACGATTACATCGTCCCGCTCCGCTCGATGCCCGACAAGGAAATCATAGATCTTGATAGCATAGTCCATACTTTTCGTTTCTTCACCCGGCGGCACTACAAAAGAATTAACAGCAAAGCCAGCGTCCTTGAGGATTCCCTCAACTTTGCTGCCATAAAGGGAGAAGACATTCTCGTCGCTAATTATGGTAGCTGTGCCAGATAGAGCAGCTTGCTTCATCTTCTCACCGAGTTTGTCTAATAACCCATAGCCAACAAAGACAGGATAGCTTTGAGTCTCAGTCTCCACCACGCAGGCGATGTCCTTATCACTGTCGCGGCGGTCCGCTTTCCTCGTGTCATTGCGAGCGGAGCGTGGTAATCCCGGTGTTGAGTGTTCGTGAGATTGCTTCGGCATTTCATGCCTCGAAATGACGCCCGGAGCATCCCCGACAATCGACGTATCATTGCCTGTAGTCCCGATGAAATCGGGGCGACGAAGCAATCTCCAGGCCCTTACTACCTCCTCTGCCACTTCACTGATGCTTAAGCCGTCAGTATGGATTGTCCAGTCGGCCTTGGCATAGTGAGGCTGCCGCGAGGCTTTAAGCTGCCTGATGCGTTCCAAAGGGTTATCGGTGGCTAAGAGGGGGCGAACTTCAGTCTCAGGGCTACAAGCAGCCTCATGGAACAAGCGCTCATGGATTGTCTCAGGCCTGGCCTCCAGACAGACAATTAACCCGGTTCTGGCAAGCAATTCATAGTTTTGCGGGTCAACTATGGCACCGCCGCCAATAGCTATCACTGTCTGCCTTTGCTGGCAAGCTTCTCTAATTGTCTCGCGCTCCAGTTCCCTGAACTTGCCTTCCCCATCGTGACGAAAGATCTGAGCGATAGGCTTACCAGCTTGTTTGACTATGTCATCATCGGTATCCAGAAAATCCCAATTTAGTCTCCGGGCCACCTCTTTACCCACCAGAGATTTACCGGTGCCTGAGAAACCCGTGATTACGAGATTGGCTATTTGCCTGTCTACTTTCATCAGTTGTATTTGTCAGTATATTGAAAAATCGGGTCTGGGGCAACAGCAGCCATTGCGCGAGATTGACTGGGCTCTTTGTCAAATGTTGTGGAAACACCTTCGGGATGATGCAAACCGCAGGGACGTTCTCCTCAAACAGACATCGGTACTTTTGAGGCCATAAGAGACTCGCCTGAGGATTTCTGTAGTGGCGGGGTTTATCCCCGCCTCTTTGACGGTCTGATGCGGGCGGGTACAAGACCCGCCCCTACGACGATGCTGAAAATCGGGCCTGGGGCAACAGCAGCCATTGCGCGAGATTGATTACCAATTACCAGGTGTCATTGCAAGCCTGGACTTGTTGGGGCGTGGCAATCCCATTGTCTTCCACGGAGACTGCTTCGGCACAGTCGTGCCTCGCAACGACAAGACGGGGAGACGAACCTACATTGCCTGGCTTGTTCCGGGCACTAGCGAGGAATCTTACTCCTCGCAATCACAGCAAAGAAGTGTCACTGGGCTACTGAACGAGTACAGCCTGTTGACAAATACCCACAGGCAGCGTATCATACAGATTTACCCTAGCTGTGCCTGGGCGCGGGCACAGCCTACTCTCAACAGAGAGCGCAGTTTCTTCTTTGTGAGGCTGCTATTGTGAATCCATATCACAGACGGCGCTTACTACCTATGTCCGCGGCTTGCCGGCTTACTTGTAGATGCGGACGAAATTGTGAAAAGATCTCGACAGAACGCGTCTAATGGACTTACTTAACAGGATTTTAACATTGTTAGGATACTGTTAAAGATAAGAAGATGAAACTAGAGAAGGGAGGTGATGCCTATCGAATGAGATTGTGGAGCATTACACTTTAGGTAGATACAACAAAGGAGGAGAAAAGTATGGCAAGAAAGCTTCTAATCATTCTTATAGCAGTTACGGCGATTCTGGGAATGGTGCTGCCTGGATGTGGGGGCGGACCCATTGAGCCAGAAACCCGTACCACAGGCCCCTTTCTGGACGAGGTCCTGATAACCAACGAGCCAAATTTCACAGCGGCAGTGACACGGCTGCAGACCGACGATCTGGATTTGTTCGCGTACGGCATGGCTGATGCTGCCCTGTTCCAGACAGTGCGGTCCGATCCCAAGCTGGCATACTCAACCAGCCTTGGCTCATACAACGAGTTCACATTCAACCCCGTGGGGCCGGTATTCAACGGCACCGGGAAGCTGAACCCGTTCGCTAGTCCGAAGTTCCGTGAGGCCATGAACTGGCTGGTCGACCGTGACTATCTCTGCGATGAGATCATGGGCGGCCTGGCCGTGCCAAGGGTCTGTGCTGTCAGCACCGCCGGCGTAGATGGGACCGTGCGCTTCGCGGCTGAGGTTGCCGCTCTTGAGACCGAATACGCATTCAACACGGCCAAGGCGGCAGACGCCATAAAACTAGCGATGGAAGGCATGGGCGCCACCAAGGAAGGCGGCAAGTGGATGTACAAGGGCGAGCAGGTGACGATCATCGGCGCCATCAGAACCGAGGATGAGCGCAAACTTATGGGCGATTACTTCGCCACCCTGCTCGAAAACCAAGGTTTCAAAGTGACGCGGACATACGGGACCAGCGGCGTGCTGTCTCCCATATGGCGCGGCGACCCCAACCGGGGAGTCTTTCACTTCTACACCGCTGGTTGGGTAAGCACTGCCATTCCTCTCGACGAGGGCGACAACTTCGGCTCGTTTTACACCAACCTCTGGTCGGCCATGGGTGCACTGTGGCAGTCGTACGTAAATGACCCGGCGTTCTACGCCGCGGCAGAGAAGCTATGGAACTACGACTACACCAGCATGTCCGAGCGTGGTGGCTACATGAAGACGTGTCTGGATAAGTCGCTGGAGGAAAGCCAGCGGATATGGCTATGCGACCGCGCTTCTTACACTCCAATGCAGGCAGACGTACGCGTGGCAGCTGACGGTTACGGCGGCGTTTACGGCTCCTGGATGTGGGCACTGACCGCCCACTTCGTTGATGAGGCGGGTGATCCTATCGTGGGCGGCACCATGAGAATCGGCACCGGCGGCATACTCACCGAGCCATGGAACCCGGTCGCGGGCACGAACTGGGTCTACGATATGTTCCCCATGCGTGCCACTGGTGACATGGACACGCAGCCTGACACACGGACTGGCCTGCGCTGGGCCGGCCGCCTGGAAAAAGCCGAGGTCATTTGTAAGCAGGGCCAGCCAGTCGAGGTCGAGAACACCGAGTGGTGCAAACTGACATTCCTCCCGGAGATTCAGGTCCCCCTCGATGCCTGGGCGGACTGGGATGCCGTTACCCAGAAGTTCCTGACCGTCAGAGATAGATTTGGCCCGAGTGGCACCACCGCCGTCAGGGAAACGAAGGCCTACTTCCCCAAGGACATCTTCGAGACCCCGCTGCACGACGGCAGTACCCTCTCCCTGGGCGACTTCCTCATGAGCTGCATCTTGAACTTCGACCGCGCCAAGCCCGAGAGCGCCCTATACGACGAGGACTATGTGGCGGAATTCGATGCCTGGATGTCGCAGTTCAAAGGCGTGAAGTTCACAACAGACGACCCGAACTACGGGTTGATTGTGGAGTTCTACTCCGACGCCTGCCTGCTGAACGCCGAGCTCATGTGCACGTATACATCAACCTTCTTCCCCACCTATTCGCAGGGCCCGGGTATGTGGCACACCATCGCCCTGGCCGTCATGGCCGAGGAGGATGGGGAGTTGGCTTTGGGCAGGGCCAAGGCCGATAAACTCGACGTAGAGTGGACCAGCTTCATCGCCGGACCGAGCATAGCCATCTTGAAGAGCAAGCTCGATACTGCCAAGGCAGACAACTACATCCCCTATGAGCCGACGATGGGCGACTATATCACCGGGGCTGAGGCGACCGAGCGCTGGACCAGCCTGTCAACCTGGTACGAAGCATACAAGCACTTCTGGGTGGCGAGCGGCCCGTTCTACCTGTTTAAGGCATTCACCACCGAGAAAGTCATCCAGTTGAAGAGGTTCGAAAACTATTCTGACCCGATGGACAGGTGGTTGTTCCTCCTGGAGGAGCTCTAGAGTAGCAGGGCAACAAGAGTCATACACTAGGTAGGACCTTACAACTGACAGGGGGCTGCAGATCAAATCTGCAGCCCCCACCCGTTTCACCAATGCTGGAGCGAAAATCAAACGGAAGGAGATCCTACCAATGGCTAAGAGCCAGGACAACGGTACCACAATCTTGCTGGAAGCTAGGGCACGTATGGGTGCGCTCGTATCATCCTTGTAGGGGCGGGTCTTGTACCCGCCCGCATCAGCCCCACCAAAGAGGCGGGGATGAACCCCGCCACTACAGAAATCCTCAAACGGGTCTCTTGTGGCCTCAAAAGTGTCGATGCCAACTGGAGGAGAATGCCCGTGCGGTTTGTACTATCCCGTAGAGGTTCCACAACATTTGACAAAGAGCCTACAGCGTCTTGACATTCCTACCGGTCCGAGAGCTACAATGTCTGGCTGTGCTTGTGTCCAAACGCTGGAACACCCTGAAAGGAATTGACAGTGCGGGCGGAGTCGTGTATTATCAAGCGCAATCGCGGCATCGCCGACAGTGAAATATGACTACCGGAGCATAACGAGAGGTTGATGCGATTATGCGCCAGGATGTGATCAAGCTAGGGGGGTTTGTGCTACGCAGGGCTCTGTGGCTGGGCCTGGCTCTGGTGGTTGCCATCTACCTTACCATCATCATCGCCAATATGGGCGGTGCACTTGATGAAATACGGAAGACTGAGATCAGGGGCGACGTGGCGGTAAGTATCGTCATGAATCCGGCTAACAAGGGACTGCCACCCAGCGTGCTGCAGCAGATGATCGAAGCTGAACTGGAGCGCGAGTTCGATCGGTTGGGCCTTAACCAGCCTTTCTTCCCCAAACGGAGCTTAATGTACCTGTGGAACGCGATATCGTTGCAGCTGGGGCGCGCGGAATACCTGAGGAGCGATGCCGGGTCAGCCCAGGTGCGGTTGATATTGCTGGAGCGCCTGCCCACGACACTGGTCCTATTTGCCACGGCCCAGCTGCTCATATTCTTCGTATCGTTGTTCGCAGCTCTGCTTCTGTCGAGGCGGTACGGCAGTTTCCTCGATAAACTGATCATCGCTCTGGCGCCCAGTTCGGCGGCACCCGGCTGGTTCTACGGCCTCTTTCTCATCCTAATCTTTGCGGCCGTCTTCAGGGTCCTGCCCTGGGGAAACATGATAGATGTCCCGGTGCCGGACGACAGGGCGCTCTATGCCTTGAGCGTAGCCAAGCACCTGATTCTGCCGGTAACCGCTGTGACGCTCTCCAACTTGTTTGCCAACATCTACACATGGCGCACCTTCTTCCTCATCTATTCCAGTGAAGACTATGTAGAACTGGCGCGGGCCAAGGGAGTTTCTGTGCGGGGGGTGGACATGCGCTACATCCTCCGACCCACTATGCCCCCCATTCTCACGCACCTGTTGCTGGTGCTTATCACCATGTGGATGGGGCAGATCGTGCTGGAAACCGTGTTCAACTGGCCGGGGATCGGGCGGATTTTCTATTGGGCGACGCAGGCCAGCGACACGCCCGTCATCGTCGGGGTCATCGTGATATTCGGGTATTTGCTGGCGGCTACCGTGTTTGCACTGGACTTCGCCTACGCCATTCTGGACCCCCGGGTGCGCCTTGGGGCCGGCGCAGGGGCAAGGTGAGATGAAGAAACAGATGAGGAAACGGTGGGCAGGGCTTAAGTCGCTCAGACGCTACCCGTCACTGGTCGCCGGGTTGCTTATCATCCTTGCTTTCATAGTCGCCTCTCTCTATGCAGTGGTTGCCGTCCCCTATAGCGAGGCGATCAGACTGTGGCGGGGCGGCCCGGGAGTGTGGGATGAGAACCCCAAGACAGCCAAGCCGGTCTGGTTCGATTTCTTCACGACTGAGAAGCTTTCCCGGACAATCAGGGTCACCAGCCAGGACCAGGGGGCTGTGCATGTTGAGCCGTTAGACGATGAGACAGACCTGGTCACAATCGAGTTACCCTTCAACTACGACTATGATACTTTTCCCAGGGAACTCAACCTGTTCACCAATGCCTCCACGAGTCTGAGCGCTTCCATTTTTTGGTACACGCCGGACGGGCGGGTCATCACCATCAGGGAGGACCGCGAATTCAGGGGTGCCGCAGAGACATACTACATATCACAGGATTCGGGACTCATCACGCAGTTTGGCAACCGGCTGCCCCATCTGGTTCTCTTTACCGACCCGCGATACGAGGAACGAGTGTTGAAGGGAGACTACCAGATGGCGCTGATAGCTGAGGTACCTCAGGGGGGTGAATTGAGCGCAAAGCTGGTGGTCTACGGAGAGATTCAGGGCCTGGCCGGCACGGACCACCTGCGCCGCGATATCGCAGTGGCCCTTTTATGGGGGGCACCGATTGGTCTTATTTTTGGGGTGCTGGCCGCGGTAGGCACCACGCTTATCACCTTCCTCCTTTCAGCTGTCGGCACCTGGCTGGGGGGCAAGACGGACAGCGCGTTGCAGTGGCTGACCCAGGTGAACTTAATCATCCCCCTATTGCCTGTCCTCATCATGTTCGGCTACCTCTACGATCGCAGCATCTGGACTATGCTCGGGCTGGTGATTGCCCTGAACATATTCGGCTCAACCATGCTGACCAACCGGGCGATGTTCCTGCAAGCCAAGGAATCGCCCTATATCGAGGCTGCTCAGGCTTATGGAGCGAAGAACTTCCGCATCATCTTCCGCTATCTTATGCCCAGAATAGCGCCCACCCTTCTCCCACAGTTGGTCCTCATCGTCCCGAGTTTCGTGTTCCTGGAAGCGACGCTGTCGGTGCTCGGGCTCGGAGACCCCGTCATGCCCACGTGGGGCAAGGTGATATACGATGGGTATGCAGATGGTGCCCTGTACAAGGGCCTCTACTACTGGATGATCCAGCCCGCTCTTCTCCTCATGCTGTTAGGTATAGGGTTCTCCCTAATCGGTTATTCTCTCGACCGCATCTTCAACCCCAGACTGAGGACGGTGTGACAAGAAACGTAAAATCACAGATATGGCCACAACCTGATGATGGCCTTTCTTTGACGCCGGATAACGGTCCTCTTCTGAAGGTGGAAGATGTTTGCCTCCACTTCCGGGCATCAAATGGCATCGTGCGGGCGGTAGATAACGTAAGTTTCAGTCTTGACCATGGCCGGTCTCTGACCATCATCGGTGAATCCGGCTGCGGCAAAACGTCGCTGGCCAGGGCAATCTTGAGGCTCCTTCCTC
>Ga0315286_10006514_pt1 | contig 11368 bp, 10 predicted proteins | sample YL17G10_0_MG_FD_205038 | JGI IMG/M metagenome (GOLD analysis project Ga0315286, IMG submission 205038) | Sediment microbial communities from Yellowstone Lake, YNP, Wyoming, USA - YL17G10_0 | ecosystem: Environmental > Aquatic > Freshwater > Lake > Sediment | place: USA: Wyoming | collected...
ACCGAAAATATTGAAGGGGAAAACTGGAATGATCTTGAAAAACAGATCCAAGATAGTTTAAAGCTTGGCGTAGTGCATTACCCAGGTACTGCAAAGCCAGGCCAATATGGAAATGTTTTTATGACAGGCCATAGCTCATACTATCCATGGGATCCGGGCAAATTTAAGGATATATTTGCGACTCTGAGTAAATTAGAGGTCGGAGACCGTTATTATGTTTATTACAATCAAAAGAAATTTACATATCAGGTAACTGAGAAAAAAGAGGTTCAGCCTTCAAATGTAGATGTTTTGAAGCAACCTGCTGATGAAAAAATCTCGACCTTGATGACATGCACACCTGTTGGAACCGCATTAAGAAGGTTAATTATAACTGGCATGCAAGTCGGCTAACGATATTCGATGTGGCTGATTGAGTATAAACTGTTAAAACTCAAATATTAATCCCGCACAAGATACATTGTACGGGATTAATTAATTATATAAAATCATCCCCTTTTGTTCCAATTATGAATTAATAATTATGAATGATGAATTAGTGAACATTTAATTCTTAATTCATAACTCCTAATTCATAATTATTTTAAACTTGCATTATCCCTATGACCTTGCGAAGTACTTTTTGGACAAGAGTTTCCTCCCCCGCTAGTTCGATGCCCGCATTAACAAGGGCTAAAGGTATAATATCATCGCGTTCTTTAAGCTTTTTCGTCTCATCGATGATATTCCTTAAATTCTTTGGTGTAAGGTAATTTGCCTGAGGATTGCTGGCAAAAGGGAGTTTTTTATACCATTTTCTGTTATTAAGGCAGTCTCTGATTTCTGGCAGATATGAACCGCCGCCTGAAAGAAGGATCTTGGGCGGGAAAACATTAACCTTATTGAATTCAGACAGAGCCAGAACAACTCCTTCAAGCCACACCTCAATATCATCATTGATAATATTGTTTATTATCTTTTTTGATTTTTGCTCAAGTTTATCAGCCGTATAAGCGAATTTTAATTTTTCAGCTTCTTCAAAAGATATATTAAGTTCAACTGATATTCTTTTTGTAAAAGTACGACCGCCAATCCCGAACATTTTTGTATTTAAAACAGATCCATTAGAAACAATCGCGATATCAGTCGCACCGCCGCCTACATCAATAAAAATAGCGGAGAGTTCGTCTTCTTCAAAATCCAGACATTTCGAAAGGGCAAAAGGCTCAGAAACTATACCTAAAAGTTCAAGCTCAAGATCGTCGGCTATATTCTGTAAGGCGCCATAATGGACTAATGGTGCAAATGAATTGAATAATGACATCTGCACTTCTTTGCCCTGAAAACCCATAAGGTTTGTCACTTTATATCCGTCCACACGTACATCGACGATAGAGCTATTAATTAACTTTACATCTATTTCAGGGTATCCGGTTTCATCGCTAAGTGCTTTTCTTGCTTCTGCGAATGCTCTCCATTGAAGTTTGTGGATAATATTCCTAAGTTCTGAAACATTAATTTTTGAATTTGAATCTTCACGTTCATAAGTCACATTTGAAGTGGCGCCTTTAACGAATTCACCTGCAATACCCATAACAAGTTGCTGAGGACGTAATCCCGCCTCATGTGAAGCTATCTGGATAGCTTTTTTAGCATTTTTTACTACATTTGCTATATCTGTAATTGTGTTATTTTGAAATTCCCCCATGTTCTGATGGACTTTTGCAAAACCTTTTATTACACCGCGCTTACCGATGATCTCTCCGCTTATGCTCTGCTTCTCCTCAACTAAAAAAAGCACAGCTTTTATATTTTCAGTCCCGATATCTAAAGCGATTATCGCCTTCTCCTGTGGTTTGCGTTTAAAGAATTTTATAATCATAGAAACGGATTGTGGCTCGAATGATTGGTCGAATAGTGGCTCGAATTGTAAAGGATTTAAGGCTAAATATCAATTAAGTAAGCTATTTACCAAGAAGTTCTAAATAATATTTTTTTTCAAAGTCGCGAGGGCTAAAGCCTAGCTTACCAAAAAGCTCACGTAAAGCTTTTTTTGCAGACGGAATTTCAGACTTAAGATTAGCGATAGTCTCGATTTCAAGAAAAAACCCGAGTTTCTTTACATGATTAAGCTCGATCTGCATTTTCCCGGCTTTATAGATCTCACTGATTTTTTCTTTTTTCGCAGTCAATGGAAATCCGATTTGCTTTAAAAACTTATCAAAAGCCGGCTCAGAGTTTAAAGAAAGTTCTATTTCTCGGTTACTCTCAATCCCCTCACCTCTTTTTTTGGATTTTAAGTTTAAAATGCCATTACCGTTCTGTTTGCGGATGCGCATGGAAAAATCCTTCATGCCATAGTTATAATAACTGTCCTTATTTGTTACGCTTTTTACCAATTTGGCAAACTTCGGTATTTCCACCTTCAGTCGTTTAAAATCCGCCTCAGTAAGCCTGACTTTTGCTTCAATTTCAAACATATTTTCTTATTGGTGACCTGATTGGAGGCCTGCGCCAAGGGCGCGGTGACCTAATTTTGGGGTAGTACAGTTGAGTTCCACCCATTAGGTCACCAATTAGGTCTCCGCCCGTTAGGGCAAGGTCACCCATTAGGTCATCATTAGTATTAACGGTAAATCATCTCATCTCTTCGCGCGCCGACACCGACAAAGTTAATAGGCGTATCAAGAAGCTCCTCAATAGTCGTGATATATTCCTGGCATGCCTTTGGCAATTCCTTGAATGTTTTAGCTTTGCTTATATCCTCAGTCCAGCCTTTCATCTCAATATATTCTACTTCGACCTTTTCAAAATCTTTTAAAGAAGCTGGCACGCTGGTAATAGTCTGGCCATCAAGCTTATAAGAAACGCCAATCTTGATGTTTTGGAAATTTGTCAGGACATCGAGCTTAGTAAGATTTATGCTGGTTATTCCGTTTATGTAAATAGAATGCTTTACAGCCATCAGATCCAGCCAACCGCATCGCCTTGGTCGTCCTGTCGTTGCGCCGAATTCAGCCCCCTGATCCCGTAACATCTTACCTTCCATACCGGCAAGTTCAGTCGGGAAAGGCCCCTCCCCCACCCTTGTAGTATATGCTTTCATTATCCCCACTACGTTTGTGATTCTAGATGGAGGGATGCCAAGACCGGTACAGGCACCTCCTGTTGTGGTATTAGATGAAGTGACATAAGGATATGTGCCATGGTCGATATCAAGATGAGTTCCCTGAGCGCCTTCAGCTAAAATCGTCTTACCTTCTTTAAGTGAATTGTGCAGATATTCAGCGGTATCAATAATATAATTTTGTATCAGCTCAATGGCATCTTTGTAATAATTGATCTCTTCTTCAATATTGAACTCAAATTTAAATGTCTTCATGTACTTTTCAGCGTTGTGGCGTAGCTTTTGGGCAAACAAATCAAAATCCAGAAGGTCGACAACTCTAATTCCGGATCTCGAGATCTTATCTGTATAAGCAGGTCCGATACCGCGTCTGGTAGTACCGACCTTACCTCCTGCCTTCTGGTCCTCTTCGATCCCATCTATGATTTTATGGTATCCAAGCAAAAGATGCGCCCTGTCACTTATTTTAAGATTATTGTGTATTTCAATCCCCTGCTCTTTTAATGACGCGATTTCCTCAAGTAAAGTTGGTATATTCACAACTGTGCCATTTCCAATAACACATACTTTACCTTCGTGCAGAACACCGGATGGCAGTAAATGAAAAACGAATTTTCTTGTTACACCGTTTTCTTCAACGCAAATAGTGTGCCCCGCATTCGCGCCTCCTGCCGATCTGGCGATAATATCGTAATGGCCGGAAAGGATGTCGACCAATTTGCCCTTACCTTCGTCCCCCCACTGACTGCCGGCAATATAAACAATCTGGCCAAGTTTATTGACTATTTCGGCTTCGTTTTTGATTGAGATTTTCATTGTTGTGGGTTTAAAGACCTCAGCCATGTTATCAGAGCATATAAAGCCAGTCAACGAAACACCAAACAAATGAATTAACCAAAGTATTAGCCTAAATGTTAAATTAATTTCTACCAGGCCAATTAATACTTTCAATTAGCTTATCATTAATAACTTTATATGATCCATCTTGACTTACTATTTTCATGGCATATTTTTCACCACGTGTCACATCATCACCTAATCCATCTACATAAACTTTAACATCAAATCCATCATTAGTTTTATTTAATTTAATTTCTGCAGAGCCGAAAGCTGATGCTATGGTATCTGTTTTGATTGGATGGTATTGCGAAATCAAAGAAAGTAGATCATCGCTTGAAGCAACTTTCAGCATCTGTAGTTCCTGAAGCTTCTTTGAAATTTTACCTTGTTCGCCACCAGGAATTCCAAAAGAATCCATGCAATAGCCTGTACCCTCGTCATAGTTAGTAGTGTTAGCTGGTTCGGGATCCTTTTGGCATTGACATTTACTTTGTGAAAACACACCACCACTTTGCTCACAGTTATATTTAACAGCTAGTTTAAATGGGCTTCTTTGAGGAACAACATTTGCAGCGGTTAGTTGAGTTTGCAGAGATGCTATTTTCAAGGATTGCCACCAATACATACCGCTTCCAATGATTGCTGCAGTAATAACAAAGGTTAAAATAATAATGAGCAATGATTTTTGTTGATTCATAAATATTAAGAAAAAGCTAAATTATATAATGTTTTCTAAAAACTTCTTCAGTAATTCCACAGGCAATCCTACCACATTCCAATACTCCCCTTCTATCTTTTTAATCCACTTACCGCCCTTACCTTCTATTGTCATAGAACCTGACCGGCCTTCCCATTCTCCTGAATCAAGGAATTCCTCACGTTCCTCATCTGAAAAGTCATTAAAATATAATCGTGTCTTTTCATATTGAACAAATTTTTTGTTCAATAATTTGTTTACCAAAGCCAAACCGGAATAAACATCGCAGTATGAATTCCTGTATAAATTAATCGTCCTTCTGGCATCAGCCCTGTTTTTTGGTTTCAAAGAAAGCTCGCCATTGCTCATTATGACAAAAGTGTCACATCCAAGCACCCATTCGTCAGGATATTCTTCGGATACCTTCTCGGCTTTTCGAAACGCTATATCTTTAGCAACAGCGTGTGGTCTTTTTAGACCATTGGCATGCTCATCAATATTGCTGGGCACAGCTTTATAAGAAATCCCTAAATCCGACAGGATTCTTTTGCGCTGAGGACTTTTGGATGCGAGGATTAATTTATTTAACATAAATTTAACTATTGTAGGGCTTTTGTTGGGCTTTTGTGGGACATATTGTTGTTATAAGCCACCATAGCTCCACAATTGCCCAACTATTGCCCAACTCTTGCCCCAACGACAGTATTTAATGGATTAATTTATTAACCTCCTGAATAGCGACATTTAACTGGGCATCTGTATTAGTATCGGCGCCCTGCACAACCTCTAAATCAGGTTTAATTCCATTTTTCTGAATACTGTTCCCTTTTGGTGTCAGCCATTTAGCGACGGTTAGCTTCAGGCTCGAATCATCGTTAAAATAATTGATTTCCTGCACAGTGCCTTTACCAAAAGTGGTTTCGCCGATAATTTTTGCTCTTCCGTAATCCTGTAAAGCCCCCGCGACGATTTCGGATGCGGAAGCGCTGCCCTTATTCACAAGTACTACAAGAGGAATATCTTTAAGTACACCCTCTGAAGTTGTCACCTGATCGAGATTGAAACTGCCATATTGGATTTTTACAGCGGTGGAGTTCATCGGGAGAACATAGTTCAGAATTCCAACTGCCACGTCCAGAAATCCGCCGGGATTATCCCTCATGTCCAGAATAATTCCTTTGATTTTTGTATTATTCCTGACTATATCGGCTACATCCTGAAAATCTTTCAGGGTAAACTGACCAAAATTAACAAGTCTGATATGCATAATATTATCATTGCCTATAACTTTATATTCTATTGAGGCGACATTGATAACATCTCTGATAACGCTTATTTCAATTATCTCACCGTTACGTTCCAGGCTTAATTTCACGGTGCTTCCTTTAGGTCCTTTTATATGGCTGACAATATCATTTACGGTTGCGCCTTCAGCGCTGAAATCATCAACTTTTTTTACTATATCCCCGGATTTAACGCCTGCTTTGTAGGCGGGTGAATCTTTTATTGGCGCTATGATAGCGATTCTATTATTTGCGTCTAACCCAATATACGCTCCTATACCTTCAAACTGACCTATCAGCTCATCGCTGAAATTCTGATTAGCCATCGCATCCATATATACGGAATACGGATCCCCGAGTGAGTCGACCATTGCCTTAATGGCAGAATCTGAAAGCTTAGTGGAATCGATGGTTTCTTTATCCGCATAATCTGAATTGATGATAGTCCATGTATCCATTATTTTTTTTAGAGCCGGTTCATAACTCTGTGTGCCAAACATCTGTGGATCCCTTAGATCAACAAGGTCCATCTTATAGATCATTTGGGCGGCCTTGGCGCGGGAAATTTTTGTAAACATACCCAGATAATCCGGCTTTTCAGGAGTAGCCACTCCTAGCTCAACCGCACGCATCATAAGCGCCTGCATATCTTTACTTTTTTCCACGTCCTTGTACGGGATGGGACCGACATACTTTCTGGGTTTTGGTATACTTTTAGAATTGAAAATTAATTCAACTGCCTCTGCCACGGTAATTTTTTTTTCAGGATAGATAGCCTTTTTATCTGAATTTAGAATACCAAGCTTAATCGCCTCATCAAAATATGGCGCGTACCATGAGGAATTCTTTATATCAGTAAACGGAAGCTTAATATTTTTGCCGGGTTTGTATTTAGGGCTGTTTAATAAGACAAGATACTTAATAAACTCCGCTCTTGATATAAGCAATTCCGGTTTAAAAAGTTTACTGCTCTGAAACACATCATTTCGCCTGAGGTATTCAATCGCATAAAAATTAGGGTAATCAGCAGGCACATCATCATACGCAAACCCGACAGAGCTGAATACAGAAATGCTGATTAAAATCGCGGCGATGGATTTTTTGAAAAATTTACACATATTAATAGGAATTATTTAAAAAATTGAAACTAGAAATTAGAAATTAGAAACTAATAATATCATGCGATTCTAATTTCAAGTATCAAATTTCCAATTTCAAATATAAGAATTTGTTAGATTTTTATTCCAGGCACCGGAAATCTGATACACATTTCCTTCACTTCCTTTTTGATTTCCATCAAAGCCTTTTCATCAGTTACATTTTGGATAGTCCTGTCGATCCATTCAGCGATCTTTTCCATTTCAGACTCTTTCATCCCTCTTGTTGTAACTGCCGGAGTTCCCATTCTTATACCCGATGGGTCAAAAGGAGGCCTTGGATCATCTGGAACAGTATTTTTATTTAAAGTTATACCGACTTTATCAAGCGCTATCTGCGCATCTTTACCCGGAACTCCTTTATTCGTCAGGTCAACAAGTATCAGATGAGTATCTGTACCGCCGGAAACGAGTTTGAAGTCGCGCTTAATAAGCTCCTCTGCAAGATGATGCGCGTTCTTTTTGATCTGCATGGCGTATTCCTTGAATTCAGGCTGAAGTGCTTCTAAGAATGCAATGGCCTTCCCTGCTATTGTATGTTCATGAGGCCCGCCCTGCAGACCCGGGAATACTGCCCGGTCGATATCCTTGGCGAACTTTTCTTTACACATGATGATAGCGCCCCTTGGACCGCGCATTGTTTTATGGGTTGTAGTCATCACAACATCAAAATAAGGTACCGGAGATTCAATAATTCCTGCGGCCACAAGACCTGCTGTATGAGATATATCCGCCACTGTTATCGCGCCGACCTCATCAGCGATTTCTTTAAATTTCTTCCATTCTATATCGCGAGGATAGGCAGTAAATCCCGCCACGATCATTTTAGGCTTATGGGCATGTGCAAGTTTACGTACCTCCTCCATATCAATTCGGCCGGTTTTAGTGTTAACACCGTATTGTACAAAGTTGTATGCCTTTCCGGAAAACGCGATAGGAAGACCGTGAGTGATATGTCCTCCGTGATCAAGTTTTAGGCCCATTACAGTATCGCCGAATTTCAGAAGCGCGAAATATATCGCGGTATTTGCCGGCGAACCGGAATAAGGCTGAACGTTAACGTGTTCAGCTCCAAATAGTTTCTTTGCCCTTTCAATAGCTAGATTTTCAATAATATCGATGTTTTCCTGCCCGCCGTAGTACCTCTTTCCCGGATAACCCTCAGAATATTTGTTGGTCAGAATAGAACCGCTGGCCTCTAAAACGGCTTCGGAGACGTAGTTTTCCGAAGGGATCAGTTCGACTCCTTCGGACTGCCTTTTTTCTTCGTTAATAATACTTTCATAAAGCTTCGGGTCTTCTTTTTTTATTTGTTCATACATAGGGGGCAATTTGATATAATAAAATATTAAATTTCTAAATCCTAATATCTAAACTCTAAACAATTACAAAATTCAAATTACAAATTTCAAAACCTTAATATTTATACTTAACTTAATAATAGTTTTGAATTTAAAATTTAGGTCATTCGGATTTGTTTAGAATTTAGGATTTAGAAATTAGGATTTAAACAATTTGCGATTACAGATATATACGTTTTGGTCGGTTACAATGTAATCAACAGGTTTATCATACTTATCTTTAGGTATTGAATCAAGAATCTGTTCTTCATAGGCAAGACCGACCTTTATTGTCTTATTGTATTGCTCAAAATATTTATCATAATACCCTTTCCCCATACCCAGCCTGTTCCCCTTTTTATCAAATCCTACCCCAGGCACGATTACAAGCTCCACCATATCATCAAATGCACTGCTGGGTTCTGTATCAATTGGTTCGGGGATACCCAAAAAACCTGCCCTAAGATTTAATGGTCTTTTTATAGGAACTGCCTGAAAATGACTCTTTCCTCTGATTACGGGAAGATATATATATTTTTCATCTACATATTTTTCAATCAGGATTTTTGTGTCAGCTTCGCTGTTATGTGAATAGTATAAAAGAATGTGCTCGGCATTTTTGAAAACATCTAATTTCATCAGATTCTCAGTGATCTTATCATTTTTGATAGCACGGATTTTATCCGGAATATTTTCCCTTACTTTTAAAAGCTTCCCTCTTATTTTTACTTTCTCATTCATCTTTTTATATTAACAAAATAACGGCACAACTATAGGAATTACCAATTAATTCTTAATTTTTAATTCATAATTCTTGATTAAAAAGTTATCCCCCAAACACTTCTTTCGCCATTTCAATAATTGAAGATGGACGGTCAGATTCTTTTGATGAAGTTATCGGCGTAAGGTTTATCTTCTTTAGCTCCGGCTTTAAAATGACTTTAAAATTCAGAACCGAATCAAAGGCTTTGACTATTTCACTTTGGTTCTTAACGTTAACGACCTTTTCCATAAGCGTGCTGGATTTAAATGCAAGATGAAGAACGCCCTTTTCAAATTTTATCGGTTCACCATCAAGAAATGACATGCGTATGAATGGCGTCTCAATACGCTCCGAGATCCTCTGCAGATTTTGCTTAATGTCATTTAATGTCAAAGAATAAGGATTTTCTGATTCACCTGCGCTAATATCGGCTTTCGGTTGAGCATCAATACTTATTTTTTTTTCTTTGGGCAGTCGTTCTTCATCATTAGTTGTATCAGGAATTGAAGTAACCTCTACAGCAAATCCGCATGTTTTAAGAGTTGCAATCTCAAGCGGAAGCTGTGGTATCAGAGCCTGGTTTATCTGCATCTTTGCCTCAGAAAAAATATCAATAAATTTAATTATATTGCTTATATCTTTTTTGCCGTGGACACCGATCAGCATCTGTTCGCGGAAAAATGAAATAAGTTCAGCGCAAAACTGATTCAGATTTTGCCCCTGCGCATTTACCTGATTGATGAGCTCAATAGCTTTTACAACTTCTTTATTTAGCAATGCCTGAAAGAACGATTCAATAAGCATATGCCCGGTTATACCCATATTATTTATCACTTCCTGATAAATTACAGAGCCATTTATATTCATTTGTTCCAAAAGACCGATGGCATCCCTAAGCCCACCGGCTGACATCTTTGCTATTAGTTCAAGAGCATCCGGCTCAGCATTGATATTTTCTTCCTTAACGATCTCTTCTAAGCGTTTGACTATCGATTCGCAGGAGATGCGTTTGAAGTTAAACTGCTGACACCTGGAAATTATGGTTTCAGGGATTTTATGCGCTTCTGTAGTAGCCAGAATAAAATAAGCATGACTGGGAGGCTCTTCAAGGGTTTTAAGTAGGGCATTGAATGCTTCTTTTGTAAGCATATGCACTTCATCGATAATATAGACCTTTGCCCGCCCCTGAGTCGGGGAAAAGAGTATTTTTTCCCGTAGCTCCCGTATCTCGTCAATACCCCTGTTGCTTGCGGCATCGATCTCGATAAGGTCGACCAGCCTTCCTTTAATTATCGCTTCACAGTTTTCACAAGTGTCGCATGGTTCGATTCCGTCCTTAGAGTTTGTGCAGTTTATGCTTTTCGCGAGTATCCGGGCTAACGATGTCTTGCCTGTGCCTCTTGGGCCGCAAAAAAGATACGCGTGCGTTAAAGAATTGTGCTTAAGAGCGTTAGTAAGAGTTATGACAATATGCTCCTGGCCGACAATTGTTCTGAAGTTCTGGGGCCTGTATTTTAGATAGAATGACATAATTGATAATTAAAACCGAAAATCGAAATTCGAAAATCGAAACAAATTAACTGGAACTTAAGATTATCAAAAATGGCTAAAATTTACAATTAAGTTTATTGGAAAGAAAAATTGTGATAAAGTCCTTAAAGCAATTTCTTTATTTCTCAATTTTAATAATTAAGAGGTGTGGGATTTGTGAGAGTTGTGCGGAAAGATCTGGGATGTAATTCAGTTTAAATCCCACAAATCCCCCACATCGCACACCTCCCACAAATCCCATAAAAAATTAAATTTATGAAAAAAATAATTATTCTCACCCTTTTATTCTCAATAATCATATTCCTTTCAGCCTGCTCAACTGACCCGCAGAATTTTAACAGACCTTCTATCGGAAATACTGACGCAAAGGTCCTTATAGAGGAATTTTCAGATTTTCAGTGTCCGGCCTGCGCCACGATAAGCCCAATGCTCGAAGACGTTGTTAACAGAAACTTAGATAAAGTCCATTTTGTATATTACAATTTCCCGCTACCTCAGCATCAATACGCGTTTAAAGCCGCTGAAGCAGCTGAATGCGCGAATTTGCAGGGTAAATTCTGGGAGTATGGCAATATGGCATATAAAAATCAGGAAAGCCTGACTGAAGACAATTTAAAATCCTTTGCTTCTA
>Ga0315286_10006517_pt1 | contig 11367 bp, 10 predicted proteins | sample YL17G10_0_MG_FD_205038 | JGI IMG/M metagenome (GOLD analysis project Ga0315286, IMG submission 205038) | Sediment microbial communities from Yellowstone Lake, YNP, Wyoming, USA - YL17G10_0 | ecosystem: Environmental > Aquatic > Freshwater > Lake > Sediment | place: USA: Wyoming | collected...
TGAAAGAGATGCGGCAGGGATTTTTCAGGGATGCCGATCCCGGTATCACGGACAGCTAGCGTCCAATCCCGGTCACCCATTGAAGCCGTCAGGATGACAGAACCGTTTGAGCGATTATATTTGATCGCATTACTGAGCAAGTTCAGCACGACTTGTTTAATTTTATCGCGGTCAGCTTCGACTTGCGGGAAATCTGCGGGGTTTTCAATCCGAATGGTGACAGATTCCTCGTCTGCTTTACTCTGCATGATCTGGCGGCATTCCTCCAGCAGGGGAGGCAGGTCGAATTTCGTCAGGTGGAATTGGACGCGCCCTGATTCCAGCCGCGCCAGGTCAAGAAAAGACGATGCCAGGGTGTTCAAACGCAAGGTTTCGCCGTGGATGTTGTGGACCATCTGCTCGCGTTGTTCCTGGGACATTTCCGGGCGGAGCAGAAGGTATGTGGTCATTCCGATGGAGGCCAGCGGCGTCCGCAATTCGTGGACGAACTCAGAGATCAGGTCGGTTTGTTGGAACAAACGCGCATTTTCAATTGCCACCGCCGCCTGCGCACCCAAAACCAGTAGTAGATCTTCATCCTCTGTGGTGAAATTGCCGTTGTGTTTATTGATGACTTCCAGCACCCCAACAACTTTTTTCTTGGTGATGAGTGGTACCCCCAAAAGGGACTCGGTGGTGAAACGTGTGGTCTGTTCGATTTTATTATAGAAACGAGCATCTGCGTGGGCGTTTGCGATCCGCACCGGCTCACGGTTGGTCACAATCCACCCGGCAATGCTGCCCTCCAGCGGGACCACCAGTCCACGCATGGTTTGCAGGTCGAGGTTGGTCGCCACCTGAAAAAACAACTGGCGGGCGGCGTCATCGTAGAGCAGAATGGAGGCCGCCTCGGCGTCAGAAATATCGGCAGCGGCGCGGGTGATGCGGTTGAGCAGAACATCCAGGTCGAGAGTCGAAGCCAGATCGCGGGCAATGGCGATCAGGCGCTGATAATCCTCAAGGGACTTCTCAGGGTCACTCATGTCCCTTTTTCTTTTCAAACTCCAGCATTGCCTCGGCAAGCTTTCCAAATTGTTGAGCCGTCAGGCTGTCAGGACGAGTGGAAAAAGCCGTGGTCTTCATCCGGTTGGCTGTGTAATGAAGTTCGGGTGCAGGGGTGATGGCGATCAGCGGAGTCTGGCCAAGAAGTTCTTCTATTTGTGCCAAATTAAGTTGAGTATCTGAGCGAATTCGGTTGACCACAATGGCGTAGATATTCTCCTTGCTGCCTGTCAGGTCAGCAAGATCGGTCATGAGCGCCTTGGAGTGAATGACTGTATTCGTCACTGGCTCCACGAGTACCAGTAGAATATTGCAGGCAGGTAATAATTTCTGGGTCAGGGGTGTCAGACCGGCTCCCAGGTCGAGCACCAGGTAGGGAGTCAGGTAACTCATCCTGTTGACCAGCGCTTCCATTAATTCCGGGGCATTTACCAATAGTCCGTCTTTAGCCTGGACCGAGCCAAACAGAAGCCGGAGCCCGGTCTTATGGGCATAGAGTTTCTCCTGGATCTTCTGGCGGGTCAAGTCTGCCAGGTTCGTGGATAGAAGTTCGGTCAGCACTTTGGGATTGGTTTCGCCCATATCGGGGCCAAGCGTGCCCCGTCCCGGGCGCAGTTCCGCCACAATCACATCGGTCTTGGTAATTATCCGCAGGGCATCCCCCAAATTGACAGCCACTGTCGTGACCCCTTGCCCGCCGCGCGGCGCCAGAACACCTATCGTCAATGAACGTTTTTCCACACCCGGCGATGAAGTGGTGCTTTTGCCTTTACCGGAACGCACCAGCAGGGCTTTGACATGGGCGCTTAATTCGGTCGGGTGAGTTGGTTTGGTCAGGTAATCATCTGCACCGGCTTCAAAACCGGTCACTTTATCGTCCAACTGAGTTTTGGCGGTAAACATTAGGATGGGAGTGGTGGCGGTCGTTGCGTTGGCGCGCAGTCGTTTGGCTACTTCGTAACCGTCCATTTCTGGCATCATCACGTCAAGCAGAATGATGTCAGGATTCGATGCTTCGGCCTGCGTAATTCCCTGCTCACCGTTGGCAGCTGCGATGATCTGGTACCCCTGTTTCTGAAGCATCATGCCCACCAGTTTCAAGGTGTCAATATCGTCGTCAATGATTAGAATTTTTTCGGCCATAGACGAACCTCCACTGATTTGAGTAAAGTCTAGCATAAAGTAGCCCGAGAGGCAAGCGCTTTTTTGTGCAAATAGTGGATTTTATTGTGTTTAGCAGTACAGGTTGTGTTCCAATATGTAATCGTAAACCGCCGGCGGAAGAAAATAACGGAAAGGGCGCCCATTGGCAACCCGCTGGCGGATTTCATGGGCGGCAATATCCAGTAACGGAGCATCCACATACCGCACCTTTCCAGCCAGACCGGGAATGATCTTATCGAGCGCCGGCAGGTCAATGGAATCGCCCGGACGGCGCATCACACCGATGAAATGGAGCGCAGCCAGCAGATCTGTGGGGCGGTGCCAGCTGGGCAGGTCGCGCAGTGAGTCGCCGCCCATCACGTAGACCAGGTTCGCGGCGGGGTTTTGTTTGGCCAGGATTTTCACCGTCTCCAGCGCAAAGTGCGGACCCGGGCGGTCTATTTCGACGGTACACAGCTCAAACCGGTGATTATCCGAAATCGCTAATTCAACCATTGCCAGGCGGTGTTCCAGGGGGGTGATCGGCTGACCCTGCTTATGGGGCGGGTCAGGGGTCAATACCCACAGCAATTGGTCGAGGCCAAGTTGGGCGTGTGTCTCAGCGGCTAGAATGAGATGACCGATATGCGGCGGGTCGAAAGTACCACCGAAAAGACCGATCAGGAGTGGCATGTCTGAAGTATATCATTACAGAAGATTGAGATTGAATGGCCGTTACCGGTTTCTCCGGTTTAATCTTAATTTGAATTTAGCAATTATTCATCTTATCTTCATAATCGTTGGTTATACTGTAAGTGTAAATTATACATCTATGAGAATTCCGTGGATGGTGGAATAGAGTGTGATGTGCAGGATCAGCACCCATGCTCCATCCCCTGATCACCTCACAAAGGTGGTGCGCCTCGGAGGACCATTAGTAAAGGAGAATTAGATAATGAAGAAGGTTTGGAAATGGATTATCGGCATAGTTCTTGGACTGATCATTCTTGCGGTCCTGTGCGGCGTGGGATTCATGCTGCGCGGTAATTTTCATGGCTATCGCACCGAGGCATTCGATTCGCGAGGTTATTCTGAACGCGGCCCTGGGATGATGCCTTACGGTGGATTTGACTCGCATATGCGTGGTTCTGAGATGATGCCTTACGGTGGATTTAGCTCGCATATGCGCGGCCCTGGCATGCAGGGCTATGGGTTGATGCCTTTCGCTGGATTCGTCGGCGGATTGGTCTCCCTCGGATTCCTGGCTCTCATGGTGCTGGGAATTATCTGGCTGGTGAGAAGCCTGCGCACGCCTAAGTCTGTCGAGGCCTCTGCTGCAATACCCGCCGTTGTTGTCAATCCCTGTAAGCGGTGTGGCAATCCGCTTCAGGATGGCTGGAATAATTGCCCAAACTGTGGCAAAAAAGTGTAACCAGGCAGCACAGCCACCCATTCATAACAGTAAGTTCCAGGCCTCCGAGGAATAACTCGGGGGCCTGGTGTTTGACGGCCCGCAGATATTTTCTTCATTTCAATCCCGTGAATCCTCCTGGGGATGATCCGCGCCGGGGTGTACGCTTACCCTTCCCGCCGGGGGCAGCATTGATGATATTTTACCCACCTCTCTCGCCGTACTCCGCAAGAAAACAGTGCCTGATGTGTTGTGTTTCATGATAGACTCGCACAAACTTATGAAACTAAAACACTGGTTCGCTTTTATTTTACTCGGCTTGGTTTGGAGCGCCTCCTTCCTGTGGATCAAGATTGCCATCCAGGAAATCGGCCCGTTTATGCTGGTCGGGATCCGCGTCGTCTTTGGCGCTCTGACCGGGATCATGGTGACCATTTTCACGCGTTCAGCCTGGCCGCGCGACCGCGCCACCTGGATCACCTATGCCATCCTCGGTGTCACCAGCGTCGCCATCCCTTTCGTCCTGATCTCTTGGGGCGAGAAGACGATCGACTCGGCGGTGGCATCCATTCTGAACGCCAGCGTGCCGCTCTTCACGATCCTCATGGCTCACTATATATTGCGCGATGACCGCATCACCGTCCAGAAGATAGTCGGCCTGCTGGTGGGCTTCGGCGGAGTGGTTGTTCTGCTCAGCAAGGATTTGCAGCCCGGTGGCCACAATTCCATCCTCGGGCAGGCTGCGGTCATCCTCGCTGCCCTTTTCTATGCCGGGAGCATTGTCTTTGCACGCCTGAAAACGGAGCATGTTCCCGGCCTGGTGCGTGGGGCTGCCCCCCTGTTGACCGCCAGTGTAGTAATGTGGGCGATCATCCCGTTTGTTGAAAGACCGGTCCGCCTGCCGTCCCTGCCCCTCACCTGGCTGGCCCTGGTCTGGCTCGGCGTACTCGGCTCCAGCCTTGCCCTTATCTTATGGTACTATCTCCTCCACGAGATTGGCCCAACCCGCACCACGCTAGTCAGTTATATCTTTCCGCTGGGTGGAGTGATCCTGGGTGTGATCTTCCTCCACGAACAACTTACCTGGCAGTTGTTCGTCGGTGCGCTTCTCATTATTATCAGCGTCCTGGCAGTTAATTTTAGATCCCAAAAATGATTTCCAGCCCAGTCCCGCAGGCCTCAGCGCTGGCTTGATTTTTTCCGGGTTCCTCCCCGGCACCCCTGACAATTGTGTTCGGCGTAAGCATGTGCCCGGGATGGGTTAAAAGTCTCTGGTTAGAGGAAGTTACATGCCTGATTTCCGCTCCGGTTTTATCGCCATCCTCGGCAAACCAAATGTGGGCAAGTCCACACTGGTCAATACTCTTCTCGGTCAGAAGATCGCCGCCGTCTCTCCCCGCCCACAGACCACCCGCCGCCGTCAACTCGGCATCCTGTCCTCCACCAGCGCCCAGCTCGTCTTTGTGGACACTCCCGGGGTTCATACCCCGCGTCACAAACTCGGTCAGTTCTTCAACCAGGAAGCCGAGCAGGCCCTTGATGGCGTCGATATCATTCTCTTCCTCGTCGACGCCAGCACCGATCCGGACGAGGACGATCAGCGCATTGCCAGCCTGCTCTCAACTCTGCGCCGCAGGCCTGACCTGCTGCTGGGTCTCAACAAACTCGACCTGCTCCCGGCTGAAGCGTTGGAGACTCATAGAGCCGCATACCAGGACCTCGTCCCGGATGTTCCGGCTCTGGCTTTTTCAGCAACGAGTCGCCTCGGGTTGGACGAGTTGATCGCTGCAATCACCGCCCGTCTGCCGGTCCGCCCGGCGGAGTTTCCCGAAGACCAGCTTACCGACCTCTTCGAGCGCGAGATCGCCGCCGAGTTGATCCGCGAAGCCGCCCTCATCTTCCTGCGGGACGAGGTTCCCCACGCCCTGGCTGTTCGCATGGATGAGTTCACCGAGCGCGGTGCAGAGGGTGCTTTCATCTCTGCCACGCTGTTCGTCGAGCGCGATTCACAGAAGGGGATTGTCATCGGCGAAGGCGGGGCGATGCTTAAAAAGATTGGCTCGGCGGCACGCAAAGAGATCGAAGTCATGAGCGGGCGCAAAGTCTTTCTCGAACTGCGCGTCAAATTGTCGAAAAACTGGCGTGACGATGAGGATGCCCTGCGCCGGTTTGGGTATAAAATCAAGCCATAGCCGGGGCATTCCCCCTCCGCTTGAGGTAAAGAAATGCTGACGACGTTCTTGTTCATTGACACATTCGTCTCGGCAGGCACAGACTGGGTGGCGGTTGCCAATAACTGGAAGAAGACCGAGATCATCGCCAAACCGCTCACCATGGTGCTCCTGTTCAGCTATTTGGCACTGGCTGCAGGCTTCAGCTGTACGCCGCTGATCTACTTTGGGCTGGCTCTCTTTTTCTCTTTAGGGGGGGATATTTTCCTGCTGGTTTCCAACGCCTCCGCTTCGAATCGCTGGTTCCTGGCGGGCCTGGCGGCTTTCTTATTGGCGCATGTCGCCTATATCATCGCTCTAAACACACCCTTCGGGAAGCCCTCGCCCTTTTGGGCCGTGGTCATCGCCATCCTCCTGGCGATCATGGTGGGGCTCGTCCTGCGGCATATTATCGCCGGGCTTCGCGCACAAGGATTGCTGGGCTTGGTTGTGCCGGTCTGGGCTTATGGAACGGTGATTACGCTCATGCTCCTGTCGGCCTTCCTGACCTTCTTTCGCGGCGGCTGGAGGCTCTCCGCTGCCGGGCTGGTAAGCCTGGGAGCAATTCTGTTCTTCTCCTCCGACGTCATCCTCGCCTGGAACAAGTTTGTCAGGCCCGTCACGAACGGCCGCGTGCTGAATATGGCCGCCTATCACCTGGGGCAGATCGCCCTTATCACCGGCGTGGTGCTTCAATTTTCATCTTAAATCAGGGCTCTGACCACTGAACCCACTCCCCGCAGAATGCCAGTCTCCGGGGATTTTCTATCCCTTTTTGAACGACTGGAACCCTTCCCCCATTGCCTCGTGCGCCGCGCCGATCACCATGAACGCCTGGGGATCGACTTCCTGGACGATTGTCTTCATTTGCTGGACCTCGGAGCGGGTCACCACGCAGTAAAGCGCTGGCCGCCGCTCTCCGGTGTACGCGCCGGTGCCCTCCAGGATGGTCACGCCGCGCTCCATCTCTGCCAGGATGCGGTCGGCCACTTCTCTGCATTTATTCGTAATGATCAGCGCCGTGCGCACGGTCCCCGTCCCCTCGAGAGTGCTGTCGACCACCAGGCCGGAGACGTACAGGACGATGATTGCATAAAGCGCTTTCTGCCAGCCGAAGACGAATCCCGCTGCCAATATTACCAGCGCGTCGGTCATCAGGTAACTTTGCGTCATCGGGATGGCGCGCCAGCGGTGAAGGATGCGCGCCAGGATGTCGGACCCGCCGCTCGTCCCCTGGGCACGGTAGACCAGCCCGTAACCGATGCCGCTGATCACCGCCCCGTAGAGCGAATTGAGCACCAGGTCATTGGTGATCCCGTCCTTGGGGAAGAACGGCAGCCACAGTACCGCCTCCGTGAAGATGGAATAAGCCACCACAGCCACCAGTGTCCGCAGGGCGAAACGCCGCCCCCCCAGCATCCGCCATCCGAGCAGGAACAGCGGGATGTTCCCGATGAAGACCATCAGGCCTATCGGCCAGCCGGTGAAATGGTTGATCAACTGCGAAATGCCGCTGATGCCACCGCTGGCCAGTTGCGCCGGGACCATGAACAGCCGCAGTGCAATCGCCTGGACCAGCGCGCCGGCCAGGATAAGAATAGTGTCACGGATGGTGGGCCAGTATTTCTTCATCACAATTTCCTCGCTTCGCCTCGTTCTCCTTCAGCTTGTCCCCCTACGGGAGGATGACCAAGGGTGCCCCTACGATTCCTGTAATTTTGTTCCCGCAAATTCCTCGATCATCCCGACCACCGCTGAGTTATCCAGATCACCCATGCCATTCAACAGCATGTCATTGTAGAGTTGCGCATCGACAGACGCGGACGGCAGTGGCGTGCCGTACTCGCGCGCCGTTTCGAGGATGATGTTCAGGTCTTTGGCCATCAGGTGGGATTTAAAACCTGGTGACCGGTTGCCGGCAAACAGGCGCGGCGGTTTGACGTCCAGCGTCCAGCACTGGGCTGCGCCGCCTTTGATCGCCTCCACTACCTTCTGCGGGTCCACGCCCGCTTTCTGCGAGAAGATCAGCAGTTCGCCCATTGCCACCATCTGGGCCGCGACCATGATCTGGTTGGCAGCCTTGGCCACCTGCCCGGCACCTGCTCCGCCGACGTGCGTGACCGTTTTACCCATCGCCAGAAAGACCGGCATGACTTTATCGAGCGCAGTCACCGGTCCCCCGACCATGATCGCCAGGCTGGCGTTGACCGCTCCCATCTCCCCGCCCGAGACCGGGGCATCCAGGGCCACCACTCTTTTGTCAGCCAGTTTGGCGGCCAGCCGGCGCGCCGCGGCTGGTTTGATCGTCGAATTGTCGACCCAGATGAGCCCTGGGTGCGCCCCCGCCGCGATCCCGTTCTCGCCGCTGACCACCTCCTCCACATCTGGTGTGTCGGGCAGGTTGGTGAAGACCACATCCACCTGGGCGGCCACCTCGGCGGGGTTTGTGGCCGCCTGGGCGCCCTCGGCAACCAGTTCGTCCACCGCGCCGCGTGAGCGGTTGTGGACGGTGAGCGGGAATCCGGCTTTGAGAATGTTACGGGCGATGGCCTTGCCCATCAGCCCCAGCCCTATATAACCGACTTTCAGCATGCTTTCCTCCTCGGGTTCTGACGCGATTATACCCGCCTCAGACGCAAAACCGGCCTCCTGAACGGAAGCCGGTTCGAGGTCAGGTGTAAAAAGAAAACGTTTACTTAAGTCCGTAGACGATCGTCACCGTGGTCGAGATCTGCATCGAGCCCGCCTGTACAGGCACGTTGCCTCCGCCGGCCATGTCGGAACGCGAATACTGGATCGTGATCGGAGCCGAGCTGTCGTAGTAGGAGATGGTCTGCACCTCGCCCAGCGAGACGCCGGTGGCGCTGGTCAGTTCATCCGCCTGCTTGCGGGCATCTGCAACCGCTGCCGATCGGGCTTGCGTCAGAGCCTCGGTCTTGTCGGCCAGGTCGAAAGAGATGCTGTTGATCGTGTTGGCTCCCGCCCGCACGGTGGCATCCAGCAGGCTGCCCAGCGTGGTCAGGTCGCGCACGGTCACATAGACGGTGTTTTCGACTACGTACAAGATGCCGGTCATGTTGCCGTTGTTGTCATACTGCTGCTGCGGGTAGATGCTGAAATTGGTGGTCTGGATATCCTTGTCATCCACGCCGGCAGCCTTGATCACCACCATCACGGCCTGGGCGCTGGCACTGTTCTCAGTCAGGGCAACCGAAGCGCTGGCATCCTGGGAATGGACGCCAATATTAATGTAGGCAATGTCGGGTGTCAGCGTGACCATCCCGGTACCGGTGACGGTGATCGAGCGCTGGGGCGGTTGGGTCTGGACGGTGATGGCCGAGGGGCCGCAGGCGCTGAGCGCAATCGCCAGTACCAATACTCCGATTAGGAATGCAAATTTGGTTTTCATAGCTAACTCCTTGGTTGGTTGATTTGATTGTACACCCGTAAGACGAAGGATGCGGGGAAAAGTTCCCTAAAGAACCTCAACCCTCTCCCCTAACCGAGGCGGCAACAAGCCACCACACTTGCACCGCACGCAAGTGCAGGTGTCGGTCGCTTCAGCGCCATAAGGTGCCGAAGTTGTGGTCGCCCTAAGTCCACCTCCAATTATGGATTTACGAGTCGAGCTGCTTGAAGCCTGGTTAGGAGTCTTTGAGCAATATCCATGACGAATACCGGGTCCACATTTCGTTCCATTCCGCTTTCTTGTAAGATCTCCACGACATTTCGGGTGGAATATTCAAAAATATAATTCAATGAATATTCGCTGCTATTGGTCTCTTCCTGGTTTCTCAAATAAAAAGCGCGCCATACATCTCCGATCTTAGGTGGGTTGATTTCTTCGCTGTATCCATATTCATATACATAGCGGTCAGAATCATTGCGGATGGCTGATTGTGCTCCTTCGCTGGTTTTATAAAGGACTGCTTGGCTGTTTATCCTTAGCGCAGCGATTGCAAGGTTGGGATCTCCTTTGTAATCAATAGTGACTTCCCATCCATCGATGCGCCCGGTTTCTGCAACGGTTTCATCACCGTTACTCCCGATACTCTCTGAAAAACTCTCATTGGAAACATTTATTGGCGGATTGGTAAAATATGGACTGTAATTTGCCAGCAATGGGATGTCTGATGTCTGCACCAGGAATTCTTTCAAATTTGCTTGAAGTACTGTGAGATCAAGTGGTGACGCAGGCGTCGTTGTTTGTGTTTGTGTTGGCGTCTCTGTGGGAGTGTTTGTTGGGGGAACCGGTGTGTTTGTCGGGCTGGGATTTGCGGCTTGAGGTTGTGGAATGTCCGTATGAATGTTCATCAGCGAGTGCGGGCAGGCGTCCATCAATATGGTTACTAATATTATGAGTATAAGGATGTGTTTCTTCATTCTGGATCACCTCTTCGCCTCTTTCAATATCGGACATTCGGTCTGATGGTTTTGTAGGGGCGAGACACACAGTGCCTGAAAGGTATGGCTCGCCCATTCGAATAACATCCTCACCCCATTTCTGGTTTCGAAATGGGGGGAAATGTGGGGGGCTTGAAATCGGGGCACCACCTGGTCCCGCAGCGGAGTGGTACAGACGGGGGCTTGATTCTGCTGAAAGCATTATTTTCTAAAGCCTTTTTCTGCTCTCCGCTTGGACACGAGTCGGTTTATTTACTCCCCAAATTGGATTGTCACAGGGGCAGCAGGCCGCCAATCACAAAACTGGCTGAATTTAAGGCCAGGCTGACCCACACTGCTTCCTGGAAGCGCATCGAAGATCGTTGCGACAGGTATAAAACACCAGCCTCCACCAGCCAGACTACTCCTTCCGCAAAGAGTATCAGACCGGCCGGATTAAATCCGCTAAAACCACTGATACTGATCCACAAGACTGGTTGGGTGATCAGGTTCAGAAGCAGGATCACGGTGAGAATAATGGAGACTGATCGTTTTTTCCATAACGCATATCCTGCCCCCAATAACAGTTCGACGACCAGCGTGATGATCAGCCCCTGTGTCCATTTCACCCCTGCCAGTGTTGCCGGGATCGCCAGCAGCCAGGCCGCCTTTAGCCTGTTATTATAAGAGGCGGGGCTTGCTTCGCCGCGGCCGGTCCTGACTGCCAATGCCAGCAGTACGATCGGCAGGATGATCTCCATGCCGGGGAATATTAATGTTGCCAACAGACCATATAATGTGGGGGCTCCCATTCCAAAAAAAGGCACGTTGGGACCCACGGATTTTTCTTCAACCTCCAGGCTATCCGGAAGCACGCTGACCAGATAATTGGCGAAGTAGGCGCGTTTGGTAAAGATGTTGCTTCGGCGGGTCACGCCGTCGGAGAATTCAATTTCCAGGCGATAGTAGGGGCTGGTACCATAGGCGATCGAATTACAGGCATTGACCTGGCATTCGAAATGTTGGGGTCCCATTTGCCGCAGCGGTTCAGACTCAGCACACGCCTCATCCTTGCATTCAAGCAATTGCCCTGAGAGGATGGTTGGTTCCGGTTTTATCCGGCTGGTAAAGATGAATTGCGAGGAGGATTTGGGGCCGGTATCGGCCTGAACGCTCTGG
>Ga0315286_10006518_pt1 | contig 11367 bp, 11 predicted proteins | sample YL17G10_0_MG_FD_205038 | JGI IMG/M metagenome (GOLD analysis project Ga0315286, IMG submission 205038) | Sediment microbial communities from Yellowstone Lake, YNP, Wyoming, USA - YL17G10_0 | ecosystem: Environmental > Aquatic > Freshwater > Lake > Sediment | place: USA: Wyoming | collected...
CAGTCGACTCCACCGCATGTTCGGCAGCGCATCTTTGTATGGCTAGGCTAATAATCTCTCGCGCTTTTTTATCGGAAATACTGCGCAATTCGTCTTCTTGTCTTTTGATAAATACTGCTTTCTCGGCATTCAGCTCTTCATTTAAACGATTAAGTAAAATTTGCTTTGCCTCCTCAGCCGATAAAGAAGCGATTTTCTGCAATCTTTCTTTTTCTTCGGCAACAAGTAAATTTAGCTGATTCTCTTTTGCCTTGAGGGAGGCTTCCTGTCTCCTCAAGTTCTCATGGCTTAAGTCGATATCTTTCTCTTTTTTCTCCAGAAGCCCAAGTCGGCGGTCAATATTTTCTTCTTTCTGGGTTAGCCTTTTTTCTAAATTCGATATCTCCTGGCGCCTATCCTGCGTCTGACGTTCAAAATCCTGACGCATGCGATATAAAAGATCTTTTCCTTCCAGTTCTACTTCCCGACGTTTATCCTGTACCTCTTTTTTAGCTTGCTCTAAGATATATTTTGCCTTGCTCTCGGCATCCTGGATTTTTCTTTCCGCGACATATCTTCTTAACAAATATCCCAGGCACGTACAGATCAGGGCAATGGCGATAAAAATAATTATATTGAACATCGCTTAATCAACCTCCCTCTATCGTTATGATATTCCTCTAAAAATTGGGTGTTTTGTTCTGTTAGTGTTCGTTTAGTTTCGTTAACGACAATAACGGCATTAACGGACTTAACGAAATTAACGAGTTAGGCAACGATAACTTTGTTGATTCTTACGTCTCGTTTTGTGGCAGGCAGAAAAGGTAAGATTTGAAAATCAAACGCTAGGCCAATAGAAGGTGTGTCTTTAGGAATTTTTTTTAAGAAATAATCATAGTAACCCTTGCCGCGTCCTAGGCGGTTACCTTGTTTATCAAAGGCCACCCCCGGTACCACGACCAGGTCTAAATCTTCTAAGGCAACAAATCTTTTAATCGCAGGCTCGCCTATCCCATAAGGACCTTTTATGAGCCTTAATCTTTGGCCTAAGCCACAGGGCCTTATAGTTCTTTTTGTTCTACAGACTGGCGCTGCGACTATCTTACCTAATTTTTGTGCTGCTTTTATCATTTCTTTTGTGTTTACCTCGCCATTAAACGAGATGTAAAACATGACCGTTTTTGCTTTTTTAAAAACTTGCGTCTTGAAAAGTTTTTCTTTGATTATCGCACTTTTTCGCTTTCGGTCTTCCTCCTTCTGTGTTTTTAATTCTCTTAAGATTTTATTGCGAATTTGGCTTTTTGTCAATACTTTCTCCCAATATATTTCCTACTTTAGCTAAGGCCTTTCTGGCCCCTCCCCACTCGGCGCCCTTACTGGCTCTTTGACTAATAACTTGTGCGGCTTTAGCGCCTTCTTAAAATCCTTTGCTGGCTGGACTTCCTTGAGGGTAGCGATTTTTTTTCTTTTCTCTAATTCCTGATAAATCAAAACCCAGGCGCAATCTTTGTCTTTATCCACCTCGCATTTACCTTTATCCATGCCGCCGCAAGGCCCATTTAAAAGCCCTTTGGCACAGAGGGTGATGGGACAAATCCCGGCAGTAACATCCAAGACACATTCACCGCAGAGAGAACATTTTTCATAGAAATTACCCTGGCTATCCATGACCGCACCGAATAAGGTATTACAGGCGGGTAAAACTACCAGGCCCAGCCGATCATTGTCTTTTACCGACTGTGCCCCTAATCCGCAAGCTAAAACTAAAACCGCCTCGGCCTCGCGCAAAAACTTAATATTTTTAGCTAACTCGGCTTTTATCTGAGGTGCCATACAGGGGGCATCTGGTATACAATGACCTAAAACAGTCTTACCTTGATTTTCTAATTCTTGCTGCATCTTAAGCAACTCATCCTTACCCCCGCTTTTACAAGTGGTCGCGCACTCGCCACAGCCCACGAGAAATATTTTATTGTAGTCCTGCAAAGCATCTAAAACCTCTTTCAGGGGTTTCTGTTCTGTAACAATCATCTTAAGACGGCCTCCTTAAGTCTTCTAATCTTTTCTTAATCTTGGCTTCATAGCCCAGATCCGTCGGCTCATAATATTTCACTGCTTTTTTAGTATATTTCTGCTTTACGTAGTGGCCGGGGAAAGCATGGGCGTATTGATAACCCTTGCCATGGCCGAGGGTTTCTGCGCCGGAATATGAGGCATCCTTTAAATGATCCGGCACTTCTTGCACTTTTTGGCTTTCAATATCCCGGTAGGCCTTTTCAATAGCTAGATACGCGGCATTAGATTTAGGGGCACAGGCAATATAAATGGCGGCCTGGGCTAAAGGAATTCTTGCCTCGGGCATACCCACAAATTCTGAAATCTGTAATGCGGCATTGGCTAAAACCAAAGCTAAAGGGTCAGCGTTACCGACATCTTCCGCGGCACAGATACAGATGCGCCGGGCAATAAAACGGGGATCCTCCCCGGCATAAAGCATCTTGGCCATCCAATATAAAGCCGCATCCGGGTCAGAACCGCGCATGGATTTGATAAAAGCCGACGCGGTATCATAGTGGCCGTCTTCATCTTTATCGTAGAGGACTACTTTTTTCTGTATTGACTCGGAGGCAACTTCTAAATTAAAATTTATAAAACCGTCTTTGGCTTTGGGGCTAGTCAGTACGCCTACCTCAAGGGCGCTGAGTGCCCGTCGGGCATCTCCCTCGGAAGATCTGGATAAAAAGGCTAAAGCCTCTTTATCCATCTTGACCTTAGAATTACCCAGCCCTCGGGTTTTGTCCTTTAAAGCCGAAGATAGTATACTTAAAATTTCGTTTTGCGTCAAAGGTTTTAATTCCAAAACCATGGAGCGCGATAAAAGCGGGGAGGCCAGATAAAAGAAGGGATTATGCACGGTTGCGCCAATTAAAATGGGGTTACCTTCTTCTATATCTGGCATCAATACGTCCTGTTGGGCCTTATTAAAACGATGGATCTCATCAATAAAAAGAATGGTCTTACGATTTGTCGTTGATTTTTTATGCTTGGCCTGGGTAATAACCTTTCTTAATTCTTCTACGTTAGAGGTAGTGGCATTAATGGCCACGTAAACAGACTTGGTGATATTAGCAATGCACCAGGCCAAAGAAGTCTTACCCACGCCAGGCGGACCATATAAAATCAGAGAGCTGATCCGGTCGGCTTCAATCGCCCGGCGTAAGAGTTTTCCTTTACCTAAGATATGCTCCTGCCCCATAAATTCATCTAATTTAACCGGGCGCATACGCACCGCCAAGGGCAGATCCTTAAAATTTTCTTTTTGTTGTTCCTCGAATAGATCCATAGATTAAAAAAAATCCCCGCATTGTGCCGTTGGATATGATGGGCTGAACCGTTTTGGTTACAGGTGGGACCTTCCCCTTGGCGCCAAGGCGCCAAGGAAGCTTTAGGCTCCCCTTATATTGGTGTTGGTTCACCAATCATCAAGTCTTCCAACGCGCACCGCAGGGATATTTAAAAGAACCGTATTTTCTATTGACAAAAAAAGTATAGCACATCTTAAAGCACAAGTCAAGGATTACCTAATCTGGGCCTGAAATCTTTCCGCTAAAATACCCGCCACTAAAGCGTGGATGGGATTAATCTCGGCCTCGGTTAATGTCCGTTCATCCGAACGGTAAAAACAAGAGACAGTTAAGCCTTTGAAGCCGGAAGGGATTTGTTTACCTTGATAATAATCTATCAGCTTTACCTTTTTAAGCAAAGGCCTGGCTTGCTCTCGGATTGCTTGCAATATATCCTCAAGTAAAATTCCTTCTTTTAAAATAAAACTTATGTCTCTGGATATCCCGGGATATACCGGAAGACGAGCGAATCTTTTTTTAAGATCCGCGCAAGAAAAAAGTCTCTTTAAAGAAACCTCTGTTGTCCAGACCTCTTTATTTTTGATATCCAACTGGTCTAAGATATTCTTTTCTAATCTGGCTATGACGCCTATTGTTTCTTTCTGTATATATACGGCTACCTCGGCATTAGTTATGGCCGCAAAATGATAATCCTTAATCCCCAACCTCTCAAAGAGAGCTTCCAATATCCCTTTAAGATGTAACATGCCCAATGTTTCTTTGACCAAGCCTTGTTCGAAGACAAAACAAGATTTTATCCCGCAAAGGGCAATGCCTAAAAATAACTCTTCTTGGGATTGAGGAGATGCGCCAGAAAAAACCTTGGCAATTTCAAAGATGTTAATGTAGTCTTGCTTCTGATTCAGATTATAAGCAACGCACCGGGCTAAGCTCGGGGCAAGGGCCGGTCTTAAAACTTCCTGCTCTTTACTTAAGGGATTTAAGATTTCGGTAACCGAAGAATCTTGTTTTACCGGAAATTCTTTTAATAAATCCCTATCTATTAGACTATAGGTAATCGTTTCGTTTAAACCCAGGCCGACCAAAGTATTTTTTATCAAAGAAACTAAACCCCTTGTATCTATTGGGGTTATTTGCGGAATGAGCGAAGGCAAAGTCTTGGGTATATAGGCGTAGCCGAATATACGGGCTACTTCTTCAATTAAGTCTATTTCTAAAGATATGTCTGGACGGTAAGAGGGAATCTCAACACTCAGGTTATTTTTTGTTTTGGCCCTTACTTTAAAGCCTAAATTATTTAAAATCCCTTTTACCTTGGAAGAGGCTATATTTACACCTAAGATCTTATGTACGTAAGATACAGCTAAGCTAATCTTTTTCTTTTCCCTCTTGGGTAACCCTGAACTTTTAGCCAAGACGCATTTGCCACTGGTGGCCTGATGGATTAATTCTACTGCTTGCCAAGCCGCTGACTCCAGCGTCTCGACATCTACGCCTCGCTCAAACCTATAAGCCGACTCGGTTGTAAGGCCTAAGGCTTGCCTACCCCGGCGGATAATAATGGGATTAAATACCGCGGCCTCCAAGAGTATATTTTTTGTCTTTTCGCTAACCTCGGTATTTTTTCCGCCCATTATCCCGGCGATGCCTATGGGGGAATTACTATCCGCAATTAACAGGATATGTTTATTTAATTTTCTAATCTCTCCATCAATAGTCAGGATTTGTTCATTCTCTCTGGCCCGCCGCACAATTATGGTACCCTCGGTTAATTTGTCTAGATCAAAGGCGTGTAACGGTTGTCCCCAGGCAAATAAAATATAATTGGTAATATCCACGATGCTATTGACGCTGCGACAACCCACTAATGCTAATCTCTTTTTCAGCCACTCCGGCGAAGGCCCCACTTTGACCTGGCGGATTATTTTTGCCGTGTATAAAGGGCAGTCCTTTTTATCTTCGATTCGAATTACGCAGGGCTGCGGGTTTTTAGCTGGCAGTTTGTGGCTGGCAGTTTGCGGCAATTTGAGCCTTTTTCCGGTAATCGCCGCTACCTCTCTGGCGACGCCAATGACGCTAAGACAATCCGGCCGATTAGAGGTTACTTCTATGTCAAAGACAAAATCATTATCTTGCCTTTCTAAAGCAGTTACTTCTAAGCCGGCCATGGTCAGTTTCTCGGCCAGGGCTGGGGGTGAAATTTTAATCTCGACAAAATCTTTTAGCCAGCGATAGGTAACTTTCATTTTACCTTAGAATTGTTTTAAAAATCTTAAATCGTTCTCAAAGAATAGACGAATATCATTGATCCCATATTTTAACATGGCGATGCGTTCAATGCCCATGCCAAAGGCAAAGCCGGTGTAAATTTTGGGGTCGTAACCGACATTGCGAAATACATTGGGATGAATCATCCCTGAGCCCAATATTTCCAGCCACCCCTTACGGCCGCAAACAGAACAGCCTTTACCTCGACAGATAATGCAAGAGATGTCCACCTCGGCGGAAGGCTCAGTAAAAGGAAAGAAATGCGGGCGAAAACGCATCTGGATATCTTGGCCGAAAACGCCCTTAGCAAAAATCTCCAATACCCCTTTTAAATCTGAAAAGCGGATGTCTTTATCCACCACAAAGCCTTCTATTTGATGAAACATAAAGGAATGACTGGCATCCACGGCATCAGGACGATAGACCCTTCCGGGTATAACTACTGCCAGAGGAGGTTTATGTGACTGCATGACTCGGATTTGTCCCGGCGAGGTATGGCTGCGGAGTAATAGCTGGTTTGCGGTTTGCGGTTTGCGGTTTGCGGTTTTACGAACACCGAGGTAAAAGGTGTCGAACACATCTCTGGAAGGATGCTCTAAGGGGATATTCAGGCCCGTAAAATTATTATATTCCGTTTCTATCTCTGGCCCTTCAATAACTACGAACCCCAGGCGCAGAAAAATATCCAGGACCTCATCGATAACCTGAGTGATGGGATGCAGGCGCCCCAAGTCTTGAGCAATCCCCGGCAAACTAATGTCCACAGAGCCGGCGGGAGATTCACTGAACCTGGCGGCAATAGATTTTTGTTTTGCCTCAATCAGAGAAAAGATTTTATTTTTTAAGGCATTCACTTGCTGGCCAAAAGATGTACGCTCTTCTTTGGCGAGGTTGGGAATTGCGCCGGTCAATTGGGCAATAATGCCTTTTCTGCCCAGATACTTAACCCTAAACTCTTCCAAGGCCGCGGGCGAATTTATCTTCTCTATTTCAGAATCTATCTGAGTTTTAATTGCCTCAATATCCATACCAGACATAATATACCTAATAATACAAGGACAAGGTTTCTTTTGCCCAGATTTAACCTTTCCGGTGTTTGCCTGCCCGGGCTGGTCTTGCGTATACTCTTGGCGTGTAAATCTAAATCCCCGCCGTGCTGCGCACAGGCGCGGTTAAAAACACCCACGACTTCTATCCAATCGCCTTTGGCTTTATAACTACCGGTATATAAAATATCCGTGGTTAAATCCTTACCTAGCCAGATACCAATGGCATTTTTGCCGTCATTGAGATTGACCCAGGCAAATTGACCGCGCACCATTATATCGCCGATGGCCTCGCCTTCATAGACTACTGTTTTGCCGTCGTATAACTTGGCATTATTAATTAACTCGGTGCTGGAAATCGGTTGGGCAAAACAATTCAATGTAAATCCCAATACTACAAATGCTACCAATAATACCAAATAAATCCCAAATTCAAAATCCCAACGGGATAATTTGGATTTGGGGTTTGGGATTTGTTTTGGATTTAGTAATATTTGGATTTTGGATTTTACCATCATTTTCCTCTAACCACTGCCACCAGAAATCCTATCAGCGTAAACACTGACATAAACTCTAAACGGCCCGCCCACATCTGTAAGATATAGGTGATTTTTAATACTGCCGGCATGCTTGTCTGGGTAATCCCGCAAGATAAGCCCACGTTCGCCGCGGCAGATGTAGATTCGAATAAAGAATCCAAAAAGGGATAGCCAAATAACATCCCCACAATTGCGCCTAAACCATATAAAGACAAATAGGCTAAAGTAATCAGCATGGCGGATCGAGCTTGTTTATCCTCTAAAAATATGTCTTTTATGTGGTGGAATTTTTCAACCACAAGAGCCCTTTCGGGAAGAATAATTCTTTTGATATCTTCTTTGAGTGTTTTATAAATAATACCGATGCGTAACATCTTAATCGCTCCGGTAGTAGAACAAGTGCCGCCGCCTAAGGCCATAGCACAGGTTATCGCTACTAAAGCCAAATTTCCCCACTCATTGATAAACTGACGGGCGTATATCGTCATATAACCGGTACCAGTGTGCCCGGAGATAAGTTGATAAAACCCTTTGCGGAATAATACTATTGCCTGCGGATAGGTACCTAACTTAGACAACCCTATAGCCATGATGAAAAAAGTGAGCATGACGGTGATAAAAAGGGTGCGCGTTTCAATATTCTTGAATATCTCTTTAAAATTTCCGGTCCAGATATGGTAGTGTAATTTAAAGTTGACGGCCCCTAAAATCATAATGGCGATGGTGACTACTTCAAAAGGCAGGCTATGGTAATAGAGTATGTTTTGAGATTGGGGGGTAAACCCTCCTGTGTCAAAGGCGGCCATAAACACACAGGCACCGTGAAAAAAGGCGTTGATAGTTCTCATGCCATTCAAGATACCGACGAGGCCTAAGGCCAATGTGCCTAATACTAAATAAACCATACTCACCAGCCAGATAAACCGAGCGGTGTGCACCACGTTGGGTAAAACCCTTTCATCGCGGGCCTCCCCCACATACATCTTAAAGGCACCGGAAAAACCTTTGACAAAAAAGGAGAGGGCAACCACCACAATCCCCTGGCCACCGATAAACATAATCAGATGTCGCCAGAAATTATGGGTATAGGATAAATGATCAAGGTCTTGGACTAAGGTCAAACCGGTAGTGGCAAAACCGGACATGGTTTCAAAACAGGTATCTAAAAATGACTTATAGTGACCGCTTAAGTATAAAGGTATTGCTCCCAATACCATGGCCACTAGCCAGGCAAGACTAACCACAATCATCCCCTGCATCCAGTTGAGGTCTTTTTCGGTAAAACATAATTTGGTTAAGATTAAGCCGAAGATCAAGGTTATTTCAATGCTGATTAAAAAATCCAAGGTGGGGTTTATTTCGCCAAAGGCTATTCCTATCACGATTGGCACGAACATGGTCAAGCCCAAACCAATGATGATCTTACCGAGATAATAACCGATATTTTTGATATCTTCTAAATTGGGCTTAAGAATCATTTTCTAAAAAGTTAATGCCAGGCAGATTACAAGTGCTGCCAACATGATTACTAAAGTGTAGAAAACTTCTACCGAAATACCTAGGGTGGCATTAAAAATAGACTTTATCTTCATCGTCTTATAACTTACCCACTAATAAGTTTAAGAGTTGCGGCTCATTGCCCACCAAGGTCAGGGCAATAATGTCGTCTCCGGATTGAAGCAGGGTATTTCCCTTAGGCACAATAACCTCTTCTCCCCTGACAATAGAAACCAGCACCGAATCTTCGGGCAATTGGATATCCTGAATCTGTTTGTTGATTACCGGAGAGTCCTCGGGTAAATCCACGCGTACGATAGCCAGTTTGCCGCGCTTAAAACTCATCAGATTAACAAAATCCGAAAAAGACGCCTCTTCTTCAATAATCTTGGCGATGATCTTGGTGGAATCAACCGGCACATCCACTCTCAATTCCGCGAAGACATGCTCATTATCCGGATTATTTACCCTGCCTACCGTGCGTCGGACATTAAACATCTCTTTGGCTAATTGGCAGATAATAAGATTGTCCTCATCACCACCGGTAACCGCAGCCACCACATCCGCGCGCTTGGCGCCGGCTTCTTCTAAAATGTGCGGATCACAACCATCACCCTGGACAACCAAAATTTCTAATTCCTTGGCTATCTCTTCACATCTTGGCTTGTCTTTATCCACGATGCTGACGGTATGTTTGTTTACGTGTAGTCTCTTGGCTAAAAAATAGCCCACTTTACCTGCACCGACGATTAGGATAAACATCTCTACACCTCGGCTTTATATATTGAATTTTTCTTTTATCTTGTTAAGGCTGACTACCTTTACTGCTGCCATGATTACATCTTTCTGTTTTAAAACCGTCTCGGCCTGAGGCAATATCACTTCCTTTAATCGTTTTATCGCCACCACTAAAAACTCACCCGGCATATTGATATCCTGAATGGTTTTGCCTACCAGGCTATTCTTAACTTCTATTTCCAGAACACCCAGGTCTTTGCTTTCAATCAGATAACTGGAAAAACGGCTCTCAATAATCTTATCCCGAAGCATAGCCGCAAACAGCACCGTTCCGCTAATGACATCTAACCCCAGCGCCGCATAGATATGCGCCCTTTGCGGATCATAGACCCGGGCAATCACCTTGGGGACCTTAAATATTTTTTTGGCCACTTGCGCCGAGACTAAATTGGTGTTATCGCCATTTGTTACCGCGCAGAAGGCATCCGCTTTTTCAACGCCGGCCTGTTTTAATAAACTTAAGTCGAAGCCATTGCCCATAAGAGTTAAACCGTTAAATGTCCCACCCAGACGCTCAAAAGAATCCTTACTCTTATCAATGACCACCACATCATGCCCTTCATTAGATAATAATCTGGCTAGTTCCGAACCCACCCTACCGCAACCCACTATTATGACATACATAATTGCTCCTTAAAATCCCAATCTCAAATACTACCAATATTACCAAATAAATCCCAATTTTAAATTTAAAAATTTGGGTTTGGCAATATTTGGATTTTGGATTTATCCTTTCGCTATCTCTACCAGCTTTTTAAAGGCCTGCGTATCTTTTATCGCCAGGTCTGCCAAAATCTTACGGTCTAAGCCAACCTTGGCCTTTTTGAGGCCATGGATGAATTGGCTGTAAGTAAGGCCTGAATTTCGACAGGCAGCATTGATACGGGTAATCCAGAGTTTGCGAAAATCTCTTTTTTTTGTGCGCCTATCGCGATAGGCATAGACTAAGGCATGCATCAGGGCCCGGCGCGCCTGCTGGTATTGCTTGCTTCGATCGCCCCAAAAACCTTTTACCTTCTTCAATACTCTCTTTTTTCTTTTTCTCGTCGCGACACTATGCTTAATTTTAGCCATATGGTAACATCCTCCTGATGTATTTGATATCTTTTCTTCCTTCGACAACCTTAGCTCTTCTGAGGCGTCTTAGCCTGGGCGACTTTTTCCCGGTTAAAAGATGGCTTTTACCGCCAGGCAAATAGCGAATCTTCCCTTTTTTGGTAGACTTAAATCTTTTGGCTACGCCTTTTCTGGTCTTTAATTTTGGCATTTTCCCTCGCTTCGTTGGTTAATTTTAGCGCCTTAATCTAAATTTATTTTTTATTTCGGGGCGACTACTAAAGACATAATTCTTCCTTCCAGCATCGGCTCTCTTTCTATCTGCCCTTCGTTCTGTATATCAATAATAAATCGGTCTAAAATTTTCTTGCCCAAATCCAGGTGTTCCATTTGCCTGCCCCGAAAGAATAAATTGATTTTGACTTTATCTTTTTTCTTTAAGAAAGTGATGGCCTGTTTCAATTTGGTCTGATAATCGTGATCATCAATATTAGGTTTAAAACGGATCTCTTTTAACCGGCCCTGTTTTTGATGCTTCTTGGCCTCGCGTTCCTTTTTTTCCTGGTCATATTTAAATTTGCTGAAGTCTATAATGCGGCAGACGGGCGGATTGGCCGAAGGGGCAACCTCGACCAAATCTAATTCATTTTGATCGGCCATCTCCTGCGCCTTCTGTATAGATACTACGCCTAGCTGACCACCATCTGCACCGATAAGACGCACCTCTGGTACGCGTATTCTTTCGTTGATCCGAATAAACTTTTTAATTTTTACCACCTCCTGTCTTTTGAGGTTCCTAATATTGACTCTACTAGTCGC
>Ga0315286_10006519_pt1 | contig 11367 bp, 11 predicted proteins | sample YL17G10_0_MG_FD_205038 | JGI IMG/M metagenome (GOLD analysis project Ga0315286, IMG submission 205038) | Sediment microbial communities from Yellowstone Lake, YNP, Wyoming, USA - YL17G10_0 | ecosystem: Environmental > Aquatic > Freshwater > Lake > Sediment | place: USA: Wyoming | collected...
GCATCGCAGAGGGGATTTTGTTATTTTTGAAACAGTGATGCCATCGGCTGCTCGGGAGAGCATGCGCTAGGATTCTGAGTTATGGAAGATTCCGAGCATTGTCCGGCTGGTCGAGTCCAACTTCATTGCATCACGTTAAACTCCGGACGACCGGCCTTTGTCCAACGTTGCAGACGCTCGCATCACTGATGATCGTTGAGACACAACACATTGAATCATGTCACCATTCCTGGCCTTGGCTTCTTGTTTCGCTGCATTGAAACTCGCGAGCGTTGACTCCGCGGCGGGCTCTACGACGATCTACCAAGCACAGAGTCCGGGGTCCATCGCTGTCTTGACCTCCGCCTATTTCTCTTTCGGTTCATACTCCACGTCCACGAAGTCTCTCGCGTCAAGTGCCTTTGTGACCCTGAGCGACTCATGGCGAAGCTACTATACGCTGGGTTTTCAGTCTTTGTGGCTCATCCGAGACGACATGGGCGGCAAGTACTTCTCACAACAATTGGTCCCTGTGCGCGCCTCATGGCCACTTGGATCACGCGCGGGCCTTGCCGTACACTACGCGTATCTGCACGAAGCTGGAATCGCATTGTACAGCGCGCCCACGGTTTTCCATTTCTTTGGAGCAGATGGAAGCTACTGGTTGAGCCGAACGAATTCTTTTGGGACCTCGTTCACCGTGGCCGTATCCCAAGGATCGGTCGAAGCAACTGCTTATCGCGCGAGCCTCACGACCGAGATAGTTGGCGGCGTCTTCTCCACAAGCCAGATGGTTCTTTCGCGGGCAACGTGGAGTCCTCAGCTATTCAGCTTCCGACAAATGTTGTCAGTCTCTCTAGGCGGCGGCAGTGCCACTTGGATGCATAGCGATCTTGGCCGGCGCGTGTTCTACTTCGACGACGTGCTACTTGTCGCATACAATCAGCGCGATGTCCAGACGCTCAGCCTAGGCGCCGGCATGGCGATCAGAGTCTACAAGCAGTGGTATGTAACGCCTGCATTCGAATTCGATAAGTTCGACCCGTATGCCGTGACTTATGGCTCAATCGGAATAAGAGCGATCTTTTGAGTTGAGAAAGGAGATCATATGAGAACACCAACCGCGATTCTCGTCGTCGCCGCACTGCTCACGACTCAGATGTCCGCACAGCAGGCAAAGCAAGCGAATCAAACGGCAAAGACGAACGACTCCACTGTTCTTTCCACGGAGATCAGCTTCGACTACGACAGCGGAGTACCCACCAAGCTCACGTTCGACGTGAAATCTGGTACGAAGAAGCTCTGGCTCGGTGTCTCACTCTACCCCCGCACCTTCGCCGACCCATTGAAGGAAGGAGAACACATCCAGATAGAGCTTAACGGCGAGCGGGCAAACAAGACAGTCAAAGTCGGGCCGAAATTCAGCGGAGGCTCGTTCGAGGCCGCGATCTGGGGAAAGAAGATACTGAAAGCCGACTGCGCCATCCCTGAATGTTATTGGTGTTCGAAGAACGGTTTTCATCTAGACGATATGCTGTTGTACAAGTCGGGATTCCTTTTCTTGTCACGTTAAACATTCTTCGGATCATCTATGGCCGATCTGACACCTGTCCACCGCAATCTGAAAGACGAACTGACTCTGAGTCACACCGGCTTCCTTTTTGATCACGTTTCCGGTCTCACTTACACGGTCAACGATACGGCCGCCTTCATTCTCCGGAAGTTGACCGACGGGTCCTCCGCTGCGGAGATTGTGAAGGCACTCGCCGAGGAATTCGATGTCTCCGAGTCAGTTGCGCACAAAGATCTGGAGAGTTTCTATGAGCAGGCACATGCGTTCGGCATTCTATAGAACAGCCGTCCTCGGACTGCTTTGCCTCAGTCCGAGTCTTCTCAGCAGCCAAACCCAGTTTGCGCCCGTATGGAGCAGCGTTCCCTGGGATTCGGGAGGTTGGAACCCGAACAGCATAGTCTGGTCGATGGTGCAGAGCAACCTGGACCTTGATCTCGATGGCAAGCTGGAGTTCCTTATCGTAACGGCATGGAGCAGCACTTACTACAACACAGTCTACCTCTACGAAGCGACGCAGAACAACAACTACGAAATCGTGTGGTCATACTCGTTCTATCCCTACTCCAATGACTACGGCTGCGTCACAGTCGCCGACCTCAACGGGAATGGTCGGAAGGAGATCATCTGCCTCATCGATCCTGTGATACCTTCGTATCACGGCCTCTACATTTTCGAATGGGACGGGAGCGACAACGGCTTTCCAGCGACTCCGACGGGGACGTCGAATTTCGGCGTCCCCAATGGATTTGACGAGGGAACTGCGATCGTCGCCGCAGACCTCGATGGAGACGGGCGAGATGAAATCGCACTGTCGCTCGTGCAGAGTTGGACTCTGTTGAAAAGTCGGTTGATGATCTTTTCACTCTCACCAGGGTCGCCGTTGACCGAGCCACAGTGGACTATGGAGTTTGTTGACTCGACAACCTTCTCTGCCATCGGATATTGCCTGGCCGTGACGGACTTGGATCGGGACAACAGAAAAGAGATCATTGCCGTGGGATGGGAGCCGCTCCATGTCGCCATCTACGAGAATCTCGGTGTCGCCAACAGCTACGCGAGAGTAGCCAACATCACCGGTCTCACCAGCGGCAATGAATTCTCAAACATGGGCCTCGTTCAGGCGAATTTCGACAACAACGCCACCAACGAGCTTTACATGGTGACTGCTGGCGGCCGGCTGTTCGTGGTGACCAACCCCGGCAATGTCAGCATGACAACATCGTCGAATTTCTACCTGATCCATCAGTACGATTCGAGCAAGGGCATAGCTGGGCTTTCGTTGGGAGACATCGACAGCAATTTGCAGCCAGAACTGTACGTGGCCGGAAGCTACCATGAGGCAGTGTTTCAGTGGAAGTACCTGGGCGGAGCTGTCACGAGCAGATCGTCCTACAGCCACCAGGTGATCTTTCAGGATGACACGCTCGACAGCCACACGCCGGGCTCAGACCAGGGATACTTACGGCCATCGAAGGTGTCGGTGGGCGATCTTGACAGGGACGGATCGCCGGACATCGTGATTGCATCTGCAAGCTTCGCACGTGACAAACCTGTTGTGATGGTGGTAGAACAAACGACCACGGGCGTCGGAACTAGCGAGACCCTGCCGAAAGAGTTCGCAGTGCTGCAGAACTACCCGAACCCGTTCAATCCCTTGACGAGCTTCGAGGTCCGAGTGCCAAAAGAAAGCTATGTTTCGCTGAGTATTTTCGATGTGCTGGGACGCGAAGTGGCCTCGCTGATTCAAGGGACTCGATCCCCGGGAACGTATCGCGTCCAGTGGGACGCGAGCGGATTTCCCAGCGGGGTCTATCTATACCGACTCGAACACCCGGAAGGTGTACAGACAAACAAAATGGTTCTGCTCAGATGAAGAAAGTAAACATCGCAGCCACAGGACTGAACGCCACCGACAATCCCGCGCCTGGCATACCGGTCATCCGCAGCATCCGACACGCCGGAAAACATCACGGAAAACTAATCGGACTTGGGTACGATGCCTTCGACACCGGCATTTATGATGCCGAACTGCTAGACGAAGTCTATCTGCTGCCATATCCGGGCGAGGGCAATCCCGCACTGCTGACGCGCCTGACAGAAATCCACAAACGGACACACATCGACGTTTTGATCCCGACACTCGATTCCGAGTTGAGCAGTTTCACCCGCCTCGCTCCGGAACTGACGGCATTGGGGATCCATCTGTTCTTGCCCACGGAGGAGCAGCTTCGCATGAGGTCGAAGTCTGTCCTTGCTGAGTTCTGCAAGAAGCACGGTTTCGAGGTGCCCCGCACCGTCGTCGCCACCGATCCGAGACAAGTTGCCCAGGCGGCGAAATCACTGGGCTTCCCGATAATTGTCAAGGGCGTGTTCTACGAGGCCTACACAGCGGCCTCCGCCGAGGAAGCATCTATCCACTTCCACAAGATCCGCTCTCGCTGGGGACTGCCAATCATCGTGCAAGAGTACGTCCAGGGTGAAGAATACGACGTTGCGTGCCTGGGCGATGGCTTAGGCGGTATGGTCGGCGCCGTGCCGATGCGCAAGCTGCGGCTGACCGAGAAAGGCAAAGCCTGGGCAGGCGTGACGATTCGCGATGCAGTGCTCGCGAAGCTCTCCGCCAAGATCATTGACGCATTGAAATGGCGCGGGCCGTGCGAGTTGGAGTTCCTCAAGGACCATCGGAGCGGCAAATACTCATTGGTCGAAATTAACCCGCGGTTCCCGTCGTGGATCTACCTTTCGGCGGGAGCCGGAGTGAACCTACCCTGGGCAACGGTGCGCCTTGCACTCGGCGAAAAAGTGCAGCCGATGCATCCGCCGCAGGCCGGCATCTCCTTTGTGCGACACGCGACCGACCTTGTCTGCCCGCTGAGTTATCTCGAAAGTCTTACGACGAAGGGAGAACTGATCTTTCGTTAGGAGGGATCGCCTGCATGGCACCAAAGAAGAGATACGAGAAACCGATCATCATTCGACACACCGTCGGACTTGCGAACAAATTCGGTCGAGCACCCGGCACACTCCCGATGTCACGCATCGACGGATTTCCCGTCCACGATTTGGTCGAGAAATTTGGCTCGCCTCTGTACGTTGTCTCGGAGGAGACTCTGCGGAGGAAATATCGCGAGATGGTTCGAGCATTTGCCGTCCGGTATCCGCGCGTGCAAATAGCGTACTCGTACAAGACGAACTATCTGGGCGCGGTGTGTGCAGCGCTGCACCGAGAGGGAGCTTGGGCGGAAGTTGTTTCCGGTTTCGAATATTCGATCGCCAGGGAATTGAAGGTTCCCGGCGGCGAAATCGTTTTCAACGGACCGTACAAAACTAAGGAAGAATTGCGAAGAGCCGTATCCGATGGAGCGATGGTCAATATCGATTCGTACGATGAGATGTACATCCTCGAGGAGGTCGCGCGCGAGACAAAACAGAAAATCAAGGTCGGCGTTAGGGTGAACATGGAGATCGGCTTGATGCCCTGGGAGCGGTTCGGTTTCAACGTCGAGTCCGGCCAGGCTTACGACGCTATCAAACGCATCGTAAGCAACGGCCTTCTTCATGTTCGCGGACTTCACCTGCACGCCGGGACATACATCGACAATGTCGATTTCTATCGCCAGGCCGCGGAGAAGTTGGTTGATTTCTACGCAAGGATCGGTCGAGAGTTGAAGGTCAAGCTCGATTATTGGGACATGGGCGGCGGATACGCATCATCGAACACGCTGCACACTGCCTATCTGACCGCAAGCCAGACATGCCCGACATTCGACGAATACGCGGAAGCTATCGGTCCCACACTGCTCCGCGGTCCGTTCGGTCCGCACGATGTACCCCTACTTATCCTTGAACCCGGCCGCGCGATCGTCGACGAGGCGATGCAGCTTGTCACGACAGTGTACTCCACCAAACGCTTGGCCTCCGGCTCCAAATCGTACGTCGTCGATGCCGGCGTTAATCTTCTCTTCGCCTCTTTCTGGTATCGCTACGAAATAACGCCGGTAAAGGAAGCTGGGATGGCAACAGAAGAATCATCCGTCTACGGACCGCTGTGCATGCAGATCGATTGCTTGCGGCCTTCGGTTGCTCTCCCGCAGCTTCGCGCCGGAGATTTGTTGGTTGTGAGGAATATCGGCGCGTACAACTTTTCCCAGAGCATGCAATTCATCCAACCGCGTCCGGCGGTAGTAATGATCGCTGGAGGTCATGTCCACGTCGTGCGTGAGGCAGAGACGCCCGAGTACATCAGAAAGTTGGAAAGAGTACCCGACCATCTAACGAAGACCTAAGGATGGACGCCTCGGAAAAACGAGATGAACCGATGAAGCCCGACCGCCCATCGGTGGGCCTGACCATCGGTCGCAAGCCCTTCGTGGAGTTCGCGGATACTGTCTTCAGGAGTTACGGGGCGGTGCTTTTCTCGAATCGCCGTGCATCGGCGGCACTGTTTCTGTTGGCGACCTTCTACGACCCATTCATAGGAGCGCTGGGCTTTGTCGGGAACGTCATCGCTAATGCGGTTGCGTTCTCACTACACACGGATCGAAGCTACACACGCGCGGGGATATTCGGCATCAACGGCATTCTTGTCGGACTCGCTGTCGGGCTTTACCTGCCGCACTCGGGGGCAGTATTTCCGCTGCTCGTCCTCGGTGCCTCGCTCTCGAGTCTTATCGCACTAAGCCTGCTCTCTTCACTGACGCGCCGGCGTCAGCTTCCTGTAATGAGCATTCCATTTGTGCTGACCGTCTGGCTCATCCTTCTCGCCGTGCATCAGTTGAAGCTGGTCGAGGTATCGCCACAGCTATTCCCACCGGCTGGCATCGCCGCTGCTAACCAGTTTCTGGCCGATCAACTTCCACGCTGGCTCCGATCGCTCATCAGAGAATTCGGCTCGACACTCTTTCAACCGACGGTTGCCTCCGGACTCCTCATCGTTCTCGGTATCCTGATAACGAGCAGGATCACTCTGCTCTTTGGAGTTTTCGGAGCGCTGATAGGTCTCATCGTGTACGGTTGGGTAGGGGGAGTAAGTGGTGGTTCGGGCGCGCTGCCATTCGGGATGAACTACGTGCTTATCGCAATGGCTCTCGGCGGGTTCTTTCTGGCACCGACCATCTCGATGGCCCTGTACGCGATGTTTGGCGTTGCAGTGGGCGTTGTCGTCGTCAACGGGACTCAGGAGCTAGTACATTCGTTCGATCTCCCGCTGCTCATCGCCCCCTTCAACATTGTTGTTGTGATGCTGCTATACCCGCTGCGGAGCCAGATCATCTATGCGGCGCGTGCAGGCCTGATTCCGATCCCGCTTCACGAAATTGGAACGCCTGAACACAACCTCCGATGGTACAAGGAACGCTTCGGCAAGCGGGCGAAGGTTCGCTGTCATCTGCCCTTCTACGGCACATGGTACGTGATGCAAGGCGAACACGGCAAGCACACACACAAGGGCACGCAGGCCCACGCCTACGATTTCATCGTTGTCGATGAAAACAGCAAATCGTTTCGAGGGCTTGGTTTGACGTTGGAGGATTACTACACGTTTGGATTGCCGGTACTGGCTCCCGCCGGCGGCAAGGTGCTCGAAGTTCTGAACGACGTGCCCGACAACCAGCCGGGCGTGCTCAACGAGGCACAGAACTGGGGAAACTACATCATCCTCGACCATGGCAACGGCGAGTACGCGGAGCTCAGCCACTTCAAGCAAGGATCGATATGCGTCCAGGCCGGAGACCGGATCGAACAGGGTCAAGTCCTCGGTCAGTGTGGAAATTCCGGCTACTCTTCACAACCTCACATTCACATCCAAAGACAAAAAGGGTCATTCCTGGGTGCGGAGACTGTCCGCATCCGATTCGAAGACGTTATCATCCGAAAGGAAGGGGAAGTTCTCACACACCCTTCAACGATTCTCCCGGAAGGCGCCTTTGTGAGCACACGCCTTTAGCACCCCGTCAGTTAGCCGTCCGTTCAATATTTTCAAGTGTGCGAAAAGATTCGCGCCAGGTGTCAACTTTGAGAAACACTACGCGCGAGATGCGACCGCGGTGACGGTTTTCTGTGTCTCAGCGACTTTTTTCGCGCTGGAACGCTTATTGTCTTTTCAGTTGCCAACTGGTGGACCGGGTACCAACTCCCTGATCTACGAGATACTTCTTGGCTCTTCGGAAAGGAACTCCGAATGCAGAAAATAGACGTCGCCGGATTAGATGCAATCATACAGAGGTTGAAGCAGCGAGGATTCATCGTCATTGGACCGACAATCAAGGACGGTGCAATCGTTTACAATGAAGTATCGGGGCACAAAGACCTACCGGCAGGTTGGACGGATGAGCACAATGCGGGTTCATACCGGTTGCTGAAGCGGGAAGATGGAGCTTTTTTCGGATATGTTGTGGGGCCGCAGTCCTGGAAAAAGTATCTTTTCCCTCCCACCCTAACACTTTTCACCGTACGCCGCAATGGAAAAGGTCTGGAGATCGGGGATGGCAACAATCCAAAGCCGCGCGACGGCAGACAAGAGCAATCAAAGGCTCAGACGCCGAAATACGCATTCCTTGGTATCCGCTCGTGTGAGCTTCACGCGATAGGGATTCACGACAAAATTTTCTCAAACGGTGAATTCGTCAATGCGCATTACAAAGCGCTTCGAGAGCAGATATTTCTTGTCGCCGTGAATTGCGGACGCGGCGGCGGAACGTGCTTCTGCACTTCGATGAATACAGGCCCGAAGGCAACGAAAGGCTTCGACATCGTTCTAACGGAAATCACTAACGAGCTCGGACACTACTTCGTGGTCGAGACAGGCTCCGAGCGTGGGGTTGAGCTCCTGAGCAAAATCCCCCATCAACCAGCAGCGGACGTTGATCGCGAGTCTGCCGAGCGGATCGTCCAACTTGCGGCGCAGGAGATGGGGCGGTCGATGGAGACAGAGAACATCAAACAGCTGCTGATGGAGAACCTCGACCATCCTCTTTGGGACGAAGTCGGCCGCCGCTGCCTCACATGCGCCAACTGTACAATGGTCTGCCCGACGTGCTTCTGCTCGACGGTCGAAGACGTAACCGATCTCACAGGCCGACAGGCTGAACGGCGGCGGCGGTGGGATTCCTGCTTCACGATGGATTTTTCGTACATCCACGGTGGGAGCATTCGCCCATCAGCTAAGGCCCGGTACCGTCAGTGGCTGACCCACAAGCTTGGAAACTGGATCGACCAATTTGGCACATCCGGCTGCGTGGGGTGCGGCCGCTGCATCACATGGTGTCCCGTGGGCATCGACATCACTGAAGAAATCCACGCACTTCGGACGAATACAAAGGCCGAGAACGCTAGCACTTCATCATAAGGAGACACTACGATGGAATCCCTGGAACCTATTTTGGCCGAGCATCCCTTCTTCAAGAATCTGCCATCCGATTATCTCAAGCTTGCGGCCGGCTGTGCGGCGAATGTCCGGTTCGATGCCGGAATGTACATCTTCCGCGAGGGCCAGGAAGCAAACGACTTCTATTTGATCCGCCAAGGGAAAATCGGAGTGGAGATTTACGGCCCCGAGCGCGGCCCGATAACGATCCAAACGATCGGCCCGGGCGAGATCCTCGGCTGGTCGTGGCTCATCCCGCCGTATCACTGGAGGTTTGACGCCCGCGCCTTGGAACTCACGCGCGCGATCGCACTCGACGGAAAATGCCTGCGAAACAAGTGCGAAGAAGATAACCGACTGGGCTATGAGCTGCTCAAACGGTTCGCGGACATCCTCGAAGAACGCATGCAAGCCCTGCGTTTGCAGCTGCTCGATGTCTACAATCCGTAACGATGAGGACAATGAACGATGCGTGATCCATCTGCCGATTCAATGATCCCGAAGCCCTTCCGCATCCAGCGGACGCGCAACGAGACTCACGACACATTCACGATGGAGCTTGTTCCCAAGAGTGGGAATGGTGGGTTCAATTTCTCCCCCGGTCAGTTCAACATGCTATACGTATTCGGAGTCGGCGAGGTACCTATATCCATCAGCGGCGACGCAGGGGACACAGAACTCCTCGTCCACACAATTCGTGCGGTCGGTACCGTGACAAAAGCGATGCGGAAGCTCAAACGGGGCGATCCGATCGGCGTGCGAGGACCGTTTGGACGAAGCTGGCCGGTGAGTGAGGCAGAGGGCAACGACGTGGTCATTGTCGCGGGCGGCATCGGGTTGGCGCCGTTGCGCCCCACAATCTATCATCTGCTATCTAAGCGAGAGAAGTACGGAAAGGTCATGTTGCTCTACGGCACGCGCACACCCTCCGATATTCTCTTCCGCAAAGAGCTTGAGCAATGGAGAGGGCGCTTTGACTTCGAGGTCGAACTCACCGTCGACCGTGCGATGGGCGATTGGCGGGGCAACGTCGGAGTCGTGACCTCTCTCATTCCTAGGGCGTCTTTCGATCCTCTGAACACGACCGCGATGGTGTGCGGACCCGAAGTCATGATGCGATTCACCGTCGCCGAGTTGCACAAGCGGGGCGTTCCGCTCAAAGACATCCATATCTCGATGGAGCGGAACATGAAGTGCGGCATTGGCCTCTGCGGACACTGCCAGTACGGTCCGACGTTCATCTGCAAAGATGGACCCGTGTACCCGTTCGAAGCCGTGCAGCACCTTTTCCAGAAACGGGAAATTTGACATGAAGCGAAAACCGAAGCTGGCCGTCTGGAAGTTCTCGTCTTGCGACGGCTGCCAACTCAGTCTGCTGGACTGTGAGGACGAACTGCTCGCCGTAGCCGACGCGATAGATATCGCATATTTCCGGGAAGCCACGCGTGCTGAAGTGAAAGGGCCGTACGATCTTTCACTCGTCGAAGGCTCGATCACCACGTCGCACGATGCCGAGCGCATTCACCGCGTCAGACGTGCGTCGAAGTTCCTCGTCACCATCGGAGCGTGCGCAACGGCAGGCGGCATCCAGGCGCTGCGCAATTTCAAGAATGTGAAGGATTTCATTTCCATCGTCTACGCCACGCCGGAGTACGTCGAAACGCTCGGAAAATCGACGCCCATCGCCGATCACGTTCACGTAGATTTCGAACTGCGCGGATGCCCCATCAACAAGATGCAGCTCGTCGAAGTCTTGAGCGCATTCCTCAACGGCCGCAAGCCGATCACGCCGCCGCACAGCGTTTGCCTGGACTGCAAGCTCCGCGGGACCGTGTGCGTGATGGTTGCGCGTGGTCTTCCCTGTCTGGGGCCGGTTACACATACCGGCTGCGATGCTCTATGTCCCGGCTACAATCGGGGATGCTTCGGATGTTTCGGTCCAAAGGAGACTCCGAACACCCAATCGCTGAGCGATTGGCTCAGCGCTTTGGGGATGAGCGGTGCGGACATCGTCCGTGCGTTCCGCGGATTCAACGCATATGCGGAGGCGTTCAGGAGAGAAAGCGAAGCTCATGAAGAGTAGAACATTGAAAGTCGACTACCTCGCCCGCGTCGAAGGCGAAGGTGCCTTGTATATCAAGATCAAGAATCGAGTTGTCTCCGACGTAAAGTTCCGCATCTTCGAGCCGCCTCGGTTCTTCGAGGCATTCCTTCGCGGCCGGATGTATAGCGAAGCTCCCGACATCACCGCCCGCATTTGCGGCATCTGCCCAATCGCATATCAGATGAGCTCCGTCCATGCTATGGAAGATGCCTTTGGCGTGAAGGTCGACGGGCAACTCCGCGCCCTGCGTCGTCTCATATATTGCGGAGAGTGGATAGAAAGCCATGCTTTGCACGTGTATCTGCTGCACGCGCCCGACTTCCTCGGCTACGAAGATGCGATCCAGCT
>Ga0315286_10006521_pt1 | contig 11366 bp, 8 predicted proteins | sample YL17G10_0_MG_FD_205038 | JGI IMG/M metagenome (GOLD analysis project Ga0315286, IMG submission 205038) | Sediment microbial communities from Yellowstone Lake, YNP, Wyoming, USA - YL17G10_0 | ecosystem: Environmental > Aquatic > Freshwater > Lake > Sediment | place: USA: Wyoming | collected...
CCGATGTCCCACGCCACCTTGCCGTCGCCGTTGCCGTCAATGAACCGGGTGTTGCCGAGGATGTCGGTGGGGTCGTAATTACTGGGTTCACCTGTCCATGGGTCCGTGAAGGCCAAGCCCAAGAGGTTCGTCCCGGCATCGATGCACGGCGAATCCTCTCGCAAGCGGAAATCGCCAGCCGTCAGGTCCATGAACAGAGGCGGCCCAGTGATGTTGCCGATGCCGTTGGAGGGCATCGGGAATGTGCAGCAGTAGTTCAATGTCGTACCCTCGTCATAGTTGCCAGAGTTGTAGTAGATGATGGAGTTGTAGAGCGTGCTTCCAGACGCACCGCCAGTCTCTTCGCCGAAGTATTCCGCAAAGTTCCCGGTCAGCGTGCAGTTGTAGAGCGTGCTGCCTTCTACCCCTCCACCGGAAAAAAATGCCGAGTTGCCAACCACCTTGCAGTTGTAAAGCGTGGTTTTCCAATAAGCCCCCCCGCCTCTGCCTGCCGAATTGCCCGTCAGCGTGCAGTTATAGAGCGTGCTGCCTCCACTCCTCTTGGAGGCTGAAACGCCACCGCCAAAATCAGCCGAATTGTCGTTCAGTACGCAGTTGTAGAGAGTACACCCGCAAGCCCCGCCGCCCCCTCCGTCGCCCCGACAAACATTGCCGCTCAACGTGCAGTTGTAGAGGGTACTATCGGTAGCTCCCCCGCCCCATCCTCCGGACGAGTTGCCTGTCAAAGCACAGTCGTAGAGGATGCTTGAGACCACCCCACCGGCGCAAAGGGCTGAGTTCCCCCGGACGGTGCAGTTCCACAGGGTGCCAGAATACGTCCCGCCTCCCGCCCCAATAATGAGTTCCCCGTTTCCGTTCAACTCAAAGTGGGCGGAGTTGCCCACAATGATACAATTCGTGAGCGTAACGTCGGTGGAAGCGCACCAAACCCCGCCACCGTCCCCGGCACACCCATTAGTCAGGGTAAACCCGCTGAGGACGGCGTTAGTCGCCAGCAACACACAGCGAACGCCATTCGTCAGGTTTCCAGACTGGTCGCGGAGCTGGCTCCCCTCAATGGTCGTCACTTGTGGCCCGTTGACGCTCTCCAACCTGATGGCATTCGTGACGACGACACGGCTCAGCCCAATGCTCACCAATTGGGGCGGCTCCGCATTTGTATCAAGCACGCTGACCTCCCTATTCCCCGTCGCATACACGCCATTCGTCACGAGCACTGTGTCTCCCGCCTTGGCCGCATCCACGGCATCTTGAATCACGTGGGTGGCGGTAGCCCAGTTCGTGAACGGTGGCGTCGGGTTCGGACTGTCGAGCGACACGTAGTGCGTGGCGGCTGACAGGGTGCCGAAAGTGGCCGTCGCCAATGCGGCAAGCGTAGCCGACAAACGAGATAGCGTTTTCATAGTTCCACGGGGTCTGAGTGAATTGATTCTGCCGATGAGTGCCGTGATGCAGCTTGCAGATCCTCCGCGGCACAAGGGTGTTGCGCCCAAGAGCCTTCCCCCGCCTGCCCGAGCGGGACGCTGTTCCGGCATGAAGTTCACAGCCTACATAAGCCCTGACCTGCCGGTTTCTTTCACGGAAAGTGAAAATAACTTCCACAGAAGCCAACGAAGGAAACGAAGCGTCTTTCCGGGCTTCGTTCCCTTCCGTTGGTCTGTTTCAGGGAAGCGAAAGAGGTCGTGTGGGCTTCGCGGTGTGGGGGCGGTGTGCGGCTCCTTCAGGGCTGCGGGGTCAAAGAATTGGCTTGGGAAGCCGCGAACGAAGCACTATGTTCTGCACCGATGATGTCACCCGAGGTGGAGCGGTTGATCGGTAAGGCGGTCGTGGAGTTGAAGGCAGAGGGCGCGTGCCAGGTGTTCGCCTTCGGCTCGGCGGCGCGGGGTACGCTTCGCCCGGATTCTGACCTTGATCTGGCGGTTTCGGGCCTGCCGCCCGCGAAGTTTTATCGCGCGATGGCACGGGCTAGTGACGCGGCGGGACGCGCCATCGATCTGCTGGATCTTGACCGACCCACGCCCTTTGGGCGCTATCTGGTCGAAGAGAACGAGCTGGTCTGTGTGGGTTAACTTGCGCAGGCAAATCGCCGTCGAGCAGGAGCAGATCAGCCGGCTCATCGAGATCCATCGTCCGCTTCTCCTTCAGTGCCAGAAGGTCCCGCCCGATGGCATCGCGCATGACGAAGCGCACTTGCGCCATGCGGTCGGATGATGTACTCAATCCTTCGGCATGACACTGACCCTGAATGAAGCGCAGCAGCACTTGGCTGACGCCGCGCGGCAGGCGTTGCGGGGCGAGGCGGTGCTGATCACCGTTGGCAGCGAGACGCTCCGCCTCACGGCCGAGGTTCCCCTGCGGCCGACCGGTTATTTCGCGGAGTGTTATCGGGATCCGGCCGACGCGGATTTCGAGGAGCGCATCTGTCGCGATTCAGCCAGGGTCGTTGAGCCATGATCGAGTGTTTCCGTCGTCGCACTTACTGAAAAGGAGGGAGTCCGGACCACTGAGCGGGTGAGCTGTGTTCTGAGGAATTCCTTGAAAGAAATCGAGGCGACGCGGCTTATTGGTCGTCAGAGCGATGGTCGAAGGCTACAACGGAACCGACTTGATCCCCACCCGCCGCACCTTGTTGACCCGGTTGAAGGACTGGGGCGATCAGGCCGGGTGGCAGGAGTTCTTCGACACCTATTGGCGGCTGATCTACGGCGTGGCGGTCAAGGCCGGGTTGGCGGACGCTGAGGCGCAGGAGGTTGTTCAGGAGACGCTCCTCGAAGTGGCGAAGAAGATGCCAGGGTTCCGCTATGACCCGGCCCTGGGCTCGTTCAAAGGGTGGCTGCTGCACACGACGCAGTGGAAGATCTCCGCCCAGTTCAAGCGGCGTCGGCGCCAGCAGCGCGAGATCCACTTGCCGGAGGAGAACGGCACCACGACCCGCGCCCTGGAGCGGCTGGCCGACCCGATTTCACTCGACTGGGACCAGGTCTGGGAAACGGAGTGGGAGCGGAACCTGCTGGAAGCGGCGTTGGAGAAGGTGAAACTGCGCGTCAGCCCGGGGCAGTTCGAGATCTTCTACCTGCATGTGCTGAAGGAGCGACCGGTGAAGGAGGTCGCCGCGACGTTGGAGGTGAGCGCCGCCCAGGTCTATCTCGCCCGGCACCGCGTGGGCCGGGTGCTCAAATCCGAACTCCGACGGCTTCGGCGGAACGCGAGTTGAAGGAGCGTTCTGGGGTCTCTTTGGCTCCAGGCATTCCGGCGGATCTGATCCTTCAGCTCAATACTCCTCCGACATTTGTTTGTCGCCGTGCTCCGGGTTGGGGATGAGTTTCTGGCCTTTCGGATCCACGACCAAGTCGAGATATTCGAGGGGAATCTGCCCGAGCAGGTTGGGCACGTCGTCGTCCACCTCCACGACTTCGAAGGCCCCGTTTCGGGCCATCAGATCCAGGCGCGCGGCGGAATAGACGGCGCGCCGGCGCACCCCGTTGGTCGTCTTGGATTGCACCTCGCCCTGCTTCTTCAGGCCGAGCGCCTTGATGACGCTGGTCTTGAGGTAAAGTCGGGTGGCGCCGGTGTCCACCAACGCCTCGGTCTCCACTACCCGCGGTTTGTCCTTGCGGACCTTGAGCCGCTTCAGCTCCAAGTCGAGGTAGTTGGTCAGCTTGAGTTGAACAATGACTTTCCCCATGGGCCGGCAGCGTAGTCCATCCGCGAAGGCAGTCAACCCCGGCGTTCGCCGGCGTCCGGTCTGGACGTCCGAAAAACGATTGATGACCTTGGCGAGCCGCGGCCGTCGCTTCAACCAGCGAACTTGCGGAGATGCTCCAGGCTCTTGGCCGCCTGTGTCGGTGTGCCACACTCGACCGAGAACACGATGTCGCGCGGGCATTTCCGGCGGACGATGCCGGTGATGCGTTCCCAGTCGAGCACACCTTCGCCGCAGGCGCAGCCCACCGGCGTGCCGGTCACCTTGCCGCGCTCGGCCTCCGAGTGCGCCCCGGAGATGTCCTTGGCGTGCAGGTGGACGAGGCGTTCAGCGACACGCTCGAGCCAGGCATAGACGTCGTGGCCGCAGAGATAGGCGTTGCCGGTGTCGAAGTTGATGCCGATGGCCGGCGACTTCACCAGGTTGTAGATGCGATCGAGGCCGTCCGGGTGCCGCGAATACTGGGCGTGCGGCTCGATCCCGATCTTCACCCCGCGCCGCTCGGCGATGAATGCCGCCTCCTGCAGCGTGTACTTGATCAGCACGAAATCCTCCTCCTCGGTCGTCCACTTGGCCTTGATGCCCTCGTCGGTGTTGATCACCGGCACGCCGATCTCGGCCGCGACGCGGATGGCCAGCTTGATGTATTCGCCGTGCACGTCGGGGCGGCCCAGCGGCCCGTGGGATTGCAGGCCCGAGATCTTCAAGCCCGCCTGGTCGCAGGCGTCCTTGATGCGATACGGATCGTCGAACATCGAAACGGTGTGGAAGTAGCCAGCCTCGCTCATCAGTTCGCGACCGAAGTGAATCATCGGCTCGAAGTATTGGTAGCCCATCTCAGCCGCGGTCTTGACGGCCCATTCAAACGGTTTGTCCGAGCTGCGCGAGAACTCAGCGTTCAGTCCGACGTGGATTTTGCCCATGTGTTTGGTTCTTTCTGTTCAGGAGTTTCTAACGGTTCACCGATGCCGTGGTCGGCGCTAAAAGATCCCCGGCCCTAAAGTGCGAGGCGACTTCCTCGGCGGTCAGTGGGCGGTCGTAGAATGCCACTTCGTCGAGCCGGCCCTCGAAGTTGGCGAAGTTGTCGCAGCGTCCGCCGATGAAGACCGTGTTTGCCCCCGGCGGCACCGCGGGCTCCAGATCGCCGCGGAGATCCACCTTGCCGTCCAGATAGACCGTCAAGGCGGTTCCCTGGCGAACCCACACGATGTGGTGCCACTGGCGCAGACCCAGAGGCGTGCGGCCGACGAGACCCTCATTGCGTTCATGGCCATTGAAGGCGATGAGCCGGCCCGTCTCGTTGGTGTGATGCGTGCCGCCGATGCCCAGGTGTTCGCCGCGGGCATTCGGGTCACCCTCCGAGCCACGCGAGAAGAAGTAGCCGGTGACCGTGCGCGCGTCGGGTGGGAGGCCGTTCCAGAGCCACAACTCCACACTGTAGCGGTCACCCGCATCCGCGACGCTCGCACGCACACGTCCGCCGGCGAAGTGGGGCGCGCGGTTGATCTGCGAGCCGGAGAAGTTGGAGACGACCAGTCTGGGCTGTGGCAGCCGGCCCGTCCCGCTGCCAACCCCGGGCAGGTAGAGCGCCACGCCGTCTTCGTAAATCGCGTCGTGTCCGCCCCCGCTGGCATCGCTCGCGGTCGGAATGACGGACTCATTGAGGCGCCAATACGCCAACGGCTTTGCCGCCAGCACCGCGCGGGCGTAGGGTCCATGCTCGTCGGCCATCTTCCGGCGCGGCTTCCCGGCCACTTCCTCCAGCAGGCCAAGAACCGCCTCGACGATGCGCGGTTCCGCCTGCACCTCGAGGCCGGCGGTGCGCGCGGGCCAGGTGGTGTAGCCGCCCAGCTTGTGCTGCTCGGGCGGCGGGATGTAGCCCTCGGCGCCGTTGGCCAGCTCGACGTTAAGCGTGGGCTGAAGCGGGCTCTGCGCCTTCAGTTTCAGGCCGGTGAGCGCAAAGACCTCGTTCGGCAGGGCGGCGATGCCGAGATCGCCGATGCGGAGCGCCTGCAGTTTCAGCTCCGTCTTCTGTCGCTCGTGCAACTGGATCGCCTCCAGGGCGTAAATCTCAGGCAGCGTCTGCGGTAGCCGGTTGGTGAGCGATTGCGCGATCGGTCGCGCCCAGGCCAGGCGCGGTTCGTCCGGCACGCGGTAGCGGAGGGTCAACGTGCGCTCGGCCATCCGCAGAGGTACCCAGTCATGCCAGACGATACCTCGATACGCTTCCCGCGCGCGTTCGGCGACCTCGCGGGCGTAGGCGTCGTAGCCGATGAAGCGGCGTGGCGAGCCGTAGTCCATCCACATCAGGTCGCCACTGGTCCCTTGCGACATGATGCCGACGAACGGCAGCGATTGGCTCCCGGCGCCAAGCAGTCCGGCGATGTGTTTCGCGAACCGGCCGTAATAATCCGAGGACAGCAACGGCGATTCGTAGTAATGCTGCGAATAGTTGGCGAACAAAGCGAGCGGGCTGCCGTCGAGCGATTGCACCGCGAGGACGGACAGGCCGGGGTCCACGGGTCCCGACGGACCGATGGCGTCCAGGCTTTCGTGACCGGGATGCATGTGGGCGCGGACCGTCGGCTGGCCGAAAGGATCGGTCAGCATCCGGTCCGGCCGCCGGATCCAGCGCCGGTTGAAGGTGTCTTCCCAATCGTCCACCACCGCCCAGCCGACGCGCGCGGGCGCGAGGTTCTTCGCGGCGCCGGCGATGGCTTCGGCCAGTTTGGACGGCAGCGAGGCCGCATAATCTGGGTCCACGCGGCTGCCGAGGCAGCCCATCGCCGACGGCGCGGAGTGCGTGTGTGTGGCGGAGACGCACATCCGGCTGGTCGGAATACCCGTGGTGTTGGCGGCGAGGTCCTTGGCGCGGTCGATGAGGTCGCGCGGCATCATGCACGTGTCCACCACGCAAAGAACCACGCGGGTCTGCCCGTCGTCGAGCACCAGCGCCTTGGCGTAGAGACGGTCCACGACGCTGGTGGCCGAGCGTTCGGTGAACATGGCATTCACGATGACCGGGAACTTATCCGGGGAGATGTCCACCTGGTGCGCACCGGCGCGGAAGGCTCGGTCAGATGCCACGGAAGGGCTCTGCGCGAAGCCGGGACAGGTCAGCAACGAACCGGCCAAGGTGATGCTGATTCCGGACGATCTCATCAGTGGCTTCCGGTGACTACCGGAGGTTCATGGGAGAGCCTCCACGGTTCTCGAACCACGCATCGGGGCCATGAACCTGGTTGGGACGCGTTCCACCCGCGTCCCCAATCGCGCCAGGGCAATCAGGGACGGAGTGGAATCCGTCCCTACCAAGGTTGGACGGTTCATGGGAACAGCGCATTAATCTGCTTCACGGTCTCGTCCACCAGCACTTGCCCGCCTTCCGAACCGACCCGGAAATCCTCCGCGCTGTAGCCACCGCCCTTCACGGCGCGCTCGGTTGGCAGGTAACCGCAGTCCTGGCCGGCGATCTGCACCAAGAGCGTTAGCACGGCCTTGCTGCGGGCTTTCATGCGAATCCCATAGTCGAGAAACAACTCGAACGGGTTCGTGGCGATCGCCACGTCGCCAAGCCGGATCACGTGGACCTCGATGGGGTGAACCGGATCTTCCTCCAGGAAGGCCGGGGACGGCGGGACCTTCTCCGGAAGGTCCACGCTCACCACCTCATGCCGGAAGACCAGCGAGGTCAGGACGTCCCCCTGAGCAACCGGGAACACGTCCTCGACCGCGCCGGCAATCCGGCGCGCGATCTCCTGTCGGCGCGACAGGCCCCGCCGCAGCGCCATGATCTCCTCGGCCCGCCCCCGGAAGAGCAGGTGCGGCGACTGGTCGCCCGCCGCCGCGCACTGGGCGAGGATGAACACATCGGATCCCACGCGCCGACGAATTTCCTGGCGGGTCTCGTGCCAGAAATCGGCGGAAATCTCCTCCAGGTGCTCCGTTTCCTGGGAGGTGCAGGCGAGGTTGACGACGATGCCGGTTAACTTCTTTTCCGCACTCCAGCAGAACAGCATCTCCACCCCGTCATCGCGGTACCCCTCGACATGGGAGAAGTTCGCCGCGTCGGTCTTCCCGTACATCACGGATTTCCCGTCGAAGTAGGTGGCGCGACGATTCGTCCCCACCGAGGCGTACCCGAGGCCCCAGCTCAGGCCCGCGGGCTTCCGTTTCTGCCAGGCCTCGACGGCGGCTTGCGCCACGCGGTCAACAAAGAACTCGGCGTACTCCGTCGGTTTCATCACCCCTGCGTCTCCGCTGACGTCATAAGGCTTGTAGGCGGTCTCGACGAGTCCAGGTGCGGTGTGAGTATGGGTGCCGTTGAGAACGAGCTTCCGAACATCGAAGTCCGGGAGGCGCGGCTTGAGTTTCTCGCGCAACTTCTCCGTGACCGCCTTCGGGATCCCGATCACGTCGCACGAAACCAGGATGGCTTGGTCCACCGGTTCTGTGTCGCTGCGGGTTTCGAGGGCGAGGGCCGTGGCGGTGAGCGGATCGCGGGTCGTGCGGGCGATCCGCTTCTCGTACTGGCCGACCAGGTTGACGGGTTTCTGCGGGGTGATGTCGGTCGCGGCCCAGCCGACCACCAGCGGACGCTCTTGCGCCGGGCGGGCGGCGATCTGCGCCACGGTCTCGCGGAAGAACTTCGCGCATTGCGCGAGGTCGTTGCGGTTGTCCTCCCAATTGTACTCGTACTCGATGGCAAACAGCGTGGGCGTCACCCCGAGCCGGCGGACCTCGCGCAGCAGACCCGCGATATCCCCTTGACCCGTGCCCCACCAGACATCGTGCCCGTTCGGCCCGAATTCGTTGAGGTCCTTCACGTGCAGCGAGAGCAACCGTCGGCCCAGCACCCGCACTCCGTCCACCGGCTTGATCCCCGAACGTTGCCAGTGCCCCACGTCGGCGCACGCGCCCAGCCGCGGGCTGCGGCCCTCGCAAACCTTGAGCACCTCCTGCGGATCCCAGTAGCGCGAGCTGCCTTTCGCGTGATCGTGGATGGCGACGTTGATGCCGTATTCGTCGCAGAGACGCTCGATGAGGTTCAGCGACTCGGGGGCGGGCTCGGAGGCGATCGTCTCGATTGCCAGCTTACGGCAAAAGTCGAACGCCTTGCGACCGGCCGCTTCTTCGCCGGGCAACTCGTGGATGTAGATGCTCGTGAGCACGACCTTCGCCGCGTCCAGCTTGGCTTTGATTCGAGCCAGTTCCTCGTCCGGCAGGTCGGCGTTCAGCTTTGCCTCGCTGTCCGGGCGGACGCGCTGCCCTTCGAAGGCTTCAAGGTAGCGCAGGCCGAGCGCCGAGGTCCGGTCCACGGCCTCGAAGAAAGTGAAGCGATTAAAGCTCCAGGCGGCGACGCCGAGGCGCCAGCCGAGCGGATCGGTGGTCTCCGCTGCGGAGCTGGCCAAGCCACCGCCCGTCGCGATGGCCAATAGCCAATAGCCAATAGTCAAAGGTCTCATGATCGAAGAAGTTGTGAGCGAACCTGGGAGCCAGTCCATCACATCTTCCACGGTGCCCGCATGGGCCGGTCCAGCATCCGGCTGGCTTCGGCGTCACCCACAAAGTCCTCCTTCACCGGGTCCCAGCGCAGCCTCCGCCTCAACTTGGCGGCGATGAGTTGAAGCTGGCAGAGGCTGTCGGTTCGGACAGCGCTGTCGATGGGAGCAGCCGGCTGCGCCCGCTTCTTGATGGCGTCGATGAAATTGCCGTGGTGATTGTCGCTGCGGTGGAGACGGACATCGTTCGGGCCCAGCTTCGTTTCCAGGAGGGACTTTGGCTCGGCATCCCATCCTTCGCGATCCACGTGGACCCAGCCTTCCGAGCCGAGGAACAGGATGCCGTGGCCGTGACCGCCCTTTTGGAGCGGATGCTTCTTGCTCGTGGCATCGTCCATGTGGACCAACGTGACTCCGTTGGCGTAGCGGTTTTCGACCTGCCAACTGACACAACAGTCGGTCAGCATCCCTTGGGGAAACTCGGCGGTGCCTTCGACCTCCGTGGGTCCGCTGCGTTCCGTGTTGTTTCCCCATTGAGCTATGTCGAGGTGATGCACTCCCCAATTCCCAATCATGCCCATGCAGTAGTCGGAGATACTGTACCAGACGCTCCAACCCTCCTTGGGCGTAAACGGCCGGCACCGCTGGTAGCAATAAGGCGCCAGGGGTGCCGGCCCCAGCCAGAAATCATAGTCCAGTTCCTTGGGCACCGGCTCGGTCGGCTGAAGCGGGCATGACGAAACGCTGCCAGGCACCCCGACGAGGATCGTCTTGAGCTGGCCGATCTTCTGGTTTCGAACCAGCTCGCACGCCGGGCGGAACTTGCCGCTGGACCGCTGCTGGGTGCCGAACTGAAAAACCACACCCTTATCCAGGACCGCCTTGCGCACCGCCTGGGCGGCGCGAAAGCTCCAGCCCATCGGTTTCTCGTAATACATGTGCTTGCCGTGACGGGCGGCTTCGAGGGCGATCAACGGATGCCAATGGTCCGGCGTGGTGATCTGCACCGCATCCAGGTCCGGGCGTGCGATCAGTTCGCGGAAGTCCCGGTAGGCGGTGCAATCGGCGCTGCTGTAGAAGTCGTCCACCACCTTCTTACCGGTGAGGCGCTGGGTTTCGTGGACGTCGCACACGGCGACGACGCGGACTTCCGGGTTGCCGAGGAACGCTTTCATGTTGCCCGTGCCTTGAATGCCGAGGCCGATGCAGCCCAGGCCGACGCGGTTCGACGGGGCGACCGCGCCGCCAGCACCGAGGACCGAAGCAGGAATAATCTGTGGGATCGCCAGCGTGCCGGCGAATAAGGCCGTCCGCTGCAGGAACTGTCTGCGACTCGAGTGAACGGGCAAGGATGGATTCATGGTTTTGGAGGGGCGGAGTTGCCGATGATGAGTTTGACGCCGGCCCTGCGAAGGGCCGCCGCGTGGGACCTGGAAAGGCCTTGGTTGGTGATCAGGCCGCGCCAACGGGCTAGTTGACCAAACCGCGCGAGCGCGGTGCGGCCGATCTTGGAGCTGTCCGCCACGACGTACGTGGCGACGGCGGCCGCCGCCATCTTGGTCAGCATGCGTCCGACCTCGACCGAGGCGTTGTAGACCCGGCCGGCCAGATCGATGCCGTCCGCCCCGACAAACGCCAGGTCGGCCCGCAGCGATTCCAGGTTGGATTCGGTCAGGGCGCCGACCAGATCGGGCGAGTCGTGGCGCATGAAACCGCCGAGCAGGAGCACCTTCACGCCCGGAGTGTGCTGCAGCGTGGCCGCAATGGGCAGCGACGACGTGATGACGGTCAAGCCGCGATGCCCCCGGAGCTGACGCGCCAGCGCCAGCGTGGTCGTGCCGGAATCCATGATCACCGATTGCCCGTCCTGAACCAGTGCCGCCGCAGTCTCGGCAATCTGCTGCTTCGCCGATTCGTTGACCCCGGCGCGCTGGAGGAAGTTGAACTCGAACAGGACCTTCTCCCCGACCGTGGCTCCCCCGTGCGTGCGGATCGCCTTGCCGGCCCGCGCCAGCACGTTGAGGTCGCGTCGGATGGTCATCGTGCTGACCTCGGAACGGCGGGCCAGTTCCTCGACCGAACACTCCCCCCGCTGGCGGAGCAGGGATTCAATCTGGCGGTGACGGGCGTTCTTCATCAGGCTCGGCCGAGGGGTGCAGTTC
>Ga0315286_10006523_pt1 | contig 11366 bp, 10 predicted proteins | sample YL17G10_0_MG_FD_205038 | JGI IMG/M metagenome (GOLD analysis project Ga0315286, IMG submission 205038) | Sediment microbial communities from Yellowstone Lake, YNP, Wyoming, USA - YL17G10_0 | ecosystem: Environmental > Aquatic > Freshwater > Lake > Sediment | place: USA: Wyoming | collected...
CCCCGCAACGCCAAGCGAGGACCGACGGAGGACTGACGGTCGAGTGCCTATGAAATGCCGGCGAGAGCATTCGTGACGGCAACCTGAAAAAGGCTCCGCCCTCACACGGGGGGCCACGCAAAGACCAAATTGATCACAGGCTCTCGGGGTGACAGCGAAAGAATGCAATTGGGAATCCCTGGAGGTGCATGATGATGTCTTGCGGCAAGCGGTATGACCCGATGGGCCTGGCGCTCCTGCCGGTGGCGGCCATCGCCGGCGCGATGATCCTCGGTCTTTCGCTGTCCGGCTGCAAGGAGCCCGCGCCGCCGGCGCAGCCGTCCGTCACGTCGCCCCCGGGCCAGGCGCCCAAAGCCCCGGCCGAGAAGCCCGGCACCGAGGCGCCCAAGCCGTCCGAGACGCCTGCCGCCGAAGACGGCCGCGCGCTCTTCGACGGCAAGACCCTCACCGGCTGGAAGGTCTCGCCCTTCGGCGGCGAGGGCAAGATCGAGATCAAGGACGGCCAGCTCATCCTCCATCAGGGCGCCGGCGACCTGACGGGCGTGACCTGGACGGCCGGGGGCCTGCCGAACATGAACTACGAGGTCAGCCTGGAGGCGATGCGCGTGGACGGCGGCGACTTCTTCTGCGGCCTCACGTTCCCCGTGCGCAACACGTGCTGCTCGCTGATCGTCGGCGGGTGGGGCGGGTCGCTCGTCGGCCTCTCGTGCTTCGATTATCAGGACGCCGCCAACAACGAGACCACCAAGATTCTCCAGTTCGACAACAAGCGCTGGTACAAGATCCGGTTGCGGGTGACCGAGAAGAAGATCGAGGCGTGGATCGACGACAGCCAGGTGGTCGACGCCGAGCCGGGCGAGCGCAAGATCTCGGTGCGCCTCGAGGTCGAGGAATCGCAGCCGTTCGGCGTGGCCGCCTGGCGCACCATGGCGGCGCTCCGGAACATCCGCATCCGGCCGCTGTAAAACGAATTGCGGATTGCGGATTTCGGATTGCGGATTGAACGGCAACGACAAACGGCAAGGCAACAAACGACATTCGTTGCGTTCAGCCGCGACCCGAAGGCGACCGCGTAGGAATTGCGGATTGAACGGTCAACGGCAAAGACAAGGCCACAAGTCGCAAGTGGGTGTGGTTCACAAGCTCCCGGCACCGCCGGGGGAATGGTGCCGCCAGGGGGGTTCACCGCCCCCTGTAACCGACGCACTGCAATTCCGGGCACAATCTCGTTGACACGCGAGCGGGCACAGGATATAAAACATGCCGATTTCAAGGGGGCGATCGGCGCATAGGCCATCGCGGCGCATTGCGGCAATCCGGCCGAAAACTCAAGCACGGAAAGGGCGAAAGCATGAATCTGAAGGAAATCGAGGCCAAGGTATTCGGCACACCGGTGCCGGAAGTCAAGCGGGTGGCGTTGGCCTACTCGGGCGGGCTGGACTCGAGCCTCTGCATTGAGCTCCTGCGCCGGGTCTACAAGGTGAAGGACAAGGACATCGTGCCCATCACCATCGACGTCGGCCAGGGCAAGGAAGAGGTCGACGTCTCGAAGGCCAAGGCCAGGCAGCTCGGCATGAAGGCCATTCTGATCGACCTCAAGAAGGAGTTCACCGAGAACTGGCTGACCAAGGCCATCCGCGCCAACTCCGATTACGAGGGCTACCCGGTCTCGACGTCGATGACCCGCCAGCTCGTCGCCCGCGCCGTGGCCAAGAAGGCCGTCGAGATGGGCTGCGACGCCGTCATGGAAGGCTCGACCGGCAAGGGCAACGACCAGTACCGCATGCACAACACGTTCAAGATCTTCGCGCCGCAGTGCAAGGTGCTGTGCCCCGTCCGCGACTTCGACATGCTGCGCGACGAGGAACGGGTCCTGTGCGAGGCGTGGGGCGTGCCGGTCGACGAGCAGATCGCCGGCGGCGACGACAAGACCCTGTGGTGCCGCTCCATCGCCTCCGGCGCCATCGGCCTCGACCAGGAGCTGCCCGAGAGCATCTGGATGTGGCTCAAGGCGCCCCAGAAGGCCCCCGACAAGACCGAGGAGATTACGCTGGCGTTCGAGCAGGGCATCCCCGTGAAGCTGAACGGCAGGAAGCTGCCGCTCGACAAGCTCATCATGGACCTCAACGTCGTCGCCGGCCGCAACGGCATAGGTTATATTGACATGTTTGAAGATGGCATCATGGACCTCAAGAGCCGCGAGATTTACGAGGCCCCGGCCGCCCACGTCATCCTGAAGCTGCACCGCGACCTCGAACAGTGGTGCCTGACGAAGGACGAGCTGGAGTTCAAGGCCGTCGTCGACCGCAAGTGGGCGTACCTGACGTACCACGGCATGTGGTTCCACCCGCTGAAGGGCGAACTCGACGCGTTCGTGCTGGCGGCCTCCCGGTTCATGAGCGGCACGTACCGCGTGGGCCTGTACAAGGGGAACATCCAGATCCTGAAGCGCGAGAGCGCCACGGGCCTTTTCTCGCCCGAGATCCGGTCGATCAAGTCGAAGGGGTTCTCGCAGAAGATGGCGAAGGATGCGGCGGTCATTCGCGGCCTGCCGTTCGAGATTCTCGCCCGCCGCGGCGGCATCGAGTAAAGGCGGTTTCATCCGAGCCCGCCGCGGGAGCGGGGGGAGACGCTGGCATACGCGCGAAGTTCATTGGCGCGCCACGGGTCAGACGGTATCGTGTGCGAGGCGGCTATGGCCTCGCACACGCTATTTAGCCGCCCACCTGGGTGGGCGCGTGTTAAGGATGTATCGCCATGGCCAAACTCTGGGACAAGGGCTACTCCATCGACCCCGAGATCGAGCGGTTCACCGTCGGCGAGGATTACCTGCTGGACCGCGACCTCGTGCGGGCCGACCTCGTGGGCTCGGCGGCCCACGCCACGATGCTCGCGAAGATCGGGGTGCTGACGGCCCGGGAGCGCAACCGGCTGCTCGGCGGGCTGCGGCAGGTGCTCGCGGACTTCGGGGCGGGCAAGTTCGCCGTCGCCGCGTCGCAGGAAGACGTGCACACGGCCGTCGAGGAGTACCTGACGCAGAAACTCGGCGACCTCGGCAAGAAGCTCCACACCGGCCGCAGCCGCAACGACCAGGTGCTGCTGGACCTGCGCCTGTACGGCAAGGAGCGGCTGCACGCGCTGGCCGAGCGGGCCATCGCCCTGGCGCGGGCCCTGGCGGCCTTCGCGAAGGCCCACGAGTTTGTGCCGATGCCCGGCCGCACGCACATGCAGATCGCCATGCCGTCGAGCCTGGGCCTGTGGGCGGGGGCGTACGCCGAGTCGATGCTCGACGACCTCGAACTCCTGAAGGCCGCCCACACGATCACCGACCAGTCGCCCCTGGGGTCGGGGGCCGCCTACGGGTCGGCCCTGGCGCTCGACCGCCAGCTTGTGGCGAAGCTGCTCGGCTTCGCGAAGGTGCAGAACAACGTGCTCTACTGCGCGAACTCGCGCGGGAAGGCGGAGCTGGCGACCCTCCAGGCGTGCGCGCAGGTCATGGTGGACCTGTCGCGGCTGGCGGGCGACCTCTTGATCACGTCGATGCCCGAGTTCGGCTACTTCCGCCTGCCGAAAGAACTGTGCACCGGCTCGTCGATGATGCCGCAGAAGCGGAACCCGTGCGGGCTGGAGCTGGTGCGGGCGAAGTCGGCGGGGGTGTTTGCCGCCGAGCAGCAGATCGCCGCCATCCTCAAGGCCCTGCCGTTCGGCTACAACCGCGATTTCCAGGAGACCAAGGGGCCGTTCATGCGGGGCCTGGAGGCGACGGCGGCCTCTTTGAGCGTCATGCGCCTGTCGATCGAGCGGCTGGAGGTGGTGGAGGAGAACCTGCGGAAGGGTTTTCTGCCGGAGATCTACGCGACGGACCGGGCGCTGGAGCTCGTGCTCGAAGGCCGGCCCTTCCGCGACGCGTATCGATATGTTGGCACGCACCTCCACGAGCTCTCGAGCCGCGACCCGGTGAAGAACCTCAAGTCGAAGAAACTCCAGGGCGGCCCGGGGAACCTGGGCCTCAAGACCGTGGTCAAGCGTGCCGCCGCGGCCGAGAAGTGGCTGACGTCGGTCCGCGAGCCGTTCCAGAAGGCGCTCAAGGCGCTGCTGGGGTAACGTAGGGTGGGTGCTCTGCACCCACCTTCCGTTTCGATGAACACCGAATACCTCATCCCTCATCCGCGTGGGTGCGGAGCACCCGCCCTACACCGGCTTGGGGCCGTAGCGCCTGTCGATCCAGTCGAGGACGCGGCTCCATCCCCAGTTGAAGAGCAGGGCCAGCACCACGCCGCCGGCAAGTCCGGCCGTCGCGCCGAGCGCGGCGACCCACGCGAAGGTCAGGCCCAGGTGCGCCAACCGGTTCACCAGGCACAGGACCCCGATGCCGCAGGCAATCCCCGCCAGCGCGCCCAACTGGATGAACAGAACGCGGAAAGCGGTGCTGGCGCGCCCCCTGAGGAAACCGATGGCCGCAGAGACCCCGGTGACGCACACTCCGAGCCAGAGCGCGCCCACGGCAAGGAGAAATAGCAGGAGCAAGAGGGCCACGAGGATGAGGACCACAGCTACCGCCACGGCAACGAGCAGGAGCACGGCGGCCATGATGAGCATCATGCAGAGCATCGGGTCGGGGCCGTCGCGGCCGGGGTCGTAGCCGTCATCGGGGGCATCTCCCGGCGCGGGCACGGCCTCATCGCCCCAGGCAGGCGCCACCAGGAGGGCGTGCGGAGCTAAGATCGCGGCCACCAGGACCATGAACAGGAGTGAACGTGGGGTCACCCGGTTCGCCTTTCGATGCGGATGGTCCGGCGGCGGCGCTCGGCGATGAGGTTGCCGGGGAGGTCGATGGGGCCGGCGACGGTTTTCGAGAGCAGGGCGGCGACGGCCTCGCGGGTGCGTTCCATCGACATGTATTTGAGTCCGCCGCCGAGGCGGGCGACGGCGCGCCGCAGGATAGCCCCCTGCATCCACGGCCGCAGGGGCGCGAAATCGTCGGCGTCGATGAGGATCGCCTGCGGGGCGGGTGCTCCGCACCCACCATCGCCATGTGGTGCGTCCGCCGTAACCGGTGGTGGGTGCAGAGCACCCACCCTACAGGGCTCTTGCGGGTTTAGGGTGGGTGCTCCGCACGCACCGGGAGATGGCGGGGCGTCCCCGCTTCCGGATGGTGGGTGCAGAGCACCCACCCTACGCTCCGGCGAGGGCGCGTCGGCGCGCGGCGGGTCAGGAGACCCGCCGCGCTCATCCGCATGGGCGGGGACCTCGCGGACGATCTGGCGCCAGACGGCGTCGAGGGCGTCGGCGAGGACCTCGCCGGCGGCGGCCGCCTGGTCCGCCAGGCGCAGAAGCGCGTCGTCAACCTGCGGGTTGAACTCGTTGCGCAGCAGCGGTAGGAGCTCGTGGCGCAGGCGGTTGCGGGTGTGGGCGTCGGTCCGGTTGGTCTCGTCCTCGCGGTAGGTTTGGCCGCAGGACTCGAGATAGCCGAGGATGAGCCGCCGCGGCACGTCGATGAGCGGGCGGACGATCTCGATGCCTTCCTCCGGCAGAAGCGGCGCCCGCGGGCCGAGGGCCGCCAGCCCCTCGACGCCCGTGCCGCGGAGGATGTGAAAGAGCACCGTCTCGGCCCGGTCGTCGGCGTGGTGGGCGAGGGCGACCCACCTGGCGCCGCGGCGGCGGGCCACGCCGGCGAGGAACGAGCGGCGGGCGTGGCGGGCGGCCTCCTCAATGCCGACGCCGAGCGACTCGGCCTCGGCCCGCACTTCGGCGCGGCCGACTTCGCACGGCAGGCCGAGACGCCGCGCAAGGTCCTCGACAAACATCTGGTCTTCGTCGGCGGCGCCGGGGCGCAGGCCGTGGTTCAGGTGAGCGACGGCCGGCGCGATCGCGAGGTGCGCCGTCCGGGTCGGACCCTCGCCGTGAGTGGAAAGCTCGTGAAGCGCGAGGCAGAGCGCGACGGAGTCCGGCCCGCCGCTGACGCCCACGACGACGGGCCGGCCCGGCTCGCGCCACCGCGCCGCGCGCGGCAAGAGGTCGTAGGCGTCGATCGCGGCGCGGACCTGTTCGAGAAACAGGCGGCGTGGGTCGGGGGTTGTCATCGGAAGGCATTATATCCATTTTCGATTTTCGATCTCAGATTTTCGATTGGCCCCGTCGGAGTTCAACCAGCGGGGGACTGGGTATCGATAGCGAGGGTGGCCGTGCCACCCAGCGGATCAGGCATGGGCTTGGCGCCGGCGATTCTCGTTGACGGTGCGGCCGGGACGAGGGTAGGTTGAGCAAGCAGTTATACCGGCAAAGGCGACCCTCGGTCACACGCGAAGCACGGCCGGACAAGACCGGCCGTGGCACTCACGCGACCACGTTCGGGGGCACGGGCGGACACGTAAGGAGTTATCCATGAGTCAGATTCCATCTGTGCAGGCCTGGTCGGGTCCCCCTGCGGCGCCGCTGGGCGTCATGGAGGCCACGCGGATGGGGTGGCGCCTCCTGATGAGCGACTTCTGGCCGCTGTGGACGGTGGCCCTGGTGGAGATGATCGTCCTCATCGGGGCGAGCATGTTCGGCATGGTGGCGACGATCGTGGTGGTGCCGCCGCTGGTGGCCGGCCTGTTCTACGTGGTGGCGCGGCGGATCGACGGCGGGCCGGCGGAGGTCGGCGACCTGTTCGCCGGCTTCCAGAAACGCTTCGGGCAGTCGGTGGTGGGGTTCCTGCCGGTGACGATCACGGCGGCGGTTTTCGGCATGATGGTGGGGCTGGTGGTTGCGGGAGCAATGATCACCTGCATGGCAGTGGCCGAGGCGGGCAGGGGCGATGAAGAGGTCATCATCCCGGCCGTGTTCATCGGCATCCTGGCGGTCTTGGTGGTCGGGGCGATTCTGTTCATCGCCGTCGAGATCTTCATCCTGTTCTTCACCTTCGTCCTGCCGGCGGTGTGGGACCATCCGGAATCGGGTTGGGCGGCCGCGAAGGACTCGATGCGCCTGGTGCGGCAGCATTTCCTGTCGGTGGTGGGTCTGGCGCTCCTGTTCATGGTGATCGGGCTGGCGGCCCAGTTGGTCGGCACGGCCGCGTGCTGCGTGGGCACGTTCTTCACCGCCCCGCTGGTGACCGTGTGGCAGATAGCGACGATAGTTTACTTGTACCGCTCGTGGACGGGCCGGCCGCTGGTTCAGGCGGCGGCGCAGTAGCACACGTGGTTTCATCGAAAGGAGCCGGGCATGTCTGAGACATCGGAGATGGGAACGCCTGCCGCGCAACCCGCGGGAGCCTTGGGGGCGGTGGCAGCACTCGGGATGGGCTGGCGCCTGGTGATGAGCGACTTCTGGCCGATCTGGCTGGTCGGCCTGGTGGCGTTCGCCATCCAGGCGGGGTGCGGGTTGGTGGGGGCGGTGCCTTACATCGGGGGCTGCTTCTCACTGGTGGTGGCCATCTTTGTTGAGGCGGCGCTGGGGGCGGGCCTGGTTTACGCGGTGCGGCGGCGGATCGATGGCGCCCCCGCGCAGGTGAATGACCTGTTTGAGGGTTTCCGGCAGCGGTACTGGCAATCGGTGGTCGCCATCCTGATTCCCACGGCTGTCTCCATTGTCTTTATCATCTTCATAGCGGCAATCGTTGGGGGTGTCGTTGCACTCATGGGCGCATTTGGCGGCCACATGGGCGACGAGGAGATGCTCGTGGCGGTCCTGGTCGGTGCGGCTGTTGGCCTGCCGCTCCTGGTGGTGATGGCGTTGGTCCTGCTGTTGTTCACCTTCTGGCCCGTGGCTATATGGGATTGCCCCCGGTCGGGATGGGAGGCCATCAAGGTCTCGGTCCGGGTGGCCAAGTCGCACTTCCTGTCGCTCATCGGGTTTGCGATCCTGACCGCGCTGATAGCGATCGCGGCGTATGTGGCGGGCATCATAGCGCTTTGCGTCGGCATCTTCTTCACCATACCGTTCGTTGCGGTCTGGTTCACGGCCGCGCTGATCTACTTGTACCGCTCGTGGTCAGGCCAGGCGCTGGTTCAGCCGGCGGGCGCAGTGGAGACGTTGCCGGCGATCTGATCCTACAGCGCCACTCGAGCCCGTGCGCGGTAGGTCTCCTGACCCACCGCGCAGGAAGTGCCTCGCACGGGGTGGAAAACGCACGCGCGGCGGATCGCGAGACCCGCCGCGCACAGCGGTGATGTATGGGCGGGGGTGTATGGTCACGGAAAGCGATGGGGTGTGGGGCCGCGCGCTCAGCCGCGGCGAGCGCGTGGCTCATGCGTTGGTGGCGGCGGTATTGGCGGCGGTGTTCGTGGCGAGTTTCGCGGGCGTCGACCGCGTGAAGCTCCATCTGCCGCTGGGCGCGGGCGGCGAAGGCACCTCGGTCTGCCTCCTGAAGCGGCTGACGGGCATTCCGTGCATGACGTGCGGGATGACCCGCTCGTTCTGCGCGATCGGCCGCGGGCGGTTGGCCGAGGCGGCGCGGTTCCATCCGCTCGGTCCGGTGGTCTACGCCATGCTGGCGGTGGTGATGATCCGCGCCGCCGTGATGGCCGCCTTCGGGCGGATGTGGCTCGCGCGGACCGTCCGGGTCCTCATCTGGTCGATCCCCGTGCTGGTCGCGGCGGCGATCGTCATCTGGGTCGTGCGGCTGGCGGCGCTCTTTTCGAGCGGGGCGGGGGCGGAGGCGTGGCAGGCGTCGCCGGTGGGGCAATTCATCTCGATGCTGAAGTAAGTCCAAGGTTCAAAGTGGATAGCCGGCGTCACCCCATCGAGACGAGCCGTGGCCTTTGCCTGGAACCTGGAACTTGGAACTTGGAACTTGGAACTTCCTTTTACGTTTTCAGGCCGTCCATCGAGAGCACGCTGGCGGGCAGAACGATCAGGACGGGCAGCCACGCGGCGGTGAGGGGCATGACGTGGCCGCCGCGGCCGAAGGCCGTCGAGGCGAAGGTCAGCACGAACACGCCGATGACCAGCACGACGGCGATGCCGATGCTGATGAAGTAGTTGCGGTCGTCGCGCCCGGCGACGAACGGCAGGCCCAGCATCAAGAGGAGGATGTTGAGGATCGGTCCTGTCACGTGCTGGTGCATGGTCACCTGCAACTGGCGGCGGTTGCCGCGCATCGGGTCCTGGGCGAGGGCCTTGAGCTCCCCGTAGGCCATGTAGCGGTAGAAGTCGCTGGCGCGGTGGCGCTCGATCTCCAGGGGGCCGACGTTGGTGGCGTAGAAGTCCACGCGGTCGCCCTCCGGTCCGACGGGGAGGCGGTCCAGCAGGATGGGGTCCTTGATGGGCCCCGGCGCCCGCCGCAGGCCGTCTTCGAGGCGCCAACCGTGGGCCCGGGCGTCCCAGGTGGCGCGGCGGGCCTCGATCGTGCCGCGGGCCTGGTACCGCGAATCGCGCAGGAAGATGCGGACGCGGGGCGGGACGGCCTCCTCGATCAGCCGCCGGGCTCGGGCGTTGTCGATCACGGGGTCCTTGGGGTCGCGTTCTTCGAAACGCTCCGACAGCATCGCCTGGCCCACCGGGTCGTACTTGGGGGCGTAGATGATGTTGTTGTTCTCGTCGCGGACGAATTCGACGGAGAACCGCTCGCGCACGTTCAGGTCCTCGGGGCTCCGCGAGAGCTCGACGGCGATGCGCGGGATGATGATCTCCTGGTTGGCGATGAAGAAGCCGTCGAGGATCAGGGCGACCACGATCATGGGCCACATGACGCGGTAGAGGCTGACGCCCGCGGCCTTGATGCCGGTGACCTCGCGGCTGCGGTTGAGGCGGACGAGGCTGGCGGCCGCCGCCACCAGCACGGCCGGCGCCATCAGCATCTGGAAGTAGTCGAAGGACTTGTAGAAATAGTAGTTGCCGATGCCCGCCAGCAGGTACCCGAACCCGGCCTTCTGGGTGGCGGCCGAGAGGTCCATGAACTTGTTGACGTTGAAGGAGAGGTCCAGGAGGAGCGTCAGCCCCATCATCGCCGCCATCACGATCAGGAGCGACACGAGGAATGTCTGGAGGACGTAGCGATCGAGGATCTTCATTGGCGCCACCGCCACAGGAGGTTGCGCAGGCTGACCGGCGTGGCCCAGAACCACGCCAGGTAGCCGAGGATCGCCAGGCCCAGGAGGACCACCGCCACGTTCGGCGTCCAGACGAGCCAGACGCTGGCCTGCGGATTGGCCGCCCGGCAGACCGTCTTGACGGCGGTCATCGTCAGGATCGTGGCCGCCATCCAGGGGACGAGGGCCACGCCGAAGGCCGTCAGCAGGTGCCCGCTGTGGAAGTACATGCCCAGCCCCGCGCCGACGAGGACGAGGCCAAAGCACCCGAGCGCCACCGCCAGGCGGCCGTGCATCTCGCCGAGGGCCTTGGCCTGGACGGCCTTCATCATCGCCTGGAGGGTGGCTTCCTTGGCGTCGGTCTGGGCGCGGACCGAGTCGGCGAGTTCCGGATGGCGCTTGACGGCCAGGAGTTGCCAGAGGCTCAGGTCGCTTTCCTCGCGCGGCACCGTGGTGGGCAGCTCAAGGGGGATGACGTGGGTTCCGTAGATGCGCGGCCCGTCTTCGTCGAGGACGAAGGCGTCCCAGACGATCAGTTTGGCCCGGTTGGCCTCGCGGTCGAACTTCACCTGTCCATAGGGCGCGTAGCAGTAGATCTGTCCGGTCTTGCCGCGGTGCCGCAGGATGGGGCCGTGGAGGATGTCGCCGTCCACGCGGTCGACGCTCAGGTCGAACTGGGCCTGCTTCCAGCGCACCTTTCCCGAGGTCCCCAACATGGTGAAGAAGAGGTTCTCCACGTCGCTGCGGGCGAGTCGCTTGGCGGCATAGTGGCTCTCGGGCATGGACCAGGCGGCCAGGAAGAGCGCGAGGCCGCCGGCCAGCGCCGCCAGGATGAAACTGGGCCAGAACAGGCTGGAGGGCGAGATGCCGCTCGCGCGGCAGGCGGTCAGCTCATTGTCGGCGGCCAGCCGGCCGTACACCAGCGTTCCGGCCAGGATGGCCGCCAGCGGCAAGGCCAGGTACACGGCCCCCGGCACCGACAGGCCCATGTACAGGAGCGACGTCAGGGGCGCCAGGCCCTGCTGCTGAAGGGCCGACAGCACCATGGCGAAGCAGACCACGCCCGAAACGGCCCCGAGCGCCAGGGCCAGGGCCTTCAGCATCTCCAGCAGGATGTACCTATGCAGAATCCGCACGCACCGTCTCCGGGCGCCCCGCCGGCGCCTTGTGCGACGAAATCATAACAGGAAGGGGCGCCCGAGTAAAGCTCCGGGGCAGCGGCGGTGAGTGGCGGGGCCACAGCTAATCCGCCGTTGTTTAGAAGCTGTTTCAGAACTGGCGATAGCGCGGTGGGCAGTCTTGCCCACCGCGTGTACGCGCCCGCATTCTCGCGGCGGGCAAGACTGCCCGCCG
>Ga0315286_10006524_pt1 | contig 11365 bp, 13 predicted proteins | sample YL17G10_0_MG_FD_205038 | JGI IMG/M metagenome (GOLD analysis project Ga0315286, IMG submission 205038) | Sediment microbial communities from Yellowstone Lake, YNP, Wyoming, USA - YL17G10_0 | ecosystem: Environmental > Aquatic > Freshwater > Lake > Sediment | place: USA: Wyoming | collected...
AAATTCTTAATAACATTTTTAAAATCATCTTTTACTCTACCTTATTACTGGGCTGGTAGTTCAACCTGGTAGAATGCGCCCTTGGCTAGGGTGAGGCTCCGGGTTCAAAACAGATCTCTGCTAGATGTCAGAAATCAGAGATTTCTGAGCATGCTCAGAAACGAAGTTTCTGACAGATCTGGGTAGAGAGCGCTCAAGTGAGACATTCACTTCGTGAAGTCTCACGACAAATGCTTAAAACCAGGATGCAGAGATTTATGAGAGTCCCGGTCAGTCCATTGTGCGCTGAGGGTCATAATCGAGTGACGTTCAATCACCGATTAACCCTATGATGCCGATTCTCACCAGTTTCTTTAAATAAAACCTAGCATACAGAGACAGTAATTCTGAGTACATTGTACGAACTGGAAATTGACCCTCAACGACTGGCAATCAATCGCATTAAATATTCATTACTTTTCCTCTTAGAATGGGAGCCGATAAGCCATCGATGTTTACCAGATCAAAATGATTCGAAGGTCCATCTACGGAACATTCTCCCAGCATCCACATGACAGCTTGAATATCAGAATAACCGCTTAAATATGCAGGGGTATTTTGCGTCCCGTGAGCAATTATATGCCCGCCAGCTTCTTGAAATTGGGAGAGCGAAATATATTGAAAATTAGCTGGAACAGATACAGTTAAAGGTGTTATCGTTATAGGTAGCTCTGCTCCATTTAAACTACTCACTAGACCATCATTTTCATAGACTATTGCAGCATTCATTAATAAGAAATGAGTTCGCATCTCATGATGAAGCTGTTGCAGACTCTCACTAAGATCGCCAGCCTCGGCTCCAATCCTTCGCGCCTCATCGCTGTAAAAGTGCCCCATAAATGCCCTTTTTCCTTCAAAATCAAAAAAGCCAAATGATTCCTCCCCTTCTTCATAAATTGCCCGCAAACCATTCCATAAAGCATGAATTGCATACGGTTCAAGTATAGGCGGTTTCGGATTCACTGCATCTTCGCATAATATTTGAAGAAGACTCTTACGCGGATTGGCCATATACCTCAAATATTCATCGGTGCCTTGCACAAGTGGGTCAACAATTATATTTGTTCCCGGAATTCTTATAGGCAGCATTTGATCCATACTCTTTTGGAAGCAGAAATTGTTTATAAAATTTACTATTTAGTAGTGGCTATTTATCTATAGATTTATAAATCCAATTCCTTACCCTTGTTTAATGGGAGATTATTATTTAGAGCATCCTGAGGATTTGCATGGTCAACCAAAAAGAACCATTGCTGATTATGTAGCGAGTCAAGGAATACCAGTTCCGAAAAGATTTGATTCTTTAAAGGATGCAAGGGCAGCACGGGTTCCAATTATAGTCAGAAGTGAGCATGTACAAGACTATGATGGGATTTCTGGATTGTTAAATAGTTTCCCTTTGGCTGAATTTAAAAATGCATCAACTGAGGATTCATTAAAAGAGGGAATTCTGAATTCATTTCCTTCCGCTGGCTATATCAACGCTTATCGAACTGCCTTGAGAGTGCCTCTTTCTGAATTTGAAGAGCAAGTTTCCATATCATTTTGGGAATTGCTGGACGGGTATAACCGGAAGATAATAGCAGATTCGGCGGTAAAGGGAAGGTATCATATTGCCACAAGTACTCGTGATGGTAATTTCATGAACTATGCCATTGTGGATAATGGCACAATTGCCATCTTTCTGAATCCTCCCCCGGCAGATTTTGAAAATGGCCTTGGCGATGTTATCACATTTTATGAAAGTGTCAGAAATCTTCCCAGATTCGACCCAAATCACTGCCCGGTTCTTGAAGTGCAGACAGTCGATGAAAAGAATTATTTTCTTCAGTACCATAGAACAAGAAATTTCGAGCCTTCACAATTTCGTCTAGACAGACGACCGAATAAAAATGAAGTTGAAGCCTCTTTTGTGAGAGGGGCAACACCTCCTGAAGGAGTCACGTGTAAAACAACCCTGAAATATGGCAATATAGACTATAATGACTATGAAAAATTATGTGAGGCGGAAGAGGGTTCTTTTGATTTTCATTATTTCTTCACATTTTCAGAGCTAATGGTGCGCAGAAGAAAACTTCAAGTTCTGTGCGAAAATCCCGATGAATCTCTTTTTTTCTCACTTGTAGTGGGGCATTTAACATATTCCAAATTTTTCAAACCTGGAGTTTCTGTAGGCATATTAGGCTGTCCTTTAGTTTCTGATGAGGAATTTCAACGTGCCACGGCTCTAGCATCTGCAACTGGAGAAATTCAAACTATTGATTTGCATGTCGTCTCCGATGGAAGAACGGCTTATGTTGAGAGGGTTTAATGGTAGTTGAACCAATTTTGACCTTTGAGCAAATAACAAGTGTCGATTCGATAGATGCATTAGTAAGATTATATGCTCAAAATGGCGTAAGGTTTCAGTCTGAAAAAGAATTCTTACGGAGACTTAACGAAGACTGGAGCCAAGAATCTGAAAGGGTAGTTCAGGATGCCTTGGAATCTGAACCTCCCCTCGAGCCAAGAAGCGTTGATGTTAAGGTAGATGGCGTAATGTATAATCTTTATGGTATAAATCACAGCCTAAATAGGGGGCAACGTTATCGAGATTCGATAAAGAATGCCGCCAGAAGAAATGGCAATTGGGCTTTTGAATATGGTGCGACAAAATATTTGGGTATGCAGGGCTTAGAAATTCCCGATTGGATTTACCTGGATCAATTGGATGAGTTCCTTCAATATGCTGGAAGGGCATTAATCTTTAAGCGAAGAAAAAAGGTTTCTGAGTCGTTAGATATGCATCTTCTAAATGTGCCACTGGATGTTGTGGATAAAAAGTTTCCGGCCTATGTGCGGCTAGAGCTGTGCCAGCATAGCACTCCCCCTGATTATTCCACCGACGAAAAACGCTCAGCGTATATGGGAGAATTTTTGAGGCATTGGAAAAAAGGAGAAGACAAAAGCGCAGTAGTGGGAGGAGCACATGTGCCAGAGATTAAATATTTCTTGCTTAAAGGATCTATGGATGCAGAAATTATTGATAGAGCCACGACTCATGCAACGATGGCAGAATCTGACCCTCAGGGCTTTCAGCAACTACGGAAGGATATTGATAGAAAAGCGATATTCATAGCAAGTCTCGGTTATTACGTTTCAGAGTCAGCTCAGGCTCTGGTAGCTGCAGGAGTGGTTTGTGGCGCGGGCTATGGGATATTCGAGCTTGTACAAAAATTTACATAACAACATATCAGTTCATCACAGTTACTCATAAATGACCCTCGGCGACTGACCTATTCACAGCATCCTTAGAATTTCAGCAGTGTTCATAACCTTAATTCGCTCCTGCTTTTTCAGGATCTTATCATTGGACCAAAGAGGGCATTTAAGGTGAAGCGCCAGAGCGAAGTAATTCAAGTCCTTTATATCCGGGCAAATTGCTTTAGCTTCTGCCCTAAACTTGAGAAAATCCGCTTCATGAACTATTGTAACCCTATTTTTCAAAATTTCAATGAACCTGTCAGTCTCTTCGTTTGAAAATTTTGATCGCGTGGCAATGTCGTCCATGTTTCTGTCGATCTCTTCAAATATGATCTCTGGGATATAAAGATCCAAATCGTCCCTGAAAAATAAATCAACAGAGTCCTTGCTAGGGTTTATCAATAGGGATATAACCACATTTGCATCCAGAACTAACTGCATCTAAAACTCCAAGAACCTGTTAGCGGCACTGCGGTTGATTTTATCCGAGATTTCTTTCACATCTTTCGCAGTCATTTTGCTCTTTTTTGCAAGCCCTCTTACAAACTCGATGTCATGTACCTTCTGCTCGAAGGCCTTCCTTGCGACAGCAGACCAATTAACCTCTTCCATTCTGCTCATTTTTTGCCTTAAATCCTCTGGCACCGAAACAGATAATGTTGGCATTTGTATCACCTTATTGTTATTTTTATTATTAATAACAATTGTAATATAAAAGCTTTTCGGAAAGAAACCGTTAAAGTACCATTTTAGGTGACTATATGTCTTTTTTTAATTCACCCAAATTTTACAGTTACTCATAAATGACCCTCAACGACTACTAATCGGTCAGTCCATTGTGCGCTGAGGGTCATAATCGAGTGACACTCGACGAGTAGCCACCGTTAAGTGACCCGAAAAGCGCCTATTCTCACCACTCTCTTTATATGTCAAGAACTGTAAGTTCTTGAGCACCATCAGAAATCACATAAGATTTCTGAGGTATGACCTAAGACACATGGGGGTTATCTTCAGCGGTAACCTGAAAAACGAAAAGAAATATAAATAATGCACTCCATGCATAAAATTGTTTTACTGTTCTCTTTGTCAATTTTGTTCACTACAATTTACGTGCTCAAATATATCATATTCTTCCGGAGCATTAAGTGAACCTGGTCCTCCAAGAATACCAGACACGATTACCCCGAGAGCCAATTCTTTGACAAACCCTAATGAGGCAACTTCCTTTAAACGACTCACATTCATTTCCGATATTATATTACCCTTGGATATGAAGGTGCAATTTGTACTATATCTTGACTGAATTAATGGACAGCTGCCAGTGATTTCTTTAATAGTCTGAAAATTGTCTAGTGTCAACTTTTCATAGAATTCTACACTTATGTTTAGCATTCCGGTACAATTTTTGCCCCAAATTTTTTTAAGAATATTGCTATCTTGTATTTTCCATTCGGGTTTTTCTACTATCCCTATCCATCTCACAAAATCATATGATTTTGTCTCTAGTATTGTTCTTGGCATCTTGGCATAGTATGTGTGATCTCCATGAGATTCAAAAAGCGTAACATCATCATCTTCAAGAATTTTCATCTGCTCCTTATTCGGGTCTCCTCCAAGAGTCTCGAATTGCATCATGACATAAATATAGTCATCAGTCAAATTCAAGGATTTGAAATAATCATTTAACGCCTTGCCTTTACGAGGTTCTGGTGCATAATTCCCACTTGGCATTCCTGTCATGTATGTTCGATTCCTAGCATATTTAGCATAATATTCTGACTCATTCATATAAACACGACCAATCAAATCATCAGAAATCTTAACAGAAGTCAGTGTCTTGTTTTTGTATATGTATGTAATATTCTCCTCAGGAAACTTGTCAGAAGTGTTTGTTATGTAAATTTTGATATTGTCGTCTTCCTGTACTTTATATACTTCAATAGGGGTGTCTGTGTATACATAAAGTTTTCCAGCTTCAGGTATTGCTTTATACAAAGCACCTTGACTATAGATATAGGTTTCTCCTTCAGATAACACATTATCATTTTCAACATAAAGTATGTTTTCATTTTTCAGATTAGCAGGCTTATTGCAACCAACTGCGAAAAGAGAAATACCTAACAAACTAATAAAAACCAGTGACCAGAAAATTTTTTTCTGCAGGGATATATAGCTATGATGCATCACTTAACTTCACCCCTCTGGCTCACAGCAATATCTACTATATTAAAGTTTCTTATGTCAAGAACCCAGAGCTATAGCAGTGGGCATTCAACTTGAAAGTGGCTTAAAAGCCACTTAGAAAGAAAAGTTCAATAGCATATAAACGCTATATCGGACATCCCCTTATATACCTCCTCAAACTAAGCTACATTATGTATAGCCGCAAGATTGCACTAGACGTGGAAAAGTTCAAAGAAATATTAATACACAGCTGGCACCTGTTGCCTTTTGATAAGCAGCAAGAACTCATAGATATCGGAGTCTGTCCTAATCGCCCACGGAAAGGCTCCAAAAGCTAAACATTTATATATTCGCACACATTATATATATTTACACATAATAAACATGGCGGTGAAACAACATGGTAACAATGACTTTAGCAGTACCTGAGGATTTGAAGCATAAAATGGATTCCTTCCCGGAATTGAATTGGTCTGAGGTTGCAAGGCAGGCTTTCAAGCAGAAAATTATTGACCTTGAAATATTAAACAGATTCGTTAAGAACAGCAGATTAACTGAAAAAGATGCTTTGGAGCTTGGAGCTAAAGTAAGCAAAAGCCTTGCAAAGAGATACTAGCATGGATTTTGTAATAGATGCAAATATAATCTTTGCAGCATTGATTAAAGACAACGTTACTAGGTTTATATTGTTCAGCGATTCAGTCAGGATATTTGCGCCAGAGTTTATCTTTTCTGAAATTGAGAAATATTCTGATGAAATATGCGAGAAATCCGGGAAGTCCAAGGATGAACTTGATGAAGTGCTAAATGTAATAATGAGAAGGATAACCATAATCCCGAAAGAAGAAATACAATCGTTTCTAGCAAAGGCACGAGAATTCTCTCCGGACCCTAAAGATGTAGCCTATTTGGCTTTAGCTCTTAAGCTTAAAATACCTGTCTGGTCAAACGATAGAATCCTGAAAGAAAAACAGCGTATCGTTGAAATTTATAACACACAGGAAGTAAAAGAAAAAACTTAGTGGTCTTGAAAATGACCCTCGGCGACTGGCAATCGGTCAGTCCATTAAACCCCGAGGGTCATAATCGAGTGACACTAAACCAGTAGCGACCTGATAGAATTATCTTAGCCTCACCAATAACCTAAATTTTTCATTATACTCCGCCCTAAAATCTTCTTTTTCTTAAACCTATTTAATCAAAAGTGCTGATGAGATTGTTTGATCCCCAATTGCAAAAACTTTGCCCGCAACCATATAAGATTTAAGCAAGGGATTAGCCGAAGCATAGAATACCTGTCTGAGCCCGTCGGAAGTTCTGCAGATTATCCTTGTACCTTTTTTTGTGTTTCTCCAAACCCTTCTTAAAATCTTTTCCTTTGGCTGAGCCAATAATGCGAGTATTACTGCGGTATATGAAGAATCCGTAAGCATCTCTCCTTTTTTGCACACTACTGAGATATGGGATGACAGATTCAGTTTCTTTATTACTTTGCTGGAAAGCGCTTGATATTTTCTATTTTTTTCATAGCAAATAACATAGCACCCGGTAAACTTATTCAAAAGAATGGCAGAAATTGGAAATGGCCCACTCCCTATAAACAAAACTCTATCATCCCGTTTTATTTTAGCTAGATCAATTTCGTTTTTGATGAGCAATACAAAGCGATCATATAGGAGATATTCTTTCGTGTCCCTTCTCCCTTTGAGAAAATCCTCAGCAAATTCCGATTCCAGATTAGTTTCAAATAGGTCATACGAGAATTGAAATAGGGGCAAGGCCCTTGCTATTTGCAAAGAGGCGACTGCCTTGCCTTCTTCTGATTTAGTAAACTTTTTGTATAACAATAATCTTTCAAGTGCGAGACAGTTAGACTTAACAAGTTGAAGGTCCTTATAATCATTTTCAATCAAATTTGAATATATCTGCAGCAGTCTTTGTTTAACATTTTTCGTCCAATTCATTCCTCTCAATCTATGTCTGCACATATATAAATTTAATGTGAGATACTAGCGTGGGCTACTTAATAAATTCCTTATGCTATCGGAATCCCCTTATATACCTCCTCAAACTAAGCCTTAGTATGCAAAGCCACAACATTTATATATAAGATAATCTTATTGGTAAGATATTCTTATCAAGGAGGCAAATAAAATGGAAAAACTGGAAATAACAAGCATGAGTTCGAGAGGACAGGTAGTTATACCTTTAGACATACGGGAACAGCTTGGATTAAAGGAAGGCGAAAAATTTATCGTAGTAGGAGAAGAGGATACTGTTATATTGAAAAAAGTGACTATGCCCTCCTTCAAGAATTTTGATAAGTTGCTAAAAAGAACACAGCAGTTTGCCAAAGAGAAAGGCATAACCAAAGTTGATGTTGAAAGTGCCATTAAGAGAGCTAGAAGATGAAAGTAGTTCTAGACACTAATATTCTTATTTCTGGCATTTTTTGGAGAGGAAGCTCCAATAAGGTTATACTCAATTGGAGAAATGGAAAATTTACACTAGTTAGTTCATTGGAAACAATTTCAGAAATAATAAAAGTCCTGAAGGATTTCAAAATAAAACTTTCAGATAATGAGATTAGGGAGTGGCTTGATCTAATTGTGAGAAACTCCACGATTGTAGAACTAAAAGAGAAAATAGCCATAGTCAAAGACGACCCAAAAGACAATATTTTCATTGAAACTGCCATAGCTGGAAATGCGGACTATATACTTTCGCAGGACAATCACTTATTAAAGTTGAAAGAGTTTAGGGGAATTAAAATAATAAGTCCTGATGAGTTTATTGTGCTCTTAAATTGAGCTGGGAATCTACCCGAATTTTACAGTTACTCATAAATGACCCTTGGCGACTGGCAATCGGTCAAAAACACAATATTTATATACTAAATTATAATTATTATAATAATTATAACAACTATAAAGGTGATGTCACATGAACACAACTATTGCAGTATCTACTGTTATCAGGGATCAAATTAAGGAATTTGGCAGCAAGGGAGAAACCTATGATGATATACTCTTCAGGTTATTGAAAAGTGCCAGGGATAGGCAGATTCATGACTTATTGCTAGATGAAACAAATACCCTAAGCATACGTGAAGCCAGAGCAAGGCTTAAGTAACATGGCAATAGTAAACATTACTGAACGCCTATTTGGAGAGATAAAAAAGAAATTTAGCAATCAAGAAGCGAATGAAATAATTGATCTCCTTGAGACCCTTGAAGAGAACCCGAAGAAAGGCAAGGAATTAGGAACAATAGGCGGGATAGTAATTAAGGAAATAAGGTATAAGAAATTCAGGTTTTACTTCGTAACAGACGGGTATAAAGTAAAATTTCTAAAGATTGAAGAATTAAAAGATTTGGTGATTAAAGCAGTAAGAATGTCTGAAAAGAAAGACCAAGAGAAGGTAATAACCGAAATAAAATATGTTCTGCGACAATTGGGAGGAGAGGGCTTTAAGTAGGGAACGGATAGCGCTGTCTTCATTATGTGATTGCATCCAAAGTTACTCATAAATGACCCTCGGCAACTAACCTAATCACAGCATCTTTAGAATTTCAGCAGTATTCATAACCTTAATTCGATCTTGTTTTTTCAGAATCTTGTCATTGGACCAAAGAGTGCATTTAAGGTGAAGCGCCAGAGCGAAGTAATTCAGGTCTTTTATATCCGGGCAAATTGCTTTAGCTTCTGCCCTAAACTTTAGAAAATCCGCTTCACGAACTATTGTAACCCTATTTTTCAAAATTTCAATGAACCTGCCAGTCTCTTCTTTTGAAAATTTTGATCGTGAGGCAATGTCATTCATGTTTCTGTCGATCTCTTCAAATATAATCTCAGGGATATAAATATCCAAATCGTCCCTGAAAAATAAATCAATAGAAGCCACACTCGGATTTATCAATAGGGAAATAACCACATTTGCATCCAGAACTAACTGCATCTAAAACTCCAGGAACCTGTTAGCTGCGCTGCTGTTGATTTTATCGGAGATTTCTTTCACATCTTTCGCAGTCATTTTGCTCTTCTTTGCAAGCCCCCTAACAAACTCAATGTCATGTACCTTCTGCTCAAACGCCTTCCTTGCGACAGCAGACCAATTAACCTCTTCCATCCTGCTCATTTTTTGCCTTAAATCCTCTGGCACCGAAACTGATAATGTTGGCATTTGCATCACCTTATTGTTATTTTTATTATTAATAACAATTATAATATAAAAGCTTTTCGGAAAGAAACCGCTAAGGTACCATTTTAGGTGACTACATCTATCTTTTTTGTACTCACCCTGATTTAACAGTCACTCATAAATGACCCTCAGCGACTTCTAATTGATGCTGCAAAATAAGTCATAACCTAGAATTAGCTTATCACAAATGTTGTGACTGAATACGGCGGGAATGAATAAGTGAATGCGCTGCCCGTGTATGTTAATGTTCCAATCTTTGCTGGAGGGCTGATTGCATTCATGCTGGTGTCCTTTCTCCATACGTCCATGCTGCCTGAAGTTATTCCGCTCAATGTCACAGTAGCTGTGTATGAAGTGCTTGGCTCCTTGTTGATAACAATGATGCTCTTTGGATTGCTGAATGCATATGCTTCAAGATTAGATGCAGTTGTATTCGCGTACACAACCGTCGATCCTAGTGATGTGAACAATCCCTCTCCGGTAAACATACCATAGCCGTGATATAGCGGCATGGGATCGTCTTTCTGCGCTCCATGGGACGAGTCAGCATTCTCATATAGCGCTCCCAGACCCCCGTTCTTGTCAGCATAAGCTAATGATATTCCTCCTGCCCGCAGTATGTGTCCCAGTGCTGATGCGCTCCAGACTGTGTTGTACTGCGTATACGTCTTCGGATCTCCGTCCCAGTCAAGATTCCACTCACCTATCTCAATACCAATCTGACTTACCCTGGAGGGAACGGTTGACGCCAACATTGTTCGAATTTGGCCAATCCTAATCTCATACGTGCCTGCGTCATTCATGAGCACATCATCTGCCTTGGTGACGGTGCCACCCTGTCCATAAGCATGATAGTCAACAAAATCAGTTTTGCTGCCCGACAGCGTGAGGAAGTTCTGGATGAATGTAGGGTCCCAAAAGGCATTTGCAGGCCCTCCAATTTTTATTGTCGGGTCAACAGCTTTCATGGCATCATACATTCGATTGAAATTATCGCTGTAGGAGGCAGAGCTGATTGTGGGCTCATTGCCCAATATCCAGTAAGTAACTTTATTATTTGTATCTATGTTATAATGCTTCACCAGATTGGCTGCATCCTGAACATTGCAGGTAACCATCATTGGAACTTGTATGACAGGTTCAGCCCCTATTGCCTTTATGCTGTTTATCCAGGCATCGCCTGCAACGCCTGTTGCGCATCCTGCACCGCCGCAGATGATTGCACTAGTGGAGTCGCATGTTGTAGTGTATTTCAGAGCCATGCGCATGTAACCGAGCTTGAGAGTCTGGAGTTTCTGCCTTTGCAGGGCATCTGTTGGGAGCACTGATCCACCATAGCCGCTTTCGTCCATACCTATTGCCAGCGGACTTACTGTCCTGATAGCCCTGCTGAAATCTGCCACAACGTTAACTGTTCCGGGCGCAGAATTGCATGCACCACTTGAGCATCCGTTGGCGCAGCTAACAGGAGTGCTTAGATAGTTTGTTCCCGAGCAATAATATTCAGTTAATGTGCTGCCTGCGCAAATGTCTGCATAGCTATAACTCACACTATTAAGGTAACCCGATACAGTTCCTGCTATTGACGGCACATTTCCACCGTCTGTATCTGAGCATGAATTGCTTGGCGCGGCAGGCGCCTGATTGCACTTGTTGTTGGTTGTCGTGTTGCAGCCGTATGTGCAAGCTGTGGTTGAG
>Ga0315286_10006525_pt1 | contig 11365 bp, 4 predicted proteins | sample YL17G10_0_MG_FD_205038 | JGI IMG/M metagenome (GOLD analysis project Ga0315286, IMG submission 205038) | Sediment microbial communities from Yellowstone Lake, YNP, Wyoming, USA - YL17G10_0 | ecosystem: Environmental > Aquatic > Freshwater > Lake > Sediment | place: USA: Wyoming | collected...
GCGCAGGTTGTGGCGGAGTTCCGCCACCGCCTGCGAGCCGGTCACCGCGCCAGGCGTCGTCACTGGGCCGGGCCCAGCAGCGCCTGGATCTTGCCGAGCAGGCGGTCGAGGTCCACGGGCTTGGTGTCGTAGTCGTTGCAGCCGGCCTCGAGCGCCTTCTCGCGGTCGCCGGCCATCGCGTGCGCGGTGAGGGCGATGATCGGGACGGGCGTCCCCTGCTCGGCGGCGCGGATCCGCCGGGTGGCCTCCCAGCCGTCGATCTCCGGGAGACTCATGTCCATCAGGACCAGGTCGTAGCCGCCCGCGGCCGCCTTGGTGACGCCCTCGGGGCCGTCCACGGCCATCTCCACCGCGTAGCCGCGGCGCGCGAGCCGGCGCGAGAGCATGTCACGGTTCATCTCGTTGTCCTCGACCAAGAGGATCCTGGGCATCGCTTCCCCCTCAGTGCGGCGCCGCGGCGCCGGCCGGCGCGCGCCCGTCCGCGGGCAGCCGGATGGTGAATGTCGAGCCCCGCCCCGGCTCGCTCTCCACGGCGACGTCGCCACCCATCAGCTGGCAGATGCGGCGGGTGATCGCGAGCCCGAGCCCCGTGCCGCCGTAGCGGCTGGCGGTGGACGCCTCGGCCTGGGCGAACGCCCGGAAGAGGCGGCCGATCTGTTCTTGAGTGAGCCCGATGCCGGTGTCCGCCACGCGCAGCGCCACCCACTCGCGGCCCTCCTCCTCCACCCGGTCCACCATCAGGGTCACCGTGCCGTTCGCGGTGAACTTGCAGGCGTTCGAGAGGAGGTTGAGGAGCAACTGGCGCAGCTTCACGAGGTCGGTGTGCATCGTGCCCACCGGGTCGGGGCAGCTGACGCCGAGGCGGTTCCCGTTCTTGAGCGCCAGCGGCGCGACCGTCGCGAGGACCTCGTCCAGGACCGGGCGGAGCTCGAAGGTCTCGAGGTGCAGCTCCATCTTCCCGGCCTCGACCTTCGAGAGGTCGAGGATGTCGTTGATCAGCGACAGCAGGTGCCTGCCCGCCGCGTGGACCTTGAGGATGTCCGGCGCCAGCGCGTCCGCGCCCAGGTCGCGCGCCTCCTCCTCGAGCAGCTCGCTGTAGCCGATGATCGCGTTGAGCGGCGTGCGCAGCTCGTGGCTCATCGAGGCGAGGAAACGGCTCTTGGCGCTGTTCGCCTCCTCGGCCTCGCGCCGGGCGCTGAGCAGGTCGGTGACGTCGTGGTACAGCGCCAGGATGCCGACCCGCTCCCCGTCCACGACCACCGGCACGCCGGCCAGCTCGACGTCGAGCAGCGAGCCGTCCTGGCGCTGCCGGCGGCCGATGCCGCGGGCCGTCTGCTGCCCCGCCTGGGCGGTGTAGGCCTGCGCCTCCGCCAGCGTCGCGCCGGTGTTGATGAGCTGGTCGAGGTTGCGGCCCACCGCCTCCTCCAGGCCGTAGCCGAAGAGGCGCGCGAACGCGGGGTTGCACGAGACGATCGTGCCCTCGAGGTCGAGCGTGACGATCGCCACGGGACTGTGCTCGACCACCGCGCGGAAGTACTGCCGCTCGCGCTGGGCGCTGGTGTAGAGCTGCGCGTTCTCGATGGCGATCGCGGCCTGCGGGGCGAAGAGGTTGAGGCGCCGCAGGTCGTCGGCGCCGAAGACGCGCGCCGGGTCGGAGTGGAGCAGCGCGATCGCGCCCACCAGGCGCCCGCCGATGAGGAGCGGCGCCACCATCACCGAGTGCACCTGCACGTCGGCGTACTTCCCCGAGCGCCCCAGCCACTCCTTGTACGACGGGATGATGAGGGGCTGGAGGCTGAGTGCCACCGCGCCCATCGCGCCCTCGCCCCGCTTGAGGCGCGTGCCGATGGAGTCCTTGCCGATCTGCTCGCTCGCGACGACCACGAGCTCCTGGCGGGCCTCGTCGAAGATGGCCACCTCGCCACCGGTGACCCCGAGGAGCGTCACGGCGCGGGCCAGCACCGCCTGGAGGACCTTGGGGAGCTCGAGCTCGCCGGAGAGGTCGGCCATCGTTTCGAGGAGCGCCCGCTGCTCGCCGGCGCGGTCGCGCTCGGCGGTGAAGAGCCGCGCGTTCTCGATGGCGATCGCCGCCTGCGGGGCGAAGAGGTTGAGGAGCCGCAGGTCCTCCGCCCCGAAGACGCGGGACGGGTCGGCGTGGACGGTCGCGATGGCGCCCACCAGCCGGCGGCCGATGAGGAGCGGCGCCGCCATCACCGAGTGCACCTGCACGTCGGCGTACTTGGCGGAGCGACCCAGCCACTCCCGGTAGGAGGGGATGATGAGGGGCTCGAGAGTCTGGGCGACGGTGCCCATCGCCCCCTCGCCGAGCGCGAGCCGCGTGCCGGTCGACGCCTTGCCGATGTGCTCGCTCGCCACGACGACGAGTTCCCGGCGGGCCTCGTCGAAGATGGCCACCTCGCCGCCGGTGACGCCGAGCAGCGTGACGGCGCGGGCCAGCACCGCCTGGAGCACTTTGGAGAGCTCGAGCTCGCCCGAGAGGTCGGCCATCGTGTCGAGGAGCGCCTTCTGCTCGTCGGCGCGGCGGCGCTCCGCGGCCAGCAGGCGCATCCGGCCGATCGCGATGGCGGCCTGGTTCGCGGCGGCCGAGAGGATCGCGAAGTCCTTCTCGCCGAACGCGTCCGGCTCGGCGCTCTCGACGACCAGCACGCCGATGGTCCGGCCGTCGGCCTGGAGGGGGACGTCCACCTCGGAACCGCTGGCGAGGCTGGGGACGTAGTGGTCCGCGCGCCGCACGTCGGGCGCGTAGTGGAGCCGGCCGTCCTGGATGGCGCGCTCGCTCAGGCCCTCCCCGGGGTGGACGCGCATGCCGTGCGGGATGCGGTCCCAGCCGACGCTGGCCTGGAGCACGCGGTCGCCGGTGGCGGGATCGAGGAGGAAGACACCGAGGAAGTCGTAGCCGATCGCCTCGTCGTGGAGCCCTTCGACCATCGAGCGGTAGATCTCCGCCTCCTCGCGCGCCGCGGCGATGGCGGTGGTGAGCCGCAGGAGGGCGGCCTCCCGGTGGTCCGCCTGGCCGTTGTGCCGGGGGGCGGCCGCCACCCGGCGCGCGGGCTTGCGTTTGGCCGGGCTCACGCGGCCCTCGCGGCGATCAGGTGCCGCAGCTCGGCGAGGAGCGCCGCGGGCCCACGGCCGTCCTTCGCCACTACCCGCGCGACGCTGCCGTTGAGGCGCCGGCGGTCGTCGGCGGTGAGGTCGCGCGCGGTGACGACCACGACCGGCACGGCCCGCCACGCCTCGTGCTGCCGAAGGGCGTCGAGGAAGGCGAAGCCGTCCATTTCCGGCATCATCAGGTCGAGGAGCACGAGGTCGGGCAGCGCCTCCTCCATTCGCTCGAGGGCGGCGCGCCCGTGTTCGGCCTCGCGGACCGCGCACCCCTCGGCTTCGAGGGTGCGACGGAGCGCCACCCGCACCGCCCGGTCGTCGTCCACCACGAGCACGCGCCGGCCGCCGCCGGCCCAGCGCCGCAGCACCGCCTGAAGGCGCTGCCGGTCCACGGGCTTGGTGAGGTACTCCGAGGCGCCGAGGGCGAGACCCATGTGGCGGTCGTCCACGACGCTGAGCATCACCACCGGGATCTCCGCCACCGCCGGGTCGCTCTTGAGCGCCGCCAGCACCGCCCAGCCGTCCATGCCGGGCATCATCACGTCGAGGGTGATCAGATCGGGGCGTCGCTCCCGGGCGAGCCGCAGTCCCTCCTCGCCCCCCGCGGCGAGCACGACGGCGTAGCCCTCCCGGGCGAGCACCCGCTCCATCAGGGTGCGCACGGCGGGGTCGTCGTCGATCGCCAGCACGGTGAGCCGCGCTGCGGCGTCCGCTGCCGGTGCCTCCGCCGGGGTCGGCGCGGAGGCGCTGGCCGCGGCACCGGCCGGCCTCCCCGGGGCGGTGGCGGGCAGGGTCATCGTGAAGGTCGAACCGGCGCCGGGCGCGCTCTCCACGGTGACGTCGCCGCCCATCATCTGGCAGAGCTTGCGGCTGATGGCGAGCCCGAGGCCGGTGCCGCCGTACTTCGCCGCCGTGGACGCCTCGGCCTGCGCGAACGCCTGGAAGAGCTTCGCGCGCTGCTCCGGGGTGAGGCCGATGCCGGTGTCGCGCACGGCGAAGGTGAGCGCGCCCTCGGGCCCGGCGCCGACGCGGTGCACCGTGAGCGTGATCGTGCCGCGCTCGGTGAACTTCGCCGCGTTGGAGAGGAAGTTGAGCAGCACCTGCCGCAGCCGTGTGGCGTCGGAGCGCATCGTCCCGACGTCCGAGGCGCAGCGCACGTCGAGGGTGTTGCCGCGCTTGGCGACCAACGGCCGTACCGTCGTCGCCACGTCGGCGACCAGCGCCGCGACGTCGAAGGTCTCGACGAACAGCTCCATCCGCCCCGCCTCGATCTTCGAGAGGTCGAGGATGTCGTTGATGAGGGACAGGAGGTGCTTGCCCGCCGCGTGGATCCGCTCCACGTCGGGGAGGAGCGCGCCGCCGGCCTCCGCGGCGTCCTCCTGGAGCATCTCGGAGTAGCCGATGATGGCGTTGAGCGGTGTGCGCAGCTCGTGGCTCATCGATGCGAGGAACTGGCTCTTGGCGCTGTTCGCCTCTTCCGCCGCGCGGCGGGTCTGCAGCAGCTCGGTGATGTCGTGGTAGAGCGCCATCAGTCCGACCCGCGCCTCGCCGACCAGGACCGGGATGGCGAAGATCTCCACGTCCACGGCGGAGCCGTCTTTGCGGCGCCGGCGGCCGATCCCGCCCGCCAGCCGTCCTTCCTTCGCCCGCTCCGTGTACGCCAGCGCCTCGGCGAGGTCCGCCTCGGTGGTCACCAGGCGGTCGAGGTTCTGGCCCAGGGCCTCGTCGCGGGTGTAGCCGAACATCGTCTCGAAAGCCGGATTGCAGGACGTGACGTTCCCATCGAGGTCCACGCTGACCGTGGCCACCGGGTTGTTGCGGACCAGGTCCTCGAAGTAGCGCTGCGCGGTGGCAAAGAGCCGCGCGTTCTCGAGCGCGATCGCCGCCTGCGGGCCGAACATCTCCAGCAACCGCAGGTCGTCGGCGCCGAAGGCGCGGCCCCGGCTCGAGTCGATGACCCCGTACACGCCGACCAGGCGCTGGCCGATCAGCAGCGGCGCCGCGATGACCGACTGCACGGACGTGTCCTGGTACTTGTCCGAGCGCCCCTCCCACTCCTGGTAGCGCGGGATGATGAGCGGCTGGTGCGTCTGCGCGACGCGGCCCATCGCGCCCTCGCCCAGCGCCATGCGGAGACCGACGGCGTTGGTGGGCATCTGGTGACTCGCGACGATCACCAGCTCGCGGCGCGCCTCGTCGTAGGTGGCGAGCTCGCCGCCCGTCACGTTGAGGAGCGCCACGGCCCGGGCCAGCACCCGCTGCAGCACGCCCGACAGCTCGAGCTCGCCCGAGAGGTCGCGGAGCGTCTCGAGGAGCGCTTCCTGCTCCGCCGACCGGCGCCGCTCGGCGGTGAACAGCCGGGCGTTCTCGATGGCGATGGCGGCCTGGGGCCCGAAGAGCAGCAGCCGCCGCAGGTCCGCGTCGCGGAAGGTGCGGTCTGCATCGGCGTGCACCGTCGCGATGGCGCCCACCAGCCGGCTGCCGATCAGGAGCGGCGCGGCCATGACCGACTGCACGCTGCTCTGCTCGTATTTCGCCGAGTGGCCTTCCCACTCCTGGTAGCGCGGGATGACGAGCGGCTCGTGCGTGCGAGCGACCCAGCCCATGGCGCCCTCCCCCACCTTCATGCGCGCGCCGACGAGGTCGACCTCCATGTTCCGGCTGGCGACGATCACCAGCTCCTGGGTCGCGTCGTCGTAGATCGCGAGCTCGCCGCCCGTCACGTCGAGGAGGGACACCGCGCGCTGCAGCACTCCTTCGAGCACCCGCGGCAGCTCCAGCTCGCCCGAAAGGTCCCGGAGCGTGTCCAGCACCGCCTGCTGCTCCCCCGCCCGGGCGCGCGCCGCACCGAAGAGGCGGGCGTTCTCGATGGCGATGGCCGCCTGCGCGGCGAAGAGGTTCAGCTGCCGCAGTTCCTCCTCCCCGAACTTCCGCGCGGGATCGGCGTGCACCGCCGCGATCGCGCCCACCAGGCGGGACCCGATGAGGAGCGGCGCCACCAGGACCGCCTGCACGACCGCGTTCTGGTCGTACTGGCCCGAGCGGCCCTCCCACTCCTGGTAGTTGGGGATGATGAGCGGCTCGCCGGTCAGGGCGACGTGGCCCATCGCCCCTTCGCCGGGGGCCATGCGCGTGCCGGTCGAGTCGCCGCCGATGCCCTGGCTCGCCGCGACCACCAGTTGGTTCGTGTCCTCGTCGAAGACCGCGAGCTCGCCGCCGCTCACGCCCAGCAGGGCCACCGCCCGCTCCAGCACCGAGCCCAGAAGACGGTCGAGCTCCAGCTCGCCCGAGAGGTCCGCGAGCGTGGCGAGCAGCGCCCGCTGCTCGTCGATGCGACGCTGCTCGGCGGCGAGGAGACGGGCCCGCCCGATCGCGATGCTCGTCTGCGTGGCGGCCGCCTGCAGGATCTCCAGGTCGCCCCGGTCGAAGGCGCGGCTCCGCTCGCGGCGCGCCACGAGATCGCCGATGGCGCTCTGGTCGATCCGGAGCGGCAGGCGGAGCTCCGAGGCGCCGCCGGCGACCTCGTCGAAGGCCCCGGCCTTGGCGCGGAGCGTCGGGACGAAGTGGTCGGTGCCGCTGAGGTAGACGCCGGCCCCGGCGAAACCGAACGCCTCGTGCCGCAGCGCCTCGACCACGGCGGCGCAGACCGCGGTCTCGTCCTGCGCCTCCGCGATGCGGGTGCTGAGGCCGAGCAGCGCCGAGCGCATCTGGGCCAGCGGCGTCGCGCCGGCCGCACCGAAGGTGCCGGAAGGGCGCGGCGCCGTCACGGGGCCGTCCCCTCCGCGGGGGGCACCGCCGGGAGGCGCACGGTGAACGCCGAGCCCTCGCCGGGCGCGCTGGTCACCGAGAGAGTGCCTCCCATCATCTCGCAGAAGCGCCGCGAGATCGTGAGGCCGAGGCCGGTGCCGCCGTAGCGCCGGGCCGTCGTGGACTCCGCCTGCTGGAACGCCTCGAACACCTTGGCGGCCTGCTCCGGCGTCATCCCGATGCCGGTGTCGCGGACGCAGAAGAGGACGGTGCCGTCCTCGCGGTCGGTGCGCAGGGTGATGGTGCCGTCCGTCGTGAACTTGCAGGCGTTCGAGAGGAGATTCAGGAGCACCTGGCGGAGCCGCGTGTGGTCCGCCTGCACCGTGCTCAACGCCGCGGCCGTCTCGAGGGCGAGGCGGTTGCCGTTGCGCGCCACCAGCGGCCCGACCGTCGCCGTCACCTCGCCGAGGAGTTCCGCGACGACGACGGTCCCGATCTCCATCTCCATCCGGCCCGCCTCGATCTTCGAGAGGTCGAGGATGTCGTTGATCAGCGCCAGCAGGTGCGTGCCGGCGGTGTGGATCTTCTCGAGGTCCCCGCCCAGCTCGGCGTCGCTCCGTTCGGCCGCCACCTCGCGCAGCAATTCGCTGTAGCCGATGATGGCGTTGAGCGGTGTGCGCAACTCGTGGCTCATCGACGCGAGGAACTGGCTCTTGGCGCTGTTCGCGGCTTCCGCATCGCGCCGGGCGCGGAGTAGTTCGGTGACGTCGTGGTAGAGCGCCATCGCTCCCACGCGGCGGCCGTCCACCACCACCGGCACGCCCAGCACCTCCACGTCGACCAGCGTGCCGTCCTTCCGGCACCGCTGGCTCATCACCTTGACCGGCCGCTCCGCCAGCGCCTGCCGGGTGTACGCCTCGGCCTGCGAGCGCATCTCGTCGGTCGTGATGAGAGCGTCGATGTTCCGCCCCAGCACCTCGGCCTCCGCGTAACCGTACATCCGCTCGAAGGCGGGATTGCACGAGACCACGCGGTGCTCCGTGTCGAGGGTCACGATCGCCACGGGGCTGTTGAGCACCAATTCCTCGAAGTACTGCCGCTGCTGCCGCGACGCCGTGTAGAGCCGCGCGTTCTCGATCGCCACCGCCGCCTGCGGCGCGAACAGGTTCAGGAGCCGGAGGTCCGCGGCGCCGAAGCGGCGCTGCGGGTCCTTGTCCATCACCGCGATGGTGCCCACGAGCTGGCCGCCGATGAGCAGCGGCGCCACCAGCACCCCATGGAACTCCACCTGCGCGTACTGCGCCGAGCGCCCCGACCACGCGCCATACCCGTCGATGATGAGCGGCTCCCGGGTGCGGGCCACGTGCCCCATCGCCCCCTCGCCGATCTTCATCCGCGTGCCCGTGGTGTCGGTCTTCCCCACGTTGTGGCTCGCCACCACGACCAGTTCCTCCGCCGCCTGGTCGTAGATCGCCAGCTCGCCGTGGCTCACCTTGAGGAGCGCCACCGCGCGGTTCAGCGCCGCCTGGAGGAGACTCGAGAGTTCGAGGCGCGCCGAGAGATCGGCCATCGTGGCGCGGAGCGCTTCCTCCTCCGCCGCCCGCTGCTGCGCCGCCGCCAGCAGCCGCGCCCGCCCGATCGCGATCCCGGCCTGGTCCGCCGCCGCCGTCAGGATCTGGAAGTCGTCGGGCCCGAAGGCCTCGGAGCGGTTGCTCTCGACCACCAGCACGCCGACCAGCCGGTCGTTGACGCGCAAGGGGACGTCCGCTTCGGAGCCCTGGTTCCTCGTCGGCAGGTAGCGCGTGTCGTGGGTGACCTGCGGGGTGTAGTGGAGGCGTCCGTCGAGGAGGGGGCGTTCGCTGAGGCCGAGGCCCGGCTGGATCCGCAAGCCGACCGGCACCTCGCCGGGACCGGCGCTCGCCACCAGCTCCCGCTCGCCCGTCGCTTCATCCACGAGCAGCAGCGCGATGAAGTCGTACCCCAGCGCCTCGTCGCACAGGCCTTCGGCCACGGCGCGACAGATGCCGCGCTCCGTCTCGGCGGCCGCCACGGCGGTGCTCAGCCGCAGCAGAGCGGCCTCCCGCGCCGCGGTGGTCGCACCGTGGGCGGAAGGGGCGCGCTTGCGGCTCTGGCGGGGAGCCGGAGCGGGGCGACGATTCACGGAGGAAGCCGGCCCTGTTCTAAAGTGGAACGAAGTGTATCTGAATGGCGACTAAGATGCTAGGGTATCGTTCGAACGCCACTTATAAGGAAAGGGCACCGGCCGCGAGCGAGCTGGCGCGGCGTGGGGCCCGTAGCGCGGACTCGGGTTGCCAGGGCGCCGCACCGCGGCCCACATTCCCCGCCATGCGACTTCCCGCGTTCGTTCCACCCGTGGTGGCGGTGCTCGCCTTGGCGGCCTGCGCTCCCGCCCGCCCGCCGCAGCCCGCTCCGCTGGAGCCGAGACCCGTGAGCTCCCCGTTCCAGGACCCCGACCTTCCCCTCGAGTCCCGCGTGACCTCTCTCCTCTCACTGCTCACGGTCGAGGAGAAGGTCGGGCAACTGATGAGCGCCGCGCCCTCCGTGCCCCGCCTTGGCATTCTGGCCTATGACTGGTGGAACGAGGGCCTGCACGGCGTTGCGCGCGCCGGCCTCGCGACCGTCTTCCCCCAGGCCATCGGCCTCGCCGCCACCTGGGACGCGTCGCTGATGTTCCGGGTGGCGACGGCGATCTCGACCGAAGCGCGCGCCAAGCACCACGACGCGCTGCGCCACGGCCGGACCGGGATCTACGAGGGGCTCACCTTCTGGTCGCCCAACATCAACATCCTCCGCGACCCGCGCTGGGGCCGCGGGATGGAGACGTACGGCGAGGACCCGTTCCTCACCGGCCGCCTCGCCGCCCAGTTCGTGCGCGGGATGCAGGGCGACGATTTGCGCTACCTCCGCGTGGTCGCGACCCCCAAGCATTTCGCCGTGCACAGCGGCCCGGAGGGCGGCCGCCACGGCTTCGACGCCGTCGCGACCGAGCACGACCTCTGGGACACCTACCTCCCCGCTTTCGAGGCCGCCGTCGTCGAGGGCGGCGCGTGGTCGGTGATGTGCGCGTACAACCGCCTCGGGGGCTCGCCGGCCTGCGGCGACCGCCGGCTCCTCCAGGAGATCCTGCGCGACGGCTGGGGCTTCCCCGGGTACGTCGTCTCCGACTGCGACGCCGTGGACGACATCCGCGCCGGTCACCGGCTCACCGCCGACTCCGCCGAGGCCGCCGCGATGGGCCTGCGCGCCGGGACCGACCTCAACTGCGGCCGTGCCTACGCCAGCCTCCCCGATGCGGTGCGGCGCGGCCTCGTGGGCGAGCGGGACGTGGACACCTCGCTCGCGCGGCTGCTGCGCGCCCGGTTCCGCCTCGGGATGTTCGACCCGCCGGCGCGCGTGCCGTACGCGGCCACGCCGATCACCGCGAACGACTCCCCGGCGCACCGCGCGCTCGCGCTCGAAGCGGCGCGGAAGTCGGTGGTGCTCCTCCGGAACGAGGGCGGGGCGCTGCCGCTGCGGCGCGATCTGCGCGCCATCGCGGTCATCGGCCCGAGCGCCGACGACGAGGACGTGCTGCTCGGCAACTACAACGGCATCCCGCGGGAGCCGGTCACCCCGCTCGCGGGGATCCGCCGCAAGGTGGCGGAGATCGCCCGCGCCTCGGGCGCCGCTCCGGCGGAGGTGCTGTACGCGCAGGGGAGCGACTGGGCCGCGGCGACGCCGGTGCTGCGGGTCGTGCCGTCCTCTGCTCTGGCGCCTGAGGCTGCCGGCGCCGCGCCGCCCCGGTCCGGTGCTCACGGGCTCACGGGAGCGTACTACGCCACCCACGATTTCAGCGGCCCCCCGGTCGCGACGCGTGTCGATCCGGCGCTCGACTTCACCTGGTGGGAGGAGCCGCCGCTCCCCGGCGTCCCGGCGGACAGCTTCAGCGTGCGCTGGACGGGGATGCTCGTTGCGCCCGTCACCGGCCGGTACGCGCTTGGCCTGCGTGGCCTCGGCGGAGCGACGCTCGTGCTCGACGACTCCACGGTGGTGCAGTGGTCGGACCGGCACGTGGTCCTGACCGAGTCGCAGGACGTGGACCTCGTCGCCGGGCAGCCGCGGCGGATCCGCGTGGAGTACGTCGACCGGCGCGCCTTCGCGAGCATCCAGCTGGTGTGGGCGATGCCGCGGGCCGGCCTCCAAGCGGAGGCGGTCGCGGCCGCGGGGCGCGCCGACGCCGTGGTGCTGGTGCTCGGCCTCTCGCCGCGTCTGGAGGGCGAGGAGCTGCCGGTGCGGGTGCCGGGCTTCGACCGCGGGGACCGGACGGACCTCGAGCTCCCGGCGGAACAGGACGCCCTGCTCCGCGCGGTCGTGGCGACGGGGAAGCCGGTGGTGCTCGTCCTGCTCAATGGTGGCGCGCTCTCGGTCGGCTGGGCCGCCGAGCACGTGCCCGCCATCGTGGAGGCGTGGTATCCGGGGCAGGCGGCGGGCGACG
>Ga0315286_10006526_pt1 | contig 11365 bp, 9 predicted proteins | sample YL17G10_0_MG_FD_205038 | JGI IMG/M metagenome (GOLD analysis project Ga0315286, IMG submission 205038) | Sediment microbial communities from Yellowstone Lake, YNP, Wyoming, USA - YL17G10_0 | ecosystem: Environmental > Aquatic > Freshwater > Lake > Sediment | place: USA: Wyoming | collected...
CTCGAATCCCGAGCAATGCCTTTGCCTACGTTGAGGCGCAGAAATTAGGGGCAGATATCTCCCTAGTGGCTACTCACACAATAAGTCCGATCATTGCTTATCTGCTGTTTAACCACAAGCCAACGAAGGGTGCGTTGTATCGGCCTCGAAAGAATAAAAGAATGGAGCTATGTCTTCCCTACATTCCAGATCCAGATCAGATGAGAGCCGGCTTTCTTTTTTGGTTCGTTGCAGTGGACTACATTGTTGAGCTTATTAAGGCTGATCTAAGCAAATACCAGGACTGGGCTGAGAGATATAGCCGCGATGACTACTATCGGATCATCGTGTCCAAGTTCCCATTTGTGGTTTCCAATATCAAGTTCAGGCGTCCCTCTTACTATCTTGGGTATGAAATTGACTGCGGGGTTGAAGAGAATGTTATGGAAAATGGCTCCAAAGCAATGGTGAAGACCGAAGAAGGGGATGTCAACATAGTTGATATGGCAAAAGCATATGTAGAATTCTTCTCCAGTAGGCTGTTCAGCAGGGCAACCCGAAGAGAGCTTGCGCTGCTCGACGATTTCGTCAGCGGCAGACGCGAGTTGAATATTGATGTGAAGGAGGCACCAAGGTCCCTCCACTTAGATCATGCTTACATGGAAAGAGCCATTGGAAAGCCCATTGGTAGCTACCTCAATGAGCATGAGGTCGATGAACTGGCCAGTGTGCATTTGAATTTCATTAGTAGTCCTTTCCGAGTCATGAAACCGCATTCCCGGATTCGGCCCGGACGGATTGTGAGGAACCTTATCAACAGAATGGAGTGGGATACTATTAATCTGGAAGTGGTAGAGGAGACCGAAAGTGTAGTAAGACGGTATTCACTGGAGATTCCCCTACACCAGACAAGCGATTACTTGAAACTGGAAAAGGACTTCAGCAGTCTTGGCGTGTTCATGAATGAGATCGAGAAGTGGACCAAGGCGGTTACTGAGATCCCTAATCCCAGGTCGGTCTTCGCCTATGGGACACTAATGAATCCGGAAACAGACATGCAGAACTTTGGTGTCACTATCACTTCTGTGAGGAGTGGCCATGCCTACGGGGAAGCCTATGACTTCGGCGAATACCCGGTATTAATAGAGAACTACAGGAGCAGTGTTGTGCCAGGAGTGCTCTTGTCACTCCTTGACTTCGAAGAAGGGGCCGCCATGTTTGATTTCTATGAAGGATGTCACAATCCGAACCCGGTATTCATTAGAGCACTAAGACAGATTCTGTTGGGCGATTTTGAAAACACCACTTCTTGGGTCTATATTGGCAACAGGAACAATCGGATGGTCAGGGACAAGACGAGACGATCTTATCGCTTACAAGGGGTGTGGAGCAAGGCAAGCATGCGCTCACACCAGATACAAACCAGACTAAGGGGAGACGCCAATCCTGAGCCTAATGAAGAAAGCGGAGGGAGAGGATGACAGAATATGAGGTGATCATAATCGGTGGGGGGCCCGCTGGGCTGACGGCTGGCCTGTATACCTCACGCGCTGGCCTCAAGAGCCTCCTGATCGAGCGCGGCTTGTTCGGAGGTCAAATGGTGAACGCCAGGTTAGTGGAGAACTACCCGGGCTTTCCTGAGGGCATCTCAGGGTTTGATCTTGGTCAGGTCATGCACCAGCAAGCCCTCCGATACGGTCTCCAGATCACGACAGAGGAGGTCGCTAGCATCACGCCAGGTCAGCCTCACCGCGTCGAAGTCACCGATGGCGATTTGGCCGCTGGGGCAGTCATCATCGCCACCGGTTCAGAGAACCAGAAGCTCAATGCTCCAGGTGAGGAAAGACTGGTGGGGAGGGGTGTATCGTACTGTGCTACGTGCGATGGTTTTCTATTCCGCGATCAAAAAGTAGCCGTGATAGGCGGCGGCGATACGGCTGTTACTGATGCCACAGAATTGAGCCAGCTCGCCCAGAAGGTATATGTGATACACCGTAGAGAGCAACTTCGAGCCGGACAGGTACTTCAGCAACGGGCCTTCGCCGCACCCAGAATACAATTCCTATGGAATACTGTGGTAGATGAGGTCGTAGGCAATGAGGGCAAAGTGAGCGCGCTGAAACTACGCAATGTGAAGACTCAGCAAACCTCTTCCCTGGATATAGACGGGGTTTTCGTAGCTATAGGACTGAAGCCGAATAGCCAGCGTTTTGTCGGTCTGGTCCAGCTTACGGAGACAGGGCATATCATCACTAATGAGCGAATGACAACTTCTGTTTCAGGCGTCTTTGTGGCCGGCGATGTCCGCAGCAATTCGGCCCGTCAGATCAGTACCGCTGTTGGAGATGGGGCCACAGCCGCCATGTCCGCTCTTAGATATCTCCGACGGTAACCCTCAGGTCTAGCAGGCAACAAGACCCCTGTTCAGATATGTTTGCCCTGTGAGATGCCATTGCCCCTGGGGTGACGGCAGTGTCGCTATGGCCTCCGCGGCATAACGACCACCTTACGGGCTTCCCCCTCCCCATAACTCTGCGTGGTCACATCCGGATGAACCGATAGGGCAAGGTGCACTACCCGTCGCTCATCTGGCAGCATAGGCTCCAAGGTGATCGACTGTCCGCTAGATTTTACCTTTTGAGCTAAGCGCAGCGCCAAGTCTCTTAGCACCTTGTACCGGCGTTGCTTATAGCCTTCCACATCGATAGCTATGGGCACGTTTGCCTTTTGATAACGGGCCACGATGAGCCGAACAATATACTGCAGAGAGGCCAGGGTCTCGCCGCGCCGTCCAATGAGAATACCTAGGTCTTCTCCTTTGACCTCCAAGGCAATCGATCTGGCTCCCGGGTTTGCCCCATCGAGAGATGGAGGCTTCAGTTCCACTGCAGCCTCCAGTTTCATCAGAGCCAGAAGCTCCTCCAGTACTTTGGTAGCCAGTGCTGCTGCACTATCCTCCTCTTGATTCTCTTGATTCTCTTGATTCTCTTGATTCTTGAGTCTCGGAGTCACCCTGACAGTAGCTTCTTCAGCTCCCAGTCGTAAGAAACCTGGCCTACCCTTCTTCAGAATCGTGACTTCTACATCGTCTCTGGCAAGCCCTAGTTGCTCCAAAGCGCGCTCAATGGCTTCCTCCACTGTCCGACCGCTTATTTCTAGACTTTCCATATCTCACTCCCTCCTCCGGGCCAGAAGTCTTCTCCACCGTGATGTCTGCCTTAGTCTTATCATGTTTCGGTGCTCTTACAGGCGCCGCCAGTTTCGATGGTGGCATAGGTGATGGCGAGGATCGCGCGAAGGGGTTTCTCAAGCCCCCCAGGTTCCCCCACCCATAGACGAAGTACTGGACAACAATGCTGAAGACAGAAGTAACCACAAAATACAGCCCCAATCCAGCAGGAAGAGTGAAGGTGATGAAACCGAACATCAGCGGCATCATTATCTGCATCATGTTCTGCATGGACTGCTGCTGAGGATCTGGTGCCGGTTGAGATATCATTTTCTGTGATATCCACATCGTGGCCATGACCAGAATAGGGATAACAAAGTAGGGGTCAGGAGACCCCAGATTTAGCCACAGGAAGCTACCTGACACAGGCAGTGCCTCGCGCACCATTGGCCACGAGTAGAGGCTCTGCGAGAGCCCTAGAAAGTCCTGAGGAGTCACCGCCAGAGCCTGAATAATGGCTCGGTAGAGAGCTATGAAGATGGGAAGCTGTATAAGAGTGGAAACAAACATCGGAGATGAGAGACAACCCAGAGGGCTAATACCAGCCTCTTTGTAAAGCTTCATCTGCTCCTGTTGCATCTTTCGGGGATCCTTGGCGTGCTTCTTCTTCAACAGCTGCAACTTCGGCTGCAACTCCTTCATGGCGTCCGACATCTTCTTGGAGGAACGGAGCTGCTTCAAAGTGAGAGGGAGGATGACCAGCCGCACCAGGATGGTGAGCATAATGATGGCCAGACCGAAGTTTTGGAAAAGGATATTAGACAGAAGTATCAGAAAATTGAGTGTGGGTTTTAGAAGGATCAGGTCAAAAACTTCCAAGGTCTTGCCTCACCTAGTTCGTCTGGTAGCTCCAGAGTTCCTCACCAGTTTCTACTCTGATGGCATAAAGCACATGTTTACCGTTCTGAGCATGGACATAGACCAGTCCTCGGTCACTATCGGCCCAGAGCGGAGCCAGGACAGGCGCTTCGAAGGAACGAAGCGGAACCAGTGTTCTTTCCTCAGGATCAATTTTGTACAATTGTCCCCTCTCCTCACCCTTATCTGCTCCCGAACCAACGACAATTACACCACCTATTAACACCGGTGGAGACTGAATCATCCCTCCAGTCTCAAACTCTCCGGTCTTCTCCCCCGTGTCAGCATTGAGGACATATAGCCAGTGGTTAAGAGAACCAACCCAGACCTCGCCCTGATAGAAAAGAGCCTGTGTCCAGAACCAGTTGCTTGCCCCTGTAAATTCCCATTTCATCTCTCCCGAAACAGCGTCAATAGCATAGAACTTGGAATCGCAGGAGCCAATGTAAACGGTGTCATTGACTATCAAGGGAGTGGAGAAAACGGCCCCCTGTGTCTCAAAATGCCATATCTCCCCACCAGTCTCGATATCTACAGCGTAGAGATTATGGTCTGCAGAACCGATGTAGACCACTCCATTATGGACTTCAGGGGTGGCCCAAATCTTCCCTCCTGCCTCAAAGGGCTCCGACCACTTCTCCTTTAGCTGCAGATCAAGCGCATACAACTCACCAGCCGAATTGCCTACAAAGAGCAGGTCACCGGCTATCTTGGGGCTACCTACAATAGCTTCGCCTGTATCAAAAATGTTCATGCTGCTGTCATCGATTCTAATGGCGTAGACCCTTCCGTCATAGCCGCCGACATACAGCTTTCCCCCTTCTTCCCCTCCTCCTATGGCCGGTACGCCATAGGTGCTCATTGGTTTGGAAACTGAGCCACCGCAGGAAAAAAGGCCACCGGATGTAGAGGTTGTCAGTTTCTTTAACAGCTCAGGCGTCGGCTCGCTCCCGGTAATGTTCGACAGGTCGAACTCAAGAATATCGCCTGTCATCGAGACAACATAGAGGACATCACCACTGACTACAGGACCAGACCATCCTGAAGTGGGAGCTCGCGTGCACCCTACCAGGAGCAAACAAATTGAGATAACTATGATAGGGACTATTTGAAGAGATCGCGATTTTCTGATTCTAGAGAGTATAGCCATGCTCCTTACGGGCGAGAAACGCAAAGCACTATGGTACCGGATCGAAACCACCGGGACTAAAAGGATGGCAATGGAGAATCCTTCTCATCCCCAGCCAGGCACCCCTGAACAAACCACGCCGCTGTATAGCTTCATAAGTATACTGAGAGCAAGAAGGGGTGAAGCGGCAGGCAGCAGGAGCATAACTCGACCATGTTGATTGGTACAAGCGAATTAGAGTTAGACCAACCCTTTTCATCCTGCTTCATTCAACCTTGCCCGGCGGTTTAGCTGTGCTACAGACTCCTTGAGCCGACGATAATCGGTTGCAGAGGCAGCGCTACGGGCAATGAATACCACATCCCAACCCGGTTTCCAGATTACAGACTGCACACACTCACGAAGGCGCCTCTTTAGTCGATTTCTCACCACAGCCTTGCCTACTCGCCTATTTATCGAAAAGCCAAATCTACTCAGCTTCAACTCGTTGGGGAGAGCTTTCATGACCAGTACCTGGTTGGCCCAGGATTTGCCACGGGCGTAAACCGACGAAAACTGATCTCTTCGAGTAAGGTGTTGCTCTCTTATCATAGCTAATATGAACGGAAGAACAGGCTTTCCTTATACTGTCAATCTATAGCGCCCCTTGAGCCGCCTGGCTTTCAGAACATTCCGTCCACCTCGAGTACTCATTCGCGCCCGAAAACCATGTACCCTGGACCGACGCCGCTTTTTGGGCTGATAAGTTCGCTTAGGCACTCTTCCTTTTCTCCAACAGCGGAGATATGATACCCTGTTTCTTGGTTCTAAGTCAAGGTGAACCCGCCTGCCATGATGTCCTTTGTTGAGATTCCAAACAGCCACTGTGTATAATTCAGACAAGGGTATTAAACACATTTCGCTGCATGGACTCGGTGAAGACGATGGTCACGACTAGTCGCCAAGCAGACATGAGAAACGGGAATACGGCCGTCAAGTATTGGTGGCGGGAGCGGCTAGAACGATGAAGGCCGTCATACTGGTTGGTGGGGAGGGCACCCGTCTGCGACCGCTTACCTGCAATACCGTCAAAGCTATGGTTCCGGTACTGAACAGGCCCTTCCTGGAGCACATGATCTGCTACCTGAGAAGTCACGGCGTGGATGACATCATACTCGCCTTGTGCTACCTCCCCGAGCGTATTGAAGGATATTTTGGCGATGGCAGACGATTAGGGGTCAGATTGACCTATGTTATGGAGGAGTCGCCCTTAGGTACCGCAGGCGCAGTCAAGAATGCCGAGAGTCACCTGGACAACCTTTTCCTGGTATTCAACGGCGACATTTTCACCGATATTGATCTCAGGGCAATGTTGTCCTTCCACCGTGAACGGAAAGCCAAGATCACCATCGCCCTTACCCCTGTAGAAGATCCCACGGCGTATGGAGTGGTAGAAACCAATGTTGATAGTAAGATAGAACGCTTCCTGGAAAAACCGTCCCGGGATGAGGTAACTACGAATCTCATAAATGCCGGTATCTATGTCCTGGACCGGGAGGTGCTGGGCAGTATACCACCCAACACACCTTTTATGTTCGAGCATCACCTGTTTCCCACGCTTCTGGCCAAGGGGACACCCATGTATGGGTATTCCTCTGATTCCTACTGGATAGACATAGGCACCCCGGAGAAGTACCTGCAAGTGCACTGCGACCTTCTTCAAGGAAAAGGAAACACCCCCCTCCTAAGCCAAGCCCGAAAGGATGAGCCAGACAGCCAGGCCCTACGGGCATCTATTCACCCTACGGCCAACATAGAAGGACCGGTGGTCATAGGAAACGGCTGCAGCATTGGGTCAGATGTTCAAATAAGAGGGCCGGTTAGTATGGGGGAAGGCTGCCAGATTCTCGATGGGGCAGTAGTGGAAAGGGCTGTTCTATGGCACAATGTCCATATAGGAAAGCGGGCTGTGGTAAGAGACTGCATTATCGGCAGCAACAGCCTCATTGATGATGGCAGTTGCGTTGATCACAGGTCGGTCCTTGGTGACAATGTAGTCATAACCAAGAACAGCCAGTTGAAACCTGATAGCAGGATAGAGCCCGGTACTATAGTCTGAGGAAGCTTAGGATATAGCCTTTTTCCTGTGGGGCAAGATGACATACCGGCCTTCGGAACCCGGTTTAGGCCAGCTTGTCTGGGCTAGACACTGAACAAGAAGGTAATCACATCTCCATCCCGGACAACATAGTTCTTGCCTTCCAGACGGAGCAAGCCGCGCTTGCGCGCTTCAGACAAGCTGCCACATTCCATCAAATCAGGGTAAGGCACAACCTCCGCTCGAATAAATCCCCTCTCCATGTCGGAGTGGATCTTGCCGGCCGCCCTAGGAGCCAGCATGCCTCGGCGTATCGTCCATGCCTTTACTTCTCCCGACGCCACAGTGAAGAAGGATATCAGCCCCAGAAGATCGTAAGAAAGCTGGATGATCCGGTTTGTTGCCCCAGCCCCCACACCCATAGCCGAACGGAACTCGGCAGCCTCAGCATCACTAAGTTGACTTAGTTCCATCTCCAACTTGGCACAAATCGCCGCGATTCCTAAATGTGCATAACGGGACTGCAACTCCTCCTCCAGCGGCATGGCCTTCGGTAATTGCTCCTCTCCAATGTTGAGCACTATCAACAAAGGCTTGGCCGTAAGGAACCCATAGCTTTCTATCATTCTTGCCTCATGCTCAGCCAGGGATTGTTTCCTCACCGGCACATCCTTTTCTAGAGCAGACTTAATCTGCAACAGCAGGTCTTGCTCTTGAACCAGACTATCCCGCTCCGCCGCTTTGGCTCCCTTGCGAGACTCTTCTATCCGAAGCAGCCGGCGCTCGATTACAGCCAGATCGGAGAAAGCCAACTCCAGGTTCATAATATCAACATCACGCTCCGGGTCCACCGAACCCTCTGAATGAGGAATGCTTTCATCCGAAAAGGCCCGGACCACATGTAAGAAAGCATCCACTTTGCTCAGATAGCCCATGAGTTCGCCACTGATCCCCCGACCCTTAGAAACGGTCACATCTACATATTTCACTTCGGCAGGTATGGTCCTCTTGGGATTGAAGATGGATTGCAGCCCTTCCAGGCGAGAATCCGGAACCTTGACCACACCGAGGTTTGGCTCCACATCAGTAGAACTGAAGGCATGGGTCCTAGCTTTACCCTTAGTCAAACTGTTGAACAGTGTGGTCTTGCCACTCTGGGGGAGACCGATAATGCCGATATCCATATACGCCTGCTTGTCAGGAGACCCGCGAATTTCGGGCCTTCCTTCTTCTAGCCCTCTAATATAGCATCATCAATCACAGCCTGCCACTTTCACGTGATAGCTTTGGAGCACAATTTGCGCTGGGCCGAGCTAGGAGTAAACAGGCTATAAAATTGAATTTCCCGTCCTGCCCTCTGGCGCACTGGTATGATAGAATGAAATGGGCGGCGAAATTTGATCTACATCTTCTTTGGCGCTGACGATTTCTCACTCCGCAGCAAGCTGGAAGAGCTCAAGTCTCGCTTGGGTGACAATGAGTCGCTCACACTGAATACCACTCTGTTTGATGCACAGCAGCTAACTCCGTCAGAGCTTATCAGCACCTGCGAGACCGTCCCCTTCCTGGGAAAGAATCGCATAGTGATCGTAAATGGTTTGCTGGGACGATTCGAGCCGAGAGAAGGAAAGCGTCAATCTGGCCTTGGCGATTGGGAGAATCTAGACAACTATGTTCTCAAGATGCCATCTACCACCGTGCTCATACTGATCGACGGCGAAATAGGCAAGAACAATCCTCTGCTCAAGAGACTCACGCCGCTTTCCAAAGTCGAGGAATTTCTCCCCATGAAGGGCGGTAGACTGCAGCAGTGGATTTATTCCTGTGTAGAAAAGCATGGTGGGCAGATATCTCCTCAAGCAGCACACCTTCTGAACGAGCTGGCTGGTGATGATCTTTGGGTATTATCCAATGAGATCGAAAAACTGTGTCTCTATGCTTTAGGAAGACGCATTGAAGAGGAGGATGTACGGCAGGTGACTGCCTATGCTCGTCAAGCCAACATCTTCGCTATGGTAGATGCTATCGTTGAGAAGAGGATTCCCGCAGCGATCCAGCTTCTACACCAGTTTTTGAACGAAGGTGCGTCTCCTGCTTATCTCCTGTCCATGCTCACTCGCCAGCTACGTCTAATGTTCCAAGCCAGAGAGCTTGACACCCGGGGGGCTTCTCCGGCAGAGCAGCGAAAGCAGCTAGGTGTATCGCCCAACTACCCGGTCTGGAAGCTGGTCAAACAAAGCGCCACATATCCCATGCCACGACTAATGGAAATCTACCAGAAATTACTGGATACAGACATAGCTATCAAGACAGGGAAATGGACTGATGAACTCGCACTGGATCTCCTGGTAGCCGAAGTCTGTAGCTAACCTGACAGCGCTTCGCACGCAGATTATGCAAAGGAGGTTTCCGCATTTGAAGATAGAGAAGATTGACCATGTTCACATTTATGTGAGAGACCTGGAGAAGGCCATCCGGCGTTTTGAAGAGCTGCTGGGGGTCAAATTTGGCGAGATCATGACTGAGGGTTTGGAGGACCTAGGGGTAAAGGGGGCCTTTGCGCTTCCAGGACTTGATGTTAGTCAACCCACATCACCACATAGTCCCGTAGCCAGGGTGATCGAGCGCATGGGTGAGGGGTTGGTAGGTGGGGTCTCCTTCAAGGTGGCAGACATCGAGGCTGGCATTGCCGAACTGGAATCCAAGGGCATGAAACTCCTGGGGAGGCTCCAGATCGGGGAACTGAAGGAGGCCTGGTTCCACCCCAGAGACGCTCATGGCCTATTCATCGAGCTTTGCGAGTATGACAAACATACTATCCTGGAAGCAATACAACAGCCTGCTTGACAGGGTACAGCAGTACAACCGCACGAACCATGGCCGAGAGGGAACTGACCAGAGTCAACAATCATGACTTTGGACAGGGGCATGCCTTTATCTGGTCAGCAGCAACCAGACGAAGACACAAAGAAGAGTGAGAAAGACCAGGGACTCAATTGCTATGAGGATGATCAAACTCCTCAGAGGGCGTGTCCTGGCCCAAACGACAAGTGATTTCACTCTATCTAGCAGCATCTTCATCTCGAGCGATATCCTATTACACCGTCATCCACACTGGCTACCATCATCCGGTCGCTCTCCAGCAGATACTCTACATGAGCCTCGATTTCTTCCAGAGCCAGCATCTTGTCGTCAATTATCAATGCTTCAATACATGAAGCCTGGATGAACTCCGGGTGACGTTGATAATACTTGTTGGTAAGTTGATACAGGTTATTCTCCTCCCGGCACAGTTCGACGAGTTCTTTCAGACGCTGGTGATGAAAGGTGGCTATCTCCTCTGCTCTACGTCTGATCGGATAGATCGTGTCCTCATGAGCAGCCAATCCTAGCTGTGCTTCCGACTCGGCCACTTTCATCAACGAGTCGAGATAGGTCCTCAAACCTGCTCCTTGCCACCCACGCTTAGGAGTCTGGTGTGGCGTAGTAAGAGATAGCATATGATCTCCTAATAGAAGGATAGGGCCAACTCTCAGACAGATATGCCCTGGAGTGTGTCCTGGAGTGTAATACACTTCATACCCATTGACCAGTTGCCGTTCATCACTCAGCTCTATCAACTGATAATCGGTTGCTTGGATGTCGAGCGGATATGAGGGTATCTCCTCAAGATTCAGATCGCAGCCTGCCTCTCTGGCCCTTTCTTCTGCGTACTTCCTCCAGATAAGGTTCTCGCCTGGGTAGTCCTTTATGATCCTGCTATCCAATTGGTGAATGTACACCCTTTTGCCCTTGAGCCTCTTGTAGGCAAGCATTCCAAAATGGTCTCCATGCCCATGGGTAATGATGATATTGGAAATGTCTTCCAACCCAACATCTTCCTTGAAATCCTGGCTGATGATGTCAAAGCCTCTCTCCAGATCAGCCCTGGCTTTTTCTCCATCGAAGCCTACGTCTACCAGGCTAGCCTCATTATCCAGAATCAAGTACACGTTAGTAACATGATCGGGGAAACTCTCCACTGCAATTCTGAATATGCGAATATCATCAAAGGCATACCTCATTACCCCTTTTACCTCTGTCTCCATCACGC
>Ga0315286_10006527_pt1 | contig 11364 bp, 12 predicted proteins | sample YL17G10_0_MG_FD_205038 | JGI IMG/M metagenome (GOLD analysis project Ga0315286, IMG submission 205038) | Sediment microbial communities from Yellowstone Lake, YNP, Wyoming, USA - YL17G10_0 | ecosystem: Environmental > Aquatic > Freshwater > Lake > Sediment | place: USA: Wyoming | collected...
ACCGGTCCTGCTGCACCTTGACACCTGCGGCTATTCATTGCTATTGAAACCAGTTTGCTTAAAATGTTATTATATCCGGTATGGAGCACGGAGTCAACTTCCGAAACCCACAACGGCCCGAACCCGGCCGCCAGCGTTAGACCATGCAAAACATTCGAAACTTCAGCGTCATTGCCCACATCGACCACGGCAAATCCACGCTCTCCGACCGCCTGATCCAGGCGACGCACCTCGTGTCGGACCGGGATTTCCATGACCAGATCCTGGACACCATGGACATCGAGCGCGAGCGCGGCATCACCATCAAGAGCCAGACGGTATGCCTGCCGTACACGGCCCGCAACGGGCAGTCGTATTCCCTGAACCTCATCGACACCCCGGGCCACGTGGATTTCACCTACGAGGTTTCCCGGGCGCTCGCCGCCTGCGAGGGGGCGTTGCTGCTGGTCGACGCCAGCCAGGGTGTCGAGGCCCAGACGCTCGCCAACCTCTACCTGGCCATGGAACACAACCTGGAGATCATCCCCGTCATCAACAAGATCGACCTGCCCTCGGCGGACATCGAGCGGGTGAAACAACAGATCCAATCCGACCTCGGGCTCGACCCGGAAGGAGCACTGCTGGTCTCGGCCAAGGAAGGGGTCGGGATCGATGCGCTCTTCGAGGCCATCGTCAGCCGGCTGCCGCCGCCCGCCGGCGACCCGGACGCGCCCTTGAGGGCACTGATCTTCGACTCGCTCTACGACGCCTACCGCGGCACGGTGGTGTATTTCCGCATCTTTGACGGCCGTCTGCGGGCCGGAGACGTGATCCGCTTCATGTCCAACGATGCCGCCTACAAGGTGGAGGAGGTCGGCATCTTCCAGCTCCGCCAGGTCCCGGTGCCGGAACTGGTCGCAGGGCAGGTGGGGTATCTTACCGCCGGCATCAAGACCATCAGCGATACCCGCTGCGGCGACACCATCACCCTGAAAGAGCGGCCCTGCGCGGAGCCGCTGCCCGGCTTCAAGGAGGCCAAGCCGGTGGTGTTCTCGTCGATCTATCCGGTGGCGGCCGACGACTACGAGGAACTGGCGACGGCCATCGAGAAGCTCAAGCTGAACGACGCCGCCATCATTTACGAGAAGGACACCTCGGTGGCCCTGGGATTCGGCTTCCGCTGCGGCTTTCTGGGGCTGCTGCATCTGGAGGTCGTCCAGGAACGCCTCGAGCGCGAATACGGGCTGTCCCTGATCCTCACCGCCCCATCGGTCCGCTACCAGATCAAGCTGCGGGACGGCTCCGAGATCACCATCGACAACCCTGCTTTTTATCCGGACCCGACGCGGATCGAGTCCACCGCGGAGCCGTTCATCCGGGCCACCATCATCGTCCCGGAACGCTACATGGGGGCGGTGATGAAGCTCTGCCTGGAGCGCCGCGGCTCGAACACCACCTACCAGTACCTGACGAGCGACCGGCTGGAGATGATCTTCGAGCTGCCGCTGGCCGAGGTGGTCTACGACTTCTACGACAAGCTCAAGTCCATCACCCAGGGCTACGGGTCATTCGACTACGAGCTGCTGGACTACCGCGAAACCGATCTCGTGAAGCTTGACATCCTCATCAACGGCGAACGCGTGGACGCCCTCTCCCAGCTCGTGTACCGGGACAACGCCGTGTCGCGCGGCCGCAAGGCCTGCGAGAAGATCAAGGAGGAGATCCCGCGCCAACTCTTCAAAATCGCCATCCAAGGCGCGATCGGCGGCAACGTCGTCTCCCGCGAGACCGTCTCAGCCCTGCGCAAGGATGTGCTCGCCAAGTGCTACGGCGGCGACATCACCCGCAAGCGCAAGCTGCTCGAAAAGCAGAAGAAGGGCAAAAAGCGCATGAAGATGGTCGGCAAAGTCATGATCCCGCAGTCCGCGTTCCTGGCGGTGCTGAAAACGGACAGCGATTAGGGATTATTCAATCGCCCCGAGAAGCCGGGCGATTGAATAATCCCTAATCATTGGAAGATTGAGGGAAGCAATATCATGGGGAAAACCGTTGCAGAAAAGATTTTTGAAAGCCACGTGGTGGACCGGCCGGCGGAGGACGTGTGGGTCCTCCGCCTGGACGCCGTGCTCTGCCACGAAATCACCACCCCCACCGCCATCCTGGACCTGATGCGCCTCGGCAAGGACCGGGTGTTCGATCCCTCCCGGATCAAGGCCGTCATCGATCACGTGACCCCTGCCAAGGACTCGAACACCGCCACCCAGGGCAAGGTGCTCCGGGAGTGGGCCCGGCGCCACCATATCACGGATTTCTTCGACATCGGCCGCAACGGCGTCTGCCATGTGCTCTTCCCAGAAAAGGGGTTCATCCGCCCCGGCTACGCCGTGATCATGGGAGATTCCCACACCTGCACGGACGGCGCGTTCGGCGCCTTCACCCCCGGTGTGGGGACGACCGACCTGGCGGTGGGGATCCTGAAAGGGGTCTGCGCGTTCCGCCGGCCGCAGACCATGAAGATCACCCTGACCGGCGAACTCCCGCAAGGGGTGTTTGCCAAAGACGTGATCCTTTCCGTCATCGGGCGTATCGGGGTCGGCGGCGCCACCAACCGGATCATCGAGTTCGACGGCCCGGTGGTGCAACGCATGAACATGGAAGCCCGCATGACCCTGTGCAACATGACGGTGGAGGCCGGGGGAACCTGTGGAATCTGCTATGCGGACGCGATGACCGCCGACTACCTCTGGGAACACATCCGGGGCGAGTACCCGGACAAAGCCGCCGCGGCCGCGGACTTCCGGAAGTGGTGGCCCGACCCGGACGCCGTCTACGAGGAAACCATCGTCTATGACGTCTCCGGCCTCGCGCCCGTGACGACCTTCGGCCAGAAACCGGACAACGTGCGGCCGGTGCGGGAAATGGAAGGCACCCCCATCGACCAGGTGTTCATCGGCTCCTGCACCAACGGCCGCATGGACGACCTGCGCAGCGCCGCCCGCGTTCTTACCGGCCGCAAGATCCACCCCCGCGTGCGCGGCATCGTCTGCCCGGCCACAACCAAGATCTTTTCCCAGGCCCTGGAGGAAGGGCTGATCCGGGTCTTCACGGATGCCGGGTTCTGTGTGACCAACCCCACCTGCGGCCCCTGCCTCGGCATGAGCACCGGGGTCCTGGCCGAAGGCGAGGTGTGCGCCTCCACCTCCAACCGCAACTTCAACGGCCGCATGGGCCGAGGCGGCATGGTGCACCTCATGAGCCCGGCGACCGCCGCGGCCTCGGCCATTGCCGGGCACATCACGAATTCAGAGCTCTACCAGGCATCAAGGATTGCGAAGGATAAATAGGCATGAAGAATTTCGGTGGACGCGTTCTCTTTCTCGACCGGGCGGACATCAACACGGACGAAATCATACCGGCGAAGTACCTGACGGAAATCGCGCGGGAGGCCCTTAAGCCCTATCTCCTCGAGAGCCTGAATCTCGCCGGGTTCGACCCGAAGCGTGACATCCCCGGCAAACAGGTCGTCATCAGCCGGGCGAACTTCGGCTGCGGCTCCTCCCGCGAGCACGCCCCCTGGGCCCTCGAAGTCAACGGCATCCGGCTGGTGATTGCCGAGAGCTTTGCGCGCATCTTCCGGCAGAACATGTTTAATTGCGGCCTGCTGGTGGTCGAACTGCCGCGCGACACCATCGCCCGCCTGTTCACGGACGACGCCCGGGGCGAAATGTTTGCGACCGCCGATGTGGCGCGGGGCGTGATCCAAATCCGGGCCGGCGCGAAGGCGGAGGAGATCCCCTTCGCACTTTCCGATTTCGACCGCCAGCTGGTCGAGGCCGGCGGGTGGCTGGAATATGCCGACGCCAGGTACTAGTGCCCTGCCCCGCAAGCAGCTTCCACTACCTAAACCGGAAGTGGTTGTCTGAAGCACTTGAATGGAAATCCGAAATTCGATTATCCAAATGTACAAAGGAACGCGTTGATGAAAAAAGTCGCTGTATTGGCTGGCGACGGCATCGGGCCGGAGGTGATGCGGGAGGCCCTCAAGGTCCTCGATGCGGTGCAGAAACGTTTTGGGCTGCGGATCGGGTATGAATTCGCGGACGTCGGCGGCGGCGCCATCGACCGGCATGGGGCGGCGCTGCCCGTTGCGACGGTAGCGCTCTGCGAGGTGAGCGACGCCATCCTCTTCGGCTCGGTGGGCGGCCCGAAGTGGGAGTCGCTCCCGCCCGACCAACAACCCGAGCGAGCCGCGCTGCTGCCCCTCCGGCGCCAGTTCAACCTGTTCTGCAACCTGCGCCCGGCGCGAATTTTCAAAGGCCTCGCTGCCGCAAGCCCGCTCAAGCCGCAAATCGTCGGTGACGGTTTTGACATCCTGTGCGTGCGCGAGCTGACCGGCGACATCTACTTCGGCCGGCCGCGGGGCCGCGAGGGCAGCGGCCCCGAAGAGCGCGCCTTTGACACCATGGACTACCGGCGCCTGGAAATTGAGCGCATCGCGCGCGCGGCCTTCACGCTGGCCCGGGGCCGGCAGCGGAGGCTGACCTCCGTGGACAAAGCCAACGTGCTGGCGACCAGCGTGTTCTGGCGCGAGATCGTGAGCGCAGTGAGCGCGGAGTTCCGCGATGTGGCGCTGACCCACATGTACGTGGACAACGCCGCCATGCAGCTCGTCAAAAACCCGCACCAGTTCGACGTGCTGCTGTGCGGCAACCTGTTCGGTGACATTCTCTCCGACGAGTGCGCCATGCTGACGGGCTCCCTGGGGCTGCTGCCTTCCGCCAGCATCAACGACACGCATTTCGGGCTCTACGAGCCGGCCGGCGGCTCCGCCCCGGACATCGCCGGAAAGGGCATCGCCAACCCGATCGCCCAGATCCTCTCGGCCGCCATGATGCTGCGCATCAGCCTGGGCGGCGAGGCGGCGGCGGATGCGGTCGAAAAAGCGGTGGCCGACGCGATTGCCGAAGGCGTGCGCACCGCCGACATCGCTCTGCCCGGGCAGACGGTGATCGGTACCGCCGCGATGGGGGATGCGATCGTCGATCGGGTCCGAAGGGCTTCGTCAAAAGCGGGTTAAGGCGCGCTGCGCCATCCTGTCGGCAATGAAGTGTCGCCCTTGTGGGAGTGGCTTCCAGCCACGATCATCGCGGCAAGATGCCGCTCCCACAGTAAAAAAAATGTTTAACTTCATTGGAAGCTCTGTAAAAGGGAGCTATCTGATCACTCTTCCGGTGCTACGACCGTGTTTCGAATCGCACCAATCTTGTCGATCCGGCACTCGACCACGCTGCCGGGCTGAAGCGTCAGCGGCGGGTTCCTGAAAATCCCGACACCGGAGGGGGTGCCGGTGGCGATGATGTCGCCCGGCAGCAGGGTGATGTCCTCGCTGATGAATTCGATGATGGCGGGGACGTCGAAGATCAGGTGACGGGTGCTGTCCTGCTGCATCACGACGCCGTCCACCGCCGCGCTCAGCGCGAGATCGCCGGCATCGCCGATCTCGTCGGAGGTGACCAGCGCCGGCCCCAGCGGCGCAAAGGTGTCGAAGGATTTCCCGCGAAACCACTGCGGGTCCGAGAACTGGGCCTGCCGCGCCGAGACGTCGTTCATGACCGCATATCCCGCGATGCAGGCAAACGCCTCCGCGCGCTGGACCCGCTTGGCTTCGCGGCCGATGATCACCGCGAGCTCCACTTCCCAATCGACTTGCCCGCTGCTTCTCGGCAGCACGATCGGGTCGAAGGGGCCGTTCAGGGTGTTGGGGGTCTTGGCGAAAAGAATCGGCCGCTCGGGCGCCTTGAACCCGCCCTCCGCCCCGTGGGTGGCGTAGTTGATGCCCAGGCAGATGATCTTCGAGGGCCGTGCCACCGGGCAGCCGAGGCGCACGTCCATGGCCGCGCCCGGGTCATTGATCCCGGCAATCCTTTCCAGCCACCCGTCCCGGAAGAAGGATTCGCCGATGTCCGGGATGTCGGGGAAAAAACGGCGCAGGTCGACGACCCGGCCGTCACGCCAAATTCCTGGTTTTTCCTGGCCCCGCGGGCCGAAACGCACCAGTCGCATGTCTCACTCCTCACGTGAAAAATCGCGGCTTATTCGCCGCCATCCCGCGACGTTCGGCCCTGTTCGTGGCAGTGCTTGCCGTACCAGTCGATCTGCCGGCAGATGCCCCGGATGATCTGCGTCTCCTTCGCCCGCAACTGCATGCGGGTGCCGAAGTGCCTCAGGTTGCTCATGAAATGGCCGGGATTCGCCGGATTGATGAAGCAGATGCGCAGCAACACATCCTGGAGCTGCGCGTACATGGCGTCGAGCTCGAAGCGGTTGGCCAGACGCGGCGCGAACTCCTGGGGCGGATCGATGCTGCAGCGGAAAAGCTCGTAGCAGATGACCATGACCGCCTGGGCGAGGTTCAGCGAGGAGAAGTCCGCCGTGGGGATCGTGGCCAGCGTGTGGCACAAGCGCAGGTCTTCATTCGTCAGGCCGCGGTCCTCGGGCCCGAAGAGGATGGCGATGCGGTTTTCGGCCGAAATGGGCACCAGCATTTCCGCCAGCCGGGCCGGGCTGCCGACGACCTGCCGCTCACCGCCCAGGCGGGCGGTGGTGCCCACGACATAGCTGAACTCCCTCAGCGCTTCGGGCAACCCGGCGTAGACCTCCATCTCTTCCACCACGTCCAAGGCGACGTGGGTGGCCATCTTGCAGACCCGGGTCAGGTCGCACCGGGGCGGGTTCACGAGGATCAGCCGGCGCAGACCCATGTTGCACATGGCGCGGGCGGCCGCCCCGATGTTTTCGGAGATGTTCGGCTGAACCAGGACAATGGCGATGTTCGCCGGGTTGATGTGGGCCGCCATCAGGCAAGAATTTCAAACCGGTTGAAGAAATACCCGATCTCGAAGGCCGCGGTTTCCGGGGCGTCGGACCCGTGCACCACGTTCTTCTCGATGTCGGTTGCGAACTCGCGGCGGATCGTTCCCTCGGCCGCCTTGCGATAATCGGTGGCGCCCATCAGCTCGCGCCAGCGGGCGATGGCATTGTCCCCCTCGAGCACCATGACCACGGCCGGCCCCGAGCTCATGAACGTGGTGAGTCCTTCGAAGAACGGCCGCTCCCGGTGCACGGCATAAAACCCCCGGGCCTGGGCCGGGGCCAAGTGCAGCATTTTCATGGCCACGATCTTCAGGCCGCGCCCCTCGATGTGCTTGATCACATCGCCGATCAGTCCGCGGGAAACCCCGTCGGGTTTGATGATGGACAGTGTCCGCTCCATGATATCGAGTCCTTTCTGCGGGTTGAGTGGTTGTCGGTGGCATAACAGATGGCGTGAGGCAAGTCAATCCAGTCGCCGCCACGGGTTGACAACCGGCCCGGTTGCTTTCTATAATTTGAGTTGAGCGATTCTTATTTTAGTTTTTGCGGAAGGGTCCGATGGGGTCTGCCTCCGCAGGGGCCGCCGCAAAGGACTCCCAGGCTTCGCCAACGCCCCCGGGGTTTCGATAACCTCCTCACCGGCAGCGGCGTCCGTCTCTGTCGTGGGGCGCTGTCTTCCGGGGCTTTCTGGCAATATCTGAGCGGTTGTTGCTGGCGTTGAGACGGCCGGGAAAAAGATTGCGGCGGCCCATGCGGAGGCAGACCCCATCGGACCTCTATGTGAATCGGCAGATTCGCTCAATTTAGGTATAATTTTCTATGTCACAGCGACGCAACCCGATTGAACTCCGGAGATGACCTTATGCCGATCTACGAATTCTACTGCGACGACTGCAACACCATCTTCAATTTCTTCTCACGCTCGATCAACACACGGAAGAAACCGAAATGCCCCCGGTGCCAGCAGCGCACGCTCACCCGGATGATGTCCGCCTTTGCCGTCACCGGGAAAGCCAAGGAAGACGGCGGCCCGGATGACCTCCCGTTTGACGAAAGCCGCATGGAGAACGCCATGCAGACGCTGGCCGGTGAAGCGGAGTCGATCAACGAAGACGACCCGCGCCAGGCGGCCAAGCTCATGCGCAAGCTCACCGACATGACCGGCCTTGCGCTGGGCCCCGGCATGACCGAGGCCCTGCGACGCATGGAAAAGGGTGAAGATCCGGATCAGATCGAAGCCGAGATCGGCGATCTGCTGGAGGGCGAGGACCCGTTCCTGCTTCCGGGCAAAACAGGGGGCCCCAAAAAGGGCCGGCGGCCGGCGCCGATTCGGGACGAAACCCTGTATGATCTGTGACGACGCCGTTGAACAGGCAGTTGAAAAACGTCGTCTCAGGCCGTGATCCGGCGTTGCACGACTTTTGTAAATGCTCACATATGATAGAATATGCTGCGCTTTCCAAAACGCCGTGCGCCTGGGCTGACGGCCTGATGCTTGCTTTTCAAAAGCCTGTTACATCTCGATCTCTGCGTTGCGCTTCATGCCGCGGCCGCTGCGGCGTACCTTGTGTACGCCTCGCGGCACGGCATTCGCGCGCCTTGATCTTGAAGCTTTGAACGGTGTCGTCGAGAGCCGTATCATCCATTTCAAGCCAAGGGGGGGTTATGAACAAGGAGATTCTCAATAAAATCGAAGTGCGCCAGGGCGACATCACCACGCTCGATGTGGATGCCATTGTGAACGCCGCCAACACCTCCTTACTTGGCGGGGGCGGGGTGGACGGCGCCATCCATCGCGCCGCCGGCCCGGAGCTGCTCGAAGAGTGCCGCCGGATCGGCGGGTGCCCCACCGGCGAGGCCCGGATCACCCGAGGCTACAAGCTCCGGGCGCGCCATGTGATCCACACCGTCGGTCCGGTGTACCGCGGCCGGCCCCAGGACCGGGAGCTGCTCGCGAACTGCTACCGCAACAGCCTGACTCTCGCGGTCCAGAACGGAATCGCCACCATCGCATTCCCCGCCATCAGCTGCGGGGTCTACAGCTACCCGATTGAAGCGGCCTGCCAGGTCGCCGTCACCACCGCGATCGAGGTCATGCGAGCCAACCCTTCTATCCAGAAATTAGTCTTCATCCTTTTTTCAGCCGCCGACCTCAAGGTCTATCTGAATAACATGGCCACGTTGCGATGAGGCGGGCCACGGTCGCCCGGAAGCATCCCTCCGTGTTAAAACGCGAGCCATCGCTCGCGTTTTTGGATTGACAAACACCGTTCATGCCCCTATTATAGGCCCGTTCCGAAAAAAGAGGCCGGGTTTTTGAACCTGGTCCAATTCGATCACGTCCTTACAAGGAGGCATCACATGGTTGAGGTCACCCCAGCCGCTCATGATCAGATTGCCGAATATTTCAAGAACAAGGAGGCCGCGCCCATTCGAATTTTTTTGAACGAGGGTGGGTGAGGCGGGCCGTCCCTGGCGATGGCTCTGGATGAGCCAAAAGACACCGACAATGTGTTCAACGTGAACGGGTTTCAGTTCATCTTGGACAAAGATTTTTACGAGAAGGTCAAACCCGTCAAAGTCGATTTCATGGGATACGGGTTCAAAATCAGCTCAGGCCTCGAGCTCGGTGCGGGAGCTGCAGCAGGCTGCGGGGGTTGCGGCGGCGGGTCTTGCGAGACCGCTTCCCATTCCCACTGATTCAATCAAAGGATACTCTCTCAAGGCGGCGCCCTGAAGGCGTCGCCTTTTTGTTATGGATTGAACACGACCGCGAGAGGATCGAACCATGCAGGATTTTGTAAGGGTCGTCCGGGAGCGCCGGAGCATCCGCAAATATGAAAACCGGGAAGTCCCGGCGAGCGCCTTGAACACCATCCTGGAGGCCGTGCGCTGGGCGCCCTCCTGGGCCAACACGCAGTGCTGGGAGATCGTGGTGGTCAAGGACAAGTCCCTGAAAGAGCAGCTGCAGGCCACCCTCCCGCCCAAGGCCAACCCGGCCGCCAGCGCCATCGTTCAGGCACCGGTCCTGCTCTCCCTCTGCGGCAAGCTGAAGAGCTCCGGCTTCTACCGGGACCAGGTCACCACCAAGTTCGGCGACTGGTTCATGTTCGACCTCGGGCTCGCCTGCCAGAACATTTGCCTGACCGCCCACACCCTCGGCCTGGGTACGGTGGTGGTCGGGCTGTTCGACCACGACAAGGCCAAGTCCGTGCTGAAGGTCCCGGAAGGATATGAACTGGTGGTCCTGATCCCGGTCGGCTACCCGGCCAAGACGCCCTCGGCCCCCAACCGCCGGGAGGTCGCCGAGTTCACACACCACGACCTATTTTAGTGTTTTGCTTGCACCGCCTGACATGGCTTAGCGGCTTGAAGCACTATCATTGAAATCCGAAATTCGAATATCGAAATTCGAAACAAACTCCAAAATCCAAACGGCCAAAATTGTTTGAAAATTTGAATTTTGAAATTGTTTCGGATTTCGAATTTCGTGCTTCGAATTTTGAGGGTTTAAACCGCCTGATGAAACATGCCGTGAGGCGCGTTTTACGACCCGTCTTTGAGACCCAACCATAGTGTCGTCATGTCGGACTCTCCTGCAGGAGACATTCTCCGTTACCACGAACAAACCAAGCACCACCCGGACCGCTACGCCCGGTCGCTGGGGTACATGGACTATGACAACCAGCCCAACCCCTTCCGGTTCTACGAAGGGGCGCCGGTCATAGCCCTCCCGCTGCTCGCAAAAGACCCCGTGGCCGGCTACCTCGGCCTCTATGAATCGGCCCGCTCCCCTGAACCGTTCACGACCGCTACGATGGCAGGGTTCCTGGAACTGTCCATGGGGCTTTCCGCCTGGAAGGCCGTGTCCGGATCCCGCTGGGCGCTGCGGATGAACCCCTCGAGCGGAAACCTGCACCCGACCGAGGCCCACCTGATCCTGCCGCCGACGCGGGAATTCGCGAGCGGCGTGTTTCACTACAGCCCCCTGCGTCACGCCCTGGAACAGCGGGCTGAGATCCCGGCAGAGCTGTGGCAGAGCCTCCGGGCGCAGGCGGACAGCGACGGCTTCTGGGTCGGGCTGTCCAGCATTTTCTGGAGGGAATCCTGGAAATACGGGGAACGTGCCTTCCGCTACTGCAACCACGACGTCGGCCACGCCCTGGCCGCCCTGCGGTTTTCGGCCAACCTGTTCGGCTGGGGTCTGACCTGCCTGGACGGGCTCCCCGATGCGGCCATCGCAACCGTGTTGGGCTTCAGCCGGACGACGTTCCCGGCGCAGGAGGACGAGCACCCCGACCTTCTGGGCATGGTCCACCCCCACGGTTCGACGCCCTCTCTGCCCGGCCTTTCCGACGAGACGGTGGCCGCCTTCGCCGGACTGGCCTTCCAGGGCCAACCCAACCGCCTGAGCCGGGAGCACGTCGATTGGGAGATCATCGCCCGGGCGGCCGCGCAGAGCCGTAAGCCGACCACAGCGGCACGGTGGCCGCGCCAGGGGCAGCGCCCCAG
>Ga0315286_10006530_pt1 | contig 11363 bp, 10 predicted proteins | sample YL17G10_0_MG_FD_205038 | JGI IMG/M metagenome (GOLD analysis project Ga0315286, IMG submission 205038) | Sediment microbial communities from Yellowstone Lake, YNP, Wyoming, USA - YL17G10_0 | ecosystem: Environmental > Aquatic > Freshwater > Lake > Sediment | place: USA: Wyoming | collected...
TGAGATCAACGCGGACGAAATCCGGTTGGCGACGCGGGTGGCGGGACCCGGGTGCGAGGCCATCGTCTCCATTCTGGCGCTCTATCCCCTGGTCAAGCGAGGCCTCATTAAACCCGGCCCGATCATCATCGACGCGAAGATGGGCAGCTCGCAGGCCGGATACGCGCCGTCGGCCGCCTCCCACCATCCCGAGCGGTCCGGAGCGGTCCGGTCCTACAAGCCGACGGGCCACCGGCACGCGGCCGAAATCGGACAGGTCCTGGCCGGCGCCGGGGCCGAGCCCGCGCTCTTCATCTCGGCGACGGCGATCGAAATGGTCCGGGGCATCCTCGTCACGATCCACACATTTCTGGAGGATCCCGCGCTCGAGGAGACAGCCGTCTGGAAAGCGTATCGCGAAGAATACGCCGGCCGGCCGTTCGTCCGGATCATCAAGCAAGCCCAGGGCTTGTACCGCTGCCCCGAGCCCAAGATCCTCGCCGGCACGAACATCTGCGAGATCGGGTTCGAAAAAGACGCCCGGGGCGGCCGGCTTGTCGTTTTGGGCGCGATCGACAATCTCGTCAAGGGGACGGCTGGCAACGCCGTCCAGTGCCTGAACCTCATGTGCGGCTTTCCGGAGACGCTCGGGCTGGGCTTCCCCGGATTGCATCCCGTCTAAGAAGGCTTCCATGAACGAACAGCATCGGATCCTCCATTCATTCCGGGGCGTCATCGATTCGACGCTCCGGGAAGGCTTCCAATTCTCCAAGGCAAATTTCACCCCGGACCAGCAGGTCGAGATCTTCCGCCATCTGGCCGGGATCGGCGTCGAATATGTCGAAGTGGCGAATCCGGCGAAGCCTGAGATTCGGACCATGGTCGCCGGGCTCGTCACCGCGCGCGGCCGGGGCCGGGCCCGTCTCCTGGCCCACATCCGCAACCACGAGACCGACGTCCGGGCCGCGATCGAGAGCGGCGTCGACGGCGTCAACATCCTGTGCACGGTCGACGCGGAGCGCGTGGCGGCCATGGGCAGGACGAACGAGGACTACCGGGCCGCCCTCCGCCGGAACGTCGCCCTGGCCAAGAGCCGCGGCCTCGAGGTGCGCGTGGGCGTCGAGGACTTCTTTAAGCAGCCCGCCGGGGAGAGCCTGGAAATCTACCGGATCGCGGGCGAGTCCGGCGCCGACCGGGTCGCCCTGGCCGACACGCTGGGCCGGGCCATGAGCTGGGAAGTCGGCCGCCGGATCCGGAGGCTGCGGCGGCGGGTGGCGACCGCCCTCGAGGTCCATTTCCACAACGACCTCGGCCACGCGGTGAGCAACGCCTTCGCCGCGCTCGAGGCCGGGGCGAATTACGTGAGCACCTCGCTCCTCGGCATCGGCGAGCGGACGGGGATCACGCCCACGAGCTCGCTCCTCGTCAACCTGTACGTCCTCGATCCGGCGATCGCGGGCCGCTACGACCTCGGCCGCCTGACCGCGGCCGAGAACTATGTCGCCCGGATTTGCGGCATCGAAATGCCGCCGAACCTCATGACCAACAGGGCCAACGGATTCGCCCACAAGGCGGGCATCCACCTGGACGCCCTGATGAAGTTCGGGCCGCAGAAATACGAGCTGCTGCCTCCCGGCCTCATCGGCAACCGCCGGGCGCTCGTCATCGAGACGCTGCTCTCGGGCAAGACGTGCCTTGTCGACGTCGAGCGGTTCCAGGAAAAGTTCGGCTGACCGATGATCCTCGTCAAGGCGGGCGGCGGCCGGGACCTGAATTGGGACGGCCTCTGCGCGGATATCGCCGGACTGCGGGCCGCGGAGCCGCTGGTGCTTGTCCACGGGGCGTCGACGCTCCGGGATGAGATCGCGGCCCGCCTCGCGATCCCGGTCCGGACGGTGGTCTCGCCCTCGGGCATCTCGAGCGTCTACACCGATGGCGAAGCCATCGAAGTCTTCCTCATGGCTTATGCCGGCCTGGCCAACAAGCGTCTCGTCGCCCGGCTCCTCAGCCACGGTGTGCCGGCCGTGGGCTTGAGCGGTGTCGACGGCCGGCTGTGGGAGGCGGCGGCCAAGAAAGACATTCCGGTGCTCGAGAACGGGCGGACGAAGCTCCTCCGGGGCAATCTGACGGGACGGGTGGAGAAGGTGAACGCCGGCCTCCTCCGGCTGCTGGTCGACAACGGCTATGTACCGGTCGTCTGCGCTCCGGCGATCAGCTACGAGGGCGAAATCGTCAACACGGACAACGACCTGGCGGCAGCGGTGATGGCCGGCGCGCTGGGCATCACGAAGATGGTCTATCTCTTCGAGGCGGCCGGGCTCCTCCGCGAAGCCGGCCGGGACGACACGCGCATTCCCCGGGTCGGGCGGGAGGGCCTCGATGAAGTGATGCCCTTCGCCCAGGGCCGGATGAAGAAGAAGATCATGGGCGTCCGAAAGGCGCTGGAGTCGGGCGTCGAAGCTGTCTACTTCGGGGACGGCCGGATCGCCCAACCTCTCCGAAGCGCGCTGGCCGGAAACGGCACGGTGTTCGGCGGAGCGGCGGCATGAAAGACTTCGCTCTCCTCCAGAAAAAATATCTGGTCGGCGCCTATGTCAACCGGGGCCTGACCCTGGTGGCGGGGGATGGGGCCCATCTCCGGGACGCATCCGGGACCGTCTACTTGGATATGATGTCGAACTACGGGGTGAGCATCTTCGGCCATTCCCATCCGACCGTGATCGAGCGGCTGTCGGACCAGGTCCGGACGCTGACGACGCTCCACGGCAGCTTCGCCAACGACCAGCGGGCCGAAGCGGCGCGGGCGCTCGTCGCCCGCTGCGGCGGGGGGCTGGCCCAGGTCTTTTTCTCGAACTCGGGGGCCGAGGCGAACGAGGCGGCCCTGAAGTTCGCCGTGCTGGCCACCGGCCGAAAGCGGTTCGTCGCCTGCCGCTCAGGCTACCACGGCAAAACCCTGGGGGCTCTGTCCGCGACCGACGGCCGGAAATTCCGGGAGGCGTTCGAGCCGCTGATCTGGGACGTCGTTTTCGTCCCCTATGGCGATGCGGCCGCGCTCGAGGAGGCCGTCGACGATGCGACCGCCGGCTTCATCGTCGAACCCGTCCTCGGGGAAGGAGGAATCGTCTTCCCGGAACCCGGATTTCTGAAGCGGGCCGGGGAGATCTGCCGATCGCGCGGCGCACTCCTCATCCTCGATGAGGTCCAGACCGGAGCGGGCCGGACGGGAGACTTTCTGGCCTCGCAGGCCGAAGGTCTGGCTTACGACATCGTCACGCTCGGCAAGGGCCTCGCCTGCGGCATTCCCGTCGGAGCCACGCTCGTCTCGCCGAGCGTGGGGGAGAAGATCCCCCGCTCCTCCCACACGTCGACATTTGGAGGAAATCCGCTGGCGGCGGCCGGAGTGCGGACCGCATTGGAGCTCCTGGACGACGCCCTGGCGGCGCATGTCCGGGCCATGGGCGAATATTTTTTGGCGGGGCTGCGGGCGATCGGGGACGATCGGATCGCGGCCGTCCGCGGCCGCGGGCTGATGATCGGCGTCGAAGTCCGGGGCCCGCGCGATGAGATCCTCAAAAGATTACAGGAGAGCAGAATCCTGGCTGTCCCGGCCGCCGATAATGTCGTCCGGTTCCTGCCGCCCTACATCATCAGGCGCGACCATGTCGACGAGGCGCTCGGGAAATTCCGGGCGGTCCTGGCGGGTCTTTCGGCCTGAGGAGAGCTGCCCATGTGCCGCTTTCTCATGGCCAAGAGCGCGTCGCCCATCTCGCCCGCTTTCCTGCTTGAGGATTTCGCGGATATGGCCGAGAAGAGCCGGGCCCCCGACGGCGACCGTCAGGCAGACGGATGGGGCGCTGCCTGGCTCGACGAATCCGGAGCATGGCGGTCCCGGACGTCGACGATCCCGATCTGGAACGACCGGCCGACGTTCGCTTCGATTCCCATGAGCCGCATCCTCCTTGTCCATGCCCGGAGTGCCTCCTTCCCGGGGCAGAAAGGCGTTCCCGCCTATAATCAACCGTTCGTCTCCGAATCCAGGGCGTTCGTCTTCAACGGCCTCCTTCATGGCGTTTCGTTGCCCCGGCCCGTTCCCGGCGACATCGGCGCTCAGAAGATCTGGGCCCTCCTCAGGGAGAGGGAGGCCTCCACGTCTGCGGAATCGGCTCTCACGGGGGTCACAGGGCTGCTCGAACGCCATTGCCGCCGCCTCCAGGGCCTGAATGTCGGCGTCTGCGATAAAAAGAATTTGTATGCATTTTGCCGCTTCGAGGGGGATGGGACTTATTACCAGCTCTACGTTCACGAGGCCCCGGGCCTGAGCTTGGTTTGTTCGGAGCCGCTTCCGGACTTGGATTTCCATCCTCTCCTCCGGAATACCGTCCTCACGATCTGAATCCCAAGGGTGACTCAACCTGAATTTGCCGATAGGATTTTTTCTAGAAATTCGGTGACACGATCCCAGGAATTCGGTGACATGACCCAATTCTCTTGAATTGGGATCGTGTCACCAGAATTCCGGCGTCCGGTCTCTCGGCCATTTTGGGATCTTCCCCCCGGTTTGACCCTCCAAAAACGCTATGATATAAAATCGAGGGATTCGAGCGTTCCGATGGCCGGCTCGCGCCGGAGGAGGAGAACATCCATGGCCGAACAGCTCGCGGCGTCGGTCCGCTGGACGCAGAAGCTGCATTTCACGGGGCGGGCCGAGTTCGCCCACGACGTCCCCGTCGACCACGCTCCGCCTCTCGGCGAAGGGCAGGGGATTTCCCCGATGGAGGTCCTTCTCCTGAGCCTGGCCGGCTGCAGCGGCCAGACGGTGATGTCGCTGCTCGAGAAAATGCGCCAGGACGTCCGCGCGTTCTCGGTGACGGCCTCCGGCGCAAAGCGGGACGACCACCCCCGCGTCTTCACCGAAATCCGCCTCGAGTTCCGGGTCGGCGGAACCGCGCTCGACCGCGGATTGGTCGACAAGGCCGTCCGGCTGACCGAGGAGAAATATTGCCCCGTCTGGGCGATGCTCAAAGGCAACGTGCCGATCACGACATCGGTCATTCTGAACTCGCTATGACCTCCGTCGCTCAAGCCCCCAGGTTCTCCGCGGCCAAGGCGGCCGCCCTGGCCGGGGAATTCTTCGGCCTGAAGGCGCGGGCCGAGGAGCTCCCGAGCGAGCGCGACCGGAATTTCCTGCTGACAACGGCCGAAGGGACGGGCGCTTCGGCCCCCACCCCCGCGCCGGCCGGTGCCCGTTTCGTCCTGAAGCTCGCGAACAGAGCCGGAAACCCGGCCATCCTGGACATGCAAAACCGGGCGATGATCCATTTGGCCCAGGCCGTTGATGGGCCGATCTGCACCCGGGTTCTGCCGAACAGGGGCGGCGCGTACGTGACTCCGATCGCGGACGACGAGGGCGCGCCGTCGGCGATGCGCCTCGTCACCTATATCGAAGGCGTGCCGCTGGGCCGCGTCCGGCCGCAGACGCCCGCGCTCCTCTTCGATCTCGGCCGTTTCCTGGGCCGGCTCACGCGCGGATTGGCCGGGTTCGACCATCCCGCGGTTCGCCGTCCCTTTTACTGGGACATGGCCGGCGGGCCCGAGACCGTCCGGGAGTATCTGCCGCTCATCGCCGACGCCGGCCGCCGCGGCTTGGTCCGGGCCTTCCTGAGGCGCTTCGACGACGGGCTCCGGGCCAGGCTCGATTCCCTTGAAACGGGTGTCATCCATAACGACGCCAACGATTTCAACGTCATCGTCGGTCCGCCCTCCGAGGATCCGAAGAATTACGGCGAACGCCGGGTTGCCGGGCTTATCGATTTCGGCGATATGGTCCATTCGTACCGCCTGGCCGAACCGGCCGTGGCGGGCGCCTATATCATGCTGGGCAAGGACGATCCGCTGGCGGCGGCGGCCCGGCTCGTGGCCGGCTACCATTCCGTCGTTCCGTTCACGGACGCCGAGCTCGATGTGCTCTATCATTTGATCTGTCTCCGGCTGATGATGAGCGTCGCGATCTGCGCCCATCAGACCGAGCTCCGGCCCGACAACGCCTACCTTGCGATTTCCAATGAGCCGGCCTGGGAGAACCTCGAACGCCTGGCCGGCGTTTCTCCGTCGCTGGCCGCCGGCATTTTCCGGAGCGCCTGCGGCAAAATCCCATATGCGGATTCGACGAAGGTCTCGGACTGGCTCGCCGCCCGAACGGCCGACTTCGCTCCCGTGACCGGTTTTCCCCTGGCCTCCGCGCCTCTCACGGTTTTCGATTTGAGCGTCGGAAGTCCCCTGATCCCGAATCCCGGCCTCGTCGAGGATACGGAGTCCTTTTCCCGCCTCCTCTTCGGGGAGATGAGGCGGACGGGAGCCGCCGCCGGCGTGGGACGATACGGCGAGGCCCGGCTGGTCTATACGGCCGCGGCGTTCCGGCCGCCGGACCGGCCGCTCGCCGAAGGCCGAACGGTCCACATCGGAATCGATCTCTTCCTCGAGCCGGGCGCTCCGATTTTCGCCCCGCTCGACGGGACGGTGCATAGCGTCCGGAATAACGCCGCGCGCCTCGATTACGGTCCGACGATCATCCTCGAGCACCGGCCGGGCGATGGGACCCCGGCTTTCTACACGCTCTACGGCCATTTGAGCGCGGCTTCGATCCGGGGACTGATGAAAGGCCGGACGATCCATAAAGGGGAGCTCTTCGCCGCCGTCGGGGCGTTCCCGGAGAACGGCGACTGGCCCCCCCATCTCCATTTCCAGATCATCCTCGACATGTTGGGAAAAGAGGGTGATTTTCCAGGCGTCGCCCGGGCAAGCGAGAGGGAGGTCTGGCGCAGCCTCTGTCCGGACCCGAACCTCGTCCTCGGCATTCCGCCGGAGAAGCTCGCCGCCGGAGGCCTGACTAAAGACGAAATCCTTAGGCTCCGCAACGATCTCATCGGCAGGTCGCTGAGCATTTCCTATCGAAAACCGCTCGAGATAGTCCGCGGGTTCCGGAGCCGGCTGTACGACGAGACCGGCCGGGCCTATCTCGACGCGGTCAACAACGTCCCCCATGTCGGGCATGGCCATCCCCGCGTCGTCGAGGCGGCGCAGCGCCAGCTCGCCGTCCTGAACACGAACACCCGCTATCTCCACGAAAACATCGTCCGCTACGCGGAGCGGCTGACCGCGTGCTTCCCCGCCCCGCTCCGCATCTGCTATTTCGTCAATTCCGGAAGCGAAGCCAATGACCTGGCCCTCCGCCTGGCGCGCGCGTATACGGGGCGGCGGGATATCATCGTCGTCGGCGGCGCCTACCACGGCCATCTGACCTCGCTTATCGAAATCAGCCCCTACAAGTTCGACGGGCCGGGAGGTCAGGGCCGGCCGCCGTTCACCCAAACGGTCGTCATGCCTGATCCCTATCGCGGGCCTTATCGGGACGCGGGTCCCGAAGGCGGGGAAAAATACGCGGCCCATGTCCAGGAGGCCATCGAACGGATCCGGGGGGAAGGCCGGGCGCCGGCGGGGTTCATCTGCGAGTCCCTGCTGAGCTGCGGAGGGCAGATCGTCCTGCCGTCCGGGTATCTCGCCGCGGCCTATCGGGCGGTGCGGGACGCGGGCGGGATCTGCATCGCGGACGAGGTCCAGGTGGGGTTTGGCCGGGTGGGGACGCATTTCTGGGGCTTCGAGACTCAGGGCGTCGTTCCGGACATCGTGACCATGGGCAAGCCCATCGGCAACGGATTCCCCCTGGCCGCGGTCGTGACGACGCCCGAAATCTCGGCCGCGTTCGCCAATGGAATGGAGTATTTCAACACCTACGGCGGCAACCCGGTCGCGTGCGCCGTCGGTCTGGCGGTGCTCGACGTCATGCGGGACGAGAAGCTCCAGGACAACGCCGCCCGGACCGGGGCCCGTCTTAAAGCGGGCCTGGAGCGCCTGAAAATGAAGCACCCCCGCGTCGGCGACGTCCGGGGGCTCGGCCTGTTCCTCGGCGTCGAGCTCGTCCTCGACCGCGAGTCGCGGACTCCCGCCCCTCGTCAGGCGGCCTACGTCGCCGAGCGGATGCGCGACGAAGGGATCCTCATCAGCACGGACGGGCCGGACCGCAACGTGCTCAAGATCAAGCCGCCGCTCGTGTTCGACGCGGCCGACGCCGACCTGTTTGTGGCGACGCTCGGCCGCATCCTGGCCGAAGACCCGGCCTGATTCCAACGAGGGGAGGGAACATGCTGCTCCTCAAGATCTTCAACCTGTTCACCCGCGTCGCGCTCTTCTCCTGGGGCGGGGGGCCGGCCTCGCTGGCCCTCATGCAGCGCGAAGTGACGACGGCCGGGTGGGTTACGCCCCACGAATTCGCCGACGCCGTGGCCATCAGCAACGCGCTGCCGGGGCCGATCGCTCCCCAGGTTTCGGCGACCATAGGCTTCAAGCTGGCCGGCCTGCCCGGCGCAATCGCGGCGGCAGCCGGCACCGTCCTTCCGACCACCATCCTGATGCTGATCATGGTCGCGTATTTTTTCGGGGTCAAGGACAGCCCGGCCGTCAAGGCCATGCTCCAGGCCGTCCGGCCGGTGGTGGTGGGGTTTCTGCTGTGGACGGCCTACGACATGGCCTACAACGTCTTCGCCGCGAATAACGCGGGCTGGGCCGCGGCCCTTGCCGGCGGATGGGACAAGGTCCTCATCGTCCTCGTCGTCTTCGCCCTGCTCCTGGCCACCAAGATCAACCCGGCGCTCGTCGTCCTCGCGGCGGCGGTCTTGGGCTTCATCGTTTATCGATGACGCGAGCTCATCCCTTCAGTCCTTCGGCGTTGTTGGGCCGGCGCACCACAAAGAACTCGTAGGCGTAATAGTCCGAGTTCCGCCGGTGCATCTCCGGCTCCTTCGCGAGCTGGTCGAGCACGGTGAGCGCTTCAACATCGTCGGTGTATTTGCCGCGCAGCTCCCCGATGCGGCGTTGCATCGGCTCGTAGACCCCGAAGAAGACCTCCCAGAAGCGCGGAGTAGGCTCGCTCATGCATCTCGGGAGCTGCGTTTCGATTCATGAATCACCTCCGCGTGCGCCTACCATGGCCGAAAAGATCCGCAATAGCCCGCACACCCTCGCCGTGGCCCAGGGCGACGGCTTCTTCTTCTGCCCGAAGGAGTAGTCCTCGAAGCCTTTGAAGCATGACCTCGGGGTAACGAGCCCGTCGGGACCGAACGTGGTGGCAAGCGCTTGGATGATCTCGGTGGTGCTCCGGCGGTCTTCGGCCGACGCGGTCTTGCCTTTCCATATCGACGGGTACGGCGCGAGGGCCTCAAGCACCGCCGACGCGTCGTACCAGGTCGGCGGCCACTTGCCGTCGATGAAGCGCCTGCCGTGGCCGAACATGTAGGGCTTCTCCTCGGTGCGACAGCGCCAGGCCCGGAGCAGAGTCCTCCCCGCGCCGACGACGGTCTTGGGTCTTTCGGCCGCGGGAAGCAACGCGAAAAGGCGCAGGGCCTCGACCGTAACCTGGAGGCAGGCATCGTTCTTCCTGCCCGGGCCGCGCCACCTCGCAACGGGATCGGGGATGCAGTGCCAGGCGGGTCCCTGGGTCGTCTCTCTGAACGTGTCACGGACTCGCGCGAGGGCCTTGGCGATGCCGGGCGCGTCCTTCCGACCGAACAGCAGCAGCACCTCGAGAGTGGCGAAGTGGTCGCAGGGGAGGGACGTCCACGTTGTTGCCGCCGTGCCCGTGGTGCCGCCTGGGGTCAGGTACCGGCCGTCGTCCGCCTGATGCCTCAGCATTTGGTCGAGCATGCGCTCGATAGCCGGGAAGTCGCCGCCGCGCACCCCCATCCCGTGCAGCAGGCGCAGCAGGTTAGGCGGGAACCCGGGCGAGTTGTGGCCCGAGAAAGTGAATCCGGAATCCCAACCTGGAAGCCGATCGACGAGGGCGCGGACACGCGGATCCGCGACGACGGCCATGTGCGTCGCCCGGACCTTGGCGTCGTCCTCCGGCGTCCCGAGCACGGCGGTCAGTGTCACAAAGCGGGCGAAGGGCTCATCGCTCGCGAGGAGCGCGGGCCGAGGATCACGCGGCAGGAGCGACAACCCGTCTTCATGTTTCGAGGCCATGCTCCTTCTCCCTAGACCAACCCTCACTGGAGAACGTATCCCTGTCAATTCCAGCCTGAATCGGCCTGGGTTCCGCCCGCCGGGGCAAGGTGCTCCTGAGAAGCTGAACACGGGCGACGCCGGAATCGAAAGAGATCAGTTAAGAGGGGTAAGAATTTGCTTTTCGGCGTGGTCCGCTCGCGGACCTGGGTTCGAATCGATTTCCCATCCCGCCACCGCGAACAAGCATAAAGGCCGCCTCGGGGGATGTCAAGGACGCAAGGAGGACCACGCGGGACGGCTCGGCGGTCCAGAAACATTCCGGGAAGGCAGCTTGAGGCAGCGGGAGCCTCTCGATCTCCGGAGAATCCATCGTCTCCTGCTTGGCGCCGTTCTCCCGATGCCGGTAACCGATTTTTCCCGCCGACTCCAAGAGTGATAATCGCTCCAGGGCGAGGAGTGGCCGGATCATATACTTCCCCACCCTCTCGGCCTCGATCTTTGTCTTGGTCCTTACCAGGCTATGGACGTTGAAGCCGGAGTGAGGCCAAGAGATCAACCGCTCCGCCCTCCGTCGCCAGGAAATGGATATGCGGATGAAAATTAATCCGATCCCCAAAGGTCCGGATGGCCGCGATAACGCCGGGCGTAACCGCGGCCCCGGCCGCCGCTTCGAAGTAACGGGTCAGAGCCCGAAGGGCGCAGCGACAAATGATGGAACAGCACCCGATAGAGGACCGTTCGCTCCGGATGTTGAGGGCGATAGACTCCCGCCATGGCGGGAGAGAAGCCTCCGGAATCGGGCCAACATCATCGCGAAAACCACGCCCTCAGATCATTTTCGGACAGAAAATCGCTTCCCCAAAACGACCTCTCCGGCAACTATTACGAATTCTTCAGCCTGATCCACAAGGGCCTTGGCACTTTCCGGATCAAACGTATTCTCATAATCCGCATCCTCCCGAAGCGCCTTGGCCATTTGCAGGCTTTCGACAAGGCGTATCTCCAGAACACCGTCGCTGACATAAAACGCCTTCATGGCTAGGATCAAGCAATAATGACTCTTCTCCCTATATCCCTTATGAAACAAAAGCGTTCGCGCCGCATGGAACATAGCGTAATACGCTTGAACCGTCGCCCACTTGTAATTTCTCTGCTTTAGACTCCTCTGAGATGTCAACAAATCTTCTCGAGCCACATCAAGTTCTTTAACCGCCAATTTCTTGGCCGCGGGAAAACGAACAATCTTTCCCTTCTTCAAACAATCATCAAGTTCCGGAAGTTTCATAAGTCTCCCATAATACAAGGCCCCGACCGATCTCACCGGCAAA
>Ga0315286_10006531_pt1 | contig 11362 bp, 9 predicted proteins | sample YL17G10_0_MG_FD_205038 | JGI IMG/M metagenome (GOLD analysis project Ga0315286, IMG submission 205038) | Sediment microbial communities from Yellowstone Lake, YNP, Wyoming, USA - YL17G10_0 | ecosystem: Environmental > Aquatic > Freshwater > Lake > Sediment | place: USA: Wyoming | collected...
GTGATGATATTGACGACGCCGCCGATCGCGTTCGATCCGTAGAGAATGCCGTGCGGTCCGCGGACGATCTCGATGCGTTCGATGCCGGCGCATGATAGCTCGGAGAAATCGAACGCCCCCGTCGTCGGGTCGTTCATGGGAACGCCGTCGAGGAGGACGAGGACGTGGTTGCTGTTCGCCCCGCGCATGAAAACGCTCGACGCCTTGCCCGCGCTTCCCGATTGGACGACGTTCAGCCCGGCGGCCGACCGCAGGAGATCTCCGACGCTCTCCGCGTGCCGCCGTTCGATGTCGCTCCGGGTTATGACCGTGATGAAGCTCGCCGTTTTGTCGACGGGCCACTCGATGCGCGTCGCCGTCACGATGATTTCCGGGCCGGCATAGATCTTTTCCTCCGGTTCGGCGCCGGCGTGCGCGCCGGCCGCGGCCAGTACAAGGACATTGGCCGCGATGACAAGGAGCGCGCCCATCGCGAGTGAGACCTGTGCGAGTCTTGAGATGAACATGAGACTCCTTCCTCTCGTTCCTCGAAGAGGTCCGGGTTGGTGGATTCTCCAGGCAGGTCTCCTGACTTGTGGCTCAATCGCCTCCGCCCCCTTCCCAGCTCAGAGCGCCAGTGGTCATGGGCGGCAGGCTCGCCATTCACAGTGGCGGGTCCGTGAGGGATTCGCACCCTCTTCCCTGTTCGGCTCCTCACGAGCACCTGAAGATATGTTGTGAGGGGAATGCTAATGCAGGGGGCTGTCTGGTGTCAACGACAAACAGGAACGGCCGGGCGCCGCTCGTTTCGCGTTCCCGGCCGTTCCATGACCCATGTCCCGATCATCAACCGGCGGTCTTCTGCTCCGCCGCCTTCTTGAGCTTGTCATTTGCCATAATGGCGAGCTCGACTCTGCGGTTCTGCTGCCGCCCCTCGGGCGTGTCGTTCGTCGCGACGGGCTGCGATTCGCCGTACCCCATCGTCGTGAACCGGGTCGCGCCCACGCCGAGGCCGGCGACGTAGCCCGACACGGACGACGCCCGGTTTCTCGAGAGCTCGAGGTTGTGCTCGTCCGAGCCCGTGGCGTCGGTGTGACCCTCGATGAGGATGTCCGTATCGGGGTACTTGTTCAGGATGACGGCCAGCTTGTCGAGGTTCGTCTTTGCCTCACCCCGCAGGCCCGCCTTGTCGACGTCGAAGAGAATGCCCGAGTCGAAGGTGATCTTGATGCCTTCGCCGACGCGCTCAACCTTCGCGCCTTCGAGATCTCTCTGCATCTCCTCGGCCTGCTTGTCCATGTAGTTGCCGATGTAGGCGCCCGCGGCGCCGCCGATCGCCGCCCCGATGATCGCGCCGACCGCGGTGTTGCCGCTCTGCTTGCCGATGATCCCTCCCACGACGCCGCCCGCGGCCGCGCCGATGCCCGTGCCCTTCATCGTTCTGCTCATGCCGCAGGATTCATGAACTCCGGCGAGAAGAACGGTGAGGAGGACGAAAACGATGACGTTTCTCATCTGGTTCCTCCTTACTTGAAAGTCCGCTGAGAATTATTGCCGGCACGATGCGCATCCGTCAAGAGGCAAATGCCGCCGGCGCTAGCGAACGACGCTGTAGGCGAGCGCCGCGATCAATGCCGAGCAGGGAATCGTCAATATCCACGCCCACACGATCCGCCCCGCGATTCCCCACCGCACCGCGCTCAACCCTCTGAGCGATCCGATGCCCATGATGGCGCCCGTGATCGTGTGTGTCGTGCTCACGGGGATGCCGAAGTTCGTCGATATGAAGAGCATGAGCGCGGCGCTCGATTCGGCGCAGAATCCGTCGATGGGCTTGAGCTTGGCGACCTTCTGCCCCATCGTTTTGACGATGCGCCACCCGCCGAAAACCGTGCCGAGCGCGATTGCGGCATGGCACGAGAGGACGACCCATAGGGGAATATAAAACGTGCTGCCCAGGAGCCCCGCGCTGAAGAGAAGCCCCGAGATGATCCCCATCGTTTTCTGCGCGTCGTTGCCGCCGTGGCCGAGGCTGTAGAGCGCGGCGGATACGAGCTGTCCCCGCCTGAAGATGTGGTCGACGCCGAGCGGGGCGCTCTTCCGGAAGAGCCAGTACACGGCGGTGCCGAATACGTAGCCGAGCACGAGCCCCGCCACCGGTGATACGAGAATGAATATGACCGTCTTCAGGATGCCGTGCCATACGAGCGCTTCCGGCCCGGCCTTCACGAGCGCGGCGCCGATCATCCCGCCGATGAGCGCGTGCGAGGAGCTCGTGGGAAGACCGAGGTACCAGGTGATGATGTTCCAGGAGCAAGCCCCCATGAGAGTTCCGAAGATGATTCCCTTGTCCACAATCGCGATGTCGATGATTCCCTTGCCCATGGTGTTCGCCACGTGGAGCCCGAAAATGAGGAACGCGACGAAGTTGAAAAACGCGGCCCAGATCACGGCGTAGCGGGGGCGAAGCACTCGCGTCGAGACGATCGTCGCGATCGAATTCGCCGAATCGTGAAAGCCGTTCAGGAAGTCGAATGCGAGGGCGAGAGCGATCAGCAGAAGAATGGAAAGTGTCATAGGCTACGCTTGCTTCACAAGGATGGATTCGACCACGTTCGCCACATCTTCGCACACGTCGAGAACGGTCTCCGCGTCCTGGTAGATCTCCTTCAATTTGATCACGGTGATCGGATCCTTTTCCGTTTCGAAGAGATTGGCGAGCACCGTGTCGCGCATGCGGTCGCCGACGTTCTCGAGGCGGTTGATCTCGACGCATGAATCCATGATAGATTTGGCATTCTTGAGATTGCGCAGTCCCTTGACTGCGCACGCCACCGCCCGGACCGATTCCTCGATCACCGAGGAGAACGCGACGAGGTTCATGTTGACGCCGGAGAGCTTGTAGATGCGCATCCGGCTTACGATCGTGTTGATCATGTCGATGACGTCGTCGAGCATCATCGCGAGCTTGTGGATGTCTTCGCGGTCGAAGGGGGTGATGAAGGTCTTGTTGAGGTTCTCGATGATGCCGTGCGTCGCCTCGTCCCCGCGGTGCTCGATATCTTCCATCTTCTTGAGCGAGGCCTCCTCGACGGCGCCCTTCGAGGTGAGATCGCTGAAGAGCACCGCCGCTTCGATGGCATTGTCGGCCTGCCTGTCGAACAGATCGAAAAAGTTGAATTCCTTCGGAAGAAATCTGAACCTCATGCGGCGCTCCTTTGCCTGCGGATTCGAATCGGGCAGATAGTATTGAATATCGCGGCGCGCGGAGTCAAGGCATAAAAACAGCGCCCTCCCTCGCGCGGAATCCGAATCGCGCCCGAAATCGCCTTGCGAAACGCGGAGAAGGCATTACATTTGACGAGGTCGGGGTTCGGCCCATGAGGCCGCGGCCATCATCCCGGTGCGGAAGGCAAACCTGTTTGAAGAGGAAATAGAATGAAACTCGCGTTGGTCGGCATCTCGAATTCCGGTCGCACGACGCTGTTCAACGGCCTCACCGGCCTCGGCGCCGCGACGACCTTTCACGCCTCGGTCGATGCCGAACCGAACGTGGCCGTGGTCAAGGTGCCCGACCGGCGGATCGACGAGCTCGCGAAGATATTCAAGCCGAAGAAAACGAAATACGCGACGGTCGAGTATATGGATTACCTCGGATTGACAAGGGGGGATACCGCTCAGACCGCGAAGCTCATCGATTTCATCAAACACGCCGATGCGCTCGTATACGTGCTCCGCGGTTTCGAGGATGAGCGCGTCCCGCATCCTCTCGGCGACATCGACCCGGTGCGCGACTTCGAGACGCTCGAGACCGAGCTCCTCGTGTTCGATCTCGACCTCGTCGAGAAGCGTCTCGTTCACATGGAGGAGTCTTCCCGGAGAGGGAAGCCGCCGGGCAAGGAGGAGAAGACCGCCGTCCTCAAATGCCGGGACGCCCTCGAACGGGAAACGCCCCTGCGCGACGTTGAGTTCAGCGATACGGAACGGCGGGTGCTGCGGCATCTCAATCTGATCTCGAGACTGCCCGTGCTGGCGGTGATCAACGTCGGCGAATCAGACCTGGAGAGTCCGCGAAGCTCCGCCTGGTGCGAAGCGATCCGGACGAAAATCGCCCGGTTCTCGAAGAACCCCCTCCCCCCGGTCGTTCTCTCGGGAAAGATCGAAATGGAGATCGCCCATCTTCCTCACGAGGAGGCGGCGCATTTCCTGAAAGACCTCGGGGTCGAGATTTCGGCGCGCGAACGCATGATTGAGGAATCGTACGAGATGCTCGGGCTGATTTCGTTCTTGACCGTCGGCGAGGACGAGGTGCGCGCCTGGACCATTCGGAAGGGCGTCGAGGCCCGGAAGGCCGCGGGGAAAATCCATACCGATCTGGAACGGGGTTTTATCCGCGCCGAGGTCATCCACTACGATGATTTCATCAACGTCGGAAGCCTCGCCGCCGCTCGCGCGAAAGGGCTGCTGCGGCTCGAGGGCAAGACGTATGTGGTCCAGGACGGCGACATCATAGATTTCAGATTCAACGTATGACGGCGCCTGGCATCTCCGCTCCCCCCCGGATGTCTCAGTACCACTTTGTGATCGTGAATGAATGGGAGTGGAGGTTGACGACGGATGTTGTGATCGTTTCGGTGCCCCCTCCCTTCACGGACGTCAATTGGGCTTCGCTCATGGTGAAGGTATGGGTGTGGGCCGAACTCGACGACGTCTCCCTCGATATCCCGGAAACGGGGGGTGTCTCGACCTCGGCCTTGGTCAGCGTGATCGTGTGCGTGTGGGTCGAGACGAGGGTGGACGTGAAGGCGTGCGAAGTGCCCGGACTAGGCTTGCCCCCGGGCGAACTCGAGCTCGAGCAGCCGTACCCCACGAGAAGGGCGATGCATGCCAGAGCCCCCAGCAACTTGACGTGTCCTTTGAGCGCCATTTCGATCTCCTCCTGTCGTTAGGCCCTCAGTGTAACTCCAAGCACGCTTTTTGTGATAAACATTTTTTCCTTGCCCCGCTGGGGGGGCGCGATTTGACAGGGACTCGAGATTTCTGTAAGATCGGATGAGATTCCCGCGCTGTGACTGACCGGGCGCGGCATCGAAGCCCGGGGGCTTTTCAACATCCGTTTCATCCTTGGAGGTCGAACATGCGTCGCTTCGTTTTGGCCCTCCTCCTCGCGTTCGCGTGCGCTTGCTTTACCGCGGGCCCCGGTGCCGCGGCGGCGGAGCGCCCCGAGCCGGTTCTCGTGACGCCGGCGTGGCTCGCCGACCACCTTCAGGACCCGAATCTCGTCGTGCTCCATGTGTCTTCCATGCGCGACGATTACACGCGCGAGCATATCCCGGGCGCCCGCTTCCTGTGGCCGACGTGGCTCGTCGTCTCGACGCCGGACCTCGGCTTCGAGATGCCCCCCGTGGATTCGCTCGGGGAGGTGCTCCGGAGACTCGGCGTCTCGAACGACAGCGAGATCGTGGTCTATCACGTGCTCGGCGACGTCGCCGGAGCGGCGCGCGTGTTCGTCACGCTCGACTACCTGGGGATGGGCGGCCGCACGAAGATTCTCGACGGCGGCCTCGCGGCGTGGAAGGCGGCGGGGGGGTCCGTGACGACAGAGGAGCCGGAGCACCCGGCGGGCTCGCTTGTTCCGAAGGTGCGGCAGGACGTCGTCTATCGCCTGGGCACGATGCGCTCCCGCTACGACGCGCCGGGGATTCAGGTTCTGGACGCCCGGGCTCCGCAGGACTACAACGCCGCCGAAGGGCTGAGCGTGTTCCGCGGCGGTCACATTCCCCATGCGATCAACGTGCCGATGGCTGCGGTCCTCGACAGTCTCGACCGCTACCAGCCGCTCGACTCGCTCGCGGCGAGGTTCCGGAGGGCCGGCGTGAAGCCGGGGAGCGAGATCATCACGTACTGCGGCTCGGGCCGGACCGCGTGCCCCGTCTACGTCGCCGCCAGGATGCTCGGCTGCAACGTCCACCTGTACGACGGCTCGTTCCAGGAGTGGTCGCGCAGGGTGGACCTGCCGGTGGAAAACACGAAGAAGAAGTAACCGGAATACGATATCGCACGGTGTTGCGGCCTCGAGCCTCGTGCCGCGCGGGCGTCTATTGCGTCTTGCCTAAAGGATCGGTCGGCTTTTCCATATCTCTAGAACGGGCAGTCAAGGAAGGCCAAGCCATTTGCAACCTGCAGTGCCGCACCTCGCGCGGCGGACAGCCGCGCGAAATGGGACAGGATACGATCTCGTTCCGTAGCGGCCGGATACTCGGGGCTCATTCGCCGCCGGATGTAGACCGGCGTCATCCAGAGTTGCAGTCCCTTGCCGGGTCGATAGTAAACCTGGAATATTCCGCTCTCCGCCTCGACGGCGCTTCCCGGGTCGAAGACGAAGTTGCCCATGCTGTACAGGATAAGACGGTTCTTGTAGATCTCCGCGCCCTGCAGCACATGCGGATGGTGGCCGAGAATCAGGTCCGCGCCCGAGTCGATGCCGGCGTGGGCGACGTCGACCTGGCGGTCCGTCGGGGTGCCGCTGTACTGCACTCCCCAGTGAAACGAGACAACGAGAAGGTCGCACGTGCTTCTGGCCGCGGCGACCTGCGAGCGCAGTTTCGCAAGGTCGGCGTCGACCTTCGACTGGCTGTCGTGCCGGAAATCGAGATCCGTGTAAGCCAGAAAGCCGATCCGTTTGCCCCGCGCGTCGAGAAACACCGGATCAGAGCCCCGCGCCGCCTCCCGCGCAGCCCCGGCGTACTTGATACCGGCGTCCTCCAGATGTTGCATGGTTTCATTGAGGCCAGCCGGGCCTGCGTTGAGAGTGTGATTGTTGGCAAGGGACACGACGTCGAATCCGCCCTGCAGCAGGACCTCGACCGTCTTCGGGTCGGCGCGAAATATCGCTTTGGCTGGATCGTGAGGTCCCACGGAAGCCAGCGGGCACTCGAGGTTCGCGAAGGCGATATCCGCGGCCCGCAACTGCACGGCGACCGCGGGCAGAATGCTGTTGAGCCCGTTGCGCGCGATCGCCTCGGCCACCCCGCGATCAAGCATGATGTCGCCCACGGCCGCGAGATTCACGTCGCCGGGTCCCGGCGGCGGAACGGGCGGTGGTGGAACCACAGGTGCCGACCCTGCCCCCGGCGATCCCGGGCCCGTCGGCGAAGAACTGCATCCGTGCATGATACACGACAAGAGCACGATGAATACGGTCAACACTGCGCGGCGAAGGAAGCTCGTCGAGTGCCCGCCTCTCATGGCCATGTGAGATCCCTCTCGCGTGTTCATCACAATTTGTTGTTCCGGAGGAGTTCGACGAGCTCGGCGTTGCGCGGAATGATCTCAAGCGCCTTCGACCAGTACGCGGTCGCTTCCTCGCGCCTGCCGAGCCGCGATGCCGCCGTACCCCTGTTCTTGAGGAGGTATCCCTGGAGCTCCGGCGCGGAGGAGGGTGTTATCCGCTCCTTCGCGAGCCCGATATCGAGAATGGCGACGGCCTCCGCGGCTCGTCCGCGTCCGATGAGGAGCGCCCCGAGGTTGTTGTACGCCTCGAAGAACGTGGAATCGGCACGGATGGCCTTCCGGTACCGGTCTTCGGCGCCGGTCGAATCGCGCAAGGCCCAGCGGACCGTCCCGAGATTGTAGAGCGCCCCGACGTAATCCGGTTTGATCGAAACGGCCCGCCGCAGAAGAGAATCGGCCTCCGCCAGATTCCCCTTGCCCATGGCAATCATCGCGAGGTTGTTGAGAGGGACCTCCCACCGACGGTCCGCGATGATCGCCTTGCCGTACTCGATCTCGGCCTCGCTGGTCTTTCCCGCGTCCTCGTACTCTTGCGCACGCTGGTTGTGCCGCATGGCGAGCTGACGGTCGCCTTTGGGCTCCCGGCTCCGGAATGCGAACACGATGATGACGGCGGCGACGACGAGCGCGGCGGAGATCACGACGCCCGCAAGGAGCTTCCTCGAGCGCCGCGCGGCGGCGTGCATTTCGCCTTCAGGGCCGGCCGGCCGCGCAATCGCGAGCAGCGCATCCCGGAAGGTTCCCGCATCCGGGTACCGCGCGTCGGGATCCTTTTCGAGCGCGCGGTTCAGGATCTCCTGGATGCCGTCCGGGAGCCCCGCCACGGTGTCCTCGAGCGCCTTCGGAGATTCGTTCGTTATCGAATACATCGCCGCGAGCGGATGCTCTCCCGGGAACGCGGCCTCTCCGGTGATGAGCTCGTAAAGGAGGCTCCCGATCGAAAAGAGGTCGCTCCGCGCGTCGACCTTCTTTCCCTGCACCTGCTCGGGGGACATGTAGTGGGCCGTGCCGAGGGTCGCCCCGTCGACCGTGAGCGTTCCGCTCGCGCTCATGCGCGCGATCCCGAAATCCATGAGCTTCGCCGTACCGTCGTCGGTCACGATGATATTCTCGGGCTTGAGATCGCGGTGGACGATGCCTTCCGCGTGGAGCCGGGCGAGGGCGTCGAGGATTCCGGCCGTCCATTCGACCGCCTCCTTCCACGGCACGGGACCCCGCTTAACGATGCTTCGCATGTTCTCGCCGTGGAGGAGCTCCATCGCGAGGTACGGGGTGCCGCCGTCTTCCCCCGCCGCATACACGGTGACGATGTTCGGGTGATTGATGCGCGAGCAGGCTTTCGCCTCGCGGATGAACCGCTCCGCGGCGTTTTCCCCGAGCGCCGCCGGGCGGATGACCTTGATCGCGATCTCGCGGTCGAGTGTGGCGTCACGGGCGCGATACACGATGCCCATGCCGCCTTCGCCGAGCGTCCCGAGAATCTCGTAGTCTGCAATCTTCGTGCGATCCATGCCGTTCACCGCGAGCCGGCGTGGAGCCGGCTCTCCCGCTCAGCGCTGCTCGATCAGCCGGTTGTACTCGTTCATCGCCTCTTCAGACCTGCCCGTCTCGGCGTACAATTGCGCGAGAATGGCGTGCAGGGCGCGATTGTCCGGATCGGTCGCGAGCGCGATGACCGTTTGCGAGATGGCGTCGTCGAGGAGCCGGTGATTGAAGTAGATGCTCGCGAGGACGATGCGGTACGCCGATTCGCTCGGAATCGAGGAGCGCTCTATTTCCCTGATCGAACTCTCGAGCCCCTGCTCTTCCTCCGCGGGCATGATCTCGAAGAACGCGGCCTGCGTCCTCAGTGGGGGGAATCTGAGGGGATCGGTCGTCTCGAGAGTCCAGGAGTACGCCGTTCCCGGCACGAGGGGCTCTCCGTCGGCGGGGTACCGGACCGCATGCGCGCCTCTGATGTCGCGCTGCCAGCGGATACCGCGGTCGTCGTAGATCTTGAGCCTCAGCTCGGTTGTCGAATCGGTCGCGCTCCAGGTGAATACCGGGCGATCGTCGCTTACCCGGGTCTGACACGGCGATTCGAGACGGATCTCGGGCCGCTTCCCGCCGGAACGGAGGGCGGCGAGCGTGCTTACCCCTCCGGTGTCGCGCAGCTTCAGGAAATTCGCGACCGATTCGAAGCTGCCGGATTTCCGCGCCGGTTCCGCCGGCTTCCTCGAGCCTTCCCCCTTGACCCCGAGGCTGCCTCCCGGGCCGAGCTTGATCCACGTCCCGTTCTCGAAATGGACCTCGGCCGCAGCCCCCGCTCCGGTGCGGACCTCGTCCCCGGCGTTAAGCTGAAGGCCGTATGAGGCTTTTACGATCGTGCCGTCGCTCCGGTGGACTGAGACGTCCCCGGTGCACGAGAGGAGAAGCGCCGCGGGAGCCGCGCCGTGGATGGCGTCCGGAATGGAGACGGCGAGCACCGCGAGCGCCCCGAGCATGATTATCATCGCTTTCATGACGCACGCCCTTTCATTGATGGCAATTCTCATCTGGATTCCCTTGGTGCCGATTATACAGGAACGCGTCTGAGAAAAAAAGAAAAAGAGGACACGCGGGGCCGCCCCGAACGTTACGTGACAATTGATGTTTACACCTCGTATCGACTTGTGATACAATGAGTAACACTTTGCGGACATGGGGGGAGGGGCATGGCATATGTGATATGTGACCTCCCGGCGTGAATTCATCCAGAAAAGGAATCGACGGCGGTGATTCTTCGCAGCATTGCTACGGTGTTCCGCGGTCGTCGGCTCGTCTGGGCAGCTTTTTCCGTTATTCCGCTGATCTCGATAGCTCCTCCTCTTCTTGCACAGGATCCAACAGGACAGTATATCGCGGCGGCGGATTCCCTCGCGCGAACCGCGCCCCCGGAGTCCCTTGCAGCCTATGTCGGCGCTCATTCGATACTCGCCGGCGCGGCGGTCGGTCAGCTGCTTGATGCGGCCGTAACTGCGGGGGACCAGGGACAGAAGGACTCCGAGCGGGAAAACATCGCTCTCGCGGATCGCATCGCGGCGCTCTACAAGGACGCGACGGGCTCCGCGGCCCTGCTCGATCTCGTCGCGTCGTACCGGGGCTGGGGAGCCGATGAGCGAGCGCTCAGGCGAAACGCCAAAGCGCTCGAGAAGGACGCCTCTTCCGCGCAGGCGGAGAAGCGATTCGATGATGCGATCGCGCTCCTCCAGCGCTCGGCTGAGATCTACCGGCAAATCGGGGACGGGCATTCCGAAGCGGTCGTGTGGGGGAGTCTCGGCGTCGCGGCGTTCTACAAGGGGGATTTCAAGTCGGTTCAGGAGTTTTATCGGTCGGCTCTCGAGGCTCGCCGCCGCGTCGAGAACTTCATTCTCGTCGGCCGCACCCTGAATGGCCTCGGCACCGCGGCGCTCATGCTCGAGGATTATCGGGAATCGGTCGATTATTACCGCCAGGCGATCGAGCTGCGCCGAAAGACGGGGGATATCGGCGGCCTCGGCACTTCCCTCACCTATCTGGGGAACGCATACACGCAGCTGGGGCGGCTCGCGGACGCGCGTGACGCACTGGAAGAAGCGCTCGTCATCGTCGAGCGCGCGGGGAATCAGAAGCAGCGTTTCGAGCTCCTGAACAGCATCGCCGGCCTCCAATCCGATATGGGGCGCATCCGGGAGTCGAACGAAAGCTATCGTACGGCGCTCGACATGGCGATGACGAGCGGGGACGCGCGGACCGAGATCGTCTGCCGGATGAATATCGCGCTCACCCTGAAGGGCGCGTTCCGATACCGGGAAGCGCTCACCGAGCTCGACCGGGTCGAGGCGCTCCTCGCGGAGAATCCCGACGCCGTGCAGGCCGTTCTTCTCCACCGTAATCGGGGCCAGATCTATGTGGAGACGGGTGACCTCGAACGCGCCCGTGACGATCTCCTCGCCTATCTGGCGAAGGCGCGCGAGAACGGCATGGAAGCGCAGGAGATAGAGGCGATGGTGAAGCTCGGGTACCTGTACCTCGAGCTTCTGGCCTTTGATCCCGGTCTTGTGCTCGCGGATTCGGCGCGCGTGCGCGCCGA
>Ga0315286_10006532_pt1 | contig 11362 bp, 9 predicted proteins | sample YL17G10_0_MG_FD_205038 | JGI IMG/M metagenome (GOLD analysis project Ga0315286, IMG submission 205038) | Sediment microbial communities from Yellowstone Lake, YNP, Wyoming, USA - YL17G10_0 | ecosystem: Environmental > Aquatic > Freshwater > Lake > Sediment | place: USA: Wyoming | collected...
ATCGTCTCGAGCAGATCTGGACTTGGGCTGTGCACGGCTTCATCCCCAAGGGTTCGGAAATAAGGTATAGGCATACGGTCCTCCGGTGCGTGCTTGAGGAAAAAGAATCCTAGCGGCGTCAGAGTAAGTCTTGCCAAGGACTCCAGTTGGCGAAGTGTGGGTTGGCTCTCGCCAGACAACCATTGGCCCAATCTAGGGAACTTAGACTCCAAGTCGGCCAAGGTTAGACCGGAGCGGCCTAGCGCCCAATCCAGTATCTCCTTGTGAACGGCCACTCTACTCATGCTCGCCTCAAAAAACTCAAAAGCTCCTGGCGTCTTTTCTATGTGTTCCCTCCAACCTTGGCGTCGCCACTGGCATCGGCCTGACGGCGAGACGATGTCATAAACATATTAGAAATCTCCGGTCCGGTCAATGTGCTGCTTGGCGGAACTATAGACAGCCACCACTTTTCTTCCTTGAAGCCGACGGGGCTTACCTCTGGGAATGTTCTCCCCGCAGTGGAGGCGCAATGATATCAGGTCCATTTTCGCGGACGAGCCTCCATGTGGCGCGAAACCACAGATTGTTGGCCACAGGGTGTCAACCACCGCTTCTTCTCCGTCTCGCCGAGCACAGTAGCCTGCGAATCCATAGCCGTATTGTAGGGGCAAGCCGGCGGAAAGGCAAAGGGGAAACCAGGCAGTGTCGGTAGTCGGTTGCCAGTTCCCAGTTGTGGGCAAGAGCCCTGCGAGGCCGCATCTTCCTGCCATCATGCTATTGGCCCAAGGCGAGAAATGCTCGGCGGTTTGGTGGCGTGGGCAGTAGTCGGCAGCCGGTAGTCCGTAGTCGGTTCCCAATTGACAGTGGTTGGAAGCCCTTATTCCATAAGAGTTTATCAGCGTCCATCGCCGTTCATCTGCGGTTCCATCGGTCAGTTGTCAGTTGACGTTTCTCCGTTGCCAGTTGTAAGTCCTTGCCTGACAAGGGTTTATCATCGCCAATCAGTGGCCAACGATAGCCCCTGCGTCCCCGACATTTCACTTGACGGTGAATAGTTTTACAGCTATGATATATAGTGAATTATTGGGATGAAGTCACAATTGAAAAGTGAATAGTGAATCCGTCCAAGCTGGCCATAGCCGGTGAAGTGCAAATCGCTATCGAGTGGCCCAGCGTCGAGATTGCTTCGTCGCTGCGCTCCTCGCAATGACAGGAACGAGGCAGAGGGTAATTGTGCAAAACAAAGCCAATTTGCCGGCGACGAGATTGGACCTAACCTCTTTGAGCAAAAGGGATTATGCGAGATTCAGCGTAAATCTCGCCATCAAAAACAAAGCCAATTTCTGGGGCTGGATGGTTCAGGGTAGTGGGATTACTTGCCAGCCTTCGGTGCCGAAGCGAATGTCCCGCTCGACGAACTCCCAGACGACCACCTTCTTGCCCGCCAGCAGTGCCGGCTTGCGCGCCAACTGCTGGCGGACCAGGGTCGAGGCCCCGCCGTCGTTGACGACCGAGGTCAGGCCGAAGCCGAGGTTGTGGGCCAGATGGGCGATGAAGCCGCCGCTGCCTGGCTCGTCCCGCTCGAAGATCCGCAGAAAGCTGTCGCCGAGCACCAGGACCGGCGAAGCCGGGTCATCCTCGTAGGGTTTGCCCGTCTGCGTATTGACCACCTGCGAGCAGTCGATCTGCTCGGGCTCGTAGAGCCGCTCGACCTGCGGCACGCGAATCATCCGGAGCACGTCGCCGTGCCGCCGGATCGTCACAGGCTTCAATTGGTAGTCGGCCGATCCCTTCTGGACCCAGCCCGAATCGAGGAGTCTGCGAGCGACCACGTCCGCCGCCAACTGCATGCCCTCCGGCGACCAATGGCTGTCCTGGGCAAGGTAGTAGGCAGGGGTCAGGGATCGGGGGTCGGGGGTCGGCATTTCCGATCTCTGCCCTTCACGCGCCGTGGCGTAGACTTCGAATAAATCAACAACTTCTACGCCGGCTCGCTTCAGTGTCGCCAGGACCTCTCTGGTCGCCGGATTTATGTAGCCCAGCCGCCCCCGGCTGGGTCCACCCCCGAGGGCGGGGGTGCTACATGCTCTGCCCGCTCGGGCACAAAGCATCTCCGGATAAACGCTCGATTTGTTGGGCGCAGGCATCACCAAGAGCCTGATGCCACGTCTGGCCAGATCGTCACGGAACGAGACGATAGCGGTGATGATGTCGTTTTCGGAACTGGAGTTTGAAGTGTGAAGTGTGAAGTGTGAAGGAGGAAGACCTGAAACTTGAAAGTTCAAACTTGAGACTTCTTTCTCGACGAGGTACTGCACCGCCGGCCGGTAGAAAAACCAGCCGGAACGTCCCAGCAGAGCCTTGTCGCCCGCATCCTGGAGCAGGACAAAGCGAGCATATTGCACCCAGGGCCGGACTCCCTGGGCCAATCGGCACTTGCTCTCGATATCGTTTTCCAGCCGTCTCAGGTTCGCTCGCGTCGGCGCTTGCCGGAAAAGATCGACGATCTGCGGCGTTTCGCCCTGGCGCAGGTCGAGAACGATCTGGCTCGGCGCTACGATACCGATCAGAGCGAGAAAGACAACGATCAAGCAGACACGCGCTCCGCGGCCCGATGTCACAATGTGCTCCTAAAACTGAAAGTACAAGAACGATCTGAACGACTGAGCGAACAGGGTCATCAAAGAAAGGACAAACAGGCCGGCCGGCACCAGGACTCTCGACCCGTCGAGCCGGCGGGTCCAGTCGAAACCTTGCACGGGCTGGAATACCAACAGGGCGCACAGGGCCATGATGATGAGCTGGCCGCGAGTGTAGATGACGGCACTCAAGAGCGTCGAGCCGCCCTGCGCCGCCGTCGGCACGAACATCACCGTCAGCAGTCCCCAAGCCTCCGAAAGCGTCTGGGCCCGGAAGATGACCCATCCGACCGTGACCAGAAACAGAGTCACAAGCACCCGGGCCGATACGGGCAGGGCCACATAGAAAGGCTTTCGCCCGAAAGCCCTCTCGACAACGAGCCACAAGCCGTGCCAGGCGCCCCAGACGATGAACGTCCAGCCGGCCCCGTGCCACAGGCCGCACAGCAGAAAGACGATCATCAAGTTGAAGTATGTCCGGCCGGTCCCGGCCCGATTGCCGCCGAGCGGGATATAAAGATAGTCCCGCAGCCAGCTCGACAGGGAGATGTGCCACCGTCGCCAGAAGTCGCCGAAGCTGCCGGCCCGGTACGGCGCATCGAAGTTCCGGGGGCACTCAAAGCCCAGCATCAGCCCCAGACCGATGGCCATTTCCGAGTAGGCGGAGAAATCGAAGTACAACTGGAACGTGTACGCCAGGGCACCGAACCACGCATCCAGCGTGCCCGGCGCTTCGGCAGCGAAGACGGCGTCCGCGATCTGCCCTACGGCATTCGCAAGCAGGATTTTCTTCGCGAACCCGAGCATGAACAACGTCACGCCCCAGGAGAACTTGTCCAGCGTGTGCTCCCGAGCGACAAGCTGATCGGCAAAGGCCGGCACAGGCTCGGATTTGGAGTCGATGGTGCCATATCGCTGAATCGGCCCGGACAGAAGCTGGGGGAAGAACGAGACATAACAGGCGAAGTCCAGCAACGACTGGGCCGGCGGCTGGCCGCGATAGGTGTCCACGAGATAACTGATGATCTTGAAGACATAGAACGAGATTCCGGCCGGCAAAACGATCTTCAGCACAGGCAGTGCATTCATGCCCGTCGAGGCGACGAGGCTGTTGAGAACGTATGCAAAGAACCCTGTGTACTTGAAGAAGCCAAGTACAGCCAGGTCCATTGCCACGGCACAGTCCGTCAGCACCAGCCGAGTCCTTCTTGCCTCGGTCGTTGCGATGCAGCGGGACAGGATGTGGTTGACTGCCGTCAGGCCGAAGAGCAGAGCGGCGAACCATGGACTCGCCCACGCATAGAACGCGTACCCAGCCGCCAGCAGCAGGAGGTTGCGGGCGGCAAGAAATCGCCCCGGCAGTGCATAATAGACCAGCAGCAGTACCGGCAGGAAGTAGAAGAGGAATATGTGCGAGGTAAATGCCATCAGCTATTTCGCGGCCTTGTTCGTCCAGATGGCCCAATAGAGGGGATCGTCGACTTCGCCGAAGTACTTGTTGATGATCCCGCCCATGTAGTGATCGTCGATGGGGACTTCCAGGGCCATGCGGTGGACGTCGCCGACGCGGAACTGCTTCACATTGCCGCCGATCTGTTGGACCCGGGCGTCTGCAACACTGTCGCGAGGCTTGGCCGGGTTGTAGTGGCCGATGTAGATCGTGTCCTTGTCCACCTTCCCACGATGAACCTGGAGCACCTTGTACTTCATCACATGTGCATAGTCGTACAGCGGGTCATTGATCAGGTCGCCCCGAATCTCCGCCAGTTGGGCCGTGACCTCAATGCTGCCGAGGGTCGTCACCTTGGGGTCTGCGCCGGTATCTGTCTTGCCGGTCTTCTTCGCGCACGAGACACCCGACAATACGGCCAAGGACAGTATCAGCGTGGAAACCACCTTCATTTCTCTGCTCCTATCTCGGCATACGTCCAAAATGGCTCCCAGCCTTCAGTAAGCTGAAGCACAAAGGCATCCTTGGCCTCCGGGTGGACCTTGCGAAGGTCCTTGCTCGCACCGGCAACGGCCGGGGCATCCGCCATCCGCATGACGCAGATCGGGGCCCCCGACTTCTCCGAGCCGCCGCCATCCTGGGGACAACGGGTGAAGAGCACGTACTTGTCATCCGGCGACAACGCCCCGCCGTAGATGTGGAAGCCATCCTCACCGTAGATCAGCCGCGTGTCTTTTCCTTCGCCCTCGCTCATCCAAAGCTGGGTAAAACCATAGCCCTTCTGGCCGGCGGGCCGACAGGGATAAATGATGTGCTTTGAATCGTGGAACCAGTCGGGCGTGCAGCTCTGGAACTCATGCACCACGTTCCTCTCGCCCGTCTGGGCGTTCATGCGAACAACCGTCCACATCATGCGGGCGTTCGCCACGCCGCAGAACCACTGCCCGTCCGGCGACCAGAAAAGCTGCTGGTAGATGCCCTCTCGCGGCAGTTCGCGGATGACCTTCTTCGTCTCCAGGTCTATTACCTGTATTCCCTTCTGGGTCAAGCAGGCGATCTGCTTGCCGTCGGGCGACCAGGACGCCCAGGGAAACTCCCTGTCGCCCCCGATCTGCGCGGGCTTCGAGCCATCCGGCTCGGCGATCATCAGATTGCCCTGGAAACCCCAGAGGTCGTGGTTGATCGTGGTGCCTTTCGCGAAGCGGCGATAGAGCAGCTTCTTGCCATCCGGCGAGAGACGCGGGCCGCCTTCCTCGTAGTAGGGCGTGTTCGTGATATTGCGGCGTGCGGAGCCGTCCGGCCGCATGAGGAACAAGTCCCACGTGCCATTGGCGCCCCGGGACGCGTAGACGATCCATCCCTTGCCGCCCACTTCTTTGGCAAGCTGGGCCACTTTGTCATCCTGCGCGCCCAGAATGGCAGAAGTCAGGCATAGACCCACTACAAAAATCACAAGCCGAAATACTTGTTTCGCCATCATATACAGACTCCCGTCTGAGGTCGAGCCATCCGTTCCCAACCGACTACTGACTACCGACAACTGACAACTCTGATCATGCGGGCCGAGTGAACTGCGGGACCTTCATGAACTCGCCGCCGTGCAGAGCGGACTCATGGGCGATAATCCCCGGCGCGGTATAGGACAGGGCTTCGTAGACATCCACGGCCGGCCGGCGGTTGTGCGTCAGGGCGTCGATGAACTCATGAGTCAGGAACGAGTGCGAACCATAATGGCCCGTGTCATGCCGCAACGGCTCGGGCAGCATGTCCGTCTTCCACCACGCCGGCTGCTCGTACTTCTCCATTGCGGGAAGGTCGCGCACGAACCCCGCGTCGTCCTTTTCCTTCCGCCCCTCGGCCGAGCGGATAATCACAGGTCCCAGGCCGTTGGGGTGGTCGCTGTAGAAGCTCATCTTGTTGCCGATCCACTGGGCCCGCTCGGTGCCGCGATGGGCCCCCTTCCACCAGACGTTGACGCGGAACGCGTGGCCGCGATCCGTCTTGAACATCGCCGATTCGTTCCAGAACGGGTTCTTGTAGACGTTGTCCTTGCAGATGGGGTCGTTGTCGCCCCAGCCGTAGCAGACAGCCTCGGTGATCCGCTCGCCGGTGACACCGAGCAGGAAAGCGGTGCAGTGCGTCGGGTAGTGCATGGGGGCCAAGCCATAGCGCCAGGTGCGTTTGCCGTTCTCGAAGTACAGCGATTCCAGGCCCGGATGCTGGTACTCCGCCTCGCAATAGTAGATTTCGCCGAACTTGCCCTGCTGATGGAATTTCCGCACGGAGATCGTCGGCTGCTGATAGTAGCTGGTCTCGGCCATCATGTAGGTCAGGCCGTATTTCTTGACCGTGTCGAGGAGCAACTGGGCCTCTGCGATACCGCCGCCTAACGAAGCGGGCACGGCGGAAATCGCGTGTTTGCCGTGCTTCATCACTTCGCCGACGTGCTTGACGTGGTTGGGCCCTTCCGTGAAGATGGCCACGGCGTCGATATTCTTATCGAGCACCAACTCTTCAAGCGAGTTGTACGACTTGCTGCACTTGTAGACGCGCATCAGGCCCGCGCGCCGTTCCGGCCGCAGGTCGCTGACGGCCTCGACAACGCAGTCGGGGTGCTCATGCCACTGAAAGCTCGTGCCGAACCCGCCGCCGACGACGCCCATGCGAATCTTCTTCGGTGCGGCGTTGACGGCGAGCGTCGAATACAGCGGCAGCGCAGCGCCGGCGACGACACCCCGTTTGAGAAGCTCCCGCCGTGAGAAGCCGTCCATCGAAACTTTGAAACTTGAATTAGCCATAACTCATCTCCCGTAACTGAAGTCCTTTCTACTCTATATGGCAAAGACTGTTTCCATGTCATTGCGAGCGAAGCGAAGCAATCTCCCATGCCAGGGATTGAGATTGCTTCGTCGCTGTGCTCCTCGCAATGACATGGTGAGGTTCTTTCTGTTAGAGGCTCTAAGGGGAGGACGGCGTTGTCCTCGCGAGGCGGAGGCCACAGTTGTCGAGCCTGACAGGGGATGAGCCCGCGCGGCGACTCGCCGAAACGCAGTCCCAGACGCAGCTTTTCCAACACCCGCCCCGGAAGACACGGTAGCCGACCAACGGCCTGCCGGGGTGCTCCCCGTAGTAGCTGTCCTGACACCACTCCCATACATTGCCGATCATGTCGCAAAGACCAAAACCATTCGTTCGCTTGCCACCCACCACATGCGTCCCCGCGCGCTTGTGATCGTACTGCTTCTCCGACCACCTGCTGGAATCCACAGCGCCTTCGTAGTCCACTCCGCTATTGCCCCCGTACCACGCTATCGCGTCCAATGTAGGAGCACTACGCTCTCCATGGATATCGATCTCCCCGTTGTACCACGCCGTCTGCGTCCCCGCCCGGCAGGCGTACTCCCACTCGGCCTCCGTCAACAACCGATACGTCCCCGCCGCCGCTCCTTCCATCTGGCACAGCTTCCTCAAGAACTCCTGGCAATCGTCCCAACTCACCTGCTCTACAGGGGCATCCTTGCCGGCATTCTTGAAATACGACGGGTTGCTCCCCATCACTTGCTCCCACTGCCCCTGAGTCACCTCGTATTTACCGCAATAGAACACCTCACTTAGTGTGACCTGGCGCTCCGTCTCAATCCGGAACTCCTCAGGCTTGCGGCCCATTGACTTGATCCTCGCGTACTGTTCCGCCTTTGGACTACCCATCGTGAAACTTCCCGCGGGGACCAAACGAAACACAATCCCCGTCTTCGCGGTCTTGACCTCCAAGGGCAGACAAAATTGTTGCACGGCTTGACGCTGACGCTCCTGCGCCTCCCGGCTCCCGGCCGCCAGACCATCCAGGGACGCATACTTCGCGTCGGAAACGCCAACCAAATCATCTGGCAGACGCTGCGCCTTCGGTGGCTTTCCTGGGGATTCTTCGGCCAGAGCGGATCGCGGCGAGGAGAATCCACGCCACCCTACGCCGATGGCGATCAACACCACGGCTGCCCCGAATCGAACGATCCAGGTCTGACGCTTTTGCCCTGAGCTTCTCTCCGTCATGACGACGCCCCTTTCTTTACGTGCTTAGCTTCTCCACGAACAACCCGTGTGCCTCAACCAAGGCCCAATCTACCGTGACGCGGGAGTCTTTCAACCAAAAACACGGGGATCCTCGCAAAGACACAACGCATGTCCCGGGTGGCATCGTCAAGGCCGAAGGCCTTGGCGATGGCTCTCTCGCATGAGTATAAGACCATCGCCAAGCTTCGCTTGACGATGCCACCCAGCGGAACAGCAAGCCTACTGAGATAGGCGCTCATCCTTGCCGGCTCCCCGGCCCGGCGAACTGGAACCACATCATGTAGGCGTAGAGCGCCGCCATGAGACCAATGAAAATGCACCACCACAACAGCAGGTTTCGCAGCCCCCGGTTCCGCCGGCGGTCCGAGTCCGGCAGCTTCATCACGTTCCACGACCAGATGATGCCCTTGATCTTCTCCGCATCGGGAGGCTGGGTAACGAAGGACAGCACGACCAGCAGGAGCATCGAAGTCGCCCAAACCACAAACGTGCGATTCAGCCAGTTGTCGAAAGGCATCAGCCATGAGACGTGCTTGAAAAGGTAGTACTCGACAAACGCCGTGTAGGGAAATGCGAACAGAAGGACAAACGTCGCCGCCCACGCCGTGGTGCGCCTCCACAGCACTCCCAACAGAAAGACCGCGGCAATCGGCGCCGCCACCCAGGCGCCGACATTCTGGATCAGGAGGAAGACGCCGAGCTGCTGATAGCTGAACCAGATGGCCAGCAATGTCGCGACAGCGAGGATCGCAGAGGCGCTGACTCGCCCCACACGCACCAGGTGCTGCTCCGACTTGTCGCGGCCGAGAAACGGCTTGTAGAGGTCCATCGTAAAGACCGTGCTGCACGAGTTCAATACTGAGCTGATGTGCGACAGCATCCCGCTGGCCAGGCCGGCCATCACGATGCCGCTCAAGCCCACCGGCACCAGCTCACGCACCAGCGTCGGGAATGCCTGGTCCTTGTCCGCCAGGCTCGGGTAGAGCTTGAAGGCCACGATGCCTGGGACAACCACCAGCAGCGGCAGCAGAATTTTCATAAATCCGGCGAAAACCACCCCCATCCGCGCGTCCCATTCGCTGCGAGCCCCCAGGCACCGCTGCACGATGAACTGGTTGGTGCAGTTGTACCAGATGCCGATGGAGATAAAGAGGCTCCAGACACCAAACCAAGGGTACTCCTTATCCGTGATCGGGTAGATGATCTTGAACTTCTCCGGGGCAAACAGCATCAGCTCGTGCAGACCACCCACTTTGTCCAGGCCAATCACCGTGACGATGAGGCCGCCCAGCATCATGACCACGAACTGGAGGAAGTCCGTCCACGCGACCGAGACCAGCCCGCCGTAGATGGTGTAGCTGCCCGCCAGCACCGCCAGGCAGACAATCGTCAGCCTCTCATCGATGCCAAACATCCCCTTCATCGCCTTGCCGCCGGCGAGCATGACCACCGCCATCTGAGCGACGATCCACAATACGAGGGAGCAGACCGCGAACAGGTAGCGGCAGGTTGAATTGTACCGCCGTTCGAGGAACTCCGGCATCGTGTAGAGCCCGCCCCGAATGTAGTACGGCAGGAAGATCCAGATCAGGGCGGAGAAGGTGAACCAATTGCCCCACTCCCACTGCGCCACCACAAACCCGACGGCATAGGCGATGCCGATCATGCCGATGAAGTGCTCCGTGCTGATGTTGGCCGCGATGATCGAGCCGCCGATCGCGTACCAGGGCAGGCCGTCGCCCGCGAGGAAGTAGTCACGCGTCCCGGCCGTTTTTCGCCGCGCCACCCAGATCCCCAGCGCGATGTTGAACGCCAAGTAGCACGCAAACAGAACGAAATCAAGGCTGTGCGTCATGCGCGTCCTCCACTGGAGTCGATGAGTCTCGCGGCGTTGCCGTGGAACACGTCCTCAACGTCCTTCGGTGTCAATCCAACGGCCTGCGCCGCCCGGCGAAAGGCGTCGATCTCCTCATACAGGAAGAACGAAAGCGTATCGGCCTGCCCACCCTCAACTTCGCGCATGTGCTTGTCGTCGGAGACATCCCCGTACAGCCCCTTGGGCACGAGATTGACATAGTTGCCATTCTCACAGATTCTGCGCATCCGCATGCGAGTGATGGGCAGATCGCTGCCGAAAAGAATCCGTCGCGGCCCCACGGTCCGGATGAGCTGCTCGAAGACGGCCGCATTCGTGTTGGCGGAGACATCGAACAAGAGCCGCTTCGTCTCTCTCAGCACGACGAAGGCGTCGCCGACATCTTCCGGGCAGTACGCCCGCCCGGCATGGGCGATAATCACCTTGGCGTTGGGATACCGCCGCTCGATCTCCAGCATGTCGGCGAGATTGGCCCGATCGCGGAGCCGGGCGGAGCGCGGGATGTGAAGCATGACGATCCAGCCGTGCTCATTCAGGACCTCTAATTGCGGGTGAGGCAGAAAATCGAAGATCCGTATCTGGTCCACAGGTATCTCCGCCGGCGACAGCGTCAGATAGACCTTCGCTCCGAGAAAGCCCCCTTTCAGGATTTCCTGTTCCAGCCTCCGGGCCGACCACTGCGGCGAGGCAAAGACAAGACCCGCAAAACCGTGTTCGCGTGCCGCGAGGCTGACATAGGCATTGGCCGACCGGAAGTCGTCCTCGTGCGATTCCACAAACGAGAACATCAGCGGCTTCACGGACTTGCCGGGCAACAGCAGTCGATACGTCTCGATCAGGTCCTCGACCGGGTCTTGCTCGGCGACGCGCAGGGGCCACGTCACGGCCCGGCCCGTCGGCGGGGCTTTGCGAAAGCTCTGGAGCCAGACGTGGGTATGGACGTCGATGATCTTCTCCGGCAGAAAGCCCTTGAGCCTCTCCCGATAGAACCGTCGATCCACGTCTTTCACGTCAAACAGCCGTGACATACCGCCCTACTTTCCAGTCTCCAACAGCCCCCGCAGGCGCCGGATGAACTCATCGACCACTACCGGCTCCAGGCACAAGGCGAACTTGCACAGGATCGTACTGTGCCCGGCGTGGTACGCATGGACCCGCAGCCACAGGCCGCCCTCGACACATTTCTTGTGAAAGGCCAAGGCATCGTCCACGGGGCGGAACTTCAGCCCCGTCATCGACCGGCTGCCATGCACGGCGGCGATCCGCTCGGGGAACTCGGCCGCAAGCTCGCAGAGCTTCCCATAGTAGTACTCCTGGGTGCCGTTGATCTGGGGGCCATGTCTT
>Ga0315286_10006533_pt1 | contig 11362 bp, 9 predicted proteins | sample YL17G10_0_MG_FD_205038 | JGI IMG/M metagenome (GOLD analysis project Ga0315286, IMG submission 205038) | Sediment microbial communities from Yellowstone Lake, YNP, Wyoming, USA - YL17G10_0 | ecosystem: Environmental > Aquatic > Freshwater > Lake > Sediment | place: USA: Wyoming | collected...
CGATTGCAAGGAGGAACCCCCAGATCAGCGAAACCCATGCCGGCCATGGCACGCCGCCATCGGCGCGCCCGTCACTCAGCGCCCAGATCAGCCAGAGGACGCCGTTGACCGCGACGTACCCGATCGCGTCCTGGGCGAACTTGCGCTTCCGCTTGAGGCTGGCGATCGCAGCGTCGCGCAGCCCGTCCTCCGCTCGGTCGGCAGCCAGGGGCGGCTCGTTCTCCGACGCCAAGACATCCTCTCTTGGGATAGTCGCGCTCATTGCACGTTCACCTCCAACTCGCTTCTCCTTCCAGGATCCATCGAGATGCGAGACTCTCCATCAGGGGGAGCGCTGAACGCTGTTGCCTCGCTCTACTGATCTCCACGCGCATCGTGGCCGCGTGAGATTCACGAGCACCGGCGCCGGGGGCCCCGGGGCCCGCCTCAGGAAGCGCGGATCGAGACGACCCTGGCGTGCCAGGCGCCGCGGGGCGCGGGCACGTCGACGCCGTCCCCGACGGCCGCGCCCATCAGCGCACTGCCGAGCGGCGAGGTCGGCGAGACGCCGCCAACGCTCGAGATCTCGATCTCGATCTTCTCGCCCTGCTCGTCCTCGATCTCGACGATCGAGCCCACACCAACCGTGTCCGTCGAAGTGTGCTCGACGACGATCGCGTGCTGGAGCTTGCGGCGCAGCTTCGTGATGCGCGCCTCGAGCAGGCCCTGCTCGTTCTTCGCCGCGTGGTACTCGAAGTTCTCCGACAGGTCACCGAACGCCCGCGCTGTCGCGATCGCGTCGACCGCCGCCTTGCGCTGCGGGCCCTCCATGTCGGCGAGCTCAGCCTCCAGCGCCACCTGCTGCGCTGCCGTGATCTGCTGGCCTTCGAGATCGCTCATGGGCGAAGCCTAGTCGACACAGGCCCACGGGCAACCCCGGGGAGAGGCTGAAGCCACTCCCCAGAAGTAACCCCGACGCGGCTACCGCCGCGTCAGGGGCTGCCTTCTAGAACAGCCCGACGGTCTCGCCGTGCTCGTCGATGTCGATCGCGAACGCGGCAGGCTTGGCTCCGAAGCCGGGCATCTGCAGCATGTCGCCACAGAGCGGCACGAGCATGCCCGCGCCCGAGTAGACGCGAATGTCGCGGATCGGGACGACGAACCCGGTCGGCCGGTTGCGCAGCAGCGGGTCGTGCGACAGCGACAGGTGGGTCTTCGCCATGCAGATCGGCAGATGCGCGAGCCCCTGCTTCTCGTAGCGGGCAATCGCCTCGCGGGCGGCGGCGGCCAGTTCGATCCCGTCGGCGCCGTAGACGGTCGTCGCGATCTTCCGGATCTTCGTCGCGATCGACTCGTCGTCGGCATACAGCATCTGGAAGTTCGACTCGGCGTCGGCCGCCGCGGCGACGACCTCCGCCAGCTCGATCGTGCCGTCCCCACCCTGGCCGAAGCCGTTGTGGATCGCGGCGCCGAACGCTCCCGCCTCCAGCGAGCGGGCCTTGATCAGCTCGAGCAGCTCCGGCTCGTCGTCGGGGCGGGTGTTGATGGCGACCACCGGCTGGATCCCGAACGCGCGCACGTTCTCGATGTGCTTGGCCAGGTTCGCCATCCCGGCCTCGACCTCGCCCGCCATCGTCGAGAGATCCTCCTTCTCGCGCCAGTCTCCGCCGCCGTGGTGGCGCAGCGCCCGCACCGTCGCGACGATCACGACGACATGTGGCCTGAGGCCGCCGACGCGGCAGACGATGTCCATGAACTTCTCCATCCCGAGGTCGGCGGCGAAGCCGGACTCGGTGATCACGAACTCGCCCAGCTTGAGGGCGATGCGGTCGGCGATGACCGAGTTGTTGCCGTGGGCGATGTTCGCGAACGGGCCTGCGTGCATGAAGCAGATCTGGCCCTCGAGGGTCTGGACGATGTTCGGCTTCAGCGCGTCCTTGAGCAGGACCGTCATCGCGCCCGCGGCCTTGATGTCCTCGGCCGTGACCGGGTCGCCGGCCGGAGTGTAGCCCACCGTGATCGCGCCGAGCTTCCGGCGCAGGTCGGCGAGGTCGGTGGCGAGCGCGAGGACGGCCATCACCTCGCTCGCGGCCGTGATGTCGAAGCCCGACTCGGCGGGGATGCCGTTCTTCGTCCCGCCGAGGCCGCCGACGATGTTCCGCAGCTGCCTGTCGGTGACGTCGATCGCCCGGCGCCAGGTGACGTTGGCGATCTCGGGCTCGTGGCGGTGGAAGCGGTGCGCGTCGACGAGGGCGGAGAGGAGGTTGTTCGCCGCCGTGATCGCGTGCATGTCGCCCGTGAAATGGAGGTTGATGTCCTCCATCGGCACGACCTGCGCGTAGCCGCCGCCGGCGGCGCCACCCTTGACGCCGAAGACGGGGCCAAGCGACGGCTCGCGCAGCGCCAGAATCGCGCGGCGGCCGAGCCTGCCGAAGCCCTGCGTCAGCGCGACCGACGTCGTCGTCTTGCCCTCGCCTGCCGGCGTGGGCGTGATCGCGGTCACGTTGATCAGCTTCGCGTCCGGCCGGTCGGCGAGACGATCGAGGATCGAGAGATCGACCTTCGCCTTGTAGCGGCCGTAGAGCTCGAGCTCGTCCGGCTCGATCCCCGCTTCGGCGGCCACGTCGGTGATCGGGCGCATGGTCGCTGCCTGCGCGATTTCGAGACTCGAGAGCATCAGTTAATCCTTTCAGTGGCTCACCGCAGCTGCGGCGAGCTCGGAAACGAGGTTGTCGTTGTAGAAGCGCTCGAGCTTGAAGGGCTCGATCAGCTTGGGGGTCTTCCCGGTCGCGATCAGCTCGGCGAGCGTCACGCCCGTGATCGGCGCCGCCTTGAAGCCGTAGGTGCCCCAGCCGCAGTCGACGAGAAAGCCGTCGACCTCGGTCTGGCCCATGATCGGGCTGTAGTCCGGGCTCATGTCGCAGAGGCCGGTCCAGTGCCGCAGGATCTTCGTCGCGTGGAGCTGCGGGAAGAGCTCGAGGATGTGCCGGCAGGCGTACTCGATGAACGGGAACGTGCCCTTGTTCGAGTACGTCGGATACGGCTCGACCTCGGCGCCGATCAGGAACTCGCCGCGATCGGTCTGGGAGCAGTAGATGTGCATCTGCGCCGAGACGATGATCTTGTCGAGGAACGGCTTCACGGGCTCGGTTACGAACGCCTGCAGGATCGATCCCGTGATCGGCAGCGGCACGCCCGCCAGGGCTGCGACCGGGGTCGACCAGCCGGCGGTGGCGCTGAGCACGGTGCCGCACGAGATGTCGCCCTGGTTCGTCTTGACGCCGTAGACCTTCCCGTCCCGGACGTCGAAGCCCGTCACCTCGACACCCTGGTGGATCTCCACACCGCGCCGGCCGGCCTGCTTGGCATAGCCCCAAACGACCGCGTCGTGCCGGATGATGCCGCCGGGCGGGTGGTAGAGCGCGCCCTGGATCGGCCACGTCACGTCCTCGCCGATGTGGATCTGGGGGCAGAGCTTCTTCACTTCCTGGCGGTCGATCACGCGGCTGTCGATGCCCAGGAGCTTGTTCACCTCGGCACGTTCGTTCTGCACCACGAGCGAACGGTCCGAGTGAGCCAGCGTGAAATGCCCGTGCTGCGAGAACATCATGTTGAAGTCGAGATCGGCGGAGAGCTTCTCGTAGAGCTTGACGCTCTCGGTGTAGAACGCCGCGCCCTCGGGCGTGCGGTAGTTCGACCGGATGATGGTCGTGTTGCGCCCTGCTGCGCCCGAGCCGATGTAGCTCTTCTCGAGCACCGCGACGTCGGTGATCCCGTGGTGGATCGCCAGGTAGTACGCGGTTGCGAGGCCGTGCGAGCCGCCGCCCACGATGACCACGTCGTAGTGCTTCTTGAGCGCGCCGGGACGCTGCAGAACCTTCTTCTTGAGGAAGATGTCCTTCACGCGGTGCCTCCCGTAAGAGCGTCGACACCGATCGCGCCGCCGCCGAGTGCGGACGCGCGGTCGACCGCGACCTCCCACATGTAGTGGCCGAGCTCCTGCAGGCAGATCACCCAGTAGCCGTCGGCACGCTGCAGCACGTGCCCCTGCACGTGCGCGATCTCGCCACCGGAGGGGAAGTGGCTGATGTGCGTCATCCGCTGCAGAACGGTGTCGGCCTCGGGGCCCGTGATCGAGATCACCGAGTAGGCGCCCGTGACGTCGAGCGAAAAGCGGCCGCCGACCTGCTCGCGCACGGAGGCGCCGAGCGCGGGCGCGCAGAGCACGAGCGCGCGGCGGGGCGATATGGGATACCAGACGATTCCCTCACCCTCGATCGGCTCGCCTGCGGGCCGCACCTCGAGCTTCGTCAGGTGGGAGACGTCGGCGATCCCGACGGCGGCGTTGTCCTCCTCGCCGGGGATCGAGACGGGGACGAGCCAGCCGTCGCGCTCCTCGAATGTGGCGCCGAGATCGCGTTGCGCCCGCTCGATCGCAGACTTCGCGACCGGATGCATGCCGCCGCGGTCGGCCGCCGCGTCGACCGAGAGAAATGCAAGGCCGGTGAGAGCGGGGAGAGGCTCTAGCCTCTCCCCCGGGTTTCCGGTCTCCGGGCTGCTCACGACTTCACCTTCTCGCCGGCGGGGTCATAGAACGCGCCGAGGTGCACGGTCATCGGCACCGGGCGCCCGTTGACCTGGACGTCGAACCTGCCGCCGTCGACCGCGAGCTCGTTCGGGACGATCGCGAGACCGATCACCTTGCCGAGCTCGGCGCTCCGGCGCACGCTGGTCACCCGGCCCGACGAGACTCCCTCGATGACGACCTGGCCGCCTTCGACCGGGATCGCACCACTCGGGCTCTCGAAGCCAACGAGCATCCACTTCAGGCCGCGATCGGCGACCTGCTGGGTGGCCCACTTGCCGACCCACTCGAACTCCTTGTCGTTCTTGACGAGCCACGGCATCGCGGCCTCGTGCAGGTTCGACTCGGAGTCGGTGTCCTGGCTCACGATCACGTGGCCTTTCTCGAGGCGGAGGATCCGCTGGGGCTCGAGGCCGAACGGCTTCGGGTCGAGATCGGCTGCCCTGTCGAAGATCGTGTCCCATACGTGCTCGCCGAGTGGGCTCGGGAAGTGGAGCTCGTAGCCGAGCTCGCCGACGAAGCCGATGCGCAGCGCGAGCGCCGGCACTCCCGCAATCGTGACGTGCTTGGCGTCGAGGTAGGCGAAGCCCTCGGACGAGAAGTCGTCGTCGGAGACGCGCTGCATCGCCTCGCGGGCATTCGGGCCGGCGACGTTGATCGCGGCGAGCGCCCCTGTCATGTTCGCGAACTGGACGTCCATGAACCAGACGGCGTTCCACCAGGTGAACCACTGGTAGACGCCGTCGGCGCCGGTCGAGGTGGCGGAGACGTAGAAGGTGTTCTCGTCGACCCGGGCCACGACACCGTCGTCCATGATTCGGCCGGCGTCGCCGGTGAGGACGCCGTAGCGTGTGCGCCCGACCTTGAGGTCGGAGAAGCGGTTCGGGTAGACGCGGTCGAGGAAGGCACCCGCGTCCGGGCCGGTCACGAGGATCTTGCCGAGCGTGGAGACGTCGATCAGGCCGAGCGACTGGTGCACGTGCTGGGCCTCTGCGCCGGCATCGGGACCGTAGGAGTGCGGCCGCCGCCAGGCGCCCGTCCACATCATCGTGCCGCCCATGTCCTTGTGGCGGTGATGCAGCGAAGTGCGCTTGCGGGGCTCCTGCGGCGGGCCTGCGAGCAGGCCCATCGAGATCGGCGTGTACGGCGGCCGGGCCGTCGTCGTCCCGATCGTGTTCTCGTCGAGCCCGGTCGTCTTCGCGTAGACGCGGATCGAGTTCGTGTGGCAGAGGCGGCCCTGGCACGGCCCCATCGTGACCGTCGTGTAACGCTTCGAGAGCTCGATCGAGTCGAAGCCCTCGGCGATCGCGTACTTGAGGTCCTTCGTCGTCTGGTCCTCGCAGAAGCAGACGAAGCACTTGTCGCCGCGATGATCGAGGATCGGGCTCGGCACGGCAGGCTCGCCGACGTCGCCGGTGACCGCACCGGCGGCCTCGACGTGCGCCGGCAGGTCGGTGGGGACGAACACGCCTCGGCTCTCGTCGTACTCGACCCGGGCACCCGCCTGCGCGAGCAGCTTGTAGTTCGGCTGCGGGCTGCCGCACATGACGACGAGGTCGGCCTTGACGTGGTGCCCGTCGATCGAGACCTGTGCAACCTTGCCACCCTTGCCCTGCGCCTCGATCGCCGGGCTCGCCACCTGGCGGAAGTCGACGATGCGGGCGATCTCGACACCGGCGGCCTCGAGGTCGGCAGCGGCGCGGAGGCCGCGGTCGTCGACCGTGAGCACGACGGCGCGCTCGGCGGGCTTGATCGAGAAACCGTTGACGAGGCGGCGGGCCGCGTCGGGCAGCATGACGCCGACGAGATCGTTGCCCGGAAAGACGAGCGGCTGCTCGACGATCCCGCTGGCGACGATCACGCGGTGGCCGCGGAACTTGATCAGGAGGTTGCCGTAGGCAACCGGCACGAGGCCCTGCTCGAACAGCCCGATGGCGATCGCGGGTGCGAGCAGCTCGACGCCGGCGTCGATCGCGTGCCGGCGGAGCTCGGCTGCGGTGCCGATGCCGTCGCGGTCGGCGAGGAGCGTGCCGCCGACGTCGTAGCCCTCGTCGATGACGACGACCGACTCGCCGCCCTGGGTGGCCGCGATCGCTGCCTCGAGACCCGCCTGGCCGCCACCGATGACGACGACGTCGACGTGGCGGTGCTCGACGTCGACGCGCTCCTGGCGCGAGCCGTTCGGATCGAGCGGGCCGAGGCCGGCCGCGCCGCGCAGGAACTTCTCGTAGAGCGGCCAGAGCTTGCGCGGCCGGATGAACGTCTTGTAGTAGAAGCCGGGCGGCGTGAACGGGCCGCCGAGCTTGTCGGTCACCTGCATCAGGTCGTGCTGCAGCGAGCCGACGTAGTTCTGACCCTTGACGACTGCTCCCTCGCGCAGCGGCGTCGTGCAGACGCGCACGCTCGGGATCCCGTCGACCGTCATCTGGCAATTGGCGCAGTGGCCCGAGCAGCAGGCGAGCCCTCGCGGCCGGTGGTACTTGAAGCTGCGCGAGAAGACGCGCTGGCCCGAGGCGTAGAGCGCCGAGCCGATGGTGTCGCCCGCGAAGCCCTGCACCGTCTTGCCGTGGAACGTGAACGAGACCGGCTGCGCGCGGTCGATGCGCTCGCCGGCCCAGGGCGCGAGACGCGTCGCTGATTCCCGCTCGGTCGAGCCTACGCTCATGCCGGCTCCGGATGCCACGTCTTCTCGACGACGTTCGTGTAGGTGTGCCGTTCGGCGAGGAACCAGTCCTCGCAGGTGCGACAGAACCACCACTCACGCTGGCTGCCCCAGACGTTGCGCCGGAAGTAGATGTACTCGTTCAACTCGCGCACGCTCGGCGTTGTGGTCGGCCGCTTCGTCGTCTCACCGGCGCAGCGAAGCTCCTGCACCTCGCGCGGGCCACAGTTCGGACAGGTGACGAGCATTGACATGGAGAATCCGACCTTCGATACTAAATTGCGCCAGACGGGATAGCGTGCTATCAGTGGAAAGAGACTAGCGCGATGCCACGTACCGGTCAACCCTCCACCCGAGACGTCGAAGCGACGGTACGCGCCGTCGAGATTCTCGACGTGCTCGCCGACGGCGGCGAGCTCGGGACGACCGATGTGGCCCGGCGCACGGGCATCAGTGCGAGCACCGTCTCGCGCCAGCTCGGCACCCTGACCCGCGTCGGGCTCGTCGAGCACGTCACCGCGACCGGCCGCTACCGCCTCGGGGTGCGCACGCTGCGCTACGCGAACGCCGTCCTCGGCCGGCTCAACCTGCGCGACCTCGCCCGCCCTCATCTGGAGGAGCTCGTGCACCAGGTCGGCGAGACGGCGACGCTCTCGATCCCCGGCGAGGCCGACGCGATCACGGTCGACTTCGTCCCGACCGACCGCTACCTGCAGGGCGTGACGCGCCTCGGCCGCCCGAGCGTCGGGCACGCCTCGTCGGCGGGCAAGGTGATGCTCGCCTTCGGCGAGGTGGCCGTGCCGCGCGGCAAGCTGACGGCGTTCACTCCGCGGACGATCACCGACCCCGCAGCGCTCGCCGCAGAGATCGCCCGGGTCCGCGAGCTCGGCTACGCAGAGGCGATCGAGGAACGCGAGGTCGGGCTCAGCGCCATCGCGGCCCCCGTGTGGGGCGCGGGTAGCGAGCTCGCCGCGATCGTGGCGCTGCAGGGTCCGACGAGTCGCTTCGACCGCGCAGCAACGACCGCCGCCGTCCCACTACTCGTCGAATGCGCCCTGAAGATCTCGGTTGCCCTCGGCTGGCACGAATAATTCCACTGGCGGCAATTGTATCCCGCGGTGGACGATTCAGGCTTGACACCGACCCCCCTGCAAGCGTAGACACGCTGTGACACGATCTGCACTCCGGTCGTGGCACCACACCGATTCTGATCGTCCGACACGAAAGAGGAGGCCCACGTGGCAACCGATCTCGACCGCTTCGTCGCCGCTGAAGGCCGCGACGCCCTCGTTGCCGACGTGCGGCGTCGCATCGACGCCGAGGGAATCACCTACATCTACTACCAGTTCGTCTCTGTCACGGGCCGGATCATGGGCAAGGGCGTCCCGGCTCCACACTGGGAGAGCATGGCGGCAAAGGGCTTCCAGCTCGTCTACGGCTCGACCGCCAACCTCTTCGTCGACCGGCACGGCGATTACATCGGCTACGGTCCAGAGGCGGCCGAGCTCGTCGGCATCCCCGAGCCGGACACGTTCGAGGTGCTGCCCTGGGACAGCAAGGTCGCGCGGGTGTGGTGCACCCTCTTCCGGAACCGCGAGGAGCAGGAGAACCCGGCCGCCTTCCTCACCGCGGACTGCCGCGGCAACCTGAAGCGGATCCAGGCCCAGTTCGAGGAAGCGACCGGGCTCCACCTCCGTGCCGGCACCGAGCCGGAGATGATGTGGCTGAACCTCAAGGACGACGGCACGCCCGACATCAGCGGCGTCACGAAGCCGTACTGCTACCACATCGACCAGTTCAGCCAGCTCCAGCCGATCATCCACAAGGTGGTCGAGTACGGACAGGCGCTCGGGCTCGACATGATCCAGGGCGATCACGAGGACGCGCCCGGCCAGATCGAGCTCAACTTCAACTTCGACCGCGCGGAGAGGACGGCAGACAACCTCTCCACGTTTCGCCAGATCTGCCGGCAGGTCGGTCGTGAGCTGAACGCGTTCCCGTGCTTCATGCCGAAGCCGTTCATGGGCGTCTCGGCGAACGGCTGCCACCACAACATCTCGCTCTGGCGCGGCGACGAGAACGCCTTCATGCCGGAGACGGCCGACCAGAGACTGCCGAGCCAGGTCGGCCTCTGGGCGATCGGCGGCATCCTCGAGCACCTCGGCGCCCTGACGGCGATCTCGTCGCCGACGGTGAACTCGTACCGCAGGCTCTGGGATACGGGCTTCTGGGCGCCGGTCTTCGCCGACTGGGGCTTCCAGAACCGCACGACCGCGCTCCGCGTGTCGGCCCCGGGCCGATTCGAGTACCGCTCTGTCGACTCCGCCGTGAACCCGTACCTCTCGATGTCCGCCCTGATCATGGCGATGTGGGACGGGATCGAGCGCAAGCTCGACCCGGGCGAGCCGGAGGAGCGGAACATCTACGCTGCGATGGAAGCAGGCAAGCAAGTCAAGAAGATCCCGATGACCTTCGGCGACGCCCTCGACGCGCTCGAAGCGGACGAGGTCGTGAAGAAGGCCATGCCAGGCGAGATGTACACCGTGTTCATGCACTACAAGCGCGACGAATGGGAGCGCTTCTGCGCCACCGTTACCGACTGGGACGTCAACGAATACCTCGACATCCTCCCGTGATCGAGAAGGAGATCTGAATCGCCCATGTGTGGAATCGCAGGAATCATCTACAAGGACGGTGAGCATCCGATCGGGGCCGAGATGACCCGGATGCTCCAGTCGATGAAGCACCGCGGCCCGGACTCGACGGGGTACGCGCTCTACGGTCAGCCGTCGAACCTCGTGATCATGCGGTACAAGCTCGCCGATGCAAACACGGCGCGCGACTTCGAGTACGAGGACCGGCTGCGCCGCCACCGGGCCGAGGTCGAGCGCCGCCTCCATGCCCTCGGCGCCAAGGTGCACGAGCTCGTCGAGGAGAACGAGTACGCCTTCAGGGTCTCCCTCGAGTACGCCGGCGACCTGAAGACGCTCGCCGACTTCGTCGAGGACGTCCCCGACGTCGAGGTGCTCTCGCTCGGCAACTCGCTCGAGATCGTGAAGGACCTCGGCGATGCCGAGACGGTGGCCGGTGGCTACCAGCTGAACGAGTTCACGGGAACCCACGCGATCGGTCACGTCCGCATGGCGACCGAGTCGGACGTGGACATCTCCGGGGCGCACCCCTACTGGGCGTACCCGTTCTCGGACATCGCCGTCGTGCACAACGGCCAGCTGACGAACTACTTCCACTGGAAGCGCCGGCTCGAGCGCAACGGGCACCGCTTCCAGTCCGAGTGCGACTCCGAGATCATCGCGGTCTACCTGGCCGAGCAGATGAGCGAAGGAGCGTCGCTCGAGGACGCGATGCGCCAGAGCCTCGAGGAGCTCGACGGCGTCTTCACCTACGTCTGCGTGACGGGCGACGCACTCGGCGTCGCGAAGGACGAGATGGCCGCGAAGCCGCTCGTGCTCTACGAAGCCGACGACCTCGTTGCGCTCGCGTCCGAGGAGATCGCGATTCGCGCGATCATCGACCACGAGATCGACACCTACGATCCGTACGAAGGAGAGGTGCTGGTATGGCAGCGCTAGGCGAGCACGCGATCAGCTACGACGCGCGCGGTCTCTCCGAGCCCGATGCCGCGATCCCCAAGATCTCGGAGATCGACGGCGCCACGGCTTCGTTCGACGCGCACGACCTGACGACCCGGCAGATCAACCTGGAGCTGCGCTGGCTGCTGAACGAGCAGGGCGTCACCGACGTGACGGTGCAGAACCCGGGTGCCAAGCACTCGCTCGGTGTCGGCATCCTGACGCGCTGCAAGATCACGTTCGAGGGTAGCCTCGGCTACTTCGGCTGCGGCCTGATCGACGGCCCCGAGGTGCACATCAAGGGCCGCGTCGGCTGGTCGGCCTGCGAGAACATGATGTCGGGGGTCGTCGTGATCGACGGCAACGCCGGCTCGCTCACCGGCGCCGCGTTCCGTGGAGGCGACCTCGTGATCAAGGGCCGCGTCGGCGCCCGCACGGGCATCGACCAGAAGGGCGGCACGATCATCATCCTCGGCAGCGCCGGCTCGATGAACGGCTTCATGATGCAGCGCGGCCGCCAGATCATCCTCGGTGACGTCGGGCACG
>Ga0315286_10006534_pt1 | contig 11361 bp, 6 predicted proteins | sample YL17G10_0_MG_FD_205038 | JGI IMG/M metagenome (GOLD analysis project Ga0315286, IMG submission 205038) | Sediment microbial communities from Yellowstone Lake, YNP, Wyoming, USA - YL17G10_0 | ecosystem: Environmental > Aquatic > Freshwater > Lake > Sediment | place: USA: Wyoming | collected...
CCTCGGCCTGGAACCAGTCTTAACCAGGATTGTCCGGGTGGTGCAGATAGATGGGCACGCAGGCCCCGCCGAAGCGCAGCCCGACCAGCGCCACCCGCAGCCTGCCTGGGGAGCCCATGTTCGCCTCCTTGGATGGGCGATCTTACATGGTGGCCCCCCCGGCGCAGCGGTCCTGCAGGCCGGGCCGGTCAGATCTTCCAGAACTCGTTGATGGGCTTCTGGAAGGCGTCGATCTTCCCGTTGAGGACGTCGGCGTAGGCCACGAACCTCCCGGCGGTGGCAGACTCGTAGCAGGCCTCACAGAGCGCCTTGGCGGCCAGCCCCGCCGGGCCGTCGAGCTCCACCCGCCCTCCGCCGGCGACGGCGCGCACGAAGTCGGCCACCTCGATGCTGAAGCCGTCGGTGGCCCCGCCCGGGAAGAGCCGCTCCCGGTCCTCGGCCGAGAGCGACTTCTGGTACTCGCTCTCGATCCACTCGCGGCCCCGGACCGTGCCGTCCTTCAGGGTGATCCGCCCGCCGCTCTGGAAGGCGTGGAAGCCGTTGCCCAAATCCTCCATGATCCCGTTCGACCCGTAGTAACGGCCGAACTTCAGCTCCGGCCCGGGCTGGACCCGCGAATAGGTCCAGTTGACCCGCGTGCCGTTCCGGAAGCGGATGACCGCGAACCAGGTGTCCTCCACGTCGGCGACGGCGTCGCCGACCACCGGGGCGTCCTGAATGGGGGCCGGGTCGCGGGTCTGCATCTCGCAGTAGACGCTCTCCGGCTCGCCGAAGAGGTAGAGCATCATGTCGGTGAAGTGCGCGCCGCTGTCCATGAGCATGCCACCGCCGGTCAGCAGCTTCACGCCGCGCCACTTGAACTTGGGGTCGGCGAAGTTGAGCTGGCCGTTGTAGACCATCTGGACGTCGGCGGCCGGCACCTCCCCGATCATCTGCTCCTCGGAAAGGGCCCAGCGGCAGGCCCGGGCGGATAAGCCCCGGCGGATGTTCTCCGCCGTGGCCAGGATCCGGCCTTTGCGCTCCGCGGCGGCGATGAGCATCCGGCTGGCCTTTACGGTGATCCCCAGGGGCTTTTCCAGCAGCACGTGCATCCCGCCCTCCAGGAACGGCAGGGTCGCCGAGTGATGATAGCAGTGCGGCACGCAGACGTCGGCGGCCTCGGCGGCGCCAGCCTTGACCAGCTCCTCGACGCGGGCGAAGACGACTGGAGCCTTCCCCTGGAACTGGGCGATCTGGTCGGCGCGCGCCCGAGCGCTCTCCACGGAGATGTCGCAGCAGGCGGTGACCTCGAACTGGCGGACGCCGCGGTCGTGGAGGTCCTTGTAGGCCTTGAGGTGCGCGCCGGCAATGCCGCCGCAGCCGACCAGCGCCAGGCTGACTTTCCGGCTAGACATTAACAAGCTCCTTCTTGAGCGACTCGACGCATTCCCGGAGCGCCGGCACCGGGTTGGCCACGTCGCCCTCGTACTCAAGGATCAGCAGGCCGGCGAAGCTGACCTTGCGCAGGGCCGCGAAGAGCCTGGGCAGGTCCAGGTTGCCGGTGCCGACGACCACGTCCTGCGGCTTCCTGGCCCGGTCGAAGACGAAGTCCTTGAGGTGCAGCCCGTAGAGCCGGTCGCCGAACTTCTCGACCATGGCCACCGGGTCCTCGCCGGAGTCCAGCGCCCAGGCGGTGTCCAGCATCAGCCCGATCTGCGGGCCGGTCTGGCGGAAGACCGCCTGGAGCATCTGGGAACTGCCCAGCCAGTGCTTCCCGCCGTGGTTGTGGATGGCCAGGCGGATGCCGTGCTCCCTGGCCAGGGTCTCGGCGGTGCGCATGGCTTCCTGGGCGCCGTCCGGCGGGAAGTTAGCGCTGATGGTCGTCGCGCCGGCGCGCTTCGCGAAATCGAAGAACTTCTCCTCCTTCGCGGCTTCGTTCTTGAAGCCCTGCACCCCGATGCTGACGATGCCGACCCCGGCGTCCCGGTAGGTCTTGATCACCCGGTCGAAAGTCTCCGGGGCGGCGAAGTCCGCGTGCACGCCGCAGAGCTCGACGGCGGAAAGCCCGCAGGCCTTGACCTTGGCGGCCACCTCCTCGTTGGCCTTGAACCCCCGGAAGCAGTAGCTCTGGACGGCCAGCCCCTTGGAACTACCCATTCCCTTCCTCCTCGCGGCCGGCCGGACTGCGATCCGGCAGTCCCGGGCCTGGCGCCGCACATGTTGGAGAGAAGCTTACCCCATATGCCGTTCGGCTGTAAACCGACATTGCCCAGATGTCCTCTCCCTGCCGCAGCTGCGGCCTTCTACGCCGTCGATTGTCTCCATGAGAAGCCTCCCAGCAAGTCTTTTCCCAGGTTGCTACGACAGAGACGTAGGGTAGTTGGCCAGTCTCCCGCCCTTGCGCCGCGCCCGGGGGCGGGGAGAGCCGCCCAGGCAGTCGCATTCTACCTGGACCAGTTTTCGGGGGGCAGGTCAAGATGGCGACGTGCTGTCCAGCCGGACTTCGGAGCTAGGGGATGTCAGGAGCCGGCGCCACTTTTCCTCCTAACAATCACCAAGACGACAACTGTGACGAGCACAAGCATGGCTGTGCCAGCCAGCACGAGGACGAACCGGGGGCTGACTTGGGACCTCTCGGCCGGTGGCGCGCCGGCAGGGAGCTGCACCGGACCTTTCGGCTGGCCGGCGACCTTCGGCGGGGCTGCGGAGGAGACTTCCTCCCCGGTTTCCATCTCGCGGGAGAGCTCCTTCCCTTCGGGGGTCTTGAAGGCCGCGGTGTAGGTGGCCGCCGCTTCCACGCCCAGGACCGCCGGACCGCCCCAGCGGTCGGCTAGGCGCGCTCCCAGGCAGCGGCCCTCCAGGTAGAAGCGGACCGGCTGCGGAGCTGCTGACTTGGCGGCCTTGTCGAAGGGCACCCGCAGGGCGCGCGCCCTGGGCTGGGCGGCCAAGTCGGTGCGCGATAGGTAGACATCCCCGTTGGGCAGGGTCAGGGACAGGCTCAGGGCGCCGGTGGCGCCGAAGTCCGCCCAGACGGCGGCCACCGTTCCCTGCTCGATGCCCGGCATGTTCTCGTCGTCGATCTTGAGCGCTTGGCGCTCGTCAACCGCCAGGCTGCGAAAGCCGCGGTTGAAGAAGAACAGGCGCTCCTCGCCTTCGCCGCCGACGAAGAGGTCCACGAAGGTGTCGTTGTTGAAGTCGCCGAAGGCCGCGCAGGCCGCGTTGGTCTGGACCTTGTAGTTGGGCTCGCCGCAGAAGCAGAAGACCTCGGCGAAACGCCTGCCCCCCTGGTTCTGGAGCAGATGGGTGGTAGTCTGGCCGCCGATCAGGAGGATATCCAGCAGGCCGTCCCCGTCCAGGTCGGCCAGGCAGGCCCGGCGCCAGGGGGCCTTCCCGGCGAGCGCCCCGCACTCGACCGGGTCGTGGAAGCCGCCGAGCTTCCCGCGCCAGAGCAGCCCGCCCTTCTCGAAGGTCTGCACGATGTCGGTCATGCCGTCGGCGTCGAAGTCGGCGACGACGCAGGGTCCGGCCGGGCCCTGCGCGGCAGACGGTCCGGCGCCGGGCAGAGCCACCGCGGTGAAGCCGGCCTTGCCGTCGTTCCGGAGCACTACCGGCACCGGCGCGCCGATGCCGACGACCAGGTCGGGCCGGCCGTCGGGCTCGAGGTCCAGGACGGCGACCGTGGGACAGGCGGTCTCTACCTTGGCCGGAAGCGCCACGTCCCGGGCCGTGAACCTGCCCGGCTCGGTCTGGAGCCAGAGCTTCAGCCCGGAGTCGCTCAGCGAGGCCAGGTCCGGCCGGCCGTCGCCGTCAAAGTCCGCCCAGGCGGCGGCCAGGCTCTTCGAGCCGGGCTCCAGCGCCTCCCTGGCGAGCTTGCCGTCCTGGCCCTGCAGGAAGATGCGGTCACCCTGCGGGCAGGCCGCGAAGACGTCCAGCCGTTCGTCGGCGTTGACGTCCACGGCCAGGAGCGCAACGGCCTTGCCCGACAGGCGCCCGAGCTTGGTGTGCTCGACCCACCTGACCCCGGGCTCCACCCGCATGATTCCCGCCCCCGGGAACCGACGGATGAAGCGCAGGGTTTCGATGAGCATGTCCGAGCCGCCGTTGAAGGTGGCGTCCATGCTGTAAGCGCCCTGCTGGGGCGCGACGGTCTCGACCGTCCAGGTGTCGGCGCCCTGGCCCTGGCTGAGTTGCACCCACCGGCCCTCCATATGAAGGTAGGCCAGGACTTTCGCGTCAGTCGCGGACTTGCCCGCGGCGATGACTCCGGGCCGGTCCTGGGCGGACTTGAGCAGCTCCAGGAAAGAGTCGGCATGAACTTGGCCGTCCTTGGCGGCCAGCAGCGCCTTCAGGTCCATCCGGACCCTGGCGGCGGCAAGCTTGCCCTTGAGCACCTCGCCGACGGTCAGGGTCGCCCCCCGGCCGTCGGCGTCGATGGCCGCGACCTTGACGGTGAAGATCAGGTCGGACTGCTCCTCGAGGTGTTTGGGGGTGAACCCCGGGTTGACCACCGCCAGGGTCCAGGAGCCCATCACGATGACCAGTCCGAGGGCGCCCGCCGCCGATCGCCACAGCAATCTGTCAGGCCTGCGCATGGCCACGGCTCCTTTCCTTCGGGCCTACTTGCCGGCCACCCTGGCTGCGGTCTCGTAGAGCGCGCGCGAGCGCTCCTGCCAGCCGGTGTAGTACTGCGCCAAAGGCGATTGCCAGTGGGGCGGGATGAACCCGGTCTCCAGGATGCGGGCGTCAAGCACCTCCCAGACCTTGCCGCCGTCCGGGGTCTTGCCCAGGCCGCCGTCCAAAACCTTCTCGATGGCGATGCGCGCCTCGGTCTCCTGAAGCCCCTCGCGGAAGGTCTCCAGACGCGCGGTGCCTTCGGCGCCATCCGGGCCCGGCCAGGACAGGTCGTGCATGTTCATGGTGCTGTTGTTGCCTCCGGGATACCAGCCGCCCGCATAGTTGCCCCAGAAGTCGAAGCCCATGCGGCCAACCCCGCGACCGCCGTGGACCACGCCCTTTTCCGGCAACAGGCGGAAAGCGTAGGGCTCCGAATAGGTGTCCACGGTGAGCACCGTGTTCTCGATTCGCGGGAAGACGACGTGGAGCTGGGGGTTCTTCCAGCCCATCAGGCTCCAGTGGCCGTCCTTGTTCTTCGGCACGCCCGGCAACACCATGATGGTCTCGCCGTACTTGACCAGGTCCTTCCCCGGCGGGACCTGGTGGCAGCTCCGCACCCAGCCGACCTCGGGAACCGCCTCGGCAAAGGGTTTCTGGGTCGCGGGGATGGGAAAGTCCTCGATATGCCCCCAGTATACCCGGTCGGCCAGGCCCTTCTCCTTCATGTGCGCGTAAATGGCCTTGGCGCACTGGGCCCAGAGCTTGCCGCCCTCCTCGGTCATGGGGCTGACCTGGAGGCGCTCCTGCTTGCCGGCCGCCTTGTCCAGAACCACCGCCCCGTGCTGGGCCGGGTTCTTGGGGTACGGGTCGGCCACCACGAACTCGATGATCCTGATCCTGCTGCCCAGGCATTTGCCGGCCAGGTCCAGGTAGCGGTCCAGCCGCGTGAAGTCGTAATCGTAGCCGCCGCCATCCCTCTTCACCCAGAGCACCGGGCTGTCGGCACGGTTGCCGAACTCCGAAGGGGACTGCACCGGGATCACCAGGACCTCCGAGCCCAGCTCGGCCAGCATCCGGAAGGACCGCTCCATCAGCCTGAAGTGCTCGTCGGACCAGGGCTGGACCTTGGGATAGGCCGCGAGCACCCCCCAGGGCGACTGCTCGATGCCCACCATGGTCACGAAATCCTTGGTGTCCGGGAGCGCCCAGTTGGCCACCATGAGGCTAACCGGCACGGCGATGTCACCGCCGGCACCGGCCTTGACGGTCAACGTCCCCTTGTATTCGCCAGCCGCCGCGTCCTTGGGCACCCGCACCGTAATCCAGACCGGCTGGCAGGTGTTAGCCGGGACTTCCGCGGGTGGCTTGGGCGAGAGCTGATCGAAGAAGAACAGTTTCCCAAACCGCTCTTTCTGGGGCACGCCGGAGAGCTCCCGGGAGTAATTGGCCAGGCACTTCTGCTGCATGCCGCCGGTGCCGGCCAGGGAGGAGGCCGGCGAAGCCGCCCCGTAGCGGACCTGGACGGCCGAGGCCGGGATCCTGGCCTCCCCGGGCCCGGCCAGGTCGCCGGTTGTCGCGGACAGGCCGACGAGCGCCGCGTCGCTCCGGACCGCCAGCTGCCCGGAGAAGACGCCGTTGCGCACCCCGACCAGGTCGAGCCTGGCGGGCGGAACGCCGTACGGGGGGTAGTCAAAGTTGAACAGGCGTTGGTGGATGTCCGCGGCCCAGACCTGCACGCCCCTGCCGCCGCGCGGCGCGGCCGCCGCCCCGCTCGTCGCGCTGGTCAGCCTGGCGTCCAGAAGCGACGCATGCGGCCAGATGACGTCCCAGCGGGGAAAATCACGCTCAGTGAATCCCGGGAGCACCCTGGTCTTGCTGCAGCACAGGGCGAGGGCCATCACGTTCCGGCCCTTGCGCAGCAGCTTCCGGGGAATCTCCACCTCGAGCTTCCGGTTGCGGAGATTGTTGAGCTTCTCCCAATCCGCCCTGCCCAGATTCGCGAGGTAGTAGCCCCAGCTGGTATTCCGGACCGAGAGGGGCCGCTTGTCCCCGGTATTGCCGTTCCAGGTGTAGCCCGCACCGTCCGTATAGGGGGCCCCATAGTCGAAGTCGGCGAGCCACTTGATCTTGGCGCCGCCGTCGTCAACGCCGTAGGCCTCCATGGGATAGCCGTCGGCCCAGGTGGCGGCCGTCACCGGCCCGGCGGACACGGCCACGCGGCCCACTTCCTCGCCGTTCACAAAGGCCACCGCCCCGCCCCGGACGGCGACCACCAAGCGCAGACCCGTGGCGGCCGCCGGGTCGGCCACCTCGAAACAGCCGCGGAAGTAGGCCTGCCGAACGATGTGGGCGGTGTCCGTCTCCAGGCCGCCGCGCAGCGGCACCCAGGAGGAGTCGTCGAAGTCGGGCTTGAACCAGTCCGTCGGCGGGGCCACGGCCTTGACGCCCCCCTCGCCGATCCGCGCCTGGGTGTAGGGCTTGCCGCTCTCACTCTGCCCGGCGCCGAACGTGTAATAACAGCGCCAGTAGTCGGTCTTGGCGAGGACCGCCTCGTCCTCTCCGGCGGGGGCCGCGCCGGGAGCAAGAGAAAGACCCGCCAGGAGGGGCAAAGCCAGAATCAGGTTTCGGCTGCGCATGTCGTTCCCTCCAACAGTTCCGTCCACTCTGCCTGCAGATCCCTATTGAACCGGGCAGGTTTCCTCCGCTGCGTAGACCAGCTTGGCCCGCAGCAGCCGCCGGTTGAGCGTGTCGCCCATGTAGGCGTACCGGTCGGTGACGCCCACGCCGATGAGCCAGGCGAAGGCGATCTCCGGCTCGGCGAAGGGGCTTTTCAGGTCCTTGGGGTCCTCCGGCCGGCGCGGGCGGACCCGTTTTGTCTGCGGATCAACCACCGGGCTGTCCGGGCCCATGCTCTCGGCGTTGCCGTAGCCGCCGAAGTGCAGGATCTCGTTGCCATTGGTGTCCAGCACCCCCACGCGGAAGCGGCACATGTCCGGGTAGAAGACCCGGCCGAACTCGTCAACGTCGAACTGGGTGTTCTCGCAGGAGCAGCCGGCATTTTCGATGTGGCTGACGCCCATGTGCATCCATTCGGCGCCGGTGATCTTGACCGGGTCGATCTTCTCGTGGAACTTGTTGACGTAGACGGCCTCGACGGTCTTAGCCTCCGGGCCCGGGTTGAACTTCTCCCCCGGCGGGTCCAGGGCGCCGGGGAAGTGGATCAGCCCGCCGCCGGGCGGGAACTTCACGATGCTGCCGTAGAGGTGAAAGCTGGATTTCAGCTCCGGCGGATAGGGGTTGTCCTTCGGCCGGATCTGCTCGGCGATGTAGATGTTGCCGGCGGCGTCGAATTTCGGACCGATCGCGACCTCCGAGACGTGCCAGACCGGTCCCCAGGCCACGGCGTTGCCCTGCGGGTCGAACTGGTGCAGGATGCGGAAGCCGCGCAGCGCCCCGCCGGGGGGCACGTCGAAGGAGAAGATGCGCCCGTCGTGGCGGATGCCCAGTGAGCGCGAGGTGTTCACGGACATGGTTCCCCAAATCTTCACGATGTTCTTGCCGGTGGCCGGCCAGGGCACCGGTTTGCCGGCGCGGTCGAACCGCTCCATGCGGTTGTCCCACCCCTGCACGTAGGCGTTGCCATCGGCGCCGGGTACGAGCTGGTTGTTGCCGTCCCGGCTGGCCTGGAAGTTGTAGGGGACGGCCTTGCCGTCAGCCTCGGAGAAGCGCCAGTACGGGCCGGCGCGGAAGTAGACCTCCTTGCGGTCCCGGTCCACGGACACGTCGATGAAGCAGCCCGCACCGATGGTGCGGGTGTTGACGTCCCGGGGCTCGCCGAGCTTGGCCCCCAAGTCCTCGATGCGCAGCAGCTTGCCGCCGCCGCCCATCCAGATCACCGGCGGCTTGGCCCCCGGGTCCAGAACCATCACCCAGGGAGCCTCCGGATTCCCGTCCCTCGGGAAGCTGGCCCGGGCAACCACCGCGGCGTCCTTCCAGCCCGAGAACTTGACGAGTTCCACCCCGCCGCCGCCGGTGATGCGCGTGACGTAGACCGCGCCGCTGGCCGGGTCGGCAGCCACGCAGTCCGGGGCCTCGACCGGGAGCGAGCCGACGAACTTGCCGTCCTTCTCGGAGATCACCACCACCCGCTTGTTGGCGGGATCGCCCACGAGAACGTTGCCTTTGCCGTCCAGGGCCACGCCCGAGGGCAGCCCGCCCAGGTGAGTTTCATCGGCCCCGGTGGCCTTGATGTCCCCGAAGAGGATCTCGGCCGGCGCGCGCTCGGGCAGCTTGACCTTGAAGACCGCCGGATAGGGGTTGTCCAGCTTGGCGGCGCTGCCGCCCTGGCTGCAGTGGCCCAGGCCGCTGAGGTAGGCGAGCTTCCCGTCCGCGGAGGCGGCCACGAAGATGCGCTGGTAGGATGACCAGTGCAGCGACTTGCCGAAGAGGTGCGGCCCGGCGAAGCTGCCCCAGGGGATCGCCCCCTCCGCGTCGACGGCGGCCAGCCGCAGGCCGTAGAGCGGAAAGAGGACCTGCCCGTCCGGCGTCGCCGCCATGCCGGACTTGACGGGCGCGCTGCCGCCATAGAAGTCGCGCACGCCCAGGTTGCGCACGATCGGCGCGGGCCGGCCGTCCAGGTCCAGCGTCCCCACGCCGGGAACCTTCTCCTTGGGCAGGTTCGAGGGGTAGGGCATGAGCATCCGCTGGTAGCTGCCGTCGCGGTTGAGCGCCACCAGCACGTCGCCGGTGCCGTTGGGCCAGCCGCCGCCGGTGGCCATCAGCACGTAGAGCGTGCCGTCGCGGCCGACCGCCAGGCTGCGGATGCCGCCCAGGCCGAGCGGGTCGCTCTTGGCAACCTTGTCGTACTTCGCGCCCAGGCCCAGCGCCACGCGGACCTTGAAGGGCCCGCCCTCGGCGGGCTTGCCGTAGTCGGCCTGGCCGTCCCACTCGACGGACTGGGCCAGGCCCGGCTTCAAGGGCGCCGGCGGGTTCTTGCCCAGGACGCCGGCCACCAGGTGGCGGATGATCTCGTCCTTGGCGTTCTCGATGAAGACGGCCACGTCGGTCTCGCGGTCCACCGCGAACTCGATCTTGACCTTGTCTCCGGCCTTGGTCGCCGCCGGCTTCTTCGTGAAGGCCGGCGGGGCGGGCTCGGCGGCCAGCGTCGCGCTCACCAGGATGACGCAGATGCAGAGGGGCAGCGTTTTCATGGCTTGTCTCCTTTTACTTGACGTCGCAGGTTTCCTCCGCAGCGTAGACCAGTTTCGCCCGCAGGAGCCGCCGGTTCATGCTGTCGCCCATGTAAGCGTACTTGTCGGTGGCGCCCACGCCGATGAGCCAACTGAAGGCGATCTCCGGTTGGGCGAAGGGACTTTTCAAGTCCTTGGGGTCGTCCGCGCGGCGCGGCCGGACCTTCCCGGTCTTGGGGTCGATGACCGGGCTGTCCGGGCCGCAGTTCTCGGCGTTGCCGTAGCCGCCGAAATGGGTGATCTCGTTGCCGCTAGTGTCGATCACCCCCACGCGGAAGCGCTGCAGGTCCGGGTAGAAGACCCGGCCGAACTCATCCACGTCGAAACGGGTGGTCTCACAGTTGCAGTAGATGAGGTCCACGTGGCTGATGCCCATGTGCACCCACTCCGCGCCGTACACCTTGGCGCGGACCTCCTTCTCGGCGTAGGAGTCGGAGGAGATGGCGTCCACGAACTTCATGGCCGGGTCCGGCGGCTTCGGTTTGGGCAGGGTGGTATCCACGATCCGCGACGTGGAAACGGCCCACTCGATTATCCCGCCTTTGGGCGAGAACTTGACAATGCCGCCGTACAGGCCCTCAATCCTCCGTTTGCCGGCGAGGCCCTCAAACTCCTTGGGGCCGAGCTGGCCGACGGGCTTGACTTGCTCGGCGATGTAGATGTTGCCCTGGGCGTCGAACTTCGGCCCGACCACCGCGTCGGACACCCTCCCGATGAGGGGGTCCCCTTCGACCCGCTTGCCGTCGGGGCCGAACTCGACGAGCTTCTTGTTGGAGCGGCCACAGAGAGAATCGACCTGGGGGTTGGGGGCCTCGAACAGGAAGGCGTGCCCGTCGGAGGGACGCACGCCCAAAGTGTGCGGAATTATGCACATGCTCACCCCAGCTTCCACGTCGGGCTTGCCGCCGCCGGCCCAGGGCATGGCCTTGCCCTGGCCGTTGAGCCGGCGGAGCCAGCCGGGGAGCGGCCGCGAAGCGTACATCTGCAGGAAGAAGTTCCCGTCGGGCCCGGGCACGAGCTGGGACATCTCGTGGTTGGAGTCCGGCGTCATCAGCGAGAGCTTGTCGCCCGGCTCATCGTAGCGCACCCAGGCACCGCCGACGCGGGCGTAGACCGTCTTGCTGACCCGTTCCACGGACAGGTCCGTGAAGAGCATGTTGCCGAACTTGCCGGTGTTCACCTGCCGGGGGTCGCCGAACTTGTCGCCCAGGTCCTCGACGCGCCGCAGCGCGCCCTCGGAGCCGATCCAGACGACCGGCGGCTTGGCGCCGTGGTCGAAAGCCATGACGGCCGGGAAGTCTGGATTCCCGTCCCGGGGAAAGCCGACCTTGGCGATCGCTTTGGCATCTTTCCACCCGCTGCGCTTGACCAGCTCGATGGCGCCGTTGCCGGTCAGACGCGTGACGTACACCGCGCCGGTCGCCGGGTCGGCGGCCACGAAGTCCGGCGCCTCGACCGGGAACGAGCCCACGAACTTGCCGTCCTTCTCGGAAATCTCCACCACCCGCTTGTTGGCCGG
>Ga0315286_10006536_pt1 | contig 11359 bp, 9 predicted proteins | sample YL17G10_0_MG_FD_205038 | JGI IMG/M metagenome (GOLD analysis project Ga0315286, IMG submission 205038) | Sediment microbial communities from Yellowstone Lake, YNP, Wyoming, USA - YL17G10_0 | ecosystem: Environmental > Aquatic > Freshwater > Lake > Sediment | place: USA: Wyoming | collected...
GTAGACGGATTTGAAGTGCTGAGAACGATCAGATCGGATGACAAATTAAAGCTCATTCCTGTGACAATTTTCACCTCTTCCCGGGAGGATAAAGATCTGATTGAGAGCTATAAACTCGGGGTAAATGCATATATTGTAAAGCCGGTTGATTTTCATCAATTTACCGATGCAATAAAAGAACTGGGCATATTCTGGGCAGTTCTCAATGAACCCCCGCCCGGATGTGTGAAGAAGACGACATAATAGGAACTATGTGAAAGGAATATCATTAGGGGATATGCAATGAAAACACCATTACGAATTCTGCATCTCGAAGATGATGCAAACGATGTCGTACTCATCAGGGAAACCATTATTGCTAAGGGCATTGATGCTGAAATTATCGATGCAGCAACACGCGCTGATTTTGTCGCTGCCCTTGAAAAAGGGACCTATGACCTGGTCCTTGCAGACTATACCCTTCCTTCCTTTGACGGCCTTTCTGCACTTTCTCTCGTAAGAGAAAAGTTTCCCGACCTGCCTTTCATTTTTGTCACCGGGACGATGGGTGAAGACAACGCTGTTGAAACCCTCAAAAAAGGCGCTACGGATTATGTGCTGAAGCATAACGTTGCACGTCTTGTGCCGTCTATAATGAGGGCATTACGTGAAGCAGAAGAGCATATTGAGCGAAAAAAGGCACAGGAAGCGCTAAGGGAAAGCGAGGAACGCTTTCGGATGCTGGTCGAGTCCGCACCGGAAGCCATTTTCGTCCAGAGTCAAGGCTGTTTTGTCTACCTCAACCCTGCCATGCTCAGGCTGCTCGGGGCCTCAATGCCGGAGGAACTGCTCGGCAAGGAGTTCATGGAGCGAATGGCGCCGGAATATCACAAGGCCGTACGCGAGCGCATCCGGGTGCAACGCGAGACGGGAAAACCGGCGCCACTCATGGAACAGGAGTACCTTCGCCTGGACGGCTCGCGGGTTCCGGTCGAGACCACAGCGGTGGCCGTTCGTTTCCAGAACCGCGACGCTCATCTGGTCTTCGTCCGGGACATCACCGAGCGTAAGCGGTCTGAAGAAAAACTCCAGTATCTTGCGTATTATGATTCTTTGACAGGCCTTCCCAACAGAAACCTCTTTTTTGAAAGGATTAACAAGGAGATAGCAGAAGCAAAGGATAGTTCAAATTCTCTTGCAGTTGTAATAACGGATATTAACAAATTTAAGTCAATATACGATATATATGGCTCTAAGGTTGGGGACAGGGTTTTAAAAGAGGTTGCAGAAAGACTCTCAACCGCTATCCGAAAAGGAGATATCGCAGCACATCTTGGAAACGATGAATTTGGAATAGCATGTATTGGCCTTACCGGTTCTGATGATATCATCATGTTGGAGAAGATCATAAAGGATATATCTTACCCTTTAAAGATCGATGGAGATGAAATAATCCTGGCCTTTAGTACCGGGATCTCACTCTATCCTCATGACGGAGAAAATGCCTCTGAACTCTTAAAATCAGCAGGACTGGCACTCTCGATAGCTAAGAAAGAGGGAAGGAAAACCTACCAGTTTTACAGTAAAGACATGATTGTGATAGCAACAGAATTGATGTTGTTGGAAAAACAACTTATGAAGGCCATCAAAGATAAGGAGTTTATACTCTATTATCAACCTTACTGGGATATTACAACAAAGAAGATGGTTGGCATGGAAGCGCTTGTCAGGTGGCAAAGTCAGGACAAGGGATTGGTGCCTCCAGGGAAGTTTATCCCTGTGCTTGAGGATACGGGTATGATCATAGAGGTTGGAGAATGGATATTAAGGGAAGCCATGAGACAGGTGAAGGAATGGCAGAACAATGGATATCCTGTAGTACCGGTCTCTGTGAATATGTCATTAGTTCAGTTCAGGCAAAAAGATCTGGCCGGGATGGTGAAAAAGATAATGAAAGACAGCGGTTATTATCCTTCACTCCTTACCATGGAGATAACGGAAAGCGCCTTTATGCAGGATATAGAATTTACCAAATCGGTGCTTACGGCAATGAAAGAGTTGGGGTGTTCGGTATCCATTGATGATTTTGGAACAGGGTATTCATCTTTGGCGTATCTCAAGAGGTTTCCGGTTGACAATCTAAAGATTGATATATCCTTTATAAGGGAAGTGGTGCGAGATCCTGATTCCGCATCAATCGTCATGGCTATTATCAACATGGCACATACCCTGAATCTAAAGACTATTGCAGAAGGGATAGAGACGGAGGAGCAATGGAATTTTTTGCGTCTTTTAAGGTGCGATATGGGACAGGGTTTCTATCTTAGTAAACCTCTGCCTGCAGAGGATATTGAAAAACTGTTTATATCAAACGTCTGACCGGTGAAACAGCATGAAGATACTGATAGTAGAGGACGATGCCAACTCAAGGGTTTTTCTTGAGCGTGCACTCCTGAGCCAGGGATATATTGTTGAGAGCTCTGCCAACGGCGTCCAGGCGCTGGAAAAAGTCGTTCTATCGCCTCCTGATCTGATCATTTCGGATATCATGATGCCGGAAATGGATGGTTTTGAACTGTGCCGGAAGGTAAAGACAGATGAACATCTCCGCACCATCCCCTTTGTTTTTTATACGGCCACCTTTATCGAAGAGAAAGATGAAAAGCTGGCGATGGCGCTCGGGGCGTCGCGTTTTCTTATAAAACCGATGGAACCGGAGGCTTTTTTCAATGCCATCAGCGGAGTAATTGAAGAGCATCTTGCCGGGCATCTTCCTGTGCCGGACCAGCTTCCAGCGGAGATGACGGAACTAAACAGAATGCAGTTGGAGGCCTACGCCCGGAAATTAGATAAAAAGGTGCTTGAACTTGAGAAAGAGCGCGAGGCTCTGAGGGAGAGCGAAAGAAAATACAGAACTCTTGTTGAGAATATTCCACAGAAGATTTTCACTAAAGACAGGCGTTCTATATATGTGTCCTGTAATGAGCTCTTTGCCCGTGATTTGGGTATCACACCTGAAGAATTTACAGGAAAAACAGATTACGACTTCTTCCCTAAAGAATTAGCCGATAAGTACAGGCATGACGATAATCGAATTATGGAGTCAGGAGAGACAGAAGGCATCGAAGAGCAATACATACATGGCGGCAAAAAAGTTTGGGTCTATACAGTCAAAACTCCGATTCGAGCTAAAGATGGGAATATTGCAGGCATGCTTGGGATTTTCAGTGACATCACAGAGCGCCGCAATCTTGAAGCCCAGCTTCTGCAGGCACAAAAGATGGAGGCTGTAGGCCAGCTTGCCGGTGGTATTGCCCATGACTTCAATAATATCCTGACGGCGATGATAGGATATGCTCATATTATCAAGATGAAGATGAAAGAAGATGATCCATTGAGAAATTATGCCGACCAAATCCTTTCCTTATCGGACAAGGCGGCTAATCTGACGCAAAGCCTTCTTTCCTTCAGCAGGAAGCGTATAATGAACCCCGAACCGGTAACCCTCAATGAGGTTATCAAAAGAATAGATCATTTATTATCAAGGATTATCGGAGAGGATATCCATTTACAAACCATGCTTTCAGAGGAAGACCTGATTGTTATGGCGGACTCGGGGCAGATAGAGCAGGTGTTGATGAACCTTGCAACGAATGCAAGGGATGCAATGCCCGATGGAGGGTTTTTGACTATCGGGACCGAAAAGATTGCCATTGACGAAGAATTCATAAAAGAGCATGGTTTTGGAAAGGAAGGGGAGTATGCTCTTTTAGCTGTTACCGATACAGGCGCCGGCATGGACAGAGAGACGAGGGAGAAGATATTCGAGCCTTTCTTCACGACAAAGGAAGTCGGCAAGGGGACCGGGCTTGGACTTTCGATGGTATACGGGATCATCAAGCAGCATGACGGGTATATCAATGTATACAGTGAACCGGGCAGCGGGACCACATTCAGGATATATCTGCCGCTGATAAAGGCAAAGGTAGAAGAGATAAGACCTGAAGTTATACAGACTGTTGAAACAGGCACGGAGACGGTTCTGTTAGCGGAAGATGAAGAAGCTATAAGGGAATTCATAAAGAAAATGCTTGAGGAATACGGGTATAAGGTAATAACAGCCGGAAGCGGTCAGGAGGCAATAAACGAATTCAAGGCGCATAAGGATAAGATTCAGCTTTTGCTCCTTGACGTAATAATGCCGAACAAGAACGGCAGAGAGGCGTATGAAGAGATAAAGAAGATAAGACCTGATATCAGGGCGCTCTTTATGAGCGGGTATCCGGCGGATATCATTAATAAGCACGGAATTCTCGAAAATGGATTTGCATATATTGAAAAACCCGCTTCACCTGCAAAGCTTTTGAAAAAAATAAGAGAAGTGCTTGGACAGTAGTCGCCCGGCAGGGAATCTGCATTGCAATTCTTTTCAGGGATGATATGATGAAAACCATGCATTAATAAAACAGGAGATATTAGATGAAAACAGCGCTAATTATTGAAGATAATCCGGACAATATGGTTTTGATTACCAGATTTCTGGAGAAGTTTGGTTACCGGACACTTCAGGCCGTAACAGGTATGGAAGGATTCGAAATGGCCTTGCAAAAAAGACCTGACTTCATCATCCTCGATATCCAACTGCCGGATATAGAAGGCACAGAGGTGCTGCGGAAAATCCGGAGTTCAGAGATCGGCAACAGTATTCCGGTAATCGCTATGACCTCATATGCGATGTCAGGTGACCGGGAAAGACTTTTATCTGCCGGATGTGACGGTTATATCGAGAAACCCATCGACCCGGAACGTGTTATATCCCAGATTAGGCGCCTGACCGGTGAAACAGCATGAAGATATTTGAGACTCATCATATAAGTGTAAAGCTTTACAAGAGCCTCAAATATTATACATCTCCGGTCTTCTGTCCTTGAAGAGATCATTCAGTGCATTCAGGGATTTATTTCTTGCAGTAAGGGGATCGATCTCTGCAACCGATAATTCTTCATCGTTCTCCGTTGCCCTGATCAGGATATCCCCTGTCGGTGATGTTATCTGACTCTGTCCGATAAAACGTAAAGACTGCCCGTCTTTTCTGCTTTCCACACCGGTACGATTTGCGGTTATGGCAAAGACCCTGTTTTCAAGACACCTGACAGGCATAGCACGGGGGCACCAAGGCAGGACCAGATTTGAAGGATGTGCAATGATATCCGCTCCCTTCAGGGCAAGCGCCCTCATGGATTCAGGGAAAAACCAGTCGAAACAGATCATGACCCCGATGCGCCCGAGCTCCGTCTCCCAGACCTTAAACCCCGAATCACCGGGGCTGAAATATAGTTTTTCTTCAAAATAAAGATGCGTCTTGCGATACGTCCCGATGAACCCGTGAGGCCCTGTCAGGATAGCGCTGTTGAAAAACCGTTCACCGTCTTTCTCGGGAAGACCTGCTACTATGTAAAGGTTCTTTTGGCGCGATAGGTCTGCGAGCGCCTCGATTGTTTCACCATCCGGTATCTGCTCTGAAAGTTCCGCCACCTCATCCTGAGAGACGAACTGGTATCCTGTTGCAAAAAACTCTGGCAGGACAAGGAGGTCCACGTCTGCATCCCTGACGGCAAGCAGGAGCTTTCTTAAATTTTCTTCCTTTTTCCCGAAGGCGGGATTGAATTGATAAAACCCGGCTTTCATATGTGGAGCTTGTTTTGCATTTTTTAGTTATCCCGTAACATCTTTCAGCCATGTCAGGTAATCATGAGATCCTTTAACAATGGGCATTGCGATTATTTCAGGGACTGTGTAGCTGTGGAGTTCTTTGACTTTCTTTGAGAGTGATTCAAAAAGATGTTCACGGGTCTTTGCGATCATGAGGACTTCAGGTTCATCTTCTATCCTGCCTTCCCAGTTGTAGATCGAACGGATGCCTTTGATTATATTTACGCAGCCTGCGAGTTTGGCCTCTACCAATGCCCTGGCTATGTTTGCGGCCTCTTCTTCATTTGAGGCTGTTATGAAAACAACAATGTTGTCCATATCTTCATCCGCCTCATTCCGTCCCATCAAGGGAATGGGAAATGAGAGAGGCTAACCATTTTTTGCCTGCTTCATGTAATATTCGGTTTCAAGAAGTCTTCTCTTTATATCAATGCCTGCTGAAAAGCCGCCGATATTGCCGTCTGATTCTATAATGCGGTGGCAGGGGAGGATAATGAGGATCGGGTTTCTGCCGAGAGATTGTCCTACCGCCCTGAAGGCATTCGGCCTGCCGATCTTTTCGGCAAGCCATTTATAGGTTCTCGTCTCTCCAAAAGGGATTTCTTTTAAGGCCATCCAAACGGAATGATCGAATTCAGTTCCTTTGGTAAAAGATATTGCTTGAGTAAAATCGGCTTTGCCGTGTTTGAAATATGCTTTAAGTTCCTTGTGCGCGAGAGCGGAGTGAGAGCTTTTGCGGGGCAGGTCAACGGGTTTTGTAAAATCGATCCCGCACAGGGCTTCCCCGGTAAATATCAGATAGAGGACGCCTACAGGACTTTCAAATGTATCGTAAAAGGAATCAAGACTGCTCAACCTCTTCTTTTTCATGTTGTTCCTTAGAGTAGACCTCAACCCTGTCGCCGCCTTTGCCGAATGCTCGGGCCAGGGCTTTTTCAGCGCATAAGATAAATTCTTCTGTTGACTGACCATCAAGGAAGGTAAGTCCTATGCTGGCGGTAATATGCCCTTTGGGCTGGGAATTCTCATAGATAAAAGGATAGTTCTTTATGATGGCATTAAACCTGTTGCTCATTGAAAGAGCGGCCGCAATCACGGTGTTCGGCAGCAAGATGGCAAAGGAATCACCGCCGTAGCGCACAACAATATCAGAGCCGCGTATGTTTTTTCGTATCAGGTCGGCGACCTTTTTCAGCGTTATATTTCCGTAATACTCTCCATGCTTTTTTGCATACTGACTGAAATCATCCAGATCAAGCAGAAGGAGATTGAGAGGCAGTTTGTACCTCGTTGCCCGCTCTACTTCCTGCGCCAGCCTGATCTGGAAATATCTGTGACTGAAGGCCCCTGTAAGCTCGTCTATCAGTCCGGCCCTTTTAGGATACAGTATCTCAAGTTCTTTGATGTGGCTGACCAGTTCCTTGGTATCAAAGGCGAATTTCTGGACTATTCTCTCGATCTTTCCCACGAGGGACAATCTCTCTTCAACCGAGATATCCCGTTCGGTCAGGATAAAGACCGGTATATCTTTTGTAGAAGGGTTTTCTTTAATTTCTTGGATTGCGTCATACCCGAGCATGTCAGGCAGAGTGAAATCAAGCAGGATGACGGCAGGTCTCAGAGCTGAGGCGAGTTCTATCCCCCTTTGTCCGGTAGCGGCAGTATAGATGAGAAAACCCTGCGGTTCAAAGATACCCCTCAAAGAATTGGTCACCTCGTCCTCGGATTCTATGATCAGGATAGAAATGGGCAGCACCCTCTTACCCTTGGCAATAGTTATCTCTTCAAGTTTTGATATCAGTGCCTCCCGGTCCAAAGGCTTCAGCAGGTAGTCTGTAGCGCCGAGTGCAAATGCAAGGTCTTTATTATCAACTATGGAATGGATGATTACCGGGATCTTCGCGGTTGTCGGATCGCTTTTAAGCGCCTGCAGCACTTCCCAGCCGTCCTTCTTCGGTAGAAGTACGTCCAGCGTAATAGCAAAAGGCTGCATTGCAACCGCCTTTTCAATGGCCTCTTCGCCGTTAAATGCATGGGCGACCTTATATCCTGACTGGGTTAGATGAAGGGTAAGCAATTCCGCGGTTGAAAGGTCGTCTTCCACAACAAGGATAAGGGGCGCCTCATCCTTCATCCACGGGAAATTGAGGCTTATTGCTTCCGAATCTTCTATAACTGCAGCCTCGCTGACAGGTGATTCGGCGGGGATTGTAAAGGTAAAGGTGCTTCCCTCGCCAAGGTTGCTTTCAACAACAATACTCCCGCCGTGAAGCTCAACCAGCTTTTTTGACAATGCAAGGCCAAGGCCTACGCCGCCGTATTTCTTGGAAAACGTAGAGCTTGCCTGCTCAAATTCGTCGAATATTTTTTCTTTGTCTTCAGGTCCGATGCCGATGCCGGTGTCCTGAACAGAGAATTTGAGAAATTTGAAAGCGTCCCCGTTTCCGGACAATGCAGGAGAGGGGTTTTCTTCCCTCGAAACATCTACTCTTACCATGCCGCCTTCAGGCGTGAACTTTATAGCGTTGGAAAGAAGGTTGTACAGTATCTGTTTAAGCTTTATACGGTCTGCGGTCAAGGAGCTGATCCCTTCGCCGATAGAGACAAATATCTCGATAAACTTGTTCTCGGCCAGCGATTTCATTATACTGATCACTTCGCCTATTACATCATCAATAGTGAATGTTTCATAGACCATCTCATATTTGCCGGCCTCTATTTTTGCAATATCAAGCACATTATTGATGAGTTCAAGGAGGTGCTTGCCTGAAGTATGGATATTTTTAATATATCTTTCCTGGTGTTCGGTGAGGCTACCGAACGTCATGTCCAGAAGCACATCGGAAAATCCGAGGATAGAGTTGAGCGGAGTCCTGAGCTCATGACTCATATTGGCTATGAATCTGCCTTTGAGCTGGTTTGCATACTCCAGTTCCCTGTTTATCTTCTCAAGCTCTCCGGTCCTCTCGATAACTTTTTTCTCCAAATTCTCTCTCAGGTCTTCGATCTCTTTTGATTTCTCTTCAACGACCTTCTTTAAATTCATCTCGTCTTTCAGGCTCTTGAACAGGAAAATCAATTCGGATGGCATTTCTTTAGCATTTTTCAGGGAAACGGCATTCAACTGCATATCCATTTCCCTGCCGCCGGACCCGACCAATGTAACTTTATGCCCTCTCAATACCGAGTTGACGGAAAGTTCATTATGAACAGACTCCCACCTGCCGTCTTTCATCAAGGATTGAATAGCCATTCCGTTCAGATACTGCTTTGAATAGCCGAGCAGTTCGACGGCCCTATCATTAAATGCGCTGATTGCTCCGGAAGGGTCCGTTATGAGCACAATATCATTCGAACCTTCCATTATATGAAAGGTTATCAGATTGAACTTTTCAGCCTTTTGCATAAAAGCGAGCCTGTCTATGAACAGAGCGATAATGCCCGTTATAAGGGCCAAAGACGCCTGCTGCCTGTCCGAAAATTGACGCGGCTTAAAGTCGTCGATATACAGTATCCCTGCAACCTTGTTTCCAAGCAATACCGGACAGGCAAGGAGGGAGCGTATCTTCTCGCTGATTAAGGCAGGGTTATTTCTTGTATAATCTACCTTGAGGGTATCCTGAACAATGACGGTCTTTTTGTTCCGAACAATATCATCTGCAAGTCCGCCCGGTATAATGGCCCAAGTCTTGTTTTCCGTAAAACGCTTGCTTAAGCCTTTGTGCGCGATCAGTTTCATCTCGCCATGCTCGTGAAGAACAATGCTGCCCGCAGGGGCGTCGATCATCTCAAGAGTTTTATCAAGCATATATCCGAGGAAATCCGCAAGCCCTTCACTTCCTCCGAGTTTCTGCATGATGCTGAAAAGGGTCTTCTGATCTTCGATTGTCTTAAAGGCTTCGATCTTGGCCCTTTTCTGTTTTTCGATGATCTCCCAGATGAGTCTTGCGCCTGTGCCTTCAATTACTTCAATCTTGTAAGCCGATGCCGTTCTGATTTCATTGCTGAGTTTGACGTCGCCCGTAACATTGATGACCATTTCGGGTGCGGCATTACAGAAAGATTGAACTTCGGTAAACACCGGAAGGTTCCACTTCTTTGCGAGAATGGCGCCGGGGGAGTCAAGTTTTTTTTCGAAAATTCCGACCAGTTCGGTGTTGGCGTCTCCCCGGAGCAACGAAATAAGAGCGCTTGCTCCAATGTTGCCGCCGGCAATCGCTATTCTAAGCATCTACTTTATAGCCCTTGTTTACTAAAGAGCTTATCATGTCCATAAAATAGCTAAGCAGTTCAGAGTCCCATTGTCCATCGTACCGTTCCGATTTCATGGTCTCTACGGTTGCTTTTACAGACCTCCGATCACGGTATGGGCGCACTGATACCATTGCATCAAAAGAGTCGACAATAGAAAGTATTCTTGCCATGAGAGGGATATCGTCCTCGGCAAGTCCGTCAGGAAATCCCATACCGTCCCAGCGTTCGTGATGATGGCGTATGGCAGGCAGAATCTTCTTCATGGAAACAAGGGGCCTGCATAATTCCTCTCCAAGGACAACATGTGTCTTTATCATCTCCACCTCTTCTTTTGTCAGAGGCCCCGGCTTGCGAAGCAGTGATTCACTCAGGCATATTTTCCCGATGTCATGCAATATTCCGGCCTTTTTCATCTCCTGTCTGTCCTTCTCGGATAGCCCGAGATAGAGGACAAAATCGGCGGAGAGCTTGCTCACCCTTGAGGAATGTCCTTTTGTATATGGATCTCTTGACTCCATTGCTACTGCAAGGGTCATAATGATATTTTCAGAGTGGTCGAGTTCCTCATTTAATGACTTGACCTTCAGCAGTGATTTAATCTTCATAAGGAGTTCTACCGTGTCAAAGGGTTTGCTTATAAAGTCATCAGCGCCCGACTCCAAGCCCTTCAGTTTGCTCTTTCTATCTGTTAGGGCCGTTAAAAGTATTACCGGGAAGAAACGTTTTCCGGATATGTTCTTGAGTCTGCAGCAGAGTTCAAACCCGTCGATCCCCGGCATCATAACATCGAGGACAGCGAGATCAACAGGATGATTTTGAAATTGATCGATTGCATCAGAGGCCCCAAGTGCGGTATAAACCTTAAAGCCTTCTTTCTGAAAAACCGCCTCCATCAGTTCCAGATTTGATGGGATATCATCAACAACCAGGATGGAAGGCTTCTCTCTTTCAATAAGACACGTAAAAGGGCCCATGTAAAAGATTAAACCATTAGAAGAGATTTTTGTCAAGAAAATTCTTTAATAATGAAGTGTTACAGTTAAAACTTAATCTTTTTCTTAAAATTAGACCAACCTAAGTCCGGCATAATAGCAACAACTTTCATTATTAAGGTTGTTCATAAAAGATCTCTCGACGCCGTCTGCGAACAATATGCGTACGAGGCATATGCCTCCCGGCAGGGTTGAATGTTTCTCCTCAACAACCTCGCCTTCACCCCAGGAATTATAGTGTATGTGCCTGACTAAATCTCCGACTTTCAGGTATAGTCTTGGTTTCATATATTGTAAATAATAGTATAAATGAAATGCCCGTCTATAGAATATGAATCCATCCCCCATGATTCAGGCAGAGGCCAGAAAGGTGAAGCGTCTTTCAGCGCCTTGATGGCGGCGTCATCAAGGTCTTTATGTCC
>Ga0315286_10006537_pt1 | contig 11359 bp, 6 predicted proteins | sample YL17G10_0_MG_FD_205038 | JGI IMG/M metagenome (GOLD analysis project Ga0315286, IMG submission 205038) | Sediment microbial communities from Yellowstone Lake, YNP, Wyoming, USA - YL17G10_0 | ecosystem: Environmental > Aquatic > Freshwater > Lake > Sediment | place: USA: Wyoming | collected...
TCTGGAAGGTGAAGACGGCACGTCGGCTCATGGACGATCCGTCCTAACGGATGAACGTGATCATCATGGCCATGAAGATCGCGATCGTCGCCAGGCCGATGAGAATCGCTTTCCACCAGCGCACCTTTTGGGTGACGGCCGCGGCGACCGAGGCCAGGACGAACATCCACAAGACGGCGACGATTTGATAGGCCAAGACGAAAAACTGGGCGAATCCGGGCTGAGCCGAAAACGCCGTCAACTCTTCCTGGGTCGTGCCGAGGAGGAGAAAGGCGGTCATGACCGTTTCCGGAAGCCAGGTGACGAAGGACGCGACCGTGATGGCGAAGCCGAGGGCGGCAAAGGCGCCGTCAAAGGTTCCTTTTCCCCGGGCGGCGCGGCAGAGGAGGTAGAGGACGCCCGAGGCCATGATCCAGCCGAGAAGAAAGACCGGGGCGGCGAAGAAGATTTCGTAGAAATAATAGTTCTCGGGTTGAAGCTGAAGAAACTGGGGGGCGAACGGAAGCGCGCCGGCGATGCTCAGGCCGGCCACGGTTAAAACGTACAACATCCCGATCAGGATCATCGCTTTGAAGCTCACCGTGATTTTTCTGTGGTCGGCCGCGAGGAGGGCGAACGTTTTCCGCGGTTGGATGACGGTTCCCCCGAGATAGCCCCACATCGTTTTCATCTTTCTCTCCTCGATTGGAGACGTCGGTTCACGTCACGAAAAGATCCTTGCTCGAAAAATTGGGATCGCTGGTCAGATTGAGGCCGAGCCGCTTGAGGCCGACCTCATCGCCCGGCGTCGGAATATGGGTCATGTGGACTTCGCACCCGCGCAGGTCTTTGAGCCTTTCCAGCGCGATCTGGGCCATGGGATTCGAAACGGCGTTGAGGCTCAGGCTGATCAGAACCTCTTCGACGTCCAAGCTGGCCGCTTTGGCTCCCAGGACATTCTCCTTGAGATGGCGGACGGCCTCGATGGTCGAAGCGGAGAGGAGCGGGATTTTGTGCGGGATCTCGGCGAGCTTCTTGATGGCGTTCAAGATCAGACTCGATCCGGCATGGAGCAGGGCCGAATTCGAGCCGGTGATGATCGTCCCGTCCTTGAGCTCGATCGCCGACCCGCAGAAAATGCCTTTGTGGCCTTTTCCGTTGAGGCGCGCCTCTTCGGCTGCCGCCCGCGCGGGTCCGACGACCTTGCGGAAACTCGGGCCGACGTTCATCTCTCTCATGATCAGCTCCGCCCTCTCGACGGTCTCCTTGTCGACGAATCCCATGGCGTATTCGCAGAGATAGCGGAAGTAGCGCCTGACGAGCTCCTGGAGGGCGGCCTCCTTGACGATGCCGTTATCGACGATGCCGATCGCGGCCCGGTTGACACCCATGTCGGTCGGAGACAGATACATGGACTCGGCGCCGGTGATTTTCTCCAGAATTCTGCGGAGAACCGGAAAAATCTCGACATCCCGATTATAGTTGACCGCGGCCGTCCCGTAGGCCTCGAGATGAAACGGATCGAGCAAGTTGAAATCCTGGATGTCGGCCGTGGCCGCTTCGTAGGCCACGTTCACCGGGTGTTTGAGAGGGATGTTCCAGATGGGAAACGTTTCGAACTTGGCGAACCCGGATTTATGGCCGCGGCGGTAATCATGATAAAGCTGCGACAGACAGGTGGCCATCTTCCCGCTGCCGGGACCGGGGCCGGTGACGACGACAAGCGGTTTTCCGGTTTCGATGTATTCGTTCGCCCCGTAGCCCGCGTCGCTCACGATCATATCCACGTCGGTCGGATAGCCTTTCGTGTAGGCGTGGGTATAGACCCTGACGCCGCGGCGCTCGAGCTTGTTCTTGAAGATCCGGGCCGAAGGCTGGCTGTCGAAGCGGGTGATTACGACGCCGCAGACGCCGAGACCCCAGTCCGAGAGGTCGTCGATCAGCTTGAGGGCGTCGACGTCGTAGGTGATGCCGAAATCCGCCCTCACCTTTTTCCGCTCGATGTCGCCGGCGTAAATGCAGAGGAGGATGTCGGCCTTGTCCTTGAGCTGCTGGAGAAGGCGCATTTTGACGTTGGGGTCGAAACCGGGCAGGACGCGGGCGGCGTGGTAGTCGAAAAGAATCTTCCCTCCGAACTCGAGATACAGTTTGTTGTCGAATTTGGCCACGCGCTCGAGAATCGCCGCCGTCTGTTCTTTGAGGTAGGTCTCGTTGTCGAAGCCGATGTGAGGTAGCACGTCACTCTCCTTGAGTTCGCTTTATATCGCACGCCGTAATAAGAGTCAAACCGAATTCGGTGACAGATAACCCATTGCCGAATTATTTTGATCGGAAATAAGGTAATGGGTTATCTGTCACCGATTTTATTGACGAATTTCGATCACCTTGAAGTCGGCGAAGAGGCCGTAGCCGACAAAGCTGTATTCCGAACCCGGCGGATAGCCGCCTTTCGCCCCCTGCTGAAAGGACCCGGGCCAGGCGCTTCCCAGGCGCGGATTGTTATGATGAGGGCCGAGCGTGTTTTTAAGCGTTCCATAAACGACGACCGCCACCTCGTTATCTCCCGGCGTCAGCGCCTCCGTGATGTCGAGCCGATAAGGCTCGAAGGCGATAAAGCCGGCCTTCCGGCCGTTCACCCGGACTTCAGCGACGGCCCCTCTCCAGGAGCCGAGCTCGACAACAAAGCGACTCCCACGCAAGTTATCCGGCTTCAACGAATAGACCTTGCTGTAGGCGATTCCTCCGGAATAGAACGGCATTTTCTGCGCGGTCCATTCCCCCAGGCCCAAAGGTCCCGCCGCGACGATTTCGAATCCTCGATCCCTCTTTTCCACGCCGAAATCACCGAGGATATAGACGGGTTCGAGCTCGGCGTGGATCGTGAAGGGCGAGACCTTTAGAGTAATTTGATTTTCTCCCGCTTTAACGACGGATCCCAGGTCGAAGACGCCGAACGCTTGGTCGAGCCACCACTGCCCTGTGAGCGGCGGGCATTTCCGCCCGTTGACGAACACCTGGAAAATTTCCGGCCGCTCGACAACCGCCCGCAACGAGCCGGGGGGAATTCCGGCCGGGATCGTGAACCTGTAGGCCGCTTCGAATCCCGAGCCCGAAGGAAACGCGTCTTTGTCCAAAAACGAGGTCTTGAATTGGACGGCGCTGTCCCAGGGATTCCGGTCGAGCCCGTGGTGGCGGAAGGTTTTCAATTGGGCCTCATAAAAATAGAGATCTTTTTCGGTTCGATCACCGAGGGTCAAGTCGCAGTAATCGAGCGTCAGGATATTGGCTGATTCCCGGGTCACGGCCAGGCCGCGTCGGGCCTTCATCTCGTTTCCGCCGGCCGCCGCCGGTCTTCCCGATTCCCCGGGTTCCGGTTTAAGACAAAGCAGAAGACTTCCTCCGGGCGGCAAATCGTAGGCGATGTCGAGCTTTCCAGCTTCAAGTTTAAAGGGATACGGGGCCGTTTTCCCGGTGAAAGGATCCCATCGTTCGCAGGACAAACCGGCGGCGGTCATGGTCCCGGCCGCGGCGTTCTTATCGTCCGTATTGGCGAGGAAAACGATTTCCGCGTCCTTAAGAGTCCGCCGATGATGAAAAAGGAGATTCGCCTGTTCCCCGGGCACCGTTTTAGGCTTAAACGCCAACGCCGGTGAGGATAATTTCTTGATATCGGCCAATCCGGATCCGGCCTCCACCCGAACCCAGCTGCCCGCGTGTTCCGCCGCGAGGCGAGCCATCCTCCCGTCCGCTTTCCCATCAATAAACGAGGGAGGCTCGGGCCAGGACAGAAGCTTCCCCCCGCCGGCGAGATATTCCCGGAGAAGGCCGGCCGTCGGCTCGTTCACATTTTTCAAGCCGGCAGGGAGAATCACCAGCTCGTAGGAGCGCCGGCCGATAGTCAGCGCTCCACGACCCGCCCGGCCGAATTTTGCCAAAAGATATTCGCTGCCAAGGTCATATTCCACCTGCGCGGCTTCGAGCGCATTGATAAAATCCTGGAATTCTTTGCCGAGGACTTTCATCTCGCCGGATTCCGCCCGCGTCGATTGATACATCCAGGCCGTCGTCGTCGGTTCGAGGACGAGGACGCGATTCACCTGCTCTCCGGCGCAGAGAGCGACAGAGAGCCGTCCATAGTAGTCGGCCAGGATGTTATAGGCGGGCCACCACGGCTCGTGATACGAAAACGAGAGCGGATGGTCGCGTTTCCGGGCTCCCTTGATCGTGACATAGGAGAGGTGTTGGTTGATGAAATTGACGCCGAGAGCGTATTCCCAGTCGGCAATCCGCTTTTGCTCTAAGAATGTCATATCCCAGCCGCCGGCGCCGAAAGTCTCCGACATGGTCCGCTCCCGGCCGAGCTGATTGGCCGCGCTCCGGATTTCCTTGACCGCCCTGGCGTTGCCGAACTGGGCGTGGGTATCGGTTTGGAAATCGTTCATCAGGATGTCGATCCCGGGCATATGGGCATACGCGCAGAAGGCCAGGTTGTCGGGATTGACGACCGGCCGCGGCCACTCGTGTTCCCAGTAATGCCCGGTGAAAACCAAGCCGTTCCGGGTGCAGTAGTCATAGTACGGAAGGGCCCAGTTGTCGATGAACAGATCGAGCAGCGTCGCGAAAAAATTGTGGCGGACGCGACGCCAGTCGCCGATATCTTCAAATACGGAAGGCAAATGGAGCTTGAGATCGTATCCCCATTTTTTCCGGAAGGCCTCGAAGAGCGCCGGCGTGTAATTGACGACGGTCATGCCCTGGCCGCCCGCGGGGTTGATTTCGGCTTCGTCCTGAAAGACCCCCGGAACCGTTTTTCCGAATTCCTCTCCGACGGCCTTTTTGTAGGCGTTGAGCGTCACGTCCAGAAATTTTTCGGTCACGTCCCGGCGCATGAGGTCGACATACGTATATCCGCCGTACCAGGGATTCGGCTTCTGCCGGTTGATATCGAAAACATAATATTCTCCGCTGCCGAGGGCCCGGCCTTTCGCCTTGGCTTCGGCGGTGACGTCCTCGAAACCCGTCGCTCCTTTCCGCAGGACGACGAGCGGTTCGACCTCGAAGGCAACGGCCAGCTCGGCGGCTTTGGACATCCGCAGGCCGGCCCGGACCGCGTCGGGCATCGCCGCCGGAACATGGCCTCCGGCGAAGCCCGAGGGGTAGGAATTCTCATCGTAGATCCAAATCGTCATCCCGAGTTTTTTTCCGACGTCCACGGCGTGACGCCACAGGGAGAGCCATTCCTCCGAGAGATAGGGCGTGATCAGGCCGGGGCGCGGATGAACAAAGACGCCGCCGATGCCGTGCGCTTTGAAATCGGAAAGCTGCTCGTCGATCTCGCGGTTCGTGATCCTGTCGTTCCAAACCCAGAGGGGCGCGCTGCGATACGCGGCCGGAGGGTTTTCAAAGGCCTTCAGGACGTCAGCCCTGGAATTCAGCGGCGAGGCGGCTCCTTGCGGCTGTCCCGGACCCAACGGCCCGGTTAAAATTCCAAGAACAAGAACGAGCGACAGGCGCGTCATTTTCATGGGGCGGCTCCTTTCAAATATTCCGGTCAAGTTCGAAAGAATTGGCGATTCCCTTTGTTTGAGACAGGCATAACAAGATTCCATTAAATGTCCCGGCAAAATAGTGTTTTTATCATAGAATTATTCTCAAGAGAATGCCAGCCAAAGACTCGACGGCCGCAATATTTCATTGGGCTGCGGGGACCGGACAGCCCTTGAAAAAACGTGCGATATTTAAGGCTCTTATTCAGCGTCATCGGTCAGTCCCCCTCGAAAAGACTAAATTCTATGATGACCGGGCAGAGAACCAAACTGCTGATGAGCCTGCCTTGAATTAAAGTAATGGGATGAGCGTCACCGAATTATCACCGGAGTCCCGGACGAAGGGAAACGGAGAGGGCGGGATTCGAACCCGCGGTCCCGGTTTGAGCCGAGACAAGCGCTTAGCAGGCGCTCCTGATCGGCCACTCCAGCACCTCTCCACCTGCGTCTGGACGGCGGCGCTATTCTATCATTTTTTGGAATTCGAAGAAATGCATTTCCGGGAGAAGGTTTCAGAATTATCGATACAGAATTCCCGGGACACGGGGTCAAACTCGGAGATTCGGTTCATGTCCCGGAATCCGGGATTTCCCGGTCCCAGCCCGGACGCGTCAGCGGAAAGGCGTTTTGATTTCCCGCGTTTCGCCGCGCTTCAGGTCGATGTCCTCTTTATAGCTCCGGCCGTTAGGGCTGAGAATCTGGATTTTGTGGTTCCCCGGCTCTAAGGGGAGCTTGGTCAGTCCCTGGGTCGAACCGCGGAACCCCCCGTCGATGAACACCTGGCACCCGGACGCGGCCCGGATCAGGATAAACGTTTGAGCGGCCGGTGTTTTGGCCGATTCGGGCGTCGGGAAGGCCGTCTCTTTTGGGGGCGCCGTTATTTGGACTTCGGGCAGCTTCCGCGGCGGCTCGGTTTTCTGGCGAATAATCTCGACCTGCTGCTTTGGCTTCTCGGGTTCTTTTTTGGACGGAGTCGAGGAATCCGGCTTTCCCGAGAACATGTTCCCAATATCGACTCCGATATCCTTGAACGTTTGAGCTACCTTCGAATCGACGTTATTCGCGGTTGACGGCTTGACCGAAGGCCGCGTCTTGCGGACGAGAAAGACGGCCGCGACGACGAGGATGATGGCCACCGGGATGGTCCCGTAGATCAGCCAACCCTTGCGGATTTCCTTTTTCGCTTTCGCGACAGACTTTGCCATATCGGGTCGAGGGATGTTTTTCAGGCTGGCCTTCATCGCTTTCAACGCGGTGATGCTCTCTTGAATCGTGGGAGCTCGCCCCGGCGTCGCGCCCGGGGCGGGAGCCGCGGCCGCAACCGCGATCGGGCCGGGTTTCTCGACGGCATAGACCTGGTGTTCGCGGACGTGTTTATCCGATTTCATCCCCAAATAATGGAACAGCCGGGCATATTCGTCCGAAAGGCAGGACACGACGTCATAGAAGGAACGGGAAACGAGGATCTGTCCCGGTTGGGCGAAGCTCATGACGCGCTGGGCGACGTTGATCCCGTCGCCGATGAGGTTGGATTGTTCGTTGAGGTCTTTGACCAGCTTCACCGGTCCGAGATTGATCCCGATTCTCACCGGGAGAGGAGGCCGGGATGTTTCCGGATCCCCGGCCAGGAAGTCGCGGAGGGTCATGGCGACGAAGAGGGCATCCTCCGGGTCGCCGAGGAAGCTGATCGCGGCCCCGTCGCCGGTATCGAGTATGAGCCGGTCATTGACCGCGACGTCCTTGATCGCCTCGGCGATGCTTTCATTCAGCCGCTGCTTGAGATTGCTTTGTTCGACGACCATCCGCGTCGAATAATTGGCGATGTCGAGAAAGACGACGCTGCAAATAAATGTTTTGTTCTGACGCTGGATCATGGCGGCTGAGGATTATCATAACGTTTTCGCGAGCCGCGGTCAACTTCGGTTATCGGGCAACCGGCGCCGGGGCCGGCCCCTGGGGAACCAGTCCCGTCGGTTCCCTGCTTCGGCCCCTCTCCGCTATGCGGGCCTTAGGGCCAACCCCGGCGCCGTCTGTCAGCCTTTCGGCGCATTGTCCAGGATTCGGGTTTGATGTATATTTGCCGACGATGATCGAACTCCGTCCGAAGGAGATAAATCCCATGCGTCATCCAAGAATTGTCCGGTTTTTGGCCCTCATGATTTTTTCCGTCGTCTTCGCCGTATCCTGTTCCAAGCGGACGGAAGGCCCGCTCCGAAATTCCTCGCGCCTCGACAAGGACGGCTGGATTTTCGTCCGCCTCGAAGGATCGCCGCGGGACATCGGCTACCAGCACGGCTGGCATCTGGCAGTCGAAATCGACGAGGCGGTCCGGATGTTCGGATTTTATCTCGAAAAAGCGACAAACCGAAGCTGGTCGTTCTATCGCCAATCGGCCGAACGGATGTTCTGGCCGAAGCTCGACCGGGAATACAAAGACGAAATTGCGGCGATCGCCGAGGGCGTGAACGCCCGCTTGAAAAGGCAGGCCTGCGACGCCATCGATATCACCGCCGTGAACGGATGGATCGAGCTGGCCTGGTACTACGTCCCGTATCTCGACGACAAGCTCAAGCCCGGAGCCGGGGACAAAAAAGCCCCCGGCTATTGCAGCGCCTTCATCGCCACGGGAAACGCGACCGCGGACGGAAAGATCGTCATGGGCCACAATTCCTGGGTCGAATACATCGTCGGAGAGCGCTGGAACGTGATTCTGGATATCGCCCCGAAGCAAGGCCGCCGGATCGTGATGGACGCACTCCCGGGATACATCCACAGCGGCGATGATTTTGTCATCAACGACGCCGGGATTCTCTACACGGAAACGACCATTTCCCAGTTCAAAGGATTCAAGGAAGACGGAACGCCCGAATTCATGCGCGCCCGGAAGGCCGCCCAGTATGCGAACTCAATCGACGATTTCGTCCGGATCATGAGCGAGGACAACAACGGCGCCTACGCCAACGACTGGCTCATCGGCGACCTGAAAACTAACGAGATCGCCAAGCTCGAGCTCGGATTGAAACACCGGCCCGTGTGGAAGACCAAGGACGGTTTCTTCATCGGCTCCAATTTCGCCCAGGATCCGGATTTCATCGCCGAGGAAACGACCTTCAATCCGAAAGACGAATCGCAATCCGTGCTCGTCCGCAAAAAGCGCTGGGAAGCCCTGATGAAAGAATACAACGGAAAAATCGATGCCGAAACGGCCAAGGCCTTCGAAGCTGACCACATCGACGCGAGCACAGGCGCGGTCGCGGCCAACGGCAACGTCCTCTGCGGGCACGTCGACACGGATCCGAAAGGCGTGCCAGAATTTTCCTGGGCGCCGTTCTTTCCGGGCGGCTCGGTTCAGGGGAAAGTGACGACGTCGGCGCTGGCGAAAGATATGTCGTTCTGGGCGCGGATGGGCCATCCCTGCGGCCAGGACTTCATCGCCTCGGCGTTTTTCGAGAAGCATCCCGAGTTCAAATGGCAGGACGTTTTTCTGAGGGACATGAAATCTTATCCCTGGACCTTGTTCGAAGGGAAGAAGTAGGCGGGAGCGAGAACCGGCGGGCTCGAGCCCCTAACGGATATAGCCCAGAGATTTCAGGGCGGCTTTTTCTTCGCGGGTCAGTTCCCGTTTTTTCTGAGATTCGGCGTTTTTTATTTTCTCTTTCTCCATCCGCTCCATCCAATCGAAAAGCTCCCGGCGCAATGAATCCCCAGGCCCGCCCTTCTGCCCGGCAAGATTGGCGCTTTCCCTGGGGTCGCGGCCAAGGTCATAGAGTTCCTCCGCGCCGCTCAGCGGATGATATATGAATTTCCAGCCGTCTTTCCTGATGGATTTGATCTCAGGGTAATCCAGGACAGATTCGCTGAACGCGGGAAGCACATCGCGCTCCTGAAAGTCATTTAGGGAGAGGTCGACTCCTTCGAAAGGTTCCCGGTTTTTCAGCTTGAGGAGCGAGACAAGCGTCGGAAGCATATCGATGCTTCTCACCTGGCGGTCGATTTCCCGGGGACTCTTGTGCTCCATGGGCAGCGTCATGATCAGCGGAACCTTAGTGATCTCATCGTACAAGGTCTGGCCGTGATAAAGACCCTTGTCCCAAAAAGCGTCCTCGCCTTCCGACACCAGGACGTGATCGAACAATCCTTCCCCGTGATCGGCGGAGAGAACAATCATGGTCCGGTTAACCCGGTTCGTCTCTTTCAGCGCGGAGAGCAATGCGCCGACATCCCGGTCGGAGGCTTCGACATACTCCCGGTAGGTTTTCAGGAGAAGGCCGGCGTGAGCATCTTTGTCGAGCCTGTAGCGGTTCTTATAGTTGACGACATCCAAATAATATTCATGACAGTCGAGGAGCATGAGGCACAGGCAAAACTTGGTCATGTCGTTCCGCTGAAGCCATTTTTTAGCCAAGGCGATCACTTTCCGATTGTCGGCATAGAAAAATTCCGGATAAAGGAGGTCGTTGACCTTTTCATTCGAGAGGGCGGAGGCGGCGTCCTCGAAGATCAGCCTCTTATTCTTGAACGCGTCGAAGAAAAAATCGACGCCCTGATCGAAACCCAGAAAGGAAGCGGCCGTGATGTTCGGCTGGAAAACCGCCGTGGCATAGCCGTTCTCTTTCAAGATCTCGAAGAGGGTGACATTTTCCGGTTGGAGCCAGCCCGAAATCAGGATTTTGGATTCTTTAGCTGTCGTCCTGTCCAGGACTCTCTGCCGTTCGGCGCCGTGTTGCGACGGATACTTCGAGGTCAGGATCGAAGCCAGGCTGGGCAACGTCCATGGGGCTTGGGAAATGCATTCTTTGAAGAGGACTCCCTCGGAGGCCAGGCGGTCGATATTGGGGGTCCGGACATCCGGATTCCCGTAGCAGCCCAAAAAGTCCGGACGGAGCGTATCGACGAGAATGATCACGAGGTTCGGCCCCGGCGTCGTTTTTTTCTGAGCCACTCGGGGAATGGTCATCTCGTTGATATCGAAGACGGTGTTAAAGACGCAAAACGCCAGCGCCGGAATCGCGATCCAGCGCATGATCGTGAAGGAGCGATGGGGGCCGATCCGGACGGCGATAAGACAGCCCAGGAACATCGCCAGCCCAATGGTCCCGGCGATCACGACAAGGAGTATGACGAGGGACGGGAAACTATACCAGTGCGGGGCAAGGCGCGGCCGGAATTTCAGGAGATACACGGACAGAAAATAGGCGAGGAGCAGAAGGGCCAGATGCACTCGGAGAAAGACGCGGTCGACGCGCAACGAATCGCCCTTGGGCCGGAGAGGGATCCGGGAAACGGCGAATGCGACGATAAGAAACAGGAGAGCCGCGGCCAGATACAACCCAAGCGATTTCCATGGAAGGAAAAACCAAATGCGGGGGTTGGCAATTTTCTGGGCGAAGAAAACGACCGTCTCGATCATCCACAGGAGCGTGTTGATGCCTAAAGCGAAGACGACTCCTGTTCCGAAATGGAATCCCCGCTCCGTTTTTTTCGTCAGCATCGAGCCAAAATATAGAATATTCGGCGGGCGATGGCAACAGGAGGCCGAAGGATATTGATTTTCCGGTCCTGGACGCCATAAAAATGAACCTTGCAAAAACCAGCCTGAGGATCTCCTCTTCCGCTCGACTCCATTCGGCATTGGCTCTCACAAAATCCTACCCGTGATCCAGACCATGATAGGCCGTCAAGTTCCTTTTAATTATTATGTAAAAAAGATCACGGCTGTCTAATCGAGGAAAATAAAAAGTCTTCCATCATGCACGTAATACAGAGGATAGGTCAGATTTTGGCCGTAATCGATTTGAACGCGATTTTGTATAATCGGCGCTCTTCCGCACGGA
>Ga0315286_10006538_pt1 | contig 11359 bp, 10 predicted proteins | sample YL17G10_0_MG_FD_205038 | JGI IMG/M metagenome (GOLD analysis project Ga0315286, IMG submission 205038) | Sediment microbial communities from Yellowstone Lake, YNP, Wyoming, USA - YL17G10_0 | ecosystem: Environmental > Aquatic > Freshwater > Lake > Sediment | place: USA: Wyoming | collected...
TCTTAAACATTTCTAATTTCCTCCTCGGCGATGAGAGTGGCGTGTAATTACTGCTTGTTGTTTAAATATATGAGCTTAAAGAGCTCATTTTCATCAAAATTGAGCAATATGCGGTTCTTTTATTTATGCACTATAAGTAGTATACAACAAGTGTTGGAAAATAAAAATCAGTCCAATCTGCAAACAGCCAGGATAGGTGAGAGGAAGCGGACTGCCACCACCCGGTAAGCGGGTTGATAGAGCTGGTTGTAAGTATCTGAATGGTGAATGGCGGGATATTTTCGGTCGCGCATTTCGCTCATGTAATCTGCAAAATCACAACTCGAAAAATGCAGGTCAGCTTTCAGTGGTATCTGGGTGACCAACGCGGCAAAATGCTCCAGGCGCTGGATGGACGCTTCGAAAGTATTGGCTGTATGCACAAATGCTTCCAGCAAAGGAGTCATGTCCAAGGTGGTTGCCAGATAGGGACGCAGGTGAACCCGCACAACCTTTCGTTCCAACTTTGTTTCCGGTGAGATCTGTTCCACCAATGGTTGGTGAGCATCTGCCTGCAGTCTACTGATCTCCTCTTCAAGCAAAAATTGCGCCTGCTTGGTATCTGGAATGGCATGTCCGCTGCCCATGGCGGCTTGGTACAGAATCTTGTAGACATCCTGCACTTGCAGGTTCGGGTAACGGATGCTGTGCTCAAGCAGCAAGCGGCTCAAACAATTAACAATTCTGGCAGTCATGCGGGTGTGTTTATTGTCCAACCCCAATTCTGCATGGAATTAAGCGCTTCACGGGCGGTCAGGTCCAACTGCAACGGAGTGATCGAGACATAACCAGCTTTGAGAGCGCCAAAATCGGTGCCATTTTCCAGGACTCCAGTGGGTGCTTCACCACCGATCCAGTAATAGGGACGACCGCGCGGGTCCAACCGGCGTTCCAGCACATCCCGGTAAACACGCAGTCCCTGGCGGGTAAGCATAAAGCCTTTCAACTGGTCAAAAGCCAGGTAGGGTACATTGATATTTAACAAGACACCTTCCGGTAAGCCGGAAGTCATTGCTTTCTCGATCACCAGGCGGGCTACACTTGCGGCCGTGTTGTAATCCAACGGTCCAGCGTGGTATTCGGGGGCATCCAACGACACAGCAATCCCCGGGACACATCCTGTAATGACGGCTTCCATGGCAGCAGTGACCGTACCGGAATAGGTGACATCATGCCCGATATTGGCATTTGGATTGATACCTGCCACCACCATATCGATCTTTGCCTCCACCAGGCCCATCAGGGGCATGGCAACACAATCCGAGGGGGCACCATCACATGAAAAAGCACGGCTGCCATCTGCAAGTAGCACTTCACGCACACGCAGCGGGCGGTCAAGGGTTTTTACATGTCCGGAAGCTGACCAATTGTGGTCGGGGGCACAGACAGTCACCTGCCCCAGCTTGCGCATTTCCAGTACCAGAGCTAGAAGTCCGGGAGCCTGAACGCCGTCATCATTGGTAACTAAAATATGCATCTTAATTCCTTCGAACATAGAATGGAGTGATTATATCTCAAGGCTGGCGGCTTCATTTTAGTGGAATGTACCTATCCATTCATTGAAAAAAAAAGGCGATAAATAAATTGCCAACAAATTGACGGTCTTTGACCAGACTTTTAATGATCTCTTGGCTCAAATTTGACATCCATGGTCAACTATTGTAAACTCCTTCAATGGAAATCGATCTCGAACTTTACAGGCGTGAAATTCAGTTATCCTCCCAACCACTGGTCCGTCTTTCAGCAATTGATATTTCTCCTGATCGCCCACAAAGAACCATTGTATTCCTTCATGGCTTCGGGGGTCGTGCAGTCCAATGGGTATACCAGCTTCAAAAATTTTCCCTGGAAAATCGGGTAATAGCATTTGACTTGCGCGGTCATGATCGTTCTGACAAACCGCCAGGCAAATACAATATGGCGCAAATTCTTGACGATATCCGCATAGGATTGAATATATTAGGAGTAAATGGAAAATTGATCTTAATGGGGCATTCTTTCGGTGGAGCTATAGCTGCAGAATTTGCGACCAAATGGCCTGACCGTGTGGAGAGTCTTGTCCTTATCGCAACAGCCACAAAATTTAAACTCAATCCTGTATTAGATTTCTTATTAAGTTTACCTCTTTGGTTATTGCGTCTTTTTCAACCTTTTACACGTCCCTGGTTATGGGCGCCAGTCCATGTACTTAAACCCTGGTATTGGAATACTTTATCAACCTGGAATGGTGTTGAAATTTTTAAGAATTTACGCATCCCAACCCTCGTGATACGAGGTAACCGGGATCTGTTATTCGAACGTCCAATGTTCGAACAAGTAACTCGCTCCATCCCTGGTGCAGAAGAAGCAGACATCAGTGTTTCGGGTCATTTGGTCATGTTGGAGCGTCATGAAGCTGTAAACCGTTCACTTGAACGTTTCCTCGCTGGTGAGATTCATAGGTCCTGGAGGGATGATTCAAATTCACCTAACGCTAATAATAGCAGGGATTCCCTACGAAAAGAACGTCCCTGGTTGATTCATTACGAACCTGGTGTCCCTTATACAATAGGGATTCCAAGAGTACCCCTGCACAGACTCCTTCGATCTACTGTTCGCCGTTATCCAAATCACACAGCTATGATTTTTGAGAACAAACGCTTTTCTTATCAATTCCTTAATACGGAAGTTAATCGATTTGCCAATGCCTTGCTAAGTCTGGGTCTTAATAAAGGATCTCGTGTCGTTTTGTTTCTTCCAAATATTCCTCAATTGGTGATTAGCTTTTTTGGAACCCTTGAAATTGGCGCGGTGGTTGTTTTCATTCCACCCACTACAGATCCGGAAGAACTTGTCCGCCAGGTTCGTGAGAGCGAAGCAAGTTTACTCATAACTTTATCTTCCTGGGCGGGTCTCGCTCAACAGATTCAGACAAAGACCGAGTTACCGCATATCATCCTGACGGATGGAGCAGATTATCTTCCAATTGTCAAAAAAACGATCTCCCATCGAAAAAATCGCGGATTATCTGTTCAGGGGGCGATCAATTATCATCGCCTGCTCGATGGACAAAATAAAAAACCCCCTTCAATATATGTCTCACCTGAAGATCTGGCAGTGATTCAATACACAGGTGGAACAACAGCTGAAGCCAAAGGCGTCATGTTATCTCATCGAAATCTGGTGGCGAATACTTTACAGACACGCCAGTGGATGGCAGATGCTCAAGAAGGAAAAGAACGGTTTCTCTCGATCCTCCCGTTTTCACACATATATGGCCTGACGACAGCATTGAATGTGCCGATCGCATTTGGCGCAACATTAATTCTTAAACCCCAATTTCAATTATTGGATATTCTAAAGACGATCAAGCGTTATCAACCGACTATTTTTCCTGGTACTCCAAATATGTACCTCGCGATCAACAATTTCAAGGGAGTTCGCAAGTTTGGTATCGGATCCATAAAGGCGTGCCTTAGTGGTTCAGCGCCTCTACCTGTTGAAGTTCAGGAAGCTTTCGAGAAACTGACAAAAGGTCGTTTAGTAGAAGGTTATGGACTTACCGAGGCTTCCCCTGTTACTCACGCAAATCCCATACACGGCTTAAGAAAAGCAGGTACGATCGGAATCCCATTACCATCAACGGAAGCTTGCATTGTTGACCTTGTCCATGGTCGCAAAGAAGTACCAGAAGGTCACATCGGTGAACTGGCGATACGCGGACCTCAAGTAATGTTGGGCTACTGGAAAGATCCAAAAGCGACTGCTCGAGTAATGACTGATGACGGCTGGCTATTAACTGGGGATGTGGCTCAGATGGATTCTGATGGTTATTTTCGAATTGTTGCCCGAAAATCAGATATGTGGTATCCCAACCAGAAAAGTAAACCTGCATTTCCTCGAGATGTTGAAGAAGTATTATATGAGATCCCACAAGTTAAAGAAGTAGCGGTTGTGGCGATCGCAGGTAATCCAGTGGCATTTGTTATTGCCCAGCATGAACCTGTATCAGCTGAAGCTTTGATCGCATATTGCCAAAGACGTCTTCCAAAGAACCTTGTTCCGAAATTAGTGATCTTCGTGGAAGATTTTCCACGCACTTTCATTGGAAAAGTTTTACGACGGGAATTAACCAAACGCTACGAGCAAACACATGCCACCCAAGGTTAATATCAGCCAGCCACTTTCACCAAACTCTCGATCTGAAGGCAGGCACAATATTGTTACCGGGCAAGTCAATTTCATTCGCCATGGGTCAGGTGATCCGGTAATTCTTATCCATGGGCTGGCAGCTTCATATTTTGATTGGGATTATCTGCTTCCTGAGTTGGCTGCAACCGGTTTTGATGCATGTGCCCTTGATCTTCTTGGACACGGGGACAGCTACAAACCCCAACAGGTTGTTGATTATAACGTCCACAATGTTTACTTGCACCTTCGTGGTTGGATCGATACTTTATTTCCTGATGAACCTGTTTTCTTGATAGGCCATTCTTTGGGGGGATATTTATCACTTATACATGCCTTGCAGAATCCTGACAATGTCAAAGGATTGGTATTAGTAAACCCTTATTTCAGCATTCAACAAATGTCCACATTCTTACAAATTGTTTTTCGCTCTCAATTGTTAAATACTGCACTCATTGAGAGAACTCCATATTGGCTTTTCAGGATCATAATTGATTTTTCAAGTCTCGAACAAAGTTATAAGAAGGCAATGCGACACAGCCTGCCAGAGCAGGTGCGCATACAAACTGCCTTGGATTACAAAAGAGCTGCACCCGGCATCTACAATATTCCACGCACAATGATCGAACTTGGAGAACAATTACACGAAATGGCAATTCCGACTCTAATGATTTGTGGAACACAAGATCGCACACTTGATCCTAAATCGTTTTCTAATCTTGCAAAACTGCTTCCGAATGTTACATACGTTCCCATACCAAATTGTGCCCACGTTCCTCATCAAAGTGACGCAGCAATATTTAATCCCCTGGTTCTAAATTTCCTGAATAACCTCCGATAGCCCGAATTTATAGAAAATCTCAAAGTTATTTGATATCGCTTGATTTGTTAACTTCTCTTATTAAAATTTGTCCCTCTATGAAAGCATTGAACTGTATCTAAAATATTGGGAAGTTCTAAAGATTCATATAAGAATGGGGATATTAGCCAGGACTCTCCAAATCCAGTTTTAGGATTATAACTGACCTACATCAAAGTTCTGCTAACCCCATCTCCCGGGCTGGCCATAAAGTTGACCCAAGACTGATAACTTATTAATATATCCCAAAAAAAGGAGTCCCTGATCGAACTCCTTTCAATTTGCTTGGGTAAAGATGAAGAATTTGGAATTACTGGAAGTAGATCCTTTTCCTCATAGATCCAGGTAATAATAATTAGATCGTACAACTGATGGCTTCTTTTTCGCGGAACATTCCCTTTTGTTTGAGCGTCTGATTGCTAAGCATACCTTTTTTCACAAATCAATACGTTCGAAAGGAAATCGTTATGAAAACCAGATTATTCTCAACAACACTTACCAGCCTGCTTGCCCTCTTGTTGGCAGGTTGTGGGCAGCTTGTACCTGCAATTCAATTAACCCATAACACTCGATCCGCTGATCGATCAGAAATTGAGGTCACACCAGGCAACCCGATACCAGCAGATGAAGCAGAAACTGCAGCCACCCTCCTGCCAAATGGTTTTGCCTCCGATACTCGCGATGGCATGGGTTTGAGCTTTTTTGCATTGGATGGACTGGGGTTGGGTGAGATACGCACACCAGCCCAGGCATGGATCACAAAAAATACCTTGCACATCGCTGGACCCAACACAGGCAGCCCAGATTTCCCATTGATCTTCTTTCAACCTCCAGTCGAGGGGAATTGTGATGCTTGCGGGTTGTGGATGCTGGATCATGACCAGGTGAGTCAGCTTATTCATTTTAATGAGTTGGCAGCCTTGATCGGAGTCCCCGGTACTGATCTGGTAGCTTTTGTGGAACGCCTGCCCCAGACCCAAAGTGGTATCTTGCGGAGCAGCATGTTCCTGGGCAACCCGTCCAGTCTGCCTGCTGCCCAACCTGTATTGGTGGTGGACAGCAGCGAAAGTCTGGCAGTCTTCCCGGTTGCCATCCGGATGGTTGGCGGAGTTGCCGTAGGTATTTATTACACTCAATGCCCCTATGGGATAGGAGGAGAGATCCTGTTTGACCCACTGCAGGGGTTGTCTTACCTGGACCTGTCGACGAACAGCACAAACGAGCTTTTACCCGCAGCAACAACTTTTTCGAGCCTTTCATCCAGCCAAAAATTGGTAGCCTATTCCCTTCGCGGGATGGGTGTTGACGGAGGAGTCAAGATTCGAGACCTGGCCAGTGGGCAGGAGAAATTTTTTCAATCCCTGCCAGACAGCGATCGCGGCGCTGGAATGGTGGTGATATCACCGGATGATACCCGCCTGGCCTGGCTGGAAGCGCGTGGTTCCCTTTCATCTGACAATTTCCATGCCACTCTGCGCGTGGCAAGCATGGATGGCAGATCCATCCGTGAATACCCGCAGGAAAACTTCTTCAAAACAGCAAAATTGGGTGAAGCGATATGGGTGACCCCCCTTGGTTGGTTGGATGACAGTAGTCTGCTGGTTGGTGTGCGCACTATGGGCAAGGACAGCCAGGCAGCCAACATAAGACTGGATGTTTTGACAGGTGAAACAACTTTCCTGGCACCGGGTTTGTTTAATGGATTTTTATATCCTTAGGAACGAACAGATACAATGACTGAATGGAATTTTTCCATCGAACCTGACAGCAACCGTGGACAGCTGTCAGGTTCTTTTTTTGTCTGTTCAGACTTATCGGATCTCTAATTTCCATGAGGGTTGAACTGGATCTTGGAAACCGAAGAATGCGAACCACCCTTCTCCAGGGAGGCGGTTCCAATAATTAATAAATATCCTTTTCAGTCGTTACTGGATGGGATTCTTCCTGATCCGGATCATACACTGGGCATATTCGTCAGAGATACATTGGGTTTCTTCCACCTGGAATGTTTTTCCTCCACTGACCCAATAAAGGGCTTCCTGCAACAGACCAATTTCCAGCTGACAGGCAACCGGGCTGATTTGAATCCCCTCGGATTCAGGATAACACTTATTGTTCCAGAGGATATACTCTTTTTCCAATTCGAGTTCCACATGTTGATCGGTATACTGGTTGAACAGGTCCGCCAGTGATCGGCAGCAGCTTTTTAAACGGTTTTGCAAAGGTGAAAGCCGAAATTCCAACCCTGTAAGACCCAAATCGACACCAAACTCCCTCAGGATATATTTGAAACTTGCCCGTCCAGATCTCACTGCCAGACCGCGTCCAGCTGCCTGCCCATACGTGTGTTCAAGGCAGGATTGCAGTTGGCTGAGGTCTTCGATCGGAATGCCAGTTTCCTGACTGAGGGGTCGCTCTATTGAAACGGATTCCGGGAAGCTGTCCCGTTTTAAAAGAACACAAAGGTTTTGAGGACCGATTATCTCTTCCATCCCCAACAGAAGAATCCTCCCTACTCGATTATTACAGGTTATAGGCAAAATTGAACGATCCATCAGGCTGTAGTCTCTTCTTTTTCCTTGAATGAATTAACAACCCCCCGGAAATCCTGGATGCAGGAGGGATCCATGTTTCCCAGGCTGATAAAAACAGGATGTCCCCGCCCTGCAACTTCGTTATCCAAATTCCCCTGGTCAGTTTTATAAAATGACATATTCATTAATTACTTAAACTTTCCATCTTCCATCTCAACAAGAATGCTGTAGAGAAGTTCCAATAATATTTTCTTGACGGAATCACGATTGGTTGCAAGACACGGTAATAACTTAATATTGGGGTCCAGGCGCAACGCGTGGCGAATATCCTCAACTTCCCAGGCATCATTCTTATCCTGCTTGTTCGCAGCCACCACATAGGGGGTGGGAGCATATGCGCGGAAAGTCTCAAGGATCGAGCGAGCCTCCCGGAAAGTCTCAGGTCGGTTACTGTCAACAATAACGATGAAACCGAGCATACCCTCAGAAAGGATCTCCCACATGAAATCAAATCTCTTCTGTCCGGGTGTTCCAAAGAGGTAAAGGACAAGATCATCATCTACTGTGATGCGACCAAAATCCATGGCGACAGTGGTTGATTCTTTGACTTCCCGCTCACCGATCGAGGAGACCTTGCGTTCTGTTGAAACGACATCGATCTCACTTACCGATCGGATGAATTCCGTTTTACCAGCATTGAATGGGCCTGTTACGACCATTTTGACCGTTTGCATAGTCACAATTCCTAGAATCCTAATTTATAACGAACGGATCCGGTTGATCAGACGATTGACCAGCGACAACTGTTCTTCCTTGTGTTCTGTCGGGAAGGAGTGGATCACTCCCACTGCAGGTTGCCCGCTTGGGCGTACGATCTCCACAAGACCTGCCTGTAACAGGCCGAAGATGATCCGGCGTACTTCGATATCATTCATCTTGGTCACACTGGCAATTTGCTGCATGGTGTTCTTGGGGGTTATATATGAAACGACCCGCCATTCCTCCACGCTTAGATTAATCTTTTTCATATCGGCACCGGGGCGATCGGTGAATTTCAATGCCATTTCCAGGCTGGGGATCTCATCCTGCAGTAGTTCCCATTCCCGCAATTGGCGGGAGCCCTCGATGATCAGATTCTCCAGGTCCAGGCGCACATTGATGCGATCTTCAGGAGGCAGCATGTCGTTCTCAAAACGGAACAAACCCTCCACCCAGGTGAACATGCGATGGACAATATCCGTGCAGTTCTGTTGCAGGCTGAGCAGGATCTCATCCTTACTGATAATGCCAGCGTTGATCAGCATCAGACCAAGCTCTTTATCTGAGATATTGCTTCCATGCTGCACAATGGCCCGATACTGGGCAGCGGATATTTTTTTTGTTTTGTTGAGAACTGAAGCCAGGTTATTACTCTCATTCCCCACTTGGGCGAAGGTTAGTTTTCCCTCGCGAAAAGAAACCTGGGCAGTTTCTCCCGGGCTTTCCAGGATCAAAGTACCGGTTTTATGCGCCAGGTTGACCAGGTTTAGAATTTGCGTGAACGATATATCTCGCAGGTTGCCCCGAAGAGCCATAACTGGGCCTCAATTGTTCTTTAAAAGATATTAATTCAAATGATTATACATGTAAGAAGTTGATGCGTCAAACCACGCTGGTTTCCCAATGTAGAATCAGGGGTGATTTTCGATATGTTATAATTTTACTGTCCGGATCAATTTGGAAGATTTTAGGAGTTACGAACATGTTGATGAAAATAAATATTGAATACTGTGCTGTCTGACACTATACCGACCGGGCCGTTGACCTGGCTGGTGAATTATTAAAAAACTTTGAACCTGAGATCGACAGGATCAGCTTGCAACCTTCTGAAGGTGGACGGTTTGAAGTGGAAGTGAACGGTTCTTTGTTATATTCCAAGCTCCAGACCAGCCGTCATGCCGAACCGGGTGAGGTGATTGGCTTGATCCAAAAAACGCTTTCTCAATGAGGCAAAGAATGAACCCCAAAAAAGGTCGCGTCTTCTCTGGTGCCCGCCCAACTGGACGGCAGCACCTGGGTAATTACTTGGGAGCCATAAAAAATTATGTGACACTGCAGGACGAATATGAATGTGTCTATTGTATTGTCGATATTCATGCGCTGACCACCATCGAAGACACACTCAACTTGCGCCAGAATACATATGATATGGCACTGGACTGGCTTGCAGCCGGCATCCGTCCGCAAGAGACGATCATGTTCGTCCAATCGCAGGTGCCTCAAGTGACCGAACTGCATACTATCCTTTCGATGATCACCCCACTAGGCAAACTTACCGACCTGCCAACCTTCAAGGAAAAAATACGCGAAAACCCCAACAACGTAAATTACGGGCTGGTGGGTTATCCTGTCTTAATGACGGCTGACATTGTGCTTTACCAGACCAATCTTGTGCCTGTGGGGATCGATCAGGCTCCGCATATTGAATTTGCTCGCGAACTTGTCCGCTCTTTTAATTACCGTTATAACTCCAACGCCCTGATCGAACCACAAATGAAGAATACGGTCATTCCCAAAGTACTGGGAATTGACGGCGTGAACAAGATGGGTAAGAGTCTCAACAATCATATTGAGCTGGCAGCCACACCTGAAGAAACTTTGAAGCGAGTTGCTCAGATGGTGACCGATCCGCAGCGAATCCGCCGGGACGATCCGGGTGACCCGGATGTGTGCAATGTCTTTTCCATGCACAAGATCTTCTCACCAACTGAAGAAGTGGCAATGATCAACGTGGAATGCCGCCGGGCTGGTATCGGCTGCGTTGATTGCAAGAAACGCTACGCGTCCAATCTAAACAACCACCTGGCACCATTCCGTAGTACACGATTAGAGCTGGGTAACGATCCTCAGGCTGTATGGGATGTTCTGCACGATGGTGCCAAACGCGCTCGCCTGATCGCAGATGAGACCATGACAAAAGTGCGCGAAGCCATTCAACTACCCCTCTGAGATCGTTCCGAGGGGATTTCAGTCATCGTTGCAATCCCTTCTCCTCTTTGATCGAGGAGATTTAACATGCAACAAAACCATTTCACCAGGAAAAACTCTGTCACATTAAGAGGCTCCAAATGAGAGCACTTCTGCAGAGAGTAGTTCATGCAAGTGTGAGTGTAAACGGAAGGACCATTGCCGAATGTGGACCTGGCTTGATGATCCTGCTGGGGATTGGCCACAACGATGGTGAGGAACAGATCCGGTTCCTGGTGGAGAAGATCACTCATCTGCGCATATTTGAAGATATCAATGGAAAGTTCAATTTATCGATCCTGGATGTGAAGGGGGAAGCCATCGTCGTCTCCCAATTCACTCTTTTCGCGGATACACGTAAAGGCAGGCGTCCCTCTTTTACGGAGGCGGCCTTACCGGAAATCGCCAGTCCATTGGTGGACCGGTTTGCGGAATTGTTGTCCAACCAGGGTGTGCCAACTCAAAAGGGGGAATTCGGCGCTCATATGTTGCTGCGAATAAATAATGATGGTCCGGTAACCATTTGGTTGGAAAAACGAATCAGTGGAAATTAATTATGGAGCAGATATGATCCTTCTTAATCCCAGGCAGCTCGATCGTTATTATCCTGACGATGTTTCCAGGCAGATCATCCATAAAACCGTGGCTTTTTTTGAGAACAAAGGCCTCAAAAAAATTAAAGAAGATGACCACGCTCATACCTGGTATGCAGATTTCCTGGAATTCATCAAGCAGGAAAAGATATTTGCAACTT
>Ga0315286_10006540_pt1 | contig 11353 bp, 14 predicted proteins | sample YL17G10_0_MG_FD_205038 | JGI IMG/M metagenome (GOLD analysis project Ga0315286, IMG submission 205038) | Sediment microbial communities from Yellowstone Lake, YNP, Wyoming, USA - YL17G10_0 | ecosystem: Environmental > Aquatic > Freshwater > Lake > Sediment | place: USA: Wyoming | collected...
TTCAAAGTGATCACGGCCGCCGACTTCGAGTCCGAAGTGAACGCGAAAGTCTTTATCCGGTTCGCGCAGAATAAAACCCACTTCTTCGACCGCCAGTCCGGGGAAAATCTGCTTCGCTGAACGAAGCCCAAAGCACTATATTTATTCCACGGCGCGCACCGCGCGCGGGCCCGCTTTGCGGGAGGGTTTTGCGTTCTCACTTCTCATTGATCCAAGGGGGTACTTATGGGTGTGAAATTCTCAATCGGAACGTGGGCGTATACGTTCGGCGAATACGCCAAGAAGCCCATCACAATGGAGGAGGCGGCCAAGCGCCTCAGCGAGCTGGGGTTTGCGGGGCTTTCCCTCGGCGGGTTCAAGCCCCACGGGCATCCCGACCTCTACCCGGGGAAAGCGGACAGGAAGAGGCTCGTCGACCTCTTCAAGTCGTATGGCCTCACCATCAACTCATACGCCGCCGACCTGTGGGACTTTCCCTTCGCGACCGGAGGGGCTCAGGCGTCGAAACAGTTCGACGAGGCCTTCGACAGGAGCCTCGAGATGTGCGTCGACTGCGGCATCCCGATCATCAGGTTCGATACGGTGACGAAGACACCCTATCCTTCAGGTTTCGATTACAGCGGAGTATGGGCGAAAGTCGTGGAGAAGTTCAAGAAGATCGCCGAGAAGGCGAAGAAGGCGCGCGTCCTGGCGACGTGGGAGTTCGAGCCCGGGTTCATCTTCAACAAGCCCTCGGAGATCGTGAAGATGGTCAAAAATGTCGGAGACCCCAACTTCAAGCTCCTCGCGGACACCTGTCACGTGCAGATGTGCTCGGTGGTCGGCGCCTACCAGTACGGCGAGAAGGAAACGCTCCCGGGCGGCCAGATCGATTTCTTCAAGATGGCGAAAGGGATGATCGGCGACATCCACATCATCGACTCCGACAACTCGCTCCACGACAACCACACTTCCACACATGCCCCCTTCGGGAAAGGGGTCATCGATTTCGAGAAGGTGGTGCCGGCGATCGTGGACGCCGGGTACAAAAGCGAGTGGTGGACCATCGACCTCTGCTTCTGGCACAACGCCTGGGAGATCACCGAGGAGTCGAAGAGGTACGTGGACGCGCTCTTTTCCAAGCTAAAGATGAAATAACGGGAGGGTCACCGGAGATGAAAGGCAAAATGAAAGCGATGGTGTTTTACGAGCCTCTGAAAATGAAATACGAGGAGATCGACATCCCGCAGCTCGGGCCCGACGAGGTTTTAGTCAAGATCAAGGCCTGCGGAATCTGCGGTTCCGACATCGCGTACTACTGGGGGTTGAGCCCCCTCGAGACGAAGGACGGGAAGGGGCCGCTCGTGCTCGGGCACGAAATGTCGGGCGAGATCGTCGAGCTCGGAGAGCTCCCGAAGCACCTCGGGCTCTTCAAACCGGGAGACAGGGTCGCGATCGACCCGGTCCAGTACTGCAACGCCTGCGAGTTCTGTAAGAAGGGGCAGGTGAACCTCTGCGAGACGAAGACCGTGCTCGGGGTTTCGGTGAACGGGGCCTTCGCCGAGTACATGAAGACGAAGTACACGGCGATGTTCAAGCTCCCCGAGAACGTCTCCTACGATGAGGGGGCGTTTCTCGAGCCCCTCGCCGACTCGATGTACGCCGTGCAAAACCTCGAGGTGGGCTTGGGCGACTTTTGTATCGTGATCGGCCCCGGGCCGATAGGGCTCGCCCAGGCGCAGCTCATCAAGTCCGCCGGCGCGGGGACCCTGGTGGTGATCGGGACGCGCGACTACCGGCTCGACATCGCGAAGAAGGGCGGCGCCGACTACGCGTTCAACACGGAGGAGAAGGATTCAAAGTACTACATCCCCGACATCAAAAAGAAGATCGCCGAGCTCACGGACGGTAAGATGGCCGACAGGGTGCTCGTCGCAACCGGCAACCCCGAAATCATGAAGCTCCCGTTCGAGCTCTCGGGAAGGCGCTCGATCATCGTCTTCTTCGGGCTCCCCGGAGCGAACGACGTAGTTCCCGTGCCCGCCCTCCAGACCACCTTCTGGGACAAGAAAATCAAGTTCTCGTGGCTTGCGCCGCTCACCTACCCGCGGGCGCTGAACGCGATTTCGAAGAAGCTCATCGACGTGAAGGCGCTGGTCACCCACAAGTACACGCTCGAGGAGCTTATACCCGCCCTCGAGAAGGTGAAGAATAGGGTGGGAAACCCGCTCAAGGCGATCGTGGCGCCGTGAGGGGCAACGGCCCGGGGGGCGGGGAGGAGGCCCCACCGCGTTGAAATCTGTCGTTCGGTATAAAAACGAAAGGGGGAGCGGTTCGCGCCGTACTCCCCCTTTTTTCGTGCGCCTCAAGTGCCGGGTTATACGCCGCGGTGGATTTTCTTATCTACCGTTTCGATCGTTAACTTCACCGTTTTCAGGGCATGCTCCGAGTCTTCTTTTATGAAGGCCTCGGCGGGGATCCCTCCCGGCAGCCCGTTGGGATAGCGGGTCGGGATATAGTATTTGTCGAGGGAGGCGGCTGTTTTTTTCAATTCGAGGAATTCTCCGTCGAAATCAGCGGCGTCCGTGCATAAGTCAGCGACCGAGTGCCCCCACACATTTTCCGCACCGCTGGAAAACAGGAATGCCTTGAGTGCTTTTTCGGCCGCTTGCTGGGCGAGGAAACACGCCAGGTTGTGGCGCCCTCCCTCCGCGCTGTAGTGCGCGTCGTCGAGGTCCCTCTTCGATTGGGCGAGCCACCGGTGGGCCTCGGAGAGGTTGTCATTTTTCATAGAGCACCTTTCCCTCCTTAAGAGCGTACCGCACGAATGAGCTCGATCGAGGTAGTTGTTCGAGCTCCTCGGGCGTGTACACCAGGATGTCCATTGCGCACACGGGATCAACGAGCCTCGTGATTTCTTCGATCCGATCCAAAAAGCGTTTTTTTGTTCGTTTGATTATGATCAGATCGATATCGGAAGTCGATCCTACTCTGCCTCCGATCAGTGAACCGAAGAGAATGATCTTGTCGACATTGTGCTTCACGAGGATGGGAACGACGCGGCTGAGTTCCTCTTCAAGTTTTTTTTTACGCCCGGCATTCGGGTAGAGCCTGTACCCCATGTACAGAGTATAACACGAGCGGTTCAGATCGTGTAGGACGAAAAGCCCCCGTCTATGGGTATGACCGACCCGGTGACGAAGGACGAAGAGTCCGACAGGAGCCAGACGAGGGCGCCGAGGAGGTCTTGCGGCTCCCCGTATCTGCCCATCGGGGTGTGCGCGAGCACCTTTTTCGCCCGGGGGGTCGGGCCGCCGGTCTCCCGGTCCACGTACATGAAGCGGAGCTGCTCCGTCATGAAGAAGCCCGGCGCGAGGGCGTTCACCCTGACCCCGAGATGGGAGAAGTGGACGGCGAGCCAGCGGGTGAAGTTGGTCACCGCCGCCTTCGCCGACGAATACGCCGAGGTCTTGGTGAGGGGGGTGATGGCGCTCATGGAGGACATATTGACGATCGAGCCTTTCCCTCTTTCCACCATCCCGCGCGAAAATGCCTTCGTGGGGAGAACGGTCCCGAGGAAGTTCAGGTCGAATACTTTGCTGAACCCCTCGAGCCCCAGGTCGAAGAAACCGCCGCCCTTGTCGTCTCTGAGCATTTCCCGTTCGAGGAACTCCTCGGCCGTCGTCCCGCCCGGTGCGTTTCCCCCGGCGCCGTTGACGAGAAAATCGGGTGCCCCCCACATTCCGGCGATCGACCCGGCGCAGGCGCCGAGCTCTTTTTCGTCGAGGACGTCGCAGGCGAAGGCCCCAGCCTCTCCGCCGGCGTTTCGTATCGATGCCGCCCGCTCTTCGGCCTTCTCGAGCCTAAGGTCGAGAACGGCGACCTTCACCCCGAGCTCGCCGAGGCACTGCGCCATGGTCCCGCACAGTGCGCCTCCCCCCCCCGTTACGACCGCCGTGCGGCCGCTCAGGTCGAACATTCCCGCGTACCGTTTTGTCGGAAAAGACATGCCCCTCCTCCTTCTCCTGAGCATACAACGGGGCCGGCCGCCGTGTCAAGGAGGTTCGGGGAGAAACAATTGGACCGGCGCGGCGGATCCTGTGTATTTTAGGCGGACCCATGGACGAAAGCATCGCGCAGGACGACCAGGTATTCGCCGGGAAGTCGGTTCGGGGGATGTTCGAGGGGCCTATCCCGGGGCTTCTCGCACGGCTCGCCTTCCCCGTTTTCACCGGAATGTTCTTCCAGCTCCTCTACAGCCTCGTCGACACCCTTTACATAAGCAGGATCGACATGGCCGACCCGTCCTACGTGGGCGGAACGGGAATGGTATTTCCCCTCATTTTCATCATCATCGCCCTGAGCTCGGGTCTTCTCATCGGCACGAGTGCGCTCGTCGCCCGTTCCATCGGTGAGAAGAACCGCGAGGTCCTCGACAAAACAGCGGAGTCGGGCCTCGTTGTGGGGCTTGCGTTGGGGACGCTCCTCGTCGTTTTCGGGTATATCTTCGATGATGGGATAATCGGCCTCCTCGGCGCGCGGGGTGATTACTACACCCACGCCCTCGAGTACTTCCGATACATGCTCCCCGCGGGCTTCCTGATGATCGCGGGGAACGTTCTGAACGGCATCCTCCAGGGGGAGGGGCTCATGAAAAGGGTAATGACGGCGATGATCATCGGAACGGCAACCAACATCGTCCTCGACCCGGTGTTCATCTTCCTCCTCGGCATGAAGGTGGAAGGGGCGGGCCTCGCAACTTCCCTCTCCCAAGTCGTCGTAGCGGCCTACGTGCTCGGGCTCTTCATCCGGAAAAAGACCCTCGTTCCGATACACTGGAAGGTCGCGAACGTGAATTTCGAGATCGTCAAGCGGATCGTCTCCGTGGGGTTCCCCCAAACCCTGGGGCAGCTCACGATGTCGGTGAGCTTTTTGATTTTCAACCGGATCATCGTCGGCATCGACAGCCTCGCGATGACAGCCTTCACCATCTGCGGGCGCTTCGATCAGTTCATCATCATGCCCATCCTCTCGATCGGGACGGCCCTCGTCACCATGATCGGCCAGAACTACGGCAGGGGGAACCTCAGGAGGGTGAAGGACATATGGAAGACCTGCGTGATCGCGGCGGTCGGGACCGCGGCGCTCCTCGCGGTCGTGCTCTTCATCTTCGTTCCCGTCATCTACCCGGTCTTCACCCGCGTCGATCAGGTGCTCCGGTACGCGGTCCGGCAGACGCGGATCGTCATCTTCAGCTTCACATTCGTCGCGGTCGTCATCATCGTGAGGGCGGCCTTCCAGTCCATGGGAAAACCGTTGCCGGGTTTCGTCATCGACGTCATGCGGCTTCTGCTGATCGGTGTGCCGATGGCCTTCTTCTACGTGAACGTCCTCGACCTTGGGGTCCACGGAGTCTGGCTCGGGATGATCACCGGCAACTTCGTCGCCGCCGCGGTCGGGATACTGTGGGTCAGAGGGTACTTCGGCAGGGTGCTCGAAGGAAAAGGGCGGTGAGGTGCGGGCGGAGACTGAAAGGAGATAGGTCGGTCCAATGAAGCGGGTGCTCGTGACGGGGGCGGCGGGTTTCATCGGGTATCACCTTTCGATGCGCCTTCTCGAGGAGGGGCTCGAGGTGACCGGGGCTGACAACCTCAACCCCTACTACGAGGTGGGTCTGAAGGAGGCGAGGCTCGATCGGCTTAAGGGAAAGCCCGGGTTTTCCTTCGTCCGTGTCGACATCGCGGATAGGGAAGGGATGGCGCGGCTCTTCGGCGAGGGGCGGTTCGACGCCGTCGTCCACCTGGCAGCCCAGGCGGGGGTCCGCTACTCCATAGAGAACCCGGAGAGCTACGTGCAGAGCAACCTCGTGGGGTTCTTCAGGGTCCTCGAGGGGTGCAGGGCCGCGGGGTCTTTGCACCTGGTGTTCGCCTCGAGCAGCTCTGTCTACGGAGCGAACACGCGCCAACCCTTTTCGGTCGGCCACAACGCGGACCACCCCCTCTCCCTTTACGCGGCCACCAAGAAGGCGGATGAGCTCATGGCCCACGCCTACTCCTCCCTCCATGGCCTATTTCAAATTCGTTCGACAAATCGTTGAGAGAACCCCCATAGAGGTCTATAATTACGGTAGAATGAAGCGTGACTTCACCTACGTCGATGACGTGGTGGAGGGAGTCTGGAGGCTGCTGGGGAGGCCCCCCCAGGGAGATTCCTCCTGGGACGGTGCGAGCCCCGACCCTGGGTCGAGCTTCGCGCCGTACAGGGTCTACAACATCGGCAACAACAGGCCGATAGATCTGTTGGCGTTTATCGGCCTGATCGAGCGGGAGCTCGGCCTCACCGCCGAGAAGCGTCTCCTCCCGATGCAGGAGGGACACGTTCCCGAGACCTGTGCGGACATCTCGGACCTCGAACGCGAAATCGGTTTCCGGCCGGTGACGGAGGTGGGCGAAGGGGTAAGCCGCTTCGTGCGCTGGTTCAGGGAATACTATCGGGTGTGAGATATGAACGTAGCGATGATCGGAACCGGGTACGTGGGGCTCGAGTCGCTGGTCAACGAGAATGTGCGGAGAAACCGCCTCTCATTCACCACGGACCACCGCGTAGCCGTTGAGGGCGCGCACGTCGTGTTCATCGCCGTCGGCACGCCGACCCGGAGGGGGGACGGGCACGCTGACCTAACCTTCGTGTACGACGCAGCGAGGGAGATCGCCGTAAACCTTAGGGGGTACACCGTCGTCGTGAACAAGAGCACGGTGCCCGTCGGCACCGCGCGGGCCGTGAAGAGGATCATCCGGGACAACAACCCCGAGGCCGACTTCGACGTGGCCTCCAATCCCGAGTTTCTCCGCGAAGGCTCCGCTCTCGGCGACTTCATGAGACCCGACCGGGTGGTGATCGGGGTGGAGAGCGCCCGCGCGGAGGAGCTCCTCAGGGAGCTTTACCGCCCCCTCTACCTAATTGAAACGCCGATGGTGATCACGGGTCTCGAGACCGCGGGGGCCAACGTCAAGGAAGTTGCGAAGGCGATGGGGCTCGACAAACGCATCGTCCCAGCGCTCCTCGAGGGAGGGGCGAAGATACGGGCCACCGACCCGCAGGGAGTGCGGGAAGCGAGGAAGCTCCTGAAGGACGTGGAGTTCGTCGATGATCCCTACGACGCGGCAAAAGGGGCCGACGCCTTGATCGTCCTGACCGAGTGGAACGAATACCGCGCCCTCGACACCGGGAGGCTGAAGGAGCTGATGCGGGGGAGCGTTTTCATCGACCTCAGGGTCATCTACGATCCCGCGAGGCTGAGGGAGCAGGGGTTCACCTACATCGGAGTGGGGGTGGTCTGATGGGCGGTACGATCAAGGGAATCATCCTCGCGGGAGGCGCGGGAACGAGGCTGTTCCCCATCACCCGGGTTATCTGCAAGCAGCTCCTCCCGATTTACGACAAGCCGATGATATACTACCCTCTTTCGACGCTCATGCTCGCCGGGATCCGCGAGATCCTCGTCATCTCAACGCCTCTGGACCTCCCGAAGTTCCGCGAGCTGTTCGGGGACGGCTCCTCTCTCGGGCTTTCCTTCTCTTACGCCGAACAGCAGGCCCCGAGGGGCTTAGCCGAGGCCTTCGTCATCGGTGAGCGGTTTATCGGCGGGGACAGGGTCTGCCTCGTGCTGGGGGACAACATCTTTTACGGGCACGATCTCCCGCGGATCCTGAGCGAGGCGGCGGGGCGTGAGAGCGGGGCCACGGTCTTCGGGTATTACGTGCGCGATCCCGAGAGGTACGGAGTCGTGGAGTTCGACGGTCAAGGAAGAGTCATCTCGATCATGGAAAAGCCGAAGGCGCCGAAATCGAACTATGCCGTCGTGGGGCTCTACTTCTTCGACAACGACGTCGTTCGGGTCGCGAAAAAAGTGAAGCCTTCATGGAGAGGGGAGCTTGAGATCACCGACGTGAACAACGCCTATCTCGCGGGGGGAAACCTAAGGGTCATGCTTATGGGGCGCGGGTACGCGTGGCTCGACACGGGGACCCACGATTCCCTCGCCGACGCGACGCAGTTCGTAAAGACGATCGAGGACAGGCAGGGGCTGAAGGTGGCGTGCGTCGAGGAGATCTCCTACCGGATGGGGTACATCGATGCCGAGATGCTCAGCCGGATTGCCGAACCGCTGAAAAAATCCGGGTACGGGGAATACCTCCTGAACCTTCTGAAATCGGATGGGGTTAAATGAGGGGTTCAAGGCGATGAAATTCAACAAGGGGTACATTGAAGGCGTCCGCGTCGACAAGCTCGTGAAAAACGTTGACGAGCGGGGGCTCCTCGTCGAGACGTACAGGGCTGACGCTCTCCCGAAGGGTCTTTCCCCCCAGATGAGTTACGTCTCCTACACGCTGCCGGGCCTGGCGCGAGGCCCCCACGAGCACCTCCGCCAGACCGATATCTTTGTCTTCATGGGTCCCGGTGATTTCAGGGTGCATCTCTGGGACAACAGGAAGGAGAGCCCGGGCTTCGGCAACAGCATGATCATTCTCCTCGGGGAGCAAAACCCGTCGCTCGTCATCGTCCCCCCGGGCGTGGTGCACGGCTACCGAAACGTTTCGAAGGTGGTCAACGGGATGGTCCTGAACTATCCGAACACGCTGTACAGGGGGTGGGGGAAGAAGGAGGAGGTTGACGAGGTTCGGCACGAGGAGAAGCTCGACGAGTTCTACGCGGATTTCATGCGGGATCGGACTTCGTGATGCGCGTGTGGCTCATCGGATGCGAGGGGATGCTGGGGAGGGAAGTCGCCCAAGCCCTCCGCGAGGCATCGATACTTTTCGACGGGACCGACAGGGAGGTAGACATCACCGACCCGGGCTCAGTCGCCGCGTTCGCGCGGGGCAAGCCGATAACCTGCGTCGTCAACTGTGCGGCCTACACGGCCGTCGACAGGGCGGAGGACGAACCCCTGCCCGCCCACGCGATCAACGTCGATGGGGTGCGGAATGTCGCCCGGGCGGCCAAGAGCCTCGGCGCGTCCCTAGTCCACATCTCGACTGACTATGTCTTCGACGGGCGGAAGGAGGGGGCCTACACCGAGGAGGACGACCCAAACCCGCTCGGGGTCTACGGGAAGAGCAAGCTCGAAGGGGAGGGGGTCATCCGGACCGAGCTGAACCGTGCATACATCATCCGGACCGCCTGGCTCTACGGGGCCGGGGGGACAAACTTCGTGCGCACCATGCTCCGCCTCTTCGAGGGGCGCGGCCGGGTCAGCGTCGTGAACGACCAGTGGGGGAGCCCGACCTACGCGAAGGACCTGGCCGAGGCGATCGTCGAGATAGCGCGACTCGGAAGCGGCACTTCGTACGGCGTCTACCACTACACGAACGAAGGGCGGACGAACTGGCACGCCTTCGCCGTGGAAATATACGAACGTGCCCGCGCCCGCGGGCTCGTCGATAAGCCCGTCGATATCGTCCCCATCCCCTCTGGGGAGTATCCGACGAAGGCGAAGCGGCCCATGAACTCCCTGCTCTCGAAGGAGAAGATCAAAAGGACCTTCGGGCTCCGGGTCAGGGAGTGGGAGGAGGCGCTCGACGAGTTCCTCGGGACATTGCCCCGGGACGGACGGGGGGCGCGGCGGGAAGATCGAGTGGTGTGAAAAGGAGCCTTCATGAGAGCGCTGCAAACCATCGCGGTCACGGGCGGGGCGGGGTTCATCGGTTCGAACTTCATCCGGTATCTGTTCGAGAGGACCGGTTTCGACGGGCGGGTTCTCAACGTAGACAAGCTCACCTATGCGGGTAACCTCGAAAACCTCGCAGACATAGAAAGGCGGTACGGGGGGAAGAGATACTTCTTCGTGAAGGCCGACATCTGCGACCAGGACGCGGTGCGCGGCGTCTTTGCTCGCCACGGCGTCGACACGGTCGTCCACTTCGCCGCCGAGTCGCACGTGGACCGATCGATCTTCGGGCCGCGTGAGTTCGTCACCACGAACGTCCTCGGAACCTTCACCCTCCTCGAGATAGTCAGGGAGCTGTGGGCGGGGAGGGACGACGCGCTCTTCCACCACGTGAGCACCGACGAGGTCTTCGGTTCCCTCGGGGAGACGGGCTCTTTTTATGAGACCACCCCCTACGACCCGAAAAGCCCCTACTCCGCTTCGAAGGCCTCCTCCGATCACCTGGTGAGGGCGTACAGCCACACCTACGGAATGCCCGCCACCCTGTCGAACTGCTCCAACAACTACGGGCCATTCCAGTTTCCCGAAAAGCTCATCCCGCTGATGATTCTCGACATGCTCGATGAAAAACCCCTTCCCGTATACGGCGACGGGAGGAATGTCCGCGATTGGCTCTACGTGGAAGACCACGCGTCGGCCGTCTGGCTCATCCTCCAAAAAGGGAGGACCGGGGAGACATACAACGTCGGCGGGGAGAACGAGTGGGAGAACATAAAGCTCGTGAACGTGCTCTGCGAAAAGGCGGCATCGTCGTTGGGGAAGGGAGTCGATCACTACAAGAGGCTGATAACCTACGTGAAGGACAGGCCCGGCCATGACCGCCGGTACGCGATCAATTGCGACAAGATAAAGCGCGAGCTCGGATGGGCCCGGACCGTGAGCTTCGACGAGGGGCTCGAGAAGACCGTCCGGTGGTACCTCCAAAACCGCGGGTGGGTCGAGAGAGTCAGGACCGGGGAGTATCAGAAGTGGATCGAGAGGAATTACACAATGCGAGATGGGGAGATGGGACGATAGGGAGGCGCGCACTTTCGTAAATTCTTTGGACGTAATTACTTTTGGTGGTGTAGATTGGTTTGGCCTGTATGGAACTCGTCACGAGCGCCGCGGGCTATGACTTCTACCAATCAGGCTTCCTTGAGTCCTTCCTCACGGCTTGGGTGGACTCGGCGATCGCCGGTTTGACTGCGGCATTCGCTGCTGAATCCCTCGGGTACGGGACATGCACGATCGGGGGTGTGAGAAACCATGTCGATAAAATGGTGGAGTTCCTCGAATTGCCGAGGGTGGTCTATCCCCTCTTTGTCTACTATGTGTCGACCGTGGTGTTGTTGAGCAACGACGTGAAGAGGCTGCTGATCTTTTTAGCCCTCGTGGGAATAGTCATTTTTCTCTCGTTTCACGTCGAACCACTGATAAAAGTTCAGATGATGTTCAACTGCGTAATGAACGTCCTGTACTTTAACGGCATTAAGCAAATTGAGGTGATTGGGTCGGATAGTCCGGTTTCAATCGATCACCCAGACGAAGGAAGGTCATAAACGTGGGCACGCGAGTGTTTGTCACCGGCGGCGCCGGCTACATCGGGAGCCACGTGGTGAAGGCCCTCGGGGAGCGGGGGTACGACGTCCTGGTCTACGACAA
>Ga0315286_10006542_pt1 | contig 11351 bp, 7 predicted proteins | sample YL17G10_0_MG_FD_205038 | JGI IMG/M metagenome (GOLD analysis project Ga0315286, IMG submission 205038) | Sediment microbial communities from Yellowstone Lake, YNP, Wyoming, USA - YL17G10_0 | ecosystem: Environmental > Aquatic > Freshwater > Lake > Sediment | place: USA: Wyoming | collected...
GCCGCGGCCACCTGGTTGGCCTTCTCCATCTCCCAGTCGCCCGACTGAGAACTGATGATGTTCAGCCCGGCCTTCTTCGCAGCGTCCTCAAAACCGAGCTTCCGCTGGATACCGTTGTACGCATTGGGCATCCCTTCGATAATCGCAACCTTGTCGCCTTTTTGCAGTTTTGCAGCGAGGCGTTCGCCGGCAAGGGCAGCGCCTTTGCGATTGTCGGGCCCGACGAATGGAATCTTTGCGTTCTTGTCTTTCAATACGTCCTGGTCGAACTTGTTATCTATGTTGACTACGATGATTCCTTTATCCATCGCCTTTTTGCAGACGGGCACGAGGGCCTTGGAGTCCGCCGGGGCGATGACTATCGCCTCGGCCAGGCCCATCATTGTCTCGACCAGCTCAATCTGCCTGGCCACATCCTCTTCGGTCTTAATGCCGACCGCTATGAGGTCGTATTCTTCGCTATGCTCTTTCTGGTGGGCGATGGCGCCTTCTTCCATCGTCTTGAAGAACTCGTTGGCCAGAGATTTCATCACCAAAGCAATCCTGGGCTTGCTCGGCTTATCGGTCTTGGTCTGCTTACAGCCGACGGGTGCGACTGCAAGGGCCGCCAAAGACAGCATAAGAACGCCGGCGATTAACCTATTACGTTTTCTCATCTTCTTTCTCCTTGCGTGCACTTCTTTCTGAGTTCTGCAAAATTGCAGGTTAGGCCTATATTGTTGAAGAAGCCTTGTACTTCTTTCTAAAGGCTGCCACTTCCTGTTTCGACGGCATAGAAGACTGGGCCCCGATTTTAGTAACGGACAGGGCGGCGACGTAATTGGCGAATAAGGCGGCATCGAGGAGCTTCTGTCCCTGCGCCAAGCCGACGGCGAGACTCCCCGCAAAGGCGTCGCCTGCCGCAGTCGCGTCAACGGCATTCACTGCCACCGCCGGGACAAATTGCGCCCCTTCAGCGTCGGCCAGCAGAAATCCCTTTGCGCCCATAGTCAAAATGACCGCTTTTACCCCGCGGTCCAGCAGGCTCTCGCACGCAGCACGCGCCGAGCCTTCATCCGCCACTTCAATGCCGGTAAGAATCCCGGCCTCTGATTCATTGGGCTTGAGCACGTCTATCATCCTGAGAAGCTCCGGGCCAAGCTCCTGCGCCGGCGCCGGGTCCAGAATGAACGGGACCCGGCAATCGTGCGCCAGGCGGGCGGCGAATTCAACCGTCGCCAGCGGCACTTCGAGCTGCGCGATCAGCGCCCCAGCCGAGGCGATAACCGGCCCCGCGGCTTTCACATCCTCGGCGGACAATTTCTGATTCGCCCCGGGCGCCACGACAATCACGTTATTGCCCGCGCGGTCAACCATAATCAAGGCCACGCCGGACGGACATTCCTTTGTTTGAACGACGTATTCTGTTCTGACGCCCGTTTTCCTGAAGTTGCCAAGGGATTCGGCCCCAAACAAATCGTCGCCCAGCTTGGCTACAAGGTACACTTTGGCTCCGAGTTTCGCGGCTGCGACCGCCTGGTTTGCGCCTTTGCCGCCGGGAGTCATTATGAAGTCTTCGCCCAAAATGGTCTCGCCAACAGCCGGTATCCGTGGCGACTTTACAACCAGGTCCATATTGGAGCTGCCGACCACGACGATTGTGGGTTTGCTCTGTCCGATTTCAAGGCCCCTTGAATGTCCCTTATCGCGTCGAGCCGGGCCAGGCCGTTCACTTCGTAAGTCTCTCAAGCAGAAAGTCTTCGAAAGCGCCCAGGTCTTTCCATTCGGTCGCGCAGTTAATCACTTTGCCGCCTTCGTCGATTCTCGTGTATCCATCGTCCGTAACCTTGACCTTCAACTCCTCCATCTTAACCAGATCGGTTGACATACCGAGGTAAATGGCCACCGTATCGAAAAGTGTGGTGCTGCTCGAATTGACCTTTTGATCCACCCTCTTTTCAAGCTCCTCTTCGCTGAGGTCTTTATTGCCCGTTTCAGACAGTATTCCCTGTTTGTACCACGCGCGATAATTCTCCATCAGCGCCCTGGTCAGGACGCTGTCTTTCTTCAGCACCTTCTGGAATTTGCGGTCTTTGAGGTCAACTATACCGCAGGTATCCAGCGGCGTTATTGTCATATTCCACGGCGCGGTAAAGACCTTCTGCGCCTCCTTGACAAAAGCCTTGACATTATATTCGGCACTGGGCTGTCCGCCGCCCCCGTAGCCTATGCGGATGCTGCCGTGCATCCCGACGAATTCGGCCTTCTCGGCTATCCGAGGCTCTCGCTCAAGCGCCGCGGCTATATTGGGCAGGGGACCGGTGGCTATCAGCTTAATCGGCCTGCGCGATTTCATTATGGTATCGATTATCGCCTGTACGCCGTCCCCGTGAACCTTTCCGGGATACGATGACAAGTCATAGTCTTTTGCCCACGCATCCTGCCTGTGGCTGCCCTTGTGCTGTTGCACCCCGATACCAATAGGTATGTCCGTCCTGCCCACCGTCTCCAAAAACTTAGCCACGGTCTTTGCCTTTGATTCGGTGTTGCCCACGGCGGTCGTAATCAGCCTGACGTCAAACTCCGGGGATTGAAGAAGCAGCGCCAGCGCCCAGGTATCGTCAATGTCGTCGCAGATATCCGTATCGAAGATAACGGGTATCTTCTTCTGCCGGGGCGAGGGAGAGTTTGAAGCGCAGCAAATCACCGCCCCCAACAGCAGCGACAAAAGGCCTATCAACACAACCTTCACCTGCAAGACAAATCCTCCGCGCTGTGCGCCCATTTGGACCTTTGTTTGTTGTTCGTTGTTCATTGTTCATTGTTCCTTGCTCATTATTCGTTGTTCATTGTTCGTTACAGGTATAATGTAGCGTCGGCTCCCGGCAAAGCAAGCTGATTTTCTCGACCGTTGCGGCGGGCCGCCGGGCTAATCTGTGGAGCCAACAGTTAATATTTGCCGGGACTTATGCCGATAAAGCGGTATATGCACATAATACCGGCAATCGACCTGCGAGACGGAAGATGCGTCAGGCTCATTCAAGGCGACTATCACCGCCAGATGAACTACGAGGATGACCCCGTGAAGCAGGCCGGGCGGTTCAGCGAGGCCGGGGCGCAATGGCTGCACATAATAGACTTGGACGGGGCCAGGCTCGGCAGGCCGGTCAACACCGATGTCATATCCGCAATAGCGGCGATGGGACTTTTCAAAATTGAGGTCGGCGGCGGACTGCGAGACGAAGCCTCCATAAAGCAATTGCTCGATATAGGCGTCGAGCGGGCAATAGTAGGCACCAAGGCGGTCGGCAACTTCGAATGGTTCGCAGAGATAGCCGAGAAGTTCAGCGGCAGGATTGCACTCGGCCTCGACGCACGAGGCTCGACCGTCTCGACGCACGGGTGGACACAGGATGGGCCAAAGGGCCTGCTCGAATTCGCCGCCGAAGCCGCAAAGCTGCCCTTAGCCGCCATAATCTATACCGACATCTCGAAAGACGGAATGATGGCGGGCCCCAACCTCGAAAGAACAAAGGCGCTCATTGACGCGGTCGATGTCCCGGGCCGCGCCCCCGTGGGGGTGGTGGCTTCCGGCGGCGTAAGCAGTATAGCGGACATCAAAGACCTCGTCGAATTAGGCGCTCACGCCGCAATAGTGGGCAGAAGCCTGTACGAAGGTGTGCTTAGTCTTTCCGATGCAATAGAGGCCGCAAAGTAGAAAATGCAGAGCTCCTCAAGTGACATCCAGACGGGTGATGCAAAATCGGGCGCCGGTCGGGAGCTTGGCAGAGCAATCCAAAGCCTAGGCTTTTTTGTCCTGTTCTATCTATACCTCTGGCTCTATGTTGACCTGCGCCTCATTTATTACAGCGCCGGAATGATTACGGAGTTTCCCGTATTCTTCCGGGGCTGGGAATTTTTTCGCGGGTTCACACTGTACCCGGGCGGACCTGCCGAGTACCTCGCAGCGTTTCTGGCCCAGTTCTTCTATTACTCCTGGTCCGCGGCGCTCGTCGCAACGCTCCAGGCCTGGTTAATCTGCCTGTGCACCGGATATTTCCTCAGGGCCATAAACGCATCGTCGCTTCACTTGCTGCGTTTCATCGTCCCGATTCTCCTGCTGGTTATATGCTCTCAATATACATACCACTTCGCCGCCACAACCACAATATCGGCGGCATTGCTCTTTGTGTGCCTGTATCTCAGGCTTACGCCGCCGCACAACCCGGCAGTAACTCAGGAACAGCAAGGCGACGGTAATCCCCCGGCGTGCAGGCTGTGTGCTATTGCGTTTTTTCTCGTTCTCTCTGTGATCTTATACTACATTGCCGGCGGCGCCTATCCGCTATTTGCGGTGCTCTGTGCGGTTCGCGAGCTGCTTGCCGGGCGTCGTCGCCTCGCCGGCCTGTATCTGCTGTCCGGCGCTGCAATCCCATACATCGAGGGAGTGCTCATCTTCGGCGTCTGTATCAATAAGGCATTCACGGAGTCACTACCATCTTCCTGGAAGATGGACCTCTTTAAGGCCCGCACAACACCGGTGACAACGACATACGCACTGTATGTGATTGTCTGTGTCGGCGTTTTTGCGCTGGGCCTTTGGCGGCTGTTTAGAGGCCGGGCGCGCCCGCCAGAAAAGGCCGCAAAGCCTAAATCCGGCAAAAAGCCAAAAGGAAAGACGAGCCTTAAATCCTTCAATCCGTTCGCCGCCGTGCTCTTGCGGCAAGCCCGCTCGGGCGCATTCAAGTGGTTTGCTGAATCACTCATCATGTTTGGAATTGCAGGCGCCGCCGCATTTTTCTCCAATAACAGCGAGCGGAGGACGATGCTCGAGATTCACTACTATACCTGTTACAGGATGTGGCCCCAGGTGCTCCAGGCCGCCGGCCACCGGTCAACCAGCTACTTTGCAATCAACGCCGTGAACCGCGCCCTATATCATACCGGCCGGCTTGGATCGGAAATGTTTGCCTACCCGCAGCACCCGGATGCCCTGCTACTGACCGGCGAAGACCGCGTCCTCGTATATTGGCATAAATTCGACACTCAGCTTGACCTCGGCCTGGTAAATATGGCGCAGAAAAACTTCACCGAATGTATGGAAGTCTATGGCGAGCATCCTTTGATTCTAAAGCGCCTTGCTCTGATAAACATGGTCAAGGGCAATATCGGCGCGGCCAAGATTTACCTCGGAGCATTGGGCAAGACCCTGTTTGACGGCGACTGGGCCCGCGATTACCTGACTCGCCTGCAAAGCGACCCCAACCTCTCAACGGACGAGAACATTCGGCAATTGCGCTGCGTCCGGTTGAAAAAGGACCACCCCACAGTCGTCTTTGCGAATGAGAAGATGTTCCTGACCTTGTTAAGTGAGAACAGTAAAAACAGGATGGCCTTCGAATACCTGATGTCGTGGTATCTACTCACAAAGCAGTTGGATAAGCTCGTGGGAAACATCGGACGTCTCAAAGAGCTTGGCTATCCCCAGATCCCGCGACACTACGAAGAAGGACTTCTCATTTATGCTTATGGTAGAAGTGAGCCGGTATTTCTGCACGGCTACGAGGTCTGGCCGGAAGCGCGCCGGCAAATTGAGAGCTTCAGCAAGGTCTTCAACAGCTACGGCAGAAATAAGCAGGCCGCCATTCACAACCTGGCGGAAGACTACGGCGGCAGCTACCTCTTCTACCATCTCTACGGATTTTCCGGAGTGAAGAAGTGAAGAAACACTATCGGTACTTGTTGATCCTTCTTGTGGTATTGTCGGTCGGTGCGCTGATTTACTCTCTTTACGACAATCAGGCAAGCCCGCCGGCGCCGACCGGCGAGATCCGTCCCCTTGGCCGAGCGCCGCAAATTCATCCCGACTATTCCGGGACGGTGATCCCTGCGAATATAGCGCCATTGAACTTTCTGATACAGGAGGACGCTTCACAGTACTACGTCAAGATATACTCGCAGCAAGGCCCTCAGATCGAAGCTGGCGGCCGCTCGGCAAAAATTGCGATTCCTCAGCGCGTGTGGCGCCGGCTGCTGAACGCAAACGCCGGACAACAGCTCCATTTCGATGTTTCCGTCAAAGACAAAAAAGGTCGGTGGAGCCGTTTTGACACCGTCACAAATACAATCGCCCCGGAGCCTATCGACGATTACCTCGTTTACAGGAAGATTCATCCGGGATACAGCGCCTGGAAGAAAATGGGCGTTTATCAGCGCAGCCTGCGCAGCTTCGACGAATCGCTTGTGCTGGACAACACATACTTCGCAGAGGGGTGTCTTAACTGCCACGCTTTCTGCAATAACCGGACCGACAAAATGTTGATCGGCATCCGAAGCACGGAATACGGCAGCTCCGCTTTGCTTGCTCAGAACGGCAAGGTCGAAAAAATCGGCACAAAATTCGGGTACACCGCCTGGCACCCGAGCGGGCGCGTCGCCGCGTACTCGGTCAACCAGGTGGTGCAGTTCTTTCATTCAGCCGAACGCGAGGTTCGTGACGTGCTCGACCTAAATTCTCTAATTGCGTACTATCTCGTTGACACCGGAACGGCGAAGACCGCGCCGGCCCTCGCCCAGAAGGATCGCCTCGAAACCTACCCGGCCTGGTCGCCGGACGGACGCTACCTGTATTTCTGCAGCGCGCCTTTCTCGTGGTCGGTTTACAATGTAATCCCCCAGCAGTACGACCAAATCAAGTATGATCTCGTCCGAATAGCCTACGATGTTGATAGCGACAAGTGGGGCGAGGTGGAGACCGTCCTTTCGGCCACTGACACGGGCTTATCCATCCTGCTGCCGCGCATCAGTCCCGACGGCCGATGGCTGCTGTTCTGTATGTGCGATTATGGCTGCTTCCCGGTTTACCGGTCCAGCAGCGACCTGTACATTATGGACCTCAAGGCCGGCCGGGAAAATGGCCGGTACAAGTATCGCAGGTTAAACATCAACAGCGACCAGAGCGAATCCTGGCACAGTTGGTCAAGTAACAGCCGATGGATTGCCTTTAGCAGCAAGAGGGGCAGTGGTATGTTCACGCGTTCGTATCTGGCATACGTTGACCCCGAAGGCGCCGTCCACAAGCCGCTGCTGCTTCCGCAGAAGGACCCAACCCACTATGACTCGCACCTTTGGACTTACAGCGTTCCGGAGCTTGTTATCGAGCCTGTCAAGGCGACAAAGGAAAAGTTGGGGCGCGTTGTTCGCGGCTCCCGGAATATACCTATAGATTTCCCCATCACCATGGCGACGCCGAAGGGCGATGCCCTTCCCACCCACGATGAGCCGTGGATGCAGTTGCGCGAATAGGCCGGCGATGGCCCTGCTTTGCACTCGCAGTCGCCGAGCAATCGCCGCAAACCGGGAAATCTTGAAAAGCAATTTTCAAAAAAGAAAAAAAAGGCAGCCCACTGTGATTGTACCGGATATGATAGGCCCAGGTGAGTCATAATGCGTAAATCGGTTGGATATCTCGTGATTGGACTAAGCGTAGCTGCCGTCGCCGCTGCAGCGGTATATTTAATCATTCTATCTGCACCAGAGCCAGCGGTAGAGGATATACTGGCGGCCTACCAGGAATCGGCGAGCTACGGCGGATTGACGATTGCATATCCCCTCGACCAGACGCTTTTCCCGCCGGAAATTGTGCCCCCGACGTTTCGCTGGAAGGACGATGCCGGCAGGTGCGACAGATGGCTCGTGACAATCGAATTTCAGGATGATGCCCCCAGGGCCCCTTGCGGGGAAGGACGCATCAATTTCCTCACCCGAGACACCCAGTGGATGCCCGAAGCGGCGGTATGGGAGGCCATAAAGCGGCGGTCCGGCCAGAGCTATGCAAAGGTGACAATTCTGGGCGTCAATCGCAAGGAGCCGCAGAGAATCCTATCGGCAAATCAAATCCGCATCCAGACATCGTCCGACGAGGTCGGTGCGCCGATATTCTATCGCGAGGTGAACCTGCCCTTTGTCGATGCCGTCAAAGACCCCTCCCGCATCCGCTGGCGTTTTGGGGCGATTTCTTCGCCTGGGCAGCCCCCGATTGTGCTTGAGAATATGCCGGTCTGTGGAAACTGTCACTCGTTCTCCAAGAACGCAGAAACCCTCGCAATGGACGTCGATTACGCCAACAGCAAAGGCTCATACGTTATCACAAACGTCGCAGAGCATACGGTCTTAGTCACCAGCGATATCATCACCTGGAACGACTACAGGAAAGAGGACGGGGAACAGACGTTCGGCTTGCTTTCTCAGATCTCGCCGGACGGCAGGTTTGTAGTCAGCACGGTGAAAGACAAATCGGTGTTCGTGCCGATGCCCGACCTGGCCTTTTCGCAACTTTTTTTCCCCGTCAAGGGCATCCTGTGCGTATATGACAGGCAGAAGCGCACTTTCCAGTCACTGCCGGGAGCGGACGACCCAAAATACGTTCAGAGCAATCCGGCGTGGAGCCCCGACGGAAAATACATCGTCTTTGCCAGGACGGAGGCCTACGACCTGAAACACACAGAAGGCCAGGGCAAGGTGCTCCTCACTCGCGAAGAGTGCAGGGAATTCACCGAAGAGGGAAAGCCTTTCAGGTTCGACCTGTGCAGGATGCCTTTCAATGACGGCAGGGGCGGCAAGGCCGAGCCGCTCGAAGGCGCATCCAGCAACGGCATGAGCAATTACTTTGCAAAATACTCGCCGGACGGAAAATGGATTGTATTCTGCAAGGCGAAAAACTATATGCTGCTTCAGCCGGACAGTGAGCTTTACATCATGCCCGCCGAGGGAGGCGAGCCGAGGAAACTGCGCGCCAACACAAGTCGGATGAACTCCTGGCACAGTTGGTCGCCGAACGGCAAGTGGCTGGTCTTCTCCTCGAAAGCGAATTCACCTTACACGCAGCTTTTCCTGACTCATATCGACGAGCAGGGACGCAGCAGCCCCGCGGTCCTGCTGGAGCATTTCACCGCGCCGGACAGGGCCGCCAACATCCCCGAGTTCGTCAATGCCGGGCAATTTGCGATTAAGAGCATCCGTGGAGAATTCCTCGACGATTACTCTTTTGTCAGAGCGGGCAATGCATTCTTCAGGGCCGGGGACACCGACAACGCCATAGAGGAATACATGAATGCGCTTGAGCTAAACCCGAACAATGCCGAGGCCCATCGCCGGCTGGGATTCCTGCTGTACAACACCAGGGGAATGTACAAGCAGGGTATGGAGCATTACTACAGCGCTATGCGAATTGAACCCAACGACCCCCGCATACACTATGACCTTGGGATGGCCCTGTTGCATCAGCGCGAATTCGACCAGGCCATCAGGCATCTGACGGAGGCCTTGCAGCGCACGCCAAAACGGCTCGATGAGCAATACAACCTCGTAGATATGAACCGGAACCTCGGACAGGCGATGCTCTACAGCGGAGATACGAAGGGGGCCGCCCTGTATTTGTCGGCAGCCGTTAACCTTGACCCTAACGATGCTGCGGCCCACTACACCCTGGCGACGGCGCTGGCTGCGCAGAGAGAAATCGAGCAGGCGCTTGCACATTACTCGAAAGCCGTGTCTCTGAAGCCGCAAATCGACACGTCCGCAACGCTGCACGACTTGCTCGCAATGAACTACGCCGGCGCCCGGCGATTTAACGAGGCCGTTGCGTCTGCGGAGAAGGCGCTCAAGCTCGCTCAGATTACCGGAGATGAGTCTTTCGCGCAGAAGATCAAGGAACGGCTTGAACTATATAGACAAGCAAGCAAGACCTCGCCCAGGGACGGCACCGAATGAACCCTGGCCGGCGGCATAGGCGTCTTCGCAACAGAGCGCCGAACATAAAACAATCATCTGATATTGGCGTTGATTTTTGCGGCGATATCGGGTAATTTATGGTCTGTGTGGCCTTTTGGAGCTGCTGTATGTATGTGATGGGTTGCGACTTCTGTCAGGAGTCTTGGCAGGGCCTGGATGCCGGCGCCGAACGCAAATGTTTAGTGACTAAAGTCAGTGAGGGCAAATGGCAGTAAAGATAGAGACGCGAAGCATCGAATCATCGGCGGCTACTGAGATCTATATTTCAGCCACACCTCAGCAAAAGGCGCCGCCGCGCAAGCTGGCAGAGCAGATCTTCCGCGGCATCAGGGATATACTTCGCTCGAGGAATGCGCGTATTCTGCAGGAGCGGGTCTTCGCCACTAAGACGGTGATGGAAATCCTCTCCCGCGCGCACCGCGCGGCATACGCGGGCAGCGGCTTAGACGACGGCGTTGCCCCGAGCTTTCTGGTTGGGGACGAAGGGACCATTGGTCCGATTGCGGGCGTGCAGGTCTATGCCCTCAGCGGCGATGTAGAGACCGAGGTGATTGACGTTGACCAGGCTCCGCGCGGGCGGGTTCTCCGCAGCGCGGGCCACAGGCTTATCACGCTCAGCGGCGTTTCCGTTCCGCACCTGGCGCAAGCCACTGAGCAGGCGAGGGCCTGCTTAGAGAAGGCTGAAGCCGCTCTGCGAGAGCACGGGACCGATTTCCTTTCGGTTGCGCGCACCTGGATGTGGCTAAAGGACATCCTTTCGTGGTACGACGATTTCAATCGCGTCAGAAACAAGTTCTTCACCGAGCGGGGCATGATCGGAGCGGGAACGCGCCAGTCGATGCCCGCCAGCACCGGTATCGGCCTGGGCGTCATCGACGGGAGCTGCTGTGGGATGGATCTTTTTGCTGTCCTCGAACCGGCCAGCTCGACCGCATACGTTCAGGCCAGCGGCAAACAGCAATGTGCGTTGGAGTACGGCTCGGCCTTCTCTCGCGCTTCACGGGCAATTACGCCCGCCGGCCAAACGGTATTTGTCTCCGGCACGGCCTCTATCGACGCAGCCGGAGCAACAACCAATATCAACGATGCGCCGGGCCAGATAAATGCAACCATCGAGAATGTCCGGGCGGTCCTGCGGGATATGAATGTCGCCGACGACGATGTTGTGCACGTCGTCGCCTACTGCAAGACGACAGAGATCGAACGCGTATTCAATACGATAAAGGGCAAATTCACCTGGCCGTGGATCACGGCAATTTGCGACATCTGCAGGACCGACTTGCTCTTCGAAATTGAAGCCACCGCCGTAACGAAAAGTTGACGGGTGGATGAGAAGACGAGTCAACGAAAGTGCCTAAAGTTGAAAGTGCCTAAAGTGCCTAAAGTTGAAAGTGTCTAAAGTGCAAAGTCAGCCCACTTTAGCTCACCTTAGTTCACTTTAGCTCACTTTAGGTCACTTTAGGTCACTTTAGGTCACTTTAGCTCACTTTAGCTCACTTTAGGTCCTGGCCACCGCGCAGTACGATAACATTCCGCGGGACCCACCACCGCTGCTTCGTGTCCGTTGTCAAAGAAAAACT
>Ga0315286_10006543_pt1 | contig 11351 bp, 10 predicted proteins | sample YL17G10_0_MG_FD_205038 | JGI IMG/M metagenome (GOLD analysis project Ga0315286, IMG submission 205038) | Sediment microbial communities from Yellowstone Lake, YNP, Wyoming, USA - YL17G10_0 | ecosystem: Environmental > Aquatic > Freshwater > Lake > Sediment | place: USA: Wyoming | collected...
GCAGGTGAAGGTGGCGGTCAACTACGACATAGACTCAATCTACTTCGGCGATGACTGGGGACAGCAGCGCGGCCTTCAGATGGGGCCGCGCATCTGGCGCGAGTTCATCAAGCCGGCGCTCGCACCCATGTACCGCGCCGCCCGAGATGCCGGGAAGTACGTGATGATTCACTCCTGCGGGGACGTGGATGAGCTGTTCGACGATCTCATCGAGCTGGGGCTGAACTGCTTCAACCCCTTCCAGCCGGAGGTGATGGACGTTGACGCGCTGGTCCCGAAGTACCGGGGCCGTCTCGCCTTCTTCGGCGGGCTCTCGACTCAGAAGACGCTGCCCTACGGGACTCCCGATGATGTGCGCGCTGCAACCAGACATCTGATCGAACTCGGGAGGGAGGGCGGCTACATCCTTGCGCCCGCCCACGCGGTGCCCAAGGACGTGCCGCTGGAGAACATGCTCGCCTTCATCGAGACCGCGCAGGGCCAGGCCGGCTACACGCGCCCATCGCGGTAGGCGGCCGCTGCCTCCTTACGCGGTCGCCACTCCGCCCTGTGTGACTCGGCCGTCGCGAACCACGTACGGGTGAAGCTCGACCGCGCGCCGCCAGGGCTCTGTCCCGCACCGGGTGGACTGGTAGACACAAAGAGCAGTCACGCCGCTCTCTGCGAGCAGGGGGGTGATCTTCTGCTCATACTCCCACCAGCCTGGAAGAGCGGGGCGAGTGCCAGCAAACGCGAAGGCCCGGGCGCCCTTGGGGTTGGCTCGGGCTGCTACAGCCAATGGCCCCATCGTCTTCTCCAACTGTCCTTCGGCGCTGAACTGCGAGCGGGGAAGGTAGACCCGGGAGGGGGTGGTTAGGATGAGTTGACCGCGGTCGGTCTCGCCGGCGGCGTGGATGCCCATCAGACCTAGCGCGGCCAGCAGCGCGGCGCGCCACCCGCCCGGGACAGCGCACACGACCGTCTCCCCATCGCGCAAGCCCGCGGCAGCAAAGGAGGCGGCGGCCCTCATCATCGAATTCTGGCCCGAGGAGAGGAGACAGCAATGGCCCCCGCGAGGAGGCTGCACGCCTGCAATGCCGAACGAAGGCGCCGCCTCATGCCCGCAGCCATCCGCGCCCTCTTCGGGCAAGGGAACAGGGAGAAGCTGCTGGCGGGCGTAGTGCCGCTGGTGGCCATCGGCGAAGACCACGACAACGAACAGGCGGCCGATTTCCTGAACTGTCCCGGTAGCCCCAGCGGGCATCCCAGGGAGTGCAATAGCAGCGCGAACAGTATCGCCGACCTTCATCTAGCAGTTCCCGATGCGAGAGTAGCTGTTCCAGTTCGTAGGTCGCGATCCCAGGCCACGAACATCCTATATGACATCTACCTCAGCGCGCTCGGGACTTCCTTGCCTTTATTGAGGGGGAATGTCGAGGAATCGAGCCATAGGTCCTCCTTCTCCTACCCGGACAGCGCTGGCGTGCAGAAGGCCTCTCAATTGACCTTCAACTAGCTCGAATGGGTTCGAATCTCGGAATCCTATCTCAGATCGGCGCGAATCTGTGGAATAGAGCCCGACGGTGTGCGACTGCACCGGACCAGGGAGGCGCGCATTCCAGAGGCGAATAGGGGCGACCCTCGTGCTGCGTAGCGGGGTGTCGCTACTTCGCAGACCGCAAAGGAGACGCGCCCGTGCGCATGCCCACCCATGTTCCGCTCTACCCCATGCGGACGGTGGCGAGGCTCACGAATGTCGAGCCACACCGCATCCGTTTCTGGGAGACGCGATATGGCCTCGTTCGGCCGGCGCGCGATGAGTCCGGCCGACGCCTGTTCACCAGGGAGGAAGTCGAGCGGATCCGTAAGATCGGGCAGCTCGTAGACGGTCAGGGGATGAGTCTGGTGGCGATCCGCCAGCTGCTGGATTAGCTCGCATTCCTCCATCACGTTGAGGGGGACGGTCGCAACGGTGTGCCCGCCGGCTCCGTAGGGGCGAGTCGCTGACTCGCCCGCCGCAGGCGGATAACCTCTGGGCGACCAGCCCTTCGACCATGCTCAGGGTGAACGGGTCGCCCCTCAAACGGCGAACCTCCTTCGCGAAAGGCCCTAAAGGCGCGCCCCTCGTCTGGCGATTACTACTGTGGCGCGATGTTCGCCCCCCGGTCGTCCCGCTCCGGCAACCCCCTGGGCGGCCGGCGAGCCGAGGTCTTAGCAGCCTCCGCCAGCCCGGGCTGAGGGCATCCACCGCCCCGGCCTGCCCTCGGCCCGGGCACCATCCTGTCCCCGCGCTCGTGTCGCGTGTCGTCCGCGTCACACCGGGTAAGGCGGCGCCTGCTGCGGTATCTCCGCCGCCTACCGGACAAGCCTCTAGCTAGCACCATTCAGGGCTGCACGGCCGCTGCCGAAGAGAAGAATGAGGTGATCCGCGCCCGCCGAGCAGCCGGCTCGACCCGTGCCGGCGCGCCGGATTCCCGCCAGTGCGGAGGTCGGCGAGCATAGGCATGAACATCAGAGGTCCGCGCATCATCCGCTTGCTCCGCGCCCGCTTGTCCCGGGGCCCCGGCTCGGCGGCCGGTACGGTTCCCCAACGCTTGCAGCAGTGCGAGGTCACGTGCGACGATCTGCGCCTGGGTCTGCTTGCTGCTCGGTCGGCGGAAGGCTGCGATGAGGTTCGGCTGGCAGAACTCCGAGCGGAGGTCCGTCGCGGCAGCTATCGGCCGCCGGCAGAGGCCGTGGCCGAGTGCATTCTCCGAGACCTCGGGCGGTGAGAACCCATGCCGCCCTCAGGCCGAGCACGCGGCGGTGCGGCGCCAAGACAGGCGATGGGTCTGCGCCACCACCTGCGGCTGGGAACCTGCTCAAGGGCGACACCCACCGCGCCGATACGTACAGTGATTCTGTCGCGGCCATCGTTCTGGCAAACGCTTCCTTCCGCAAGTGGAGAAGGCGAGTGAGCAGAAGGCCCCTGGAAGCCCTCCCTTCCCAACAGCCGGTGTTGTCAACGCCGGTGCCAGCTCACTCGCCGGCTGCCGGCCGGAACACCAATAGCCCGGCTGTTCCCGGCCGGCAGCCCCACAAGATTGCTGGCTTCACCTGTTGTCTCGCTGTCTCGCCTTCCAGCCGCCCTCCATCGTTGCGCAGCAGACGCGCCGGCGCCGTCCCGAGTCCAGCCTCCGGTTGAGCCTTCGCCCTTCCTTCGGTGAGCATGGCCTCGGGACGGCGCCCATCTGTGAAAGGCGCTTAGACGCCCCGCACAGAGCCGTTCCGGTCGAGCCGATCGGCGGGGCGAGAGCGCGCAGCGGTCTCAGGCTCTTGCTGCGCCGGATACTAGCTTGTCCGTATGACGACGGTCCGTGCGGGCGGCGACGGCAGCGAGAGGAACCTCCGGCAGGCTCAGCAGCGACTTGACCTGTGCCCGTAGCCTGACGACGGCCTTGCCATGAATCTGGCAGGCGCGCGATTCGCTGACCCCCAGCACTCGGCCGATCTCCTTCAGGGTGAGCCCCTCGTAGTAGTAGAGGGCGATGACCGTGCGCTCCGAGTCCGGAAGCGCGTCGACCGCTTGGGCAATCATGTCCCGTTCGGTTCGGCGCTCCAGCTCGGCCTCCGGGGAGGGCGTGCTCTCATCGGCGATCAGATCGCCGAGGGCGCCGCCATCATGGCCCTGCGCCGCCAACGTCTCGTCGAGTGATTCGACCGACTGAAGCGCGACCTCGCTGGCAAGAGTGTCGAGCTCCGAGACCGACAGGCCGAGTTCCCCTGCCACTTCCTCGTCCGTGGGCGGGCGGCCGAACTCCTCGCCGAGCTTGGCGCAGGCGTCTGCCAGCCTTGCCTCCCGCTGCCGAATAGAGCGCGGCAGCCAATCGAGCGCCCGAAGCATGTCAATGACCGTTCCCCGGATGCGGTGGTATGCGTAGGTCTCGAACTTGATGCCCCGGGATGGATCGAAACGGTCTACCGCGTCGATGAGGCCGACGACGGCCTGGCTGAGAAGATCGTCGTAGTCCAGCGCTGGCCCGGGCTTCAGGTTCAGGCGATCCACGACATATCGCGCCAGCCCTGCGTAGCCTTCGATGAGCGCCTGCCGCGTCTGCGGCGAGCGATCCTGCGAGTACTGCTGCCAGAGTCTCTCTGGGTTTCCCACCCTTCACCTCCACCATGGAGCGGCTCAGCCTGTGGAGTCAGGGAGCGGGAAGATGGCATGAGATTGCCAGCAGGGAAGGCAAGCGGCGGCCATACGGCCTCTGCGATGTCACATCGCAGGCCGAAGGCAGCAGTTGCAGGTGGGCGGTTTGGCGCTCCACCCTCTGCTGCTGTTCGCCCATCGAAGCGACATCGGCGAACAGCTACCGTTTAGTTCCTGCCTATGTTTCCGATGAGTTTCGCCCTTACTTCCTTGGGCGGAACTAACCGGCCCCACGGACGACACCTCTGCCACATCCCGGCTCTCCCTGGTCCTTGCGCCCGTCCCCGTCGGGCGTCAGAGAGCCGCGGATTGGACAGGTCCACGACCTGTCCGCGCCCCTACCGGGGCGGTTAGCGTGCACCCCAAGCGCACGCCAGCGGCCTATTCCACAGATTCGAGGTGATGTGAGATCAGATGAGCAGATTCGAGGGAAGTCGAAGGCCGCCTGAGCGGCGGCCGGTTCGGGTGCGCCCGAAGCCGCGTAAGCGCATCAAGCGCCGCCGGGCTCGCGGGGTCCAGCGCGAGGGCGTCGGAGAAAGATCTGGCTGCGCCCGCCGCGTCCCCGTCCAGCCACCGCGCGAACCCCAACGCGATGTGCGCCTCGGGGACTCCCTGCGCGTACCTGACGGCCCGCTGCCCCGAGCGCGCAGCTTCGTTGGCCTCTCCTGCCCGGAAGGCCAGCGCGGAGAGAGCGGCCCATCGGAGGCCATTTTCGGGGTCGAGCCTGCACGCGGTGCGAGCATAGCCGATCGCTCCTTGCAGATCGCCGAGCCTGTCCAGCACCTCTGCCAGCTTCGCCGCCGCGCCGGCATCGCGGGGAGAGGTCTTGAGGACCAGCCGGAGCTGCTCCGCCGCCGCTCGCCACTGCCCGGAGGCGGACAACTCCATGGCAAGCTCCCGCCGAGCGATGACGCTGTCCGGGCTCACCGCCAGGAGTTCCTGCAGCGCGGCGACTGCCTCCTCTCGCTGACCGGAGGCGAACAGCTTCTGGGCGCCGGCAGCAACCTGGCCGGCGAAGGTGTCCGCCCGCTCTCGCGTCTCGGCCAGCAGCACGAACACAAAGATGGCGACGGCGACGGCGACCGCGACGCACAGCAGGCACTGGAGAGATGTCCGTTTCATCGCTGCCCACCTGCTGGCGATCGGGTTCCCGCCGCCCCGCCGGAGCGGACGATGCGCATGGCGCCGGTGTTGGCTTCGAAGGAGACGAGATACTCGCCCGGTTTGAGCTTCCAGAACGGCATGACATCGGGGTGTACGCCGCCCGAGCGCGGCGCCGCCGTTACGACGCGCACCGGCACCTCCCTGCCCACGGCGAGATTCATTGCCTGCGGATAGCAGTTGGCGAGCACGGGCGCGCCTTGATAGGCCTCCGGGAGGCCGCGGACGTAGAGGGTCGGCGGGTGATCGGGGCCGCCCAGCTTTCGCACAAGTCCGGCGCCGGCCTGTACCGCGCTCCGCGCGAGGCGGCCCGCCTGCGTCCAAGGGGTCACATACCAGACAGTCAGAAGTGAGCACCCGACGAGGACCAACCCGGTCGCCACGCCGCTGCGTCGCCAGCCGATGCTGCGACCCGCGCAGACATCGCCAAAGAGCCAGGCCAGGCCGACAGTCGGCAGATAGGCGAATCGGGTCCACTCGAAGGAGGCCGACGGTTGCCACCTGAACGTCCACGATGGCACGGCAAGGACGAATACGAAGCCCACCCAGAGCCAGAGGCGCCGCGCCGGAACTCGATCGAGGCCGGCGAGCAACCAGAGCACGACCGCCGCCATCGCCACCAGCACCAGCCACCATCCGATGGGGCCGATCCGGGCGAGCAGCGTAGTGTGTGTTGGGAAAAGGAAGTCGCCCATGAGGAGCAGCGGGCCGGACGGGAACACCGTGTTCCAGAAGCTCAGCGGCAGCGCGTACCCGCCCAGACCTCCGAGCACGTGCATCCGCCACCAGAGGTAGGCGGCGAGGACGACGACGTAGCTGACCCCGGAGACGGCGACACTCCTGCGGTCGGCCTGGCCGCCCAGAATGCCGACCAGCACGACCACGCCCGGGAGCGCCAGCGCGACCTCCTTACTGAAGAGCGCGAGCGCGAACGAGATGAGGGCCCCCGACAGGGCGAGTGCCCGTCCCCCCTTGGCCGCGGAGGTATGATAGATCAGCAGCGCGAGCAGCGAGGCGAGGCCGAAACCGGCGCAGAGCAGATCGGACATCGCCGCCGGCCAGCAGAGCGGCTCGACGTGGAGCGGATGCACTGCGAAGAGCAGGGCTCCAACCAGGGCCCCGTAGCTGCTCCCGATCAGCCTGCGCCCGAGCGCGTAGACGAGCAGCGAGTTGGCGACATGCAGCGCGATCGCCAGCAGGTGGTACCCCGCGGGAGCGCCGTGCCATAGCCGGTCGCCCAACCACCATACCAGCATCGTGACAGGCCGGTAGAAAGCGATGAGGCCTGTCGAGCGCATCGCTTCTGCCGCGCTTCGCGACTCCCGGGCGATCATTGCGAGGCCGAAGTCGTCGGAGACGAAGCCGTTCCCCACACTGCCAAGATAGGGGAGGATGGCGGCGAGAACGACGGCGCCCCACAGCAGTGGTGGGCGCCAGGCGAGATCCCTGGACTCAGTGCTGGCACGCTCCCCCATTAGCCAGCGCCCGGCGATGGCGGCGACCAGCAGGCACAGCACCAGCGTCTGGTAGGTCCAGGAGATTGACGCCTCTGGCTGAACCAGACGACGGACTACGACGGTGATCCAGACGACCACCGCCGATGCGAGCAGGAACGCTCGGCGGTCCGTCTGCGCCAGCACGGAATCGCTCCGCTCAGCCGGTGCTCGGCGGCCTGCGGTCATCCGACCTCCATCCAGTCGCTTCTCCCGGTGGACGGCCGAGCTAGAGGGACGAAGCGGCCATCCTCTGCTACTCTGCGGGGCGGCGAAGCTCCTTTGCTAGGCGCGCAATGCTGGGGCGCCGTCGCAATCGGAGGGGAAGCTGTGGCATGTCGAAATTGGTGAGGTCTCATGCAGACTGAAGGGAAGGCAACCGGGCTCGGGCGGGCGCTGCCAGGGCTAGGCTACGCAGTTGCTCTCGTGGCCTGCGCGGTGGCGCAGAAGTCGTTCGTCGCTCGCTGGGGAGCGACCGGGGGGGAGGTGAGCTGGTGCGTGCTGGCGCCGGGGTTGTTCGCGCTGGTGCACGTGCTGACGAGGCGGATGGCGCAGGGCGGGCGCGGCTTCAGGTTGCTTGGGGTGCTGTGGGGAGGGGCGGCAGTCATCGGCCTGGCGTCGCACTGGCGGGGCCTGGGCGCAGCGGGCCCCTGGCTGAGTCTCATCAGGTACGCGTTGATCGCGGCGGCGGGGTGTCTGTTCTGCGTCTCTGTGATGGTCTCTCGGCCGCTGTTCGCGGCGCGCGGTGGCGTGATGCCGCTGTTCGGAAGAATCGCGCTGGGTGTGTTGGGGGGCGCGATGTTGCTGGCGTGGGTCGGAGCGCTGGCCATGATTGTCTACATGACGCCGTTCGCTATCGCGCTCGCGCCGCGGGAACGGGGGCTGCAATACGAGCGTGTGCTCACCAGCGACTGGCGAGACTACGTTGTGTGGATGGCGTGGAGCCCGGACTCGCGGCGGCTCGTCGGGCAGGGGGCGCGCGGTCTGGTGGTGGTTGATCCGGCGGGGAAGTCGCAGAAGGTTGTGTGGCCACACGGGATAGTTGATCCTGACCGGCCCTGGGATGCGGACGGGCAGGGCTTCTACTTCGCGCGACCGGGGACGAGTTCCGATAGGGGCGTCTGGTACGTGCCGCTCGACGGCAGGCAGCCGCGCAAGATCGTCGGCGATCTGACGGGGATAGCCTCGTGCTCCCCCGATGGGAGAACTCTCGCCTACAATGGAAGCCGAGGCACTACCCTGGTGGATTCCGCAGGCGGGCGCGCACGGGTGCTGTGCGAGCAGTCCGGCATCCCGATCTGGGCACCCGATGGCAAGCACATGCTGGTGCTGTCGGAGCGAGATCATCAGAAAGAGGTGTATCTGGTCTCGATGGATGGAGCCGCGCACAAGCTTTGGGGGCCGCCTGCCGACCTCGGCAGAGCAGCGTGGGTAGACGGCAGCCGCTTCGCCACGCTGACGGTCGCTGAGGCAGCACGGTCGCTCGGCGTGCGAGTGGCGGAGGTGACGCTATGGGACCTGGAGGGCGAGCCGATCAAACACTACTCGCTAGGACGATATGCTGGAGGTTCCACGGGCAAGCTCGCCGCCACCAGAGACGGCGGGCGGCTGGCGATAGGGCTCGATTTCGAGCTGACGCCGGGGAGTTCGCTCGTGATGCTGGACCTGAAGACCGGACGCCTCACTCGACTGCCCGCCCCGGACTACAGCGCAGGCCCACTTGCCTGGTCGCCTGACGGCCGCTCCCTCGCGATCTCCGACGTCGTGGAGGAGGAACACGAGCACGGCTACAGCTACGTGGCCGTGATCTCGGGGTTCAAGCTGTTCAAGAAGGGGGAGGCGTGGTAGAGTCCCCGTCGGGCCTAACCAAGGTGGTGCCGACGCGAGCCCATGCCTCGCCTGCTTCCGACAATCCGCCGCCGCACTGCGTCTGAGATCGGCGCGGTCCGCAAGGACCACGGCGGCCGGCTGCGCGTCTGTCTGGTCTATCCGAACACCTACTCCGTGGGGATGTCCAGCCTTGGGTTCCAGACCGTCTATCACCTCCTGAACTCGGATCCAGGGGTGGTGTGCGAGCGGGCGTTCGTCCCCGACAAGGACGACCTCGCGGACCTGGTGAGGACGCAGTCGGCGCTCGTGTCGTATGAGTCAGAGATACCCATCAACCAGTTCGATGTCATCGCCTTCTCTCTCTCGTTCGAGCTCGACTATGTGAAAGTGCCCCGCATCCTGCGGCTGGCGAGGCTCCCGGTGATGGCGGCCGAGCGAGGCGAGGAGCATCCGCTTATCATCGCAGGTGGTATCGCTGCCTCGATCAACCCGGAGCCGCTCGCCGACATCGTTGATGCGTTCGTGATCGGGGAGGTTGAACCGGTCATCGGGGAGTTAGTGCACGCTCTCCGGAGAGCGGCGGAAAGCAAGGCGGTGGGGCTCGGGTCGCTGTCGCAGTTAGCAGGGGTGTACGCGCCGGGGGACCTGACCCCCTTCCCCCTCTCCAATACTGGAGAGGGGGGGCGCGAGCCGAGGGTCGAGAGGCAGTACCTACGCGATCTGGACGCGTGGCCCACTCACTCGCGCATCCTCACGAGGGAGACGGAGTTCGGCGAGCTGTTCTTGGTGGAGGTCTCCCGCGGCTGCGGGCGCGGGTGCAAGTTCTGCGTGACGCCGGCGTGCTACTGGCCGCTGCGGTGGCGGTCGGCCGACAGCGTCCTTCGTTCGGCGCGAGAAGGGCTGGAGCACCGCGATGCGATCGGCCTGGTCGGGGCGGCCGTCTCCGATCACCCGGAGATGGACGAGATCGCGACCGGCATAGTGGACATGGGAGCGCGGCTGTCAGTGTCCTCGCTGCGGGCGGACTCGGTGTCCGACGCGCTGATCGGCGCGCTGGAGCGCAGCGGCGCGAAGAGCATCACCATCGCGCCGGAGGCGGGAAGTGAGCGCCTCCGCCAGGCGATCGGCAAGGGCATCAGCGATGCCCAGGTTCTCGACACCCTCCGGCGCGCTTCAGCCGCGGGGATAACGCAGGCGAAACTCTACTTCATGGTCGGCCTCCCCGGGGAAGGGGAGGAGGACGTCGCTGCGATCCCGGAGTTCGTCCGCAGATGCATGAAGGCAGCAGCTCTCAGCCGCGTCACCGTCGCGGCCGGCGCCTTCGTGCCCAAGCCGAATACACCCTATGAGTCAGAGGGGATGCTGCCTGTCCCCGAGCTGTCCCGCCGGCTGCGGCTTATCAGGGGTGCGCTCCGGCCCGAGAAGCGAGTTCAGCTTGCGCTGGAGAGCCCCAACTGGTCCTATCTCGAAGGAGCGCTGAGCCGGGGTGACAGGCGGTTGGGAGCGGTTATCGCGGAGGCGGACGAACGCGGCAGCAGTCTGGCGGCCTGGCGCCGCTCGTTCGAAACCGCGGGCCTGACGATGGAGGAGTTCGCGGGGTAGTTACTAGGCAGGCGTGGGCCCTGGCGGCTCATCGGTCGAGAACCGTAGGAACGACACCTGTCCGCGCCTGTCGGGTTTCTGCCGCGACTACTCCGACGTTTTCGGCCGGAACGGCGATGGCACCTCGTACCCCGCGTCCGCCAGCATCCCGCACAGCAGACGGCGCGTCTCCACCGAATCGGCCTCGAAGAGCGGCGGGCACTGGAGGACGCTCCTCCTCTCCGCCGCGAGCTCGGCGGCGAACGCGAGGCAGGTCGGCAAACCGCAGCGCCGACAGTTCGTGCGCGGCAAGAGCCTGTAGACGGCCAGTGGCGTCAGCTTCTCGCGCCGGTCATAGGAAGGCGTGATCGCGTCGCGGTTTGCCCATGTCTCGTTGACCAACCGCCGGAGCGACTCCAGGATCGCGCGAGCGTCTTCGACGTCGTCCACCTTCGCACCGGTGATCTGCCGCGCATGCAAACAGATGATGCGATGCTGCTGCGTGTAGGTGAGGGCGGGAACCGAGTGGTTGTAGACGGCGCTGTGGATCACCGCATTGAGGTACGGCAGCACTGCCGTCAGGTCGGCAGATGCCTGTGCGTGAAATCGGATCTTGGCGGAGTCGGCCAAACAGGGGAGGATGGTCGTGATCTCTATGCGGCCGAGGAGTTCGTCTGTCACGCCTCTACGCCATCCAGACGAAGTAGAGCCCGACGCCGACGAGCAGACCCCCGGCGACGTACTCGGCCCGCCGCGTCCACCGCTCCATCGCAGGAAGCGCCTTCAACACTCCGGTGAAGGTTCCGGCCAGCACGATCGGCACTCCCCGCCCGAGTCCGTATACGAGAAGCAGCAGCGCGCCCCAGGCGAGCTTGCCGGTGGCCATCACAACGCCGAGGATGGCCGCGAGGATCGGGGTCGCGCATTGCGACCCGGCCAGGCCGACAACCAGGCCCAAGAGGAAGGCGCCGAGCAGACCCGTCCGCGCGACCCGCTTGGGCTGAATCCGTGTGAGGAAGTCGAAACTCAGCCTGATGGCGCCCAGCAGGTTCAGGCCGATAGCAAAGCAGACGAGCGCCACGACCCAATACAGGATCGCTTTCTGCGTCCCAAACAGC
>Ga0315286_10006544_pt1 | contig 11350 bp, 9 predicted proteins | sample YL17G10_0_MG_FD_205038 | JGI IMG/M metagenome (GOLD analysis project Ga0315286, IMG submission 205038) | Sediment microbial communities from Yellowstone Lake, YNP, Wyoming, USA - YL17G10_0 | ecosystem: Environmental > Aquatic > Freshwater > Lake > Sediment | place: USA: Wyoming | collected...
GTTGTTGAAATCAGAGCCCACAGATCCCTCGGTACGTTTCTGGGCAAGTTGCGCACCCCGGCCAAGACAACATTCCCTGGGGGATGCGCCACCCCATCGCACTGGGGATGGCTGCCAGCGCGGCGTATTGAATTGATCCAGTTATTCTCGTTACCTGCTGAGCGGTCCGACCGTGAGGCGAGGTAATACTGCACCGGTCAACAGCCATTGTACCAGAAGTCGCCGTTTTGCGCAAGCCCAGGGAGGTTGTTCTGATCCAGATAGCCGTCTGTGCAAGGGGAATGACAACCCACAATTAGGGGCAAGAGACAGCGGCAGCACAACATCTAGTGTCTTGTTCTGACTGCCGCGGCCATGAATGTTAAGATTTGACAGGCAGGAATTTTTAAGCAAGCTTACGTCAAGGGTTCGGCAGAGAGGCTTCGCTCCGCTTAGCATGACAATGGGCGCCGCACGCTGTTCTGGCCGCACTCCGCAGGGCAGGCAGCGTGACAGAGGAGGGGCCAGGGAAATCGCCTTGCCCGCGTTGACACGATGGGTGAGTTGTGGTATCATCTGGTGGAGTCGTCGGTCTGGCGGCTCACCTTCGTTTGTTGGTCTGGCCGATTCCAGATTGTTGTCTCATACCCGTCTTTCATTCCCTGACTTTCGAACGTTTCTGTAGAGTACCGCTTCTGCGGTGGAGGAGAGCGGATGGTGACCAAATACATATTCTGCACCGGTGGGGTGGTTTCTTCAGTGGGCAAAGGGGTCACGGCTGCCGCAATTGGGCGAATCCTCAAGAGCCGGGGGATCAAGGTATCGATCCAGAAGCTGGACCCCTACCTGAACGTGGACCCGGGCACCATGTCGCCGTATCAGCATGGCGAAGTGTTTGTTCTGGACGACGGGGCCGAGACCGACCTTGACTTGGGCCACTACGAGCGTTTTGTCGACGAGAACCTTACCCGGGCCAGCAACGTGACCTCGGGCCAGGTGTACGCCGAGGTGATCGCCAAGGAGCGGCGGGGCGACTATCTGGGCGGCACCATCCAGGTGATCCCGCACGTGACCAACGAGATGAAGCGCCGCATCGGCCTGGTGGGACGGGAGAGCGGCGCGGAGGTGGTCATCGTCGAGGTCGGCGGTACGGTGGGCGACATCGAGGGGCTGCCCTTCCTGGAAGCCATCCGCCAGATGAGGGTGGACGTGGGACGGGAGAACACGGTGTACATCCACGTCACCCTGTTGCCCTACATCTCTTCGACGGGCGAGATCAAGACCAAGCCCACGCAGCACAGCGTGGCCGAATTGCGGGGCATCGGCATCCAGCCGGACATTATCGCCGCCCGTTCCGATCTGCCGATCGACGATTCCGTGCGGGCCAAGATCGCCTTGTTTTGCGACGTCGAAAAGCGTGGGGTCATCCCTTTGGTGACCACCCCCATCATCTACGAAATACCACTCGTCCTGGAGGAGGCCGGCCTGGGCGACTATCTGAGCCAGCGGCTGGGCCTACAAGTGACCCACGCGCCGGACCTCGAAGGCTGGCGTGCCGTGGTGGAGGCGCTGCGCCAGCCCAAACCACCGGTACGGGTGGGGATGGTGGGCAAGTATGTGGAACTGCACGACGCTTACCTCAGCGTCCGCGAGGCGCTGCATCACGCCGGCCTGGTCTACGGCGTGTCGGTGGAGATCGATTGGATCGACGCAGAGGACCTCGAACGGCATGGGGTCGATCGCCTGCGAGAGCTGGATGGGATGGTCGTACCGGGCGGGTTCGGCTACCGGGGGATCGAGGGCAAGGTTCTGGCCGCCCGCTTTGCCAGGGAACACCAGGTGCCGTACCTGGGCCTATGCCTGGGGCTACAGGTCATGATCGTTGAGCTGGCGCGGTACACCCTAGGCAGCGACGAGCCCAACTCGACCGAGTTTGACATCAAGACCCAATACCCAGTCATCGACCTCATGCCCGACCAACGGGACATCTCTGACATGGGCGGAACCATGCGCCTGGGTTCCTACCCCTGCCACCTGGTAGCCGGAACGCGGGCGGCGGCAGCCTATGGAGGAACGCTCGTTCACGAGCGGCACCGCCACCGGTTCGAGGTGAACAACGCCTTCCGCAGCCTGCTGACTGAAGCGGGCATGGTCTTTTCCGGACTATCGCCCGACGGACGGCTGGTGGAAGTTGGCGAGCTGGCCGACCATCCGTTCATGCTGGGTTGCCAGTTCCACCCCGAATTCAAGAGCCGGCCCACGCGGCCCCATCCGCTGTTTCAGGCGTTCATCCAGGCGGTGATGGCTCATAAGGGCTCTGTCGTTCTGCCTGCGCTGCGGAGTTTCGCTTCCTTGGCGGTGACTGCAGGCGGTCCACCTGGGCATGCGCTCCCCTGTGCCTGTCCGCCTGCACTGGTGGCGCAGGCACAGGCGGTACAGGACACCGCAGAAGCGGAACTCCGCAGGCCTTCGGTCGAGGTGCAGGCAGGGAGCGCAGCGAATAACCCCGGTTAGCGGAGAATCTGCGTGACCGCGTTGCTTCGGGAATCACCCGAGCAGGCTCGGAAGTCCCCTGGCCTACCCGCAGTCCAGGGCAGTCCAGGGCAGTCCAGGGCAGTCCAGGGCAGGCAGGGCAGGCAGGGCAAGCGGGGCAGGCAGAATGACAAACGTGGGGAAGCCATAGAACAGCGCTGCAAGCCACAATCGCCCCCCAAGTTGCCCGTTCATGGGGAAATGGGTACAATGTCCTTGCGTCAGGCGGCTCAGGATCCGGCGTTCGGCCCTCGGGGGACGCCCCCGCCTCCGAGACGAACCGAAAGCATCCAACCGTTGAAGGTCTTTGCGAGGAGGTAAGACATGTACAAGAAGCTGTTTATTCCAGGTCCCACCCACGTGAGGGACGAGATGCTGCAGGCGCAGGCCGTGGGGATGATCGGCCACCGAGCGAAGGAGTACCAGGAGTTGCAGGCTGCGGTCACCCCCAAGCTGCAACGACTGCTCTACACCCAGGCGCGAGTCTATCTGTTTGCGGCGTCGTCCAGCGGCGTGATGGAAGGCTCGGTGCGCCAAGCCTCCACCAAGCGGATGCTGGTGACTGTGTGCGGCGCTTTCTCCAAGCGCTGGTACGAGATGGTCGTGGCCAACGGCGTGCCCTGCGACAAACTGGAAGTGCCGCTGGGCCAGGCCATCACCCCTGAGCTCGTCGATCAAGCGCTCTCCAAGGGCGACTATGACGCCATCACCCTGACGCACAACGAAACCGCCACCGGCATCATGAACCCGGCCAAGGAGGTAGCCGAGCTGATCCACTCAAAGTATCCCGACGTGTTGATCCTGGTCGACGCGGTGAGCAGCATGGCGGGCGTCAAGATCGAGTTCGACGCCTGGGGGTTGGACGTATGCCTGGCCGGCGTGCAAAAGTGCTTCGCCTTGCCGCCAGGGCTGACCGTTTGCGCCGTCAGCGACCGCGCGCGGCAGCGGGCCTTGAAGGTCCCCAATCGTGGCCACTATTTTGCCTACGATCAGATGGACAAGAAATACGACGTGAACCAGACCCCCGCTACCCCGGCCATCAGCATCATCCAGGCGCTCAACAAGCAGATGGACGACATGTTCACCGAAGGGCTGGAGAACCGTTTTGCCCGGCACCTCCAGATGGCCGAGATGGTGCGTGCCTGGGCACGCACGAATTTCGCCCTGTACGGCGACGAGCGCTACCTGTCCAATACGGTGACCAACATTGCCAACACGCGGGGCATCGTGGTGGGCGATCTGAACAAAGAACTGGGCAAGCGTGGGGCCATGATCTCCAACGGGTACGGAGATCTGAAGGAAAAGACCTTCCGCATTGGCCACATGGGCGACCTACAGGTGGCGGACATCCACTGGCTGCTGAAACAGATCGACGAGATTCTGGGACTGTAACGCCATGCCTCAGACGTCAAACGTGATGCAAGCGCGTCACAAACCTGCGGAGTACCGCTGCCTTTGCGGTGACGTTTGATGATGGCGATGGACGAAAGGTAGGCAAGTGACCATGAAAGTTCTGATCTGTGACAAGACCGAAGCGTCAGCGTTGGAGGTGATTCGAGCGGCGGGCATCGAGGTGGACAACCGGCCCGAGATCACGCCGGAGGAACTGGTGCGCGATGCGTCCCAGTACGATGGTATGGTGGTTCGCAGCCGCACCCGGATCACCAAAGAGGCGATTGATGCGGCCACCAACCTCAAGATCGTCGTGCGGGGTGGCGTGGGCCTCGACAACATTGACGTGAAGTACGCCGAGAGCAAAGGGGTGGCCGTGCGCAATACGCCCAAGGCGAGCTCCAACTCGGTGGCGGAATTGGCTCTGGGCTACATGCTAGCCCTGGCTCGCAAGGTCCCCCAGGCGGCGATGAGCATGACCGCCGGCGAGTGGAAAAAGAAAGAGCTGGAAGGCACCGAGATCGCGGGCAAGACGCTGGGGCTCATCGGCTTTGGCAACATCGGCGGTGTGCTGGGCCGGAAGGCGAACGCCCTGGGCATGGATGTGATTTTTTACGACGTGATCACCCCCGCCGATCCAGGCCCGGCCATTCAGGTCAGCCTGGACGAGCTGTTCGCCCGGAGCGACTACATTTCGCTCCACGTGCCCAAGATAGCGGCTACGACCAACATGATCAACGCCCAGACCATTGCCAAGATGAAGGACAGGGTGTACATCATCAACTGTGCCCGGGGGGGCATCATCGACGAAGATGCGCTCTACGATGCCCTGGTCAGCGGCAAGGTTGGCGGGGCGGCGCTGGACGTGTACCTGGACGAGAAGGTAAACCCTGGCAATGCCCGGCTCTTCTCTGTGAAAGACAAATATGGGCTGAACAAGGTCATCGGCTCGCCGCACATCGGCGCCAGCACCCAAGAAGGCCAGGCCCGCGTGGGCGGCGAAGTAGCCGAGATCCTGACCGACTTTCTCCGGAAGAATGCCTGAGGAGAAGAGCCGGTCAGCACAGAAAAGGCGGCCTGCTCTACGTTCGTCATGCGTCAAACGTCAGGATGACTCGATCAACCATGACGTTTGACGCACGACGTTTGATCGTCACCCACCGGGATTCAACACAGAACGGAGTGAACAAGCATGGCCGCGATTGCCCCCTTCCGCAGCGTACGGTACAATGCCCACAAAGTGGGGGACCTGAGCAGGGTCGTCACCCAACCGTACGATCGTATCGGCCCCGATCTGCAGAAGCAGTACTACGACCTCCACCCCTACAACGTCGTGCGACTGATCCGGGGTGAGGAGTTCGAGGACGATACCCCGGGCCGCAACGTCTACACCCGTTCCCGCGATTACTACGGGATCTGGTTGGACGCGGGTTTTCTACTGCGCGACACAGCGCCTGCCTTGTATGTATATCACCAGACCTTCACCTTGCCCGACGGCAGTGAGCTGACTCGCAAGGCCTTTATCACCGCGCTCGAATTGGTCGAGTTCAGCAAGGGAATCGTTTTGCCCCACGAGCGGACTCTCTCCGGCCCCAAGGCGGATCGGTTGAACCTGCTGCGCACGACAGCGTTCAACTTTGAGTTGATCTTTATGCTCTACCCCGACGTGGAGAACCGGATCAACGCCCTGTTTGGCGCGGCCATCGGCAACCAAGCACCCGACGTCGATGTACACGAACTCTTTGAGCAGGACGTGCGCCAGCGGATGTGGGTAGTTACCGATCCAGGTGTTGTCGCGGCTGTCGCGGCCGAAATGGAACCAAAGGCCGGCCTGATCATCGCCGACGGGCATCATCGTTACGAGACGGCGCTCAACTATCGGAACGAGATGCGGGAGAAGCATCCCAGCGCTCCGGCCGATGCCGCGTTCAACTTTGCCATGATGAGTATGGTCAGCATGGACGACCCCGGCCTGACCATCCTGCCTACCCACCGGCTGATCTATGGATACACAGCCAAAACGACAAGTCAGATCCTGGAGAGTGCCAAGGCGCATTTCGAGGTAACGCCACTGTCCCTGGATGGCCGGGCGGCGCTCGAAGCGGCCCTGGCCAAGGCCACGCCCGACGACCGTCGCATCGGCTTTTATGACGGAGCCTACTGGCTGCTGCGGCTTCACCGCAGAAGCGGTACTCCGCAAGACCCGACCGTGATGAACCAGGTGGTTCCCGACCGTGCTCCCGAATGGCGACAGCTCGACGTGAGCATCCTCCACGAGTTAATCATCGAACGGATCATGGGCATCACCAAGAAGCAGGTGGAGGCCAAGGAGCACCTGGATTACTATCGCAACCTCGACGAAGCGCTGGCCAAGGTGGACGCAGGCCAGGCACTGTGCGTGTTTGTCCTCAATCCGACACGCATCTCCGAGGTTAAGGCCTGCTCAGGGAGGGGCGAAAAGATGCCCCAGAAGTCCACCGACTTTTACCCAAAGATGATCTCTGGCCTGGTCACGATGGATGTGGGAGTGAACGAACGGCTGTAAGCCACGGAGCAACCGATATGGAGCGGCACGAGGTGGTACGTGCTGCTCCTTCTGTTATTCAGGCTTGAGGTACGATGACCCACATTCTCCTGACCAACGACGACGGCATCGAGGCTCCGGGGCTGCGAGCCCTGCTCCGCACCCTGCGAGCTTTCGCACAGGTGACGGTCTTTGCCCCCGACCACAATTGGTCGGCCGCAGGGCACACCAAGACCATGCACAAACCGCTCCGCGTGACTCCCTATTCCCTCCACTGCGAGCCGCACGGTGCTCCTCAGGCGCAGCAGGCCAAACGCCGGGAAGCGAGCATCGAAGCGTACACTACCACGGGAGCCCCATCGGATTGTGTGGCGCTGGCCATGCTGGGGATTCTGCCCCATAGACCCGACCTGGTAGTTTCTGGCATTAACCAGGGCGCAAACGTAGGCCACGACCTGACCTATTCGGGCACCGTAGCGGCGGCGATGGAGGCCGTGATATTTGAGCTGCCGGCTATGGCCGTCTCGTTGGACAGCTTTGAAAGCCAGGATTATGGCTTCGCGGCAGAGGTGGCGGCTTGTGTGGCGAAGGAGATCGTGAAGCGAGGCCTCGGGCCGGGCATATTCCTCAACGTCAACGTTCCCTGCCGCCCGCCTGAGGAGCTGGCCGGTGTGACCATCACCCGACTGGGGCGACGGGTCTACCGCGACATCCTCATCGAACGCGAGGACCCGCGCGGCCGTCCTTACTACTGGATCGGTGGCGAGCCGCCCGGCGGGCACCAGGACGTGGGCACAGACATCTGGGCCTTAGCCCAGGGCTATGTCTCGATCACCCCCGTCCACCTGGACATGACCGCGCACGAGCTGATCCCCGAGTTCAGGAAGTGGAAATTCGAACTCAAGTGACAGGTGACGTATCAACGGTCAGACCTCAAGCGCACTCGCCGCGTTTGTCGTTGGGCGAGGTGTTGTACATGAGCGGAAAGGAAGCAGTAGATGGATTTCTGGCAAGTTCTTCAAGATCGACACAGCGTCCGCGAGCTTGATCCCACGGTAGAGATACCGCCCGAGACCGTACAACGACTCCTGGATGCCGCAATCCAGGCGCCCTCGGCAGGTAACCGCCAACCCTGGCACTTTTACGTGGTACGGGATGCGGCGGTCCGCCAGGGACTGGCGGCTGCGGCGCACGGCCAGGATTTTGTCAGCCAGGCGCCCGTCGTCATCGTCGTCTGCGCCGACGCTGAACAATCGGCGGGGAGATACGGCCGGCGAGGAAGCGAGCTCTACTGCCTGCAGGATACTGCCGCGGCCACAGAGCATCTCCTGCTGGCAGCCGTGGCGCTTGGATTAGGCAGTTGCTGGGTAGGTGCCTTTGACGAGGACCAGGCTTCCAGCGTCTTGAACCTGCCCGGTCACCATCGGCCGATCGCCATCCTGCCCATCGGGAAACCAGCCCGGCAGCAGGGCAGGCGCACCGCACGCCAGCCGCTACGGAGTGTCACGAGTTACGTTGGCTAGCGCCAGTTGCGCACTGGCGCGAAAGCGAGTATAATCGAGAATTGCGAGCCCAAGGTAGGAGAAACCATGCCCAAGTACGCATTCTTCAAAGGCCAGCTCGTCCCGATCGACGAAGCCAAGGTCAGTATCATGACCCACGCGTTCAACTATGGCACTGGTTGTTTCGAAGGCATCCGTGGCTACTGGAGCGAGCAGGACGGGCAACTCTACGTCTTTCGCTTACGGGAACACTATGAACGGATGCACCGTTCCTGCCGGATTCTACGCATCCAACTGCCTTACAGTGTCGAAGAGTTGTGCCAGATCACCCTTGAGCTACTGCGCAAGGAAAGGTATCAAGAGGATACCTACATCCGCCCGCTGGCCTACAAGGCCGATGAACTGATCGGGGTGCGGCTGCATGGGCTACGGGACGAATTCGCGATCTTTGCCATCCCGTTTGGCCGCTACATCGAAAAGGAAGAGGGCGCCCACGTTTGCATCTCGTCGTGGCAGCGGGTGGACGACAATGCAACCCCTGCCCGGGCCAAGATCACCGGCGCCTACATCAATTCGGCGTTTGCCAAGACCGACGCGGTGCTGAGCGGCTACGACGAGGCGCTGGTATTGACACAGACGGGCCATATCTCAGAGGGCAGCGCCGAGAACTTTTTTATGGTGCGCGGTGGCAAGCTGGTGACCCCGCCGGTCACATCCAACATCCTGGAAGGCATTACCCGAGACACCATCATCGTGCTGGCGCAGGAAGAGATGGGGTTGAAAGCGATTGAGCGCACGATCGACCGCAGCGAGATCTATGTCTGTGAAGAAGCCTTCCTGTGCGGCACGGGAGTGCAGATAGCGGCCATCACCCAGATAGAACACCGGCCGGTCGGCACGGGAGTCATCGGGCCAGTGGTCACCCGGCTGCGCGAGCTCTACTTCGACGTAGTACGCGGCAAGAACCCCAAATACAAACACTGGTGTACGCCAGTATACGAGGGATAAGGTCAAAGATCGATGAACTGGCGCAGCAGGGGTTCGGTGGGGGTTCCGCTGGGCCTATTGTTCATGGGGCTTGTACTGGCGGCCGCCGGGGGGCTCCTGGACCGGCTGATCACCCAGCACATCCGCCCGCAAGAGATCGGTTTCCTTTCCTTTCTCATGGGGGTAGTGATACTGCTCAGCCTGCCCGTTCTGGTGATCCTGGCCTACCACACCCTGAGCTGCCTGACCCTGCGCTACCGGCTGGACCGAAACGGCCTTGCCATCCGTTGGGCAGGGGGCAAGCAAGTTATTCCTATCCGAGACATTCAGCGAATCCTGCCAGGCCGGCACCTCGGGGGCCCCATTGTCCGGCGACAAGGGGTGCGCTGGCCCGGACACGAGCGAGGAGAAGGGGCGGTACCGGGCATCGGGCGAGCACGCTTCCTGGCCACCCGGCCGCTGAAGGATGAGCTCCTTCTGGTCACGCCGGGTCAGGCGATTGGCATCTCACCCCATGATCCGGAAGGATTCCTGGCTGCCTTTGAAGCTCGGAAAGCACTGGGCCCCAACCGGCTTTTGGATCCGGAAGTGTACCATGCAAGCTGGTTCAACTGGCCACTCTGGACCGATCGGACGGCCTGGGTTCTGCTGGGCGCTGCATTGATCATCAATTTGTGTCTGTTTGGCTATCTGTGTATCCGCTATCCAGGCCTGGATCTGCAGTTGCCTCTGCATTTCAACAGCCTGGGGCAGGTAGACCGAATCGGCACCAAGACAGAACTCTTTGCCCTGCCCATCATCGGCGTGATCATCCTGGGGACCAACTCGCTCCTGGGGCTACTCCTCTATCGGCGAGAGCAAGCAGGGGCGTACCTGTTGTGGGGGGCTGCTGCAGGAGCTCAAGCGCTCTTTTGGCTCGCGACTCTGAGCATCGTATCATGACGGGTCAGCTTCTGCTTGGCTTGATCCTGAGCGCGCTGATAGCCGGCCTGGGCTACTGGCGGCAAGCCTTATCGCCAAGCGGGGTAGCTGGCGCAATCCTGGTGGGAACTCTGATCTTTGGCTTCGGGGGTTGGATCTGGGGATTGCTGCTCATCACCTTTTTCCTTTCCTCCAGTTGGCTATCGCACTACCGCCAAGCGGACAAGGAGGCGATGGCAGACAAGTTCGCCAAGGGCGGCCGACGTGACCTCGGGCAGACCCTCGCCAATGGCGGAGTGGGGGCGGTGCTGGCCCTGGTCTTCTTCCAAACCCCCGATCCTTTGCTCTTTGCTGCGTTCCTGGGCGTTCTGGCCACGGTCAACGCCGACACCTGGGCCACGGAACTGGGGATCCTAAGCCGGGTTGGCCCCAGGCTCATCACCACGGGTGAACCGGTGACCCCTGGCTCGTCGGGTGGGATCACACGACTGGGGATCTGGGCTTCGGTGGCCGGTGCGTTGCTCATTGGCAGCGTCGCAACGGCACTAACGCAAGCACAATCGCTCCTGAGCAAGCACACCTGGAGCCTGGAAGCCGCCTCATACCCTTTGCTTGCCGTAGCCGGTGGAATTGCTGGCGCCCTGTTTGACAGCCTGTTGGGCGCCACCGTGCAAGGCATCTATTTCTGCGGCCGCTGCGCCAAGGAAACAGAAAGCCCCGTCCATCGCTGTGGTCAGACCGCCCGCCTGGTGCGGGGCTGGCAATGGCTGAACAACGACGTAGTGAACTTGACGTCATCGCTGGTAGGCGGGCTGGCAACTGTGTTGTTGGCCTGGCTGCTGTGGAGGTAGAAGGATGACACGCAAGCAGATCGTGCTGATCGTCGTCGCGAACGCCTTGATCTCAACCCTGATCTCCCTGATCGTAGTCGCGTTGGCCGCCCTGTGGCTGCGGGACGGGGCTGGGGCCTCTGCCGCGCCTACGCCTCAACCTGTCGGGACGACGGCCACGCAACAAGTCGCCATAGCTTTGCCTAGTACTACACCGATCGTCCATGTGGTGAAAGCCGGCGATACCCTCTCTGGCCTGGCCCTGCAATACGACGTACCTGCCGAGGACATCATCGCCGCCAATCAGATCCAGAATCCCAACTTCCTACCGCTGGGCGCGGAGTTGATCATCCCCGTGGGCGGCGTGCCCCAGGTGACGGCCACACTCACGCCGATGCCGACGGCGACCGACACCCCCATTCCTTTCGAGCCACCCTCGGCCGACATGACTGCTACGGCTGCTGCCGAAGCCGGGGCCACCGCTACCCCGGTCCCAACCCCACTGCCTTCTACTGGCGAGCTCCAGATCGAGATCACGACGGTGATCAAGTCAGGGCAGGTGGATCAGGAGTGGGTGGTCCTTACGAACCGCGGCACCGGTCGGGCCGAATTGCAGGGCTGGACTCTCAGCGATGCCGAGCGGAACACGTACACCTTTCCCAATTCCACTGTGTGGCCGGGTG
>Ga0315286_10006547_pt1 | contig 11347 bp, 10 predicted proteins | sample YL17G10_0_MG_FD_205038 | JGI IMG/M metagenome (GOLD analysis project Ga0315286, IMG submission 205038) | Sediment microbial communities from Yellowstone Lake, YNP, Wyoming, USA - YL17G10_0 | ecosystem: Environmental > Aquatic > Freshwater > Lake > Sediment | place: USA: Wyoming | collected...
TTGCAAGCTAAATACGTTGTCCGCCTACGCCCATCCTTCGTTAAAACTACGGATTGGCAAAGCAAGGCTTCGGCGGGATGTAAGAGCTTGTAAGATTCGTTAAAAAACTCGTCAACAATCTCTAACGGAGGTGTGCGATGTTCTGGGAGCAGACATTTTTTTTGGTATTGGTGTTTTTGTTTGGCCCGGCCCAAGCAATGTACATTTTGTTCTTGATGAAATCTTTTAAAACAGTTCCTGCATCTTTTTGGGTTAATCATTCAAAAAGAAACAGTTCTTCAAGTTAGCCAAGGCGTCGAGTCAAACTCGATGCCTTTTTTAATTTTCTAATTTTGTCCCCGAGTTTACGAGGGGATACAAAATTAAGAACCCCGCACCAGGAACTTGGTGCGGGGTTTATTAGTGTTATCTGGCAACGCTATATAAAATCTGTCATGTTTTCATTTTACACGGGATTCTTCGCTTCGCTCAGAATGACGTCAAAATCTCGATGAACCGTCAGCTCTTGACATACAATCAAGATAGTAGTAGGATTTTAGTAGTTCCAAAAAAAACGAGGAGGTAGACATGAAAAGAGAAGACATCAAGATTGAGGAAGGGCTAGGAAGCAGGCCATGGTTAGGAGAAAAAGAGCCTTTGACCAACAAAGAGAAACTGCTCGCAGTTTTAGTTTTTCTTCGTTGGATCTTCGTCGGCTGGTGGATGAATCCAATCAGTTTTTTGCGAGGATATGGTTGGTGTCCGCATTGCAAGTGTACTTGGAATTGGATTGCGACAAGCGATATTCGTTATGATGTTGGGGCAGGAGCATTTCCTGTTTGCAAGTTGTGCTTTGATCATTTGTCAGCAGATAAGATTATCGGATATACAGACCAACTTGCGCGCGAATGGACAAGGTCAGGAAAACATGATGATCTGACTTGTGCAGAGCTCCAGGCACGTTTCGGAGAATCCGTTCTTTATCTAAAAGAAAAAGGGAGAGGGAGACCAAGTTTTTATCCTCTTCGGATTGAAGACAGGTAGGCTCTTAGGAGCTTGCGATCGATAGCGTCGAGTTTGACTCGGCGCTTTTTTCTAATTTTGTCTATATTTAAAATTATACCGAATACAATATACAGAATACCGCATCCATTTTATTTGACATCTACCTAAAATTTTGATAAAAGAAAAGTAGCGGAGAAGTTCTTTAAAAACCAAAAAAACAAAGGAGGATCAGAAATGACAACAGGGCTGGAAAAGGTAAGGTTGCTTACTACAAGCGCTCATCCGGATTTAATGGAGAATGTTTCAAGGATTTTGGGCATTGATCATGCTCATTATCAAATGCTTAAGTTTCCTAATGAAAATACCTTACCTCAACTACTAATAAACGACGAAGGTTCTGATGTGGATGGCTGTACGGTTTTCGTTTTTCATACTTTTGCGCCTGTTCCGACTATCGAGGCAGAATTTGCTGAGTTTAAGAAATTGATGCGTGCTGCCAAAGAAAATGGCGCCAAAGAAGTGATCGCGGTTATTGGTTATTTCTCTTATGGTAGATCCCATCGCAAAAAGCCGGAAGGCGTACCCTTGTTAGCAAAGCTTTATGCAGAAGAGATAAAACTTGCTGGCGCTGATCAGGTAGTTATAGTAATGCTTCACAACCTTGATGTTGCTTCGTATTTTGGTGTACCAGTAATTCATTTAGGAGCAAAATATCGGATTATCGAGGAATTACAGGGATTGATTGATGCTGATAATGCCACTCTTTTAACTCCAGACGGGGGACGGGAAGAGCGGCTAGCAACCTTCGCCAAAGAAATGAAATTACCAATAATTCACGGTAAGAAAAATAGATCAGGCGAAGGCAAGTCAAAATATTTAGGAATTGAAGGCGAAGTTAAAGAAATTGTTATTGGTATTGACGATGAAATCAGCGAAGGCGGAACTTTTGAAGATATCGCAATTGATCTTATTGAAAATTACCCAATTCTCAAAAGATTTATCTATATTTCTGCTCATGGCGTTCTTTGTGGGCTTGCCAACAAAAAACTTTCTCATATTGTAGATTCGGCAAAATCAAAAGGAATTAAACTTGAGTTTATTTTCACTGATAGCTTGCCAATTCCGGCAACAAAGAGGTTGCGCAATATGAAGATTATTTCGATCGCAAAAATGTTAGCGGATGTTGTTCAAGCAATTCATTTGGGCGAAAAAATCAATCCCAAGTATCTGTACTGAAATGAAACTTAGAGAGATTGACTGGGACGATGTTCAAGGCATAATACTGGTTTATTGGTTTGTAGTAGGATCAGTTTTCTGTCTTTTGTATCGCGATAATGATATCCAGCTATCTTTCTGGCTAGTCATAATGATGTTGCCCTTAACGTTTTTGATTGCTGGTTGGGAGAAATTCCGTTGGGGCAGATTAGCAAGTTTTTGGTTGATTCTTATTGTTTTTGCGATATTGTTTACGCCGTTTTACGCTTTTTATCAAAGCTATATCAAACCAAGACTTGGACACAGAGCTTACAAAAAAGGAGGATAAGTGAGTCCTCACGACGGAGATGGTGGTCCAGCAAGCGACCCCAAAGAACTAACTCTAAAACCAGTAGCCCATGTTTTAGTCAGCTTAGTTGATGACAAGAAAGCAGGCAGAGTTAAGAAACATCACTTGTTGATTTTTGAAGTTCCCGAAGGCTACGGGCTTTGGAGGCCTTTAATAAAATGTTCTTTATTTAATTGGACGCCGACCCATGGCGGAGTTAGACAGTGGAGATGGATAGGGCCTTTGCCTCTTTGCGAAAAAGATAGAAGTTTGCTTTTATATGGCAAGATGGGATTGCTTGTGCCTCGATTATTCTGGGATTATCTTTACAGAAAAAGATCAGAAGCAGAAAAACTTGAGGCATTCAGAGTTGATTGCCTTGAAGCAAGTCAAGCATGTTTAAGCGCAATAGATGATTTAAGCACCTCTAGAAGATGAGCCTATAAACAAAAAAGCGATCACATAAAGTTGTGGTCGCTTCTTTTTTTAGAGTCATTAGTCCAGGTTTTTTAGAAATTCGATATCTTCGAAAATTCTTTGGTCGAAATTATTGTTTTCATCAACGAAGCGGGTTTCTAAAGTTAAGAGTGCGTCTTTTGGTAAAAATGGCAGGATTTTTTGATAGTCAATAAAGTTTTTTGGATGCAAAATCCGCCAATGTCTATCTGTTTTTTGGTTATTGCATCCTGAGAGGTGAAAATAATGGGGATCTAATTTTTTAATCAATTCTTCAACATAGCTATAGTATTCTCTTTTTTCAATAGCTGATTCAAGCAAAGCATGGCTGAAATCTAGGCAGAAATTCGCTTTTGTTTTTTCTTTAATAAGCAGCAGTTCATTGATGGAAACGCCGAGCTTTTGGTATGGCGTATCTTTGTAAATCCGCGGGGTATTTTCAATCAAAAATCTTCCATCATTATATTTTTGAAAAAGCTGAAATAAATTTTCCAAAGATGAATTTTCTGTTGCTTGATCGCCCGGGTGAAAGATAATCGCAGACGCCAAGAAAAAATCAGCTGCCGATTTGGCCAATTCGATGCCTTGGTGATTGAGGTCATTAGATTCTGGAGTGACCAGATTAACATTATTTTCTACAAATGGAGCGTGAATAGTTGCAAAGATTTTATCGGAAAGAAGCTGATTATATTCTTGATAATTTTCGCCAGGCCTTACGCCTAATTCAAAATAATCCAACTTTTTGGTTAATATTTTTAAGAATGGCAGGATCGCAGGAAGATTTTTTGTATATTTAATTTTTAAACCAATTTTCATAGATTAGTATTCTGTATACGGTATTTTGTATACAGTATTTGGTATAGATTATTTTCGACAATATTTAATTAATCCGTTAATTAGTTTGCTGGTTTTGGTTGATTGCAGATAAATTTTTTGGAAAATAGTTTTATCTAATAAGTTTACATCTTTAACAATAATAAGTTGATTTTGTAATTCAGTCAGCGATCCTTTTGCAATAAAATAGAAATTTATTTTTTCTTTATAGATTATTATATACAAAATACTGAATACAGTATACCAAATACAGCATACCGAATACTGACCATTATACTAAATCTTTGCATAATTAGAAATGCTTGTATTTTTTATCAACTTGTGTTAAGTTTTAGGAGTGTTCTTTAAAAGAGACAATAGAGATATTTAATGTTGTCCTTCACTGCGTTCAGGATCTAAGAGTTTTTAACTTTCGCAAGGTTTAAGAAAAAACTCTAAGAGAGGTGAGAGGATGGAACTAGTGGGTAGCGTTCTAACAGTCAAAGGTGAAAAAAAGAGAATTGCGGGCATGCTTTGGGACAGGTCCGTTATTCAAGCAAGAGTCAAAATATTGGCAAAAGAAATTGCCGATCGCTACAAACCGATTCTTGCAAGAAATCCGGAGGATAAACTGCTTTTAGTAGGAGTACTTAATGGCGTGATTCCGTTTTTCGGCGATTTGCTTAGAGAATTGGCTTTATTTTTACCGCCGGATCAATTTCGATATGATACGATTGCGATTTCAAGTTATGGCAAGGGCACTGTCAGTGGAGAATTGCAAATTCTAAAGGACCTTAAAGATCCGGTTAATGGCGATCATGTTTTGATTGTTGAAGATATCATTGATCTTGGGCATACCTTCGAGTTCTTAAAAGCTGCTCTTAATAGCAAGAAACCATCTTCTGTCAAAGTATGCGCACTCATTAATAAAGTTGCGCGGAGAGTCATTGATTCTCTGGCAATAGATTTTGTTGGCTTTACTCTTAAAGAAGATCAGTTTGTCATCGGTTATGGCCTTGACTGGGCAGGACTAGGCAGAACTTATCCAGGCATTTTTCGGCTAGAAGCCGTGAAGTAAACAATAAAGCGCCGCGTTAGACGTGGCGCTTTTTCTTTTTGTTATAAAATATAAAGCTTATAAAAAAGAAAAGGCCATTGCATTACGCAATGGCCACGTTATCAGCTATCTGGCAGGAACTCGAGATGCCTTATAAGTTTTTTTCAGAGCATCCCTTTTTGCTAAGAAAAGCCTAAGGGCCTTTTCGCCTTTTTTCTGAATGGCTTTGTGCAAATCTTCTTCACTCATGTCCCCAAAATTCAACATCCCACAGGCATAGGGCGCATGAAGCCGGTAAATAGATCCCTGTATTAGTCCGCAAGGAATATGGCCTCCCATTGAAATCATGTATTCAACGCCTTTGCTAAAAGGACAAGCTGAACAGATGATTCCTTGGTATTCTTCCCGATACGCTTGCTCTTTCATCTTATGATACCAATTCCAATAGTAAATCTTGCCTTCAGGAGCAGGGGGTAATTCTTTATCGATTTCTTTTTGAGGACACTCATCAGGAGGAATAACCCCAAACTTTTCTTTAAGCTTTGCTACCAGCTTTTTCTGAATCTCAACAGCTTCTTGGATTTCTTTATCAATGGCACCTTTAGGGTCTTCAATCCTGCCATCGGCAAGATCATGATTCATTCTCCATGAAAAACCACCCAGCTCTTCAATGGCCATCCAATACTCCGTTTCGGTTTTCGGCCACTTCTTTAGTTTCACTAGCGCCTCCTTTGTTTTTCGATTCGTCCATATCTTAGCAAATATATAGATAGATGTCAAGTTTTATGGAACCGAGATCAAAATTTTATTGCTCAAAAACATATTTGCGCCCTGATCTTCGGCAATGGCGTAAAGATAATAATCTCCTGCCTGAAGCGCAGTATTCCAGATATATTGATAATGATTAGATGAAATCTCCTGCCAATTTTTAGTAATCAGATATCCGTTGCCTAGATCAGAATTTTTACTGTAATAGAGTTTGAAATTAACAAGGTTTCCCGAAACAGCAAGATCGATCGTATAAGGAAAATCAGTTTCTTGAGGTGTTGATAAAGTTAATTTTTGGATAATGTTATTTTGGCTTGACGTTTCGCTGATATTGGTATAAACATTAATGCTCGCCTGATTCGCGTTGAGATAAATATCGTATGCTTTGACAAGTAGTTTATGGCGGCCAATCATGTCTTCGGTGCTTGTTAATTTAAAATTCCATTCATAGGGCGCATTGACTTTTGATCCTAAGAATTGGTCGTCAAAAAAGAAATCAGCCTGTTTAATGTCGTAATTTGCTTTGATTTGGACAGCGATTTCGATCGGGTTTGCGCTCAACACTGCTCCATTTTCAGGGGCGTTGATCGAGACAATCGGCTTATTGGCTTCAATGTGAATATTGTCAAATTCTGCTGGCGGGGTTTCATTATACATGCTTTGTCTCTCAGGCGCCTGAGCCCAAAGTTTAACTGCTTCTTCCCAATTTTTAAACTGAGGATCTTTTTCAGGATTTGTCGGCTGAGGGCCCTGCGGATTATCTTTATTAACATAATAAAGAATCGAATGAGCCTGGCGATAAACCCTTTCTTCGATAAGTTCGGGCGGCGTTTGAGAAGTGGCGCGCTTGCCGGAAATTTTATCAATCTTAACTATTTCTCCAAGCTCTCCTCGCATGATAGGCTTATCAGGAACAACAGTTATTGGAGGGGTAAAGCTAGTATGTGGCTTATTTTCGAGCGCGGCAAGCATAACATCGTGCCAGATGGCGCCAGCCGTCCTGATGCCGGTGGTTCTTTCCATCGGACTATTGTCATTATTGCCGGTCCAAACTCCAATTACAATTTCAGGAGTATAGCCGATTGTCCAACCGTCGCGATATTCCTGGGTTGTGCCTGTTTTGGCAGCAACTGGGATATCGCCTAAATAAAGGGTGCTATTGGCTCCGAAAACCGGAGTGCGCGCTTGATTATCAGAAAGAATCATATTAATCATGCGACAGATATTTGAATCCATGACTTGTTCTGGGATTATTGGTTCCGTTTTTTCTAAAATCTTTCCCTGATTATCTTTTACTTGTAGAATACTATAAGGAGTTGTCCTGAAGCCTTCGGTAGCAAAAATGCCATAAGCTGAGGCCAGTTCAAGCAATTTGACTTCGCCTCCACCCAATACAAGAGATAGGCCGAAGCGGTTTCGATCATCCAGAGTTGTAATGCCGGCCACTTTAGCTGTTTTGAGCGCATCATCAAGGCCGACCAAGTAGAGAGTCTTGACTGCGGGAATATTAAGCGATTGGGCAAGGGCATTGTGCATTGAAATTGGTCCTCGCTGGTTGCCGTCAAAATCTTGGGGATGATAGCAATCAAGGCCATATTGGTCTTTATCCTGAACCGCGCTATAAACGCAATTAGGATTAAACTCCGTTGTTACATCAAAGAGAATAGTATCTGGAGTATAGCCTTTTTTAAAGGCAGTTGCATAAACAAAGGGTTTGAAAGCTGAGCCCGGCTGGCGCGGCCGTAAGGCAACATTAACATTGCCATCGTTTTCAATATCAAAGTAATCGCGCGAGCCGATCATAGAAAGGATTTCGCCTGTTTTGGGATCAATAGTAACAAGGGCTGCATTTTTTGTCCGAAATTCTTTTTCGTTTTTTTCAGCCTGAGCCTGGAGAATTTTTTCAGTTTTTTCTTGCAGATCCCAGTCAAGAGTTGTTGTTACGCGCAGGCCTCCTTTTTCAACTAAGTCTTTGCCATATTTTTCTTCGAGAAGTTCTTTAATATACATTACAAAATGAGGGGCTTTCATGCTGGTTGTCTGTTTTTGAAAGATAATTTCTTCTTTAAGCGCCGCAGTTTTTTCTTCTTTTGAGATATAGCCCAAGCTTTCCATTTTACTTAAAACTAGGGCCTGGCGGTTTTTTAATAAATCAACATGATCTCCGTACGGAGAAAGTTTGCTTGGCGCCTTCGGTATAGCAGCTAAAATAGCGGCTTCAGCCAATGTTACATCTTTGGCATTTTTAGCGAAAAAGGCTTTTGCAGCTGATTCAACTCCATAGACATTGGAGCCGAAGCTAATTTGATTAAGATAGAAAGTTAGAATTTCTTCTTTGGAATATTTTCTTTCAAGTTCGAGCGAGAGAATAATTTCTTTGATTTTTCTTGAAAGCGTTACCTGGGTTGTGAGAAGAGAATTTCTAATAAATTGTTGAGTGATGGTTGAGGCGCCCTGGAGTTCGCCGCCCCCGGTTTTAATAGCCACCCAGACCGATCTTAAGATTCCTCTTAGATCTATGCCAGGGTGCTTGTAGAAATCTTTATCTTCGATAGAGACAATTGCTTGTTTTAAATAAAGAGAGATTTCATTAGAGCTGACCACGGTTCTTTTTTCGTTTTCATAAATCTCGTACAGTAAAACTTTATCGGTTCTGTCATAAATTTTTGTTGATTGGGTAAGTGGTTTTTCCAAAACGTCTTTGGGATTAGGCAGGTCCTTGGCATAATAAGCAAAAGCGATAAGAATAAACAAAAAAAGAAGCGCAACTCCTACAAGCCCCGCTTTAAAAAGTAAGATCATTTTTCTTTTAAAGCTACGAGGAGTTTTTTGTTGCTTCTTTATGATTTTTAGTTGTCTTCCGTCAGGAAGAAAACGATAATATTTTCTTTTAGGCATTATGATTCTTCTTTGATAATTTTGCTTTTACGGAGAGGGTCAAGAAGAAATTTTTTTAAATCCCGCCTGCCAATAATAATATCATATTTGACATGGGAACGATCTGTGGTGCATGCTCGGGTTTCGATAAGTTGCCCCTCTAGGCTAAATTTTAATTCCACCAGCGGCCTTGATTCTTCTCCTAAAACAGAAGAGGCTTTGATGATTTTATCAATTTTTTTAAGTTTGGCTTTTTCGGCTATTTTTTCATCTATTGATGTTAGATAAGCCCCCGTATCGATTTTTGCCATGAGGTTGATTTCTTTATTGTCTGGAGTAAAAATTTTAATAGGCTCAAAGATGCCAATCACTTTTCTACCGCTGATTTCTTCCAATTCTTCCTCAACTTCTCCGCCAAAGACTTCTCGAGCAATGCTAGTGCCGCGCTTGACAGATTTAACTTTTAACCCCTCAACTCTTTTTAGTCTTTCCCTCAAGGGCGACTGGTTGGCAAGTTGAATAGCAATGCCGGGTCTTGCATTCACCTCGAAAATAACAGGTCCTTTTTCTCGATCAAGCGCAATATCAATGCCTAAAAATTTAATCCCAACAGCTTCTTGAGCAAGCGCGGCAATTTTTAGGACTTCTTTCCATGACGGAATTTTAATCCCAGAAAGCACCAGCCGTGTTTTGGGAACGTTTTCTACAATTTTATTATGCTGAATGGCAGTAGTGGTAATGCCAGTTTTAAGATCGATGCCTACGCCGATGCCTCCTAAATGAAGATTGCTTCTTCCTTCAGATTGTTTTGTCGGAAGCCGCAATTGCGCCATAATCGGAATTTTTTCATAAACCAAAACGCGGATATCGGGAATGCCGCCCTTAAAAGTGTAGGGCTTAAACGTCGGGTGAAGCTTGACGCGTTCCTCGAAAAAAGCAGTATCATTTTCTTCTTTAGGGCTGAAGTTGCCCTCTAAAATATTGAAAACGTGATTTTTAATATTTTCAATGGTGATTAACTTTTGGCCTGCCTTTATCCAGATAAGCGCATCTTTTTTCTTGCCATAGACTATCAGCACTCCTTGTCCGCCCAAACTTTTATTGGGCTTTAAAACGAAAGATTTAGGCAGGTCCCAAGAAAATTTTTCAAAATCTTTTTTATTACGGATGACAAAATAAGTAGCAGGCACAGGAAGGCCCGCTTTTTTGAGGATTTTTTTCACCAAAAGTTTATTATCCGCGATTTTTGTTGACGGCTGGTGTTTTTTTCTTAACACATAATCAAGGTTGCGCGCATTTAATCCGAGGATTTTTTTATAATTTCTAAGATAATTAAACATGCTCAATCTTTGGGTGGTAATTTAAGAAGATGGCGGAAACGCCAGAGTTCGCTGACCCTTAATCCTCGAAATCTCCCCAGGGAAATATTTATGATTAGCACGATAAGCAAAAAGGATAAGGGATATTGCAGGACTGTTAGTTTGAGCCATTCTATATTCATAAGATAAAATCCAGCAACAGCAGTGGCCAATGCGCTTAAAACTATGATTAAAGTTGATTTAAAATTCTTTTTAATTTGGACTGAAACCAGTTTGTCGCTTAATGACAAGATAATAATGATAGGCAGGGCTTGTGCGAGTTCAAAAGAATAGCCTAAAAAATTAAAGAGGTAGATTAAGGATATAAGCCCGATAGTTGTAATGGAAACAACGATGGTTAATCTTGGCAGATAGAGCAAGGGGATTTTTTTAATCAGGCAAGTGATTAAATTTGCCAAGACTACAATCAGTAGATATGCGATTAATCCTCTTTCAATGCCCAGCCCTAAAAAAGAAAAAGTTAAGAGCAGAGGATAATAAACCCCGAGACTTTTAATGCCAACAATTTGCCTTAAAAAAGCAATCAGCGTAGCCAGTAGCGGCGTAAGCAGGAGATAGCTTAAAGTTTCCTGGGGAATGCCTTGAGTGATGAGATGAGAGATTAGAGAAGACATACTTTAAATTTAAAAATGAAAAATGAAAAGTGAAAAATTTAGGAAGGATTAATTATTTTAAATTTTAGATTGTCGTTTTTCATTTTCCGTTTTTATTTTTGATTTTTTTAGGTGGTGGCAGAGCGCAGTTGCCAAAGCGTCAACGACATCATCTGGTTTCGGATCGTATTTAAGTTTGAGGATTTTTTTGACTGATTTTAAGACCTCTTTTTTTTCAGCTCTTCCGTAACCCGTTAGAGTTTGTTTGATTTCAAGAGGTGTATATTCAAAAATCGGCACTTTGTGTTGCTCGCAAGCCATCATAATTACTCCTCTAGATTGAGATACGGTCATGACCGTTTTCATATTTTTGAAAAAGAACAATCTTTCGATGACAATGGAATGCGGCTTTTCTTTAGCGATAATTTTTTTAATTGCGCTGTAAGTTTGGACAAGTCTTTTTTGAACGCTTGCGGTGGGAAAAGTCTCGATGCAGCCGCAGTTAAGAAATTTTATTTCCTTTCCTTTAACCTGAATAAGCCCAAAGCCAGTGCGCGCCGTTCCAGGATCAATGCCAAGAATTTTCATATATTTTTTTAAGCTAAATTTGTATAAACAGCCTTGGTGTCTTCGTTATCTTCAAGCATAGCGATTAGTTCCTCCACTTGCTTTAAGGCGCTGTCTTCATCAAGATTGACGGGATTTTTTGCCTGCCAATCAAGTTCTTCTGATAAGGGCGCGATATTCATTGTTTTGAACGTTTGTCTAATTTGCGCTTCTTGAGCGGGATTAGCGAGCAAAAGAATGTCTTCGTCATTTTTCTGCACGTCTTCAATGCCAGCATCAATAAGTTTAAGCTCTAGTTCTTCGTTCCAGT
>Ga0315286_10006550_pt1 | contig 11344 bp, 10 predicted proteins | sample YL17G10_0_MG_FD_205038 | JGI IMG/M metagenome (GOLD analysis project Ga0315286, IMG submission 205038) | Sediment microbial communities from Yellowstone Lake, YNP, Wyoming, USA - YL17G10_0 | ecosystem: Environmental > Aquatic > Freshwater > Lake > Sediment | place: USA: Wyoming | collected...
CGAACACGGAAGTTAAGCTCTCCAGCGCCGATGGTACTGCATGGGAGACTGTGTGGGAGAGTAGGTGCCGCCGGAATTTAAATTGAAAGCCCCTTCCTTGATGGAAGGGGCTTTTTTTATTTTACATCCAACTTCGGCTTGTGTTATGAAGCTTCACCGGTTTTAAAAAAAATCAATAACAGGAGATGAACGGTCATGTCAGGGCATTCCAAATGGAGTACGATCAAGCGAAAGAAGGGCGCCATCGATTCGAAACGCGGCAAGATCTTCACGAAATTGATCAAGGAAATCACGCTTGCGGCCAGACTGGGTGGCGGCGATATCGAGGGAAACTCCCGCCTGCGGCAGGCCATCATGGCGGCAAAGGAAGAGAACATGCCCAGGGACAACATCGACCGGGCCGTAAAGAAGGGTACCGGCGACCAGGCCGGTGCGGCGGCGTATGAAGAGATTACATACGAGGGGTACGGTCCTGCGGGCGTTGCGGTGATTGTCGATGTGATGACCGACAACAAGAACCGGACGGTTGCGGAGATCCGGCACATCCTGTCCAAGCACGGCGGAAATTTGGGTGAAAACGGCTGCGTCGCCTGGATGTTTGACAAAAAAGGAAGCATCGTCTTTGAAAAGAAGGCGGTCGGCGAAGATGCGCTGATGGAGGTGGCGCTCGATGCCGGAGCGGAGGATGTACGGGATCAAGAGAGCGAATGGGAGGTGATCACGGATCCGATGAACTTTGAGGCGGTTAAAAAGGCAATCGACCTAAAAGGCTGGAAATATTTGGAGGCGCGCGTCGGCAAGATCCCCCAGAACACGGTCACGTTGGAAGCGGGGAAGGCGGAACAGATGCTCAAACTCATGGAAAAGCTTGAGGACAGCGACGACGTCCAGAACGTCTATGCCAATTTCGATATTCCGGATGATGTCATGGGAAAGCTGAATCAATAGATGGAAAATGACCGTACGCGGGTAGCAGGCGGAACAGGAAAGGGTGATCGCGGTATTGCGAAGGGACCGGGAACATTCAGGGTATTGGGCATCGATCCGGGAAGCCTTGTAACGGGTTATGGCGTTGTTGAGGAGGCTGGATACGGTCTTTGCTGCATCAAGTATGGCGAGATCAAGCCCGGAAAGGGCGTCGCTCTCTCATCCTGTCTGCAGACCATCTGCGGCGGAATTCAGGAGGTGATCTGCGGAACGGAACCGGATGCACTCGCCATCGAGAACATCTTCTACGGGAAGAATATCCGGAGTCTGATTAAGCAAGGCCACGTCCGGGGGGTGGCGATCCTGACCGGGGCGGAGAGTGGCGTTCCGGTTTACGAATATAGCCCACTGGAGATCAAAAAGGCCGTCGTCGGTTACGGCCGAGCGGAAAAGGGGCAGGTCCAGATGATGGTCCGGGCGATCCTGAAACTTTCGGAACTGCCGCCGCCCGATGCAGCCGACGCGCTGGCTGTTGCCATCTGTCATATCCATTTTAAAAAGGCGGATCCTACCTGACATGATTGACGGCTACGTAAAAAGTCCATATACTGCGTTGCGCTTCCTCCTTCGTCGTTGCGGCGTGTTCCGGGGACACGTTCCGATCCCTTTGGGCTGGGGACACCTTGCGGCAAGGTGTCCCCACATGTCCCCGACGCCTCACTCCTCAGGAGTCGCGCGCCCTGTCTCTGGAGCTTTTTCCGAAGCCGTCCCCCAAACGTGGCTTTGGCGACTTATTGCGAGAACAGCATGATTGCACGACTCAGCGGCATTCTGATTCAAAAATCGGTCACCCAGTGCGTGGTGGATGTTCACGGGACGGGCTACCGTGTCGTTGTGCCGCTGAGCACCTTCTATGAACTGCCTGAAGTCGAGCGATCCGTTGTGCTTCAGATCCATACCCACGTGCGGGAAGATGCGATCAGCCTCTACGGATTCTATACCGAGGAGGAGAGGGATGTCTTTCAACTGATGATCTCCGTCAGCGGCATCGGGCCCAAGCTGGCCGTCAATGTCCTTTCCGGTATCTCTGCGGGGGAGTGGGTTCGGGCGGTCGCGGCGGAGGATCTGAAGCGTCTGACCGGAATCCCCGGTGTGGGCCGGAAGACCGCGGAGCGGATGATCCTTGAACTGAAGGACAAGGCGGTGAAGCTCGGAAGTGAGGCCGTCCCGGCCGGGATCACGGCGGTCCGGACGGGTGAGCAGGTGAAGGACGACGCCCTCTCCGCGCTCGTCAATCTCGGCTATAAGGGGTCGGCGGCGAGGGATGCCGTCGAACGGATCATGAAGGAAGCACCGGAGCCCCTCTCCCTCGACCGGATTCTGAAAAAGGCGCTCCGCATTATGGCCGGGTAAGGTCCGATTCCCTCCGTCCGGCACGTAAACTGGCAAACGAGGATTGGATAAGACGTGAAAAAATCCGATTCCATGAACATTTCGGCCAAGAATCCGCTGACCGTCCCGCAGGGACTCGACGAGGATGAAGGATACGATGTTTCCCTGCGCCCGAAAAGTCTTTCCGAGTTTATCGGTCAGGAGAAGATCAAGAAGAACCTCTCCGTCTTCATCGAGGCCGCAAAACAGCGGCAGGAGTCCCTGGATCACGTCCTCCTCTACGGTCCTCCCGGTCTCGGGAAGACCACCCTGGCTTATATCATGGCCCGGGAGATGGAGGTGGACATCAAGGTGACCTCCGGTCCGGTGATCGAAAGGCCGGGGGACCTGGCCGCCATCCTGACCAATCTGCATGAGAAGGATGTGCTGTTCATCGACGAGATTCACCGCCTCTCCCATGTCGTGGAGGAGATCCTTTACCCGGCGATGGAGGATTTTCACATCGATATCCTCATCGGCCAGGGGCCGTCGGCGCGGTCGATGAAGTTAGAGATCCCGAAATTCACGCTGATCGGGGCGACGACCCGGGCGGGGCTTCTGACCTCGCCGCTGCGCGACCGCTTCGGCATGAGCTTCCGGTTCGAATTTTATACGCCGGAGGAACTGGCCGTCATCATCCGCCGGTCGGCCAAGATCCTCTCCGTGGACATCGTCGAGGGCGGTGCGGTCGAGATGGCCGGCCGTTCCCGGGGGACGCCGCGGATCGCCAACCGCCTGCTCCGCCGGGTCCGGGATTTCGCCCAGGTCAGGGCCGAGGGACGAATCACCAAGGAGGTGGCGGTGAATGCCCTCGCGATGTTCGAGGTGGATGAAAAGGGGTTCGATCACATGGACCGGACCATCCTGCTTACGGTGATCGATAAGTTCGACGGCGGTCCCGTGGGGATCGACAACCTCTCCTCGGCGATCGGCGAAGAGAGGGGGACGATCGAAGACGTTTATGAACCCTACCTGATCCAGGAGGGCTATCTCCAGCGGACGGCGCGGGGACGGATTGCGACCCGGCGGGCCTACGAACATTTCAGCCGGCAATGGGTTGCAGGCAATCAGAAGGAGCTCTTCTGAATCCGGCCGTCAACGTGAAAGCCTATTGTCCGGAATCCGGTTTGTGAATCAGCGGTGAAAATTCTACTGCATATCTGCTGTGCCCCGTGCACGATCTATCCGCTCCAAATCCTCCGGGAGGAGGGAAACGAGGTCTGCGGTCTCTTCTACAACCCCAACATCCATCCCTATCTGGAGTATAGAAGACGTCTCGATGTGCTCACCGCCTTCGCTGGTCGGGAGGGGCTCACGATCATTGGGGAGGAGACCTATCCCCTCGATTCATTTTTCCGACAGGTTGCCTTCCGGGAGGAAGAGCGGTGCCGGTACTGCTATCAGCTTCGTCTTTCTTATGTGGCGCGGATCGCGAAAAAGGGTCGGTTCGACGCCTTTACGACCACCCTCCTCTACAGCCGCTATCAGAAGCATGATCTGATCCGGGAGGTCGCCGAGTGTGTGGCCGGAACGCAGGGGATTCCCTTCCTCTATCGGGATTTCCGCGAAGGCTGGTCCGAGGGGGTCCGGGTTTCAAAGGAGGCCGGGATGTACCGGCAGCCTTACTGCGGCTGCATCTACAGTGAAAGTGAGCGGTACGGCCGCAACCCCGGAAAGGAAGCAGGCGGCAAGCCTCTCCGTCCGCGTGACCGCAATCTCGGCCGATAACGTCCATCCGGGAGGGACCCGACGCCGGGTGTGTCGCTTCCAACACAGTTCGGAGGGCAACCTCTCTTTAATCGACCATCCGGCAGCAGATGCTTTAAGTCGAATCACCCTGTTTCTGAAAGGTTAGCCCTTTTTATCTTATTGGGGAAATTGCACGGAAGACGGTACGGATATTGCTAACATAAAACCGGTCGGTCCAATGAAAGACCGGTTAAAAAAGGAAGTGGTTTGAAAATGGGCGCATATGTTTTTACAAAGAACCGTTAAACACGAAATTGCTTGCAGAAGCATAGGTTTACATTCCGGGAGAAAGGTCGGCATGGTCATCCGGCCGGCCGGTGTCAATGAAGGTATCGTCTTTGTCCGCGGGGATCTGCCGGGGAACAATCGGATCAAGGCGGATGTTCATAACGTTCGAGACACGACGCTGGCGACGACCCTCGGCCTCAATGGCGTGACGGTCTCCACGGTTGAGCATCTGATGTCGGCCTTCAGCGGCATGGGTGTGGACAATGCGGTGGTCGAGGTGGACGCCCCGGAAGTGCCGATCATGGACGGCAGCGCCCGCCCCTTTGTCAATCTTCTTAAAGATGTTGGGACGCGGGTCCAGAGTAAGGGGAAGAAGCTCCTGGTGATCAAAAAGAAGATTGCCGTCTCTGAAGAGGGGGGTACGGCGATGTTGCTGCCCTCTCCGGAATTCCGGATCACCTACAAGATCGCGTTCAACCACCCCGCGATCGGCGTCCAGTCCTACCAGATGAAATTCTCGGATATTTCCTATGAAGAGGAGATCTGCGAGGCAAGAACCTTTGGTTTTCTTCGGGATGTCGAATATCTTCAGGCGAAGGGGTTGGCCCTCGGGGGATCCCTGAAGAACGCCGTCGTTCTGGATGAGCATCGGATCATCAACAAGGACGGTCTCCGCTTTCCGGACGAATTCGTGAAACACAAGATCCTCGATGCGATCGGTGACCTCTCTCTGCTGGGTATTCCGATCATCGGCCATTTTGTCGCCTGCAAATCGGGTCACCGTCTGAACAACCTCCTCCTGAAAGAGCTGTTGATCCGCAAAGAGTGCTGGACGCTGGTGAGTCGCTTCAGCAAAGAGGGAATGTTGAATGGACTTCATTCTCTGCGCGTACCTTCGTTCCAGGTCCTCGATTCGGTCCCGGCCTCCTCTCCGGTCATGTGAGTGAAGTTCTCTCCCCCCCCCGTCTTTCGTTGCCGCACCCCCCAGCAAATAGGTCTTGCTTTTTGATCCCTACTCTCTTACTATACCCACCTAACACGCAACATAACAAAAAAATTGATTATTTTGCGAAGTAACCCGGCCGGTTTCCGACAGCGGGTCGGTGGATGACGGATGGGCATAAAGGGATCGCCATGTTGAAAAGGATAGTCTATCGGTCCATTTTGATCATTTTTTTGGCTCTTCTAGTTTTCCCCCACACGGTTTCAGCGGATAACGCGATGATCCGCGACCTTCTGCCGACGAACAACGCGAGCCATCTCCTCGTTTATGCACGCGTGACGAACTGCTTCACGAAGGAGATCGAAGCCGCGATCCTGGCGGGCGTGCCGACCACCTTTACCTTTATCCTGGAGCTTTTCCAGGAGCGTTCGGGATGGTGGGACAAAAAATTGATCCGGACGACGCTCCGGCACACGATCAAGTACGACAACGTCAAGAAACTCTTCCATGTCTCCGCCGATGGGGAAAAAGAGGCGACTGCCTTTCCGGACTTTGAAAGCGCCAAAAGATCGATGGCCGATCTGAACGGCGTTCCGCTCGTTCCGTTGAAGGCGTTAAAGAAAAACGCAAATTACTATGTCCGGAGCAAAGTGAAACTGGACAAGGTTCGTCTGCCGCTTCATCTGGAGTATCTCTTTTTCTTCGTATCCCTCTGGGATTTTGAAACCGACTGGCACCGGGAGGGGTTTTCTTACTGATGAAAAAGGTCCGCAGACCGGTCAAATTGGATAAGCAGGAGACGAAAAGGCGCAAGCGCGAGCGGATCATCATCCTTGTGACAGTGTTCCTCATCGCGCTGATGACCTATCTCGAAAGCCGCGTCTTCCGCGGCGAGGCGCTCGTCCTCCCCGTCTCCGGAAATGCCCTGATCTTCGGCCTGATCAATGTCAACATCATCCTGATTATCCTGCTCATCTTTCTGATCGTCCGGAATCTCGTAAAACTGATCTATGAACGACGGCACGGGATTGTCGGTTCGAAACTCCGGACCCGTCTTGTCGCCGCCTTTGTCAGCCTGTCGCTCATCCCGACGGTTCTGTTGTTCCTTGTTTCGATCAATTTCCTCTCCTACAGCATCGACAACTGGTTCAGCATCCGCATCGGAGACGCCCTGAACCGAACCCTGGAAGTCGCGCAGATTTATTATCAGCAATCGGCTGATCAGGCCAAGTACTACGCGCGCCAGCTCAGCGCCGATATCTCGAAAAATGGCCTCTATGAGGAAGAAAAATTTCTTTACTTGAAGGCACTGGTCGAGAGGCGGCACAAAACCAACAAGCTGAATATGGTCGAGGTCCATATCAAAAACCAGAAGGAGAACGTGGTCGTCCGGGATCGGGAATTTGGGCAGATTGTCCCGAAGCCTCTCACCCCCAAGGGGATGGAGGATGTGTTTGCCGGCCGGGAGTTGACCACCACCGAACAGGTTGGCAGCGGCGATCTGATCCGCGGGGTCGTCCCTGTTTTTTCCGCTTCCAGCCCGAAGGAGGTCATTGGATTCGTCACGGCCAGTTATTACTTTCCTGCCGGTCTGGTGGACAAGATCAATGTGATTTCAAAAACCTCTGAGGAGTACCGGCAGCTAACGCTCCTGAAGACGCCGATTAAATTTGGTTATATCATTACACTTTTCATTGTAATGCTGCTGATCATCTTTTCCGCAACCTGGTTCGGCCTCTACCTTGCCAAGGGGATCACCGTGCCGATTCAGGACCTGGCCGAGGCAACCCGGAGGATCGCCCAGGGAGATCTGAATCACCAGATCGATATCAGCGCGGACGATGAGATCGGCGTCCTCGTCACCTCATTCAACCAGATGACGAAGGACCTCAAGCGGAGCAAGCAGGGGCTGGAACAGGCGAACCTGGACCTGGAACAACGGAGAAACTATACCGAGACCATCCTCCGCAACGTCTCGGCCGGTGTAATTTCCATCGACAGAAACGGCGTCATCACAACGATCAACCGGGCCGCGGAGAAGATGTTAGGCATCAGCACGCAGAAGGTTCTGACCCGGCATTATGAGGAGGTTCTCATCCCCGATCACCGCATTCTGGCCGGAGATGTTCTGCGGGAGATGCGGGAGCGCGGCGAGGGATTTATCGAAAAGCAGATCGATGTCACCTTGCGGGATCGGGCTATGACGATCCTCATGACCATCACCGCAATCCACGATGATGAGGGGAAGGAGATGGGGATGGCGGTGGTTTTCGAGGATCTGACCCAGTTGCAGCGGGCGGAGCGGGCGGCCGCCTGGCGTGAGGTGGCAAGGCGGATGGCCCACGAGATTAAGAACCCTTTGACACCGGTCCAACTCTCCGCGCAGCGCCTCCAGAAAAAATATGGTGACCGGCTGGGCGAGGACGGAGGCGTCTTTCGGGAATGCACCAAGACGATCATCGATCAGGTTGAGGTCCTGAAGAACCTCGTGAACGAATTTTCACGTTATGCGCGATTGCCGGTGACGAATCTGGCGCTCAATGAACTCAACGGGGTCATCCGCGATTCGGTAATCCTCTTCCAGGATGCCCACAAAGAGATTGTTTTTGATTTTCTGCAGGGCGCCGACATTCCGAAATTGATGCTCGATCCGGAGCAGATCCGGCGGGTCATGGTCAATCTGCTTGACAATGCCGTGGCGGCTCTAGGCGGAGCAAACGGCCGAATCGAAATCCGGACCCTCTCCGACAGAAAAGGGAGGACGGCGAAGGTGGAGGTTGCCGACAACGGTTGTGGCATTCCGCCCGGTTATCAGATAAAGATGTTCGAGCCCTATTTCTCCACAAAACGGTCGGGGACTGGTCTGGGGCTGGCGATCGTCAATTCCATCATTGCCGATCATCACGGCCGCGTCGGTGTTTCGGATAACCACCCTAGGGGGACCGTGGTGGCTTTCGAGTTGCCCGTTCCAGACAAGTCCTAGGGACGATTGTGGAGCACGGTCTTCGTGAAAACCAAAGACGGTTTTGAAAAAAAGGCCGCAGGCAAGCGCGCGAATCCTGAGGAATGAGGAATCGGGGACATGTTCCGGAAGCCCGGAGGGATCGGAACGTGTCCCCGGAACACTGCCGCAATGACGAAGGCTGAAGCGCAACGCAGCATCCGGACTTTTTACGAAGCCGTTAAGAAAAGGAAGGCAGAACCGAAACCATGAACAACACCATTCTGATTGTGGACGATGAAGAAAGCATCTGTCAGACCCTTGGGGGAATCCTGACCGACGAGGGGTACGAGGTGGTTACGGCAGTTAGCGGCGAGGATGCCCTGCGGCTTCTGGAAGAGGAGCCACCGAATCTGGTCGTCCTGGACATCTGGCTTCCCGGCATGGATGGAATCGAGGTCCTCAAGACGATCAAAGCCGCACATCCCCATCTCCAGGTCGTCATGATGTCGGGTCACGGCACCATCGAAACCGCGGTGAAGGCAACCAAACTCGGGGCCTTCGATTTCATCGAAAAACCTCTCTCGCTCGAGAAGGTGATCCTGGTGGTCAACCATGCCATGAACCTCGTTCGTCTGGAGGAGGAAAATCTGCTCCTCCGGCAGAAGGTCAGTCACGAATATGAACTGACGGGGAACAGCAGTCCGATCCAGGACCTCAAAGAGATGATCGGCATTGTTGCGCCAACCAACGCCTGGATCCTGATCATGGGAGAAAACGGAACGGGAAAGGAACTCGTGGCCCGGTCCGTTCACCGCCAGAGCCGGCGGGCGCAGAAACCCTTCGTCGAGGTAAACTGTGCGGCGATTCCGGAAGATTTGATCGAGAGCGAGCTGTTCGGCCATGAAAAGGGGGCCTTTACCGGGGCGACCGCGATGAAAAGGGGGAAGTTCGACCTGGCCAACGAGGGGACGATCTTTCTTGACGAGGTGGCCGACATGAGCCTCAAGGCGCAGGCAAAAGTGCTTCGGATCCTCCAGGAGAAGAAGTTCGAACGCGTCGGGGGGAACCGGCTGATTCCAACCGATGTCCGGGTGCTGGCGGCGACCAACAAGGATCTCGAAAAGGAGATGGAAGATGGACGGTTTCGCCAGGATCTCTACTATCGCCTGAACGTCATCCCGCTCCGGATTCCCCCGCTGCGCGACCGGAAGGAGGATATCCCGCTGCTGGTCAATCGGTTTCTCAAGGATTTTGCGCTGAAAGAGGGGGATGCGGAAAAAAGGGTTACCGACGATGTGCTGGCCTCCCTGATGGGGCACAACTGGCCGGGCAATGCGCGGGAATTGAAGAACATCATCGAGCGGCTGGTGATCATGACTCCGACCGGGGTGATCTCGAAGTGTGATATCTCTCCTCTTTTCGAGGAAGGAGCGAAGGAAGTTCTTCCCCCCGACCCGGGGATATCTTCCGATTCCTTCCGCACCGCGAAACAGGACTTCGAGCGCCAGTACATTATTCGCAAACTTCGGGAGTTTGACGGCAACATCTCCCGGACCGCCGAGGCGATCGGCCTGGAGCGGAGCAACCTTCACAAGAAGATCCGGGGCTACGGTCTGGATGTTAAAAACGACTTCGGGGAGGGTGCGGAAAATTAACAGGCTGTTCAAAAATGCTCAGACGCAAGGCGTGCAAAAACCGAAGAGCGAGGCGTATATGGAAATACGTCGAGCGATGAGGTTTGCAGCGCAACGCAGCAGATGAGCGTTTTTCAACAGCCTGCTAAGACCCGGTCTGACGCCGGAGATCGCTAACGGAGAAGCGGTTGAAGGGAAGGAAGATGAGCCCCAGCAGGATCACGATTCCGATGGAGAGGGCGTGATAGATGATCGCGAAAGTCAGCGCATCCGTCTTCGGAATCCCGAAAAGGCCGAGACCGAGAATACAGAAGTAGTGCCAATTTCCGATAAAGCCGGGCGCCGTGGGGACGGCGATGCCGATGATCAGAATGATCATCAGAACGAAGGCGGCCGCAACCGGCAGGTGGAGGCCGAAGGCCAAAAAGAGCAGATAGATTGCGACCACGTCGACGAGCCAGATGACGATTGACAGGAGGGTGGCAAAGAACAGGAGCGCCGGATCGACCACGATCCGGAACCCTTCGATGAAATGGTCGATTAGCCGGCTCACGGCCCCGGCATAGCGCGCCGGGAGCCTTCCAATGAGAGGGGCCAGGATGCGGAGCGTCGCCTCGCGCCGGACAATCACCCGAATCATCACCGCAGCCAGTCCGAGCGTCACAAGCAGGAACAGCACGCTGGAACGGATAAGCCACAGCGGCAGCGGGGTGAAAAAAAGGGCGAGCACCGCGATGATTAGGACCGTGAGGCTGTCGAGCACCCGTTCCACGAAGATCGTGCCGAGCGCCGAGCTCATGGGGATGCGGCTCTTTTTCGCGATGAGATAGGGCCGGGCCAGCTCTCCCAGGCGCGCCGGGATGGCGATGATGGCCAGAAATCCGACGCTGGTTACCGAGAAGAGGGACAGCTGGTCGACCTTTTCGATCGGTCTCAGGATGAGCCCCCAGCGGATCGACCTCAGAAGCTGCATGAGAAACATGGCCGCAACAGCGGGGAGGACGTAGCCGCAACGGATCGTCCGGAAGCCGTCGATCACCCCCCGGAACTCAATCCCGCGGATAGAAAGCCAGACCAGCAGGGCGCTGAGCGCCAGGCCCGCAATTGCCTTTTTCTTCATCAGCCCTCTTTGACGGCTACGTAAAAAGTCCGGATGCTGCGTTGCGCTTCACCCTTCGTCGTTGCAGCGTACGCCAAAGTACGCCTCACTCCTCAGGGTTCGCGCGCCTTGCCTGCGGGTTTTTTACGAAGCCGTCCTAAATTAAAGGCTTTTGCAAATTTTTTTATGAGAAAGCGATGAAGGGGAAGTGACCATGGAGCGATGCAGGATGGTTTTTTCCGGTTCAGGCGGCCAGGGGGTGATCACGGCGGCGATCATTCTGGCCGAGGCTGCCGTGTTGTATGAAAATCTTGTGGCCGTTCAGTCCCAGTCGTACGGTCCGGAGGCGCGAGGCGGCGCCACCCGCTCCGACGTCATCATTGCCGAGT
>Ga0315286_10006552_pt1 | contig 11343 bp, 8 predicted proteins | sample YL17G10_0_MG_FD_205038 | JGI IMG/M metagenome (GOLD analysis project Ga0315286, IMG submission 205038) | Sediment microbial communities from Yellowstone Lake, YNP, Wyoming, USA - YL17G10_0 | ecosystem: Environmental > Aquatic > Freshwater > Lake > Sediment | place: USA: Wyoming | collected...
ACGGGAACGTCTGCGAGTGGTGCGCGGACTGGTACGGAGAGAATTACTACGGGAAGAGCCCGAGGGACGATCCGACCGGGCCGGCTACCGGTCAGTACCGGGTGTTGCGAGGCGGGTCCTGGTACAGTCACCCAGCGGGATGCCGCTCCGCGCATCGCGGCCACGACGGTCCGGGCTACTGCGGCACCAGCCACTACGGGCTGCGGGTGCTGGTGGTAGTTCCGTCCCGAGGGCACTGATTACCCTTTGCGCTCTGGCCCTCTTACCCTTTGCCGTCCTTCGGCGCGCCGGTGGGGACAAGAGCCGGCAGTCCGGCACGCCGGGGACATGGACCGGAAGTCCCAGGGGGACAGGAACCGGAAGTCCGGCCGCAGGCCGGAAGCGGTTCCTGTCCCCCGACAGGGCAGACAGCGGAGCACCGGGGGTGGAGCACCGGGGGTCGGAGCACCGGGGGTCAGGAGCACCGGGGGTCAGGTCTTGATTAGTGATTAGCGAGGGCGGGGGGCAGGCAGCATTATACGATAAGCGTATCGCAGCAGCCAAGGTGTAAGTGTCCCCACCAATTGCCCTTTGGGGCCGAAAACCGAGAAAGCGCAAGATATTGTGGAATAGGGCTTGTCCGGGCCTTGCGGGCAACTATGGATTGTGGTCGGAAGGCCCGAGATCGCCAAAACGCCCAAAATAAAAATCAAAAAATTATCCCCTTGAAACTACGTGGGTTACGCTCGTTCCGGCCCGCTCGGAGCCCGAATTCGTGCACTTTCTCGCTGTATATGGAGGGACACATGTGGGGGCTAGTACAAGACGGCGGCTGCGGGTTGCCGGAAAAACGGAAGGGGGTCGGGCATGAAACACCTGCATAAGCAGCGGAGCGAAGCCGAGCAGCCGGCGCTCCGCGCCACGCTCGACCGCCTGGAGTGGCAGGCGTGGAACATCATCCTGTGGGGCCTGGACGCGGGCGACCCGAAGGTGATCCGGTTCTACCTGGACACCTTCCGGCGGATGCCGGACGGCTCGGTGCGGGCCAGGCCGCTGCCGCGCATCGAGCCGCCCCGCATCAGGCCGGTCCGGCCGCCCACGGTGAAGAAGCTCCAGGCCCAGGACCGGCGCCGGGCGCGCGAGGCGGCCCGAGCCCTCGCGGCGGAGGCCATCGTCGCGGACATCCACGAGCGCGGGGCGGAAACCTACGCGGCGCTGGCCGCGGTGCTCCCGGCCTGGCGCCAGCCGCCAAGCAGGAAACCAAACCACAGAGGACGCAGAGGACACGGAGGCGCGCGGAGGACAACCACAGAAACAACGGCGTTGAAACCGCCGATGCACGCAGATAAACGCAGATGGAAGCAACAAAAACGGCAATGGCCAACTGTTGTTGTTACAAAGACAAGGGGTTCCTGCCGTTGTTGTTATCAGCGCGCATCGGCGGGCATCGGCGGGGAGAGCCGGTCACCCGCCGCCGTTGTTGCTGAGGCCCGGCTCCAGGCCGTCGGCCCGCAAGAGCTGCTTGGTCTCGTGCAGCTCGGCCTCCGAAACCGCCTCGGGCGGCCGCTCGGCCGGGAGCTGGATGCTGAAGCTGGTCCCGTGGCCGACCTCGCTCTTGACCATGATCTTGCCGCCGTGGTCCTCCACGATCTTGCGGCTGACCGCCAGGCCCAGCCCGGTGCCGTCCGGCTTGGTGGTGAAGAACGGCGAGAAGATCTTGTCGAGCAGCTTGGGGGCGATCCCCGGACCGGTGTCGCTGACGGTGACCTCCACGCCGCCGCCGGCGCCGGCGCGGCGCAGACCCAGCGCCACCGCCCCGCCCCCGGGCATGGCCTCCGCGGCGTTGCGGACCAGGTTCAGGATCACCTGCTTGAGCTTCTCCCCGTCGGCCTGCACCGCGCTCACCCCGGGCTCGACCTCCAGGTCGAGCACCACCCCGCGGGGCTGCAGCGCCGGGGCCAGCTCGGCGGCGGTGCGCTTGAGCAGCTCGCCCAGGTCGCAGGCCGCGAACTCCGGCCGCGCCGGCCGGCTGAAGTCCATCACCTGGGAGAGGATCGACTCCAGGCGCTGGACCTCCTCGATGATCACCTGGGCCGAGCCGGAGATGCGCTCGGGGCGCTCGGGGTGCTTCAGGATCGCCCGGGCGAAGCCGCCGATGGTGGTCAGCGGGTTGCGGATCTCGTGGGCCACGTGGGCGGCCATCCGGCCGATGGTCGCCAGGTTCTCGGCGTGGAGCATGCGCGCCTGGGCCGAGCGCAGCCGCCCCATCTTGTCCACCAATTCCGCGTAGGTATTGGCGTTCTCGATGGCCAGCCCGGCCTGGTTGGCGAACATGCCCAGCACCTCGGTGTGCTCCTCGGTGATCGGCCGGCCGCTGTAGACGTTGTCGGCCAGAATCACCCCGGTGACCTCGCCCTTGGCCAGGAGCGGCACGACCACGAAGGCGTTGGTGCCCAGCGCCTCCCGGAAGGCCCGGGTGACCCGCCCGTCGCCGGCGGCGTCGGCGACCACCAGCGGGCGCTTCTCCAGGGCCGCGCGCACCAATACCTCTTGAGTATTAGCCTCGTCCACCAGGTAGGAGAGCTCGCGCACCCGGGCGAAGAGCGGCTGCTCCTCGGCGGGGGGCAGCTTCTCGGCGTCGTCGAAGACCGCCTCGATGCTGGTCTGCCGGGCGGAGAGCTCCCCCCAGATGCGCAGGGCCTCCTCCCGGCTGGTCGGGCCCACCGCCTGCTTGGGCACCAGCCGGTTGCTGGCGCGCTCGCGCAGGAACAGGAAGGCGCGGTTGAAGCCCAGCGCGTGCCCGGCGGTCACGCAGGTCAGGACCAGGTTGAAGAGCCGGTCCAGCTCCAGGGTGCCGGCCATGACCTCGCCCAGCCGCCGGAGCAGGTTGAGCTGCTCGATCTTGGACTGCCGGTCGGTGACGTCCTCGGTGAGCACCAGGTACTGGCCGATGGCCCCGCGCTCGTCGCGGATGGGCGTGACCGTGTTCTGGAAGTGCCGGCGGTTTCCTCCGGAGGTATAGGTGCTCCAGGTCTCGGTGACGCTCCCGCCCGAGGCGGCCACCTTTTGCAGCTCGCAGTCGTGGCAGGGCCGGTCGGTGCAGCGGAAGACCTGGAAGCAGGAGCGCCCGGCCGGGTCGCCGAACCACTGCAGGAAGACCCGGTTGGCCCAGATCACCCGGCGGTCGCGGTCCACCAGGGACAGCCCCGCGCCGGTGGCCTGGACCATGTCGTTGAGCTTGCGCTTCTCGCGGATGACCTCCTCCTGGGCTCGCCAGTACTCGGTGATCTCGGCCACCGCCACCAGCGCCCGGTGGTCGGCGCCGCCCACCGGGGTGACCCGCACGTCGACGATCCGCTCGATGCGCTCGGCGCCCGGCGCGGCCCGGTCGGCCAGGCGCAGCCCGGCCAGGCGGGCCTCGGCGCCGCCGGCGGTGGCACCGGAGAGCGCTCCGGCGATGGCCCCCAGCACCGCGGCGTTCTCGGGCACTGCCGAGCCCAGCAGGTCGGCCAGCTTGCAGCCGACCGCCTCCACCCGGGAGACGCCGCGCGCCCGGCAGAAGCTCTCGTTGGCCAGCAGCACCCGGTGCTCGCGGTCGACCAGCGCCACCCAGCTTTCCAGGGCGCCCAGGACCGCGTCGTTGATGGCCCGCAGCTCGGAGAACTCCTCCTCGCGGCCGGCGAGCTTGCGGCGGAGGGCCTCCAGCTCCTGGGCGGCCGCCTCCTGGGGTGCCTGGCCCGGCTCGGTCACCATCGGGTCCCTCGACGCTCGCGGCTGGCGCGGCCCGGCGCTGGGCCGGCCCGGCGCGGCGGGTTCCTTTTGGTCCAATCTTACCGGCAATCGCCCGCCGGCGCAACCGCCACTGGGGGCCGGCCAGGCTTGACAACCGCGCGGCAGGGTGTTACAAGGGCCGCGCCCGGGGAGCCGGACCAGGAAGGCGCGGGCGGACCCGCGCGCATCGGTCCGGGTTCCCGGAGGGCGCTCCGGCGGAGGGCGAAGATGGCCTCGATCAGCGAACTCTTCAGGCCCGGCGCGCCGGCCGCGCCGCCGCCCGATCCCCGGGCCGCCGCCACCGAGTTGTCCGCGGCCTCCAGCGCGGCGGTCTACCCCGAGTCGGTGACGCTCTTGGGCACCGCCGCTTTCTTCACCGCCCGCCGCCACGGCGACAAGCAGGTGGGCCTGGCCTGGAGCGCCACCGGCAGCGAGCCGGCCGCCGCCGGCGAGTTCCCCGGCCGGGCCGAGTCCTTCGGCGGCCTGCACCTGAAGACCACCAACAACGCCCGCGAGGCGGCCGCCGTGCTCCGCGGGCACCTGGCCTTCCTGCGGCCCAAGCTGGTCGGGCTGGCCACCAGCCTGGGCCTGGGCGACCGGCTGGGGGTGGCCACTCCCGGCCACGTCCGCGCGGTCAGGGGCACGGGCCTGGTGCCCTTCTTCGCGCAGCAGTCCATCCGGGAGATGACCCGCACCCGGCGCACGCCCCAGGAGGTCCAGGACCTGGCCCTGCTGGGGGCCATGCAGGCCGGCTGGCGCTCTGGTTTCGGCTCCGACGCCGACCACCTCAAGACCGCCCAGGACCTCGACTACTGCCTGGAGGCCGGCTTCACCATGTTCACCCTGGACCCCGGCGACCACGTTGACGGGGAGGCCGAGCGGCTCTCGGGCTCGGCGCTGGCCGCGCGCTTCGAGGGCCTGCCCTGGAAGGCCCTGGAGCTCTCCGCCGCCGACTGCCGCGCGCGCTACGCCGACCGGATCGTCCCGCTGGAGGGCGCTCCGGCGGTCGGGCTCTCCGGCGAGGCCCTGGCGCGCGCCGCGGTCAAGTACGGCCGGGCGGTCGCCCACGTGGTCGGGCTCTACCGGCACCTGGCCGAGCGTGCCGGCCGGGGCCGCTTTGAGCTGGAGGTCTCGGTGGACGAGACCGAGTCGCCCACCACCGTCGGCGAGCACTACTACGTGGCCGGGGAGCTCGCCCGGCTGGGCGTGCAGTGGGTGAGTCTGGCCCCGCGCTTCGTGGGCCGCTTCGAGAAGGGCGTGGACTACATCGGCGACCTGAGCGAGCTCCGCGCGGCGCTGGAGGGCCACGCGGCGGTGGCCCGCACGCTGGGGCCCTACAAGCTGAGCATCCATTCCGGCTCGGACAAGTTCAGCGTTTATCCGCTGGCCGCCGAGGCCACCCGCGGCCTGGTCCACGTCAAGACCGCGGGCACCAGCTACCTGGAGGCCCTGCGGACGCTGGCCGCCGGCGCCGACCGCGAGCTCTTCCGGGAGATCCTGGCCTTCGCCATCGGGCGCTACGGGGAGGACCGGAAGTCCTACCACGTCTCCGGGGAGATGGACAGGGCGCTCCGGCCGGAGGGGCTCTCCGACGCCGAGCTGCCCGGGGCGCTCGACCAGTTCGACACCCGCCAGGCGCTGCACGTCACCTTCGGCTCGGTCCTGAACGCCGGGAACTACAAGGCTCGGCTGATGAAGGCCCTGGCCGAGCACGAGGAGCTGCACTGCGAGTTCCTGGCCAGGCACCTCGGCCGGCACGCCGCGCCCTTCGCCCGGGGGTGAGCCGGTGAGCGCCGCCGCCGATTACATCCCCAGGCCCGAGCCGGCGCCGACCGAACAGCTCATCGGCGCGCACTACTTCCCGGGCTGGAAGGAGGGCACCCACTGGGGCTGGGGCAAGATCACCCCCTTCCCGGGGCGCGAGCCGCTCTTGGGCTGGTACGACGAGGGCCGCCCGGAGGTCGCCGACTGGGAGATCAAGTGGGCCCTGGAGCACGGCATTTCCTTCTTCGCATACTGCTGGTACCGCAAGGGGACGGGCGCCCCGGTGGAGCCGAGGCTCGGCCACGCCATCCACGAGGGGCTGCTCCAGGCGCGCTTCCGCGACCGGTTCAAGTTCTGCATCATGTGGGAGAACGCCAACGCCGGGGGCGTGGCCTCGGAGCAGGACCTTTTCAACAACCTCTTTCCCTTCTGGCTGGACAACTATTTCCGGCACCCCAGCTACCTGAAGGTGGACGGCAAGCCGGTGCTGCTGGTCTACGACCGGAACGTGATCGTCAAAGACCTGGGCGGCGCCGAGGGCGTCCGGCGGGCGCTGGACCGGATGCGCGAGACCTGCGCCAAGGCCGGCCTGGGCGGGCTGTGGGCCATGTGCGAGTACCGCGGCGCGGAGGCCAAGGACCTCCAGATGCTCCGGGACTGCGGCTTCGACCACGCCTTCGCCTACTGTTGGCACGCCAAGAGCCGGTTCCCCGAGGCCGCCGAGGCCGTCCAGGCCCAGCTCGACAAGATGGCCAAGTGGCGCGACCTGGGCATCCTGCCCTTCGTCCCGACCATCACCTGCGGCTGGGACCCCCTGCCCTGGAAGCAGGAGGGGCCCAACGCGGCCTCCTGGCTGGTGCCCGAGAAAATGTCCCGCTGGCACCTGGAGCCCGCCGACTTCGAGTCGCTCTGCCGCAAGGTCAAGGACCTGATGGCCGGCCTGCCGGCCGGGAGCCTCGGGCGGCGCATGGCGCTGCTCGACAACTGGAACGAGTGGGGCGAGGGCCACCACCTCGCCCCGCACCAGGAGCACGGCTTCGGCTACCTCGACGCGGTGCGCAGCGTCTTCACCTCCGCGCCGCGGGAGCACCGCGACCTGGTCCCCGCGGACGTGGGGCTGGGACCCTACGATTCGCTCTTCCGCAAGGCGCAGGAGCGCGCCAAGTGACCGGGCGGGAACGCCCCAGCTAAGGAGACCGCGCCGATGGCAGACCGGATGGTTCTGGACTCCGCCGACTACCTGGACCGGGTGCGCGGGTGCTGGCTGGGCAAGTCCATCGGCGGGACGCTGGGCGGGCCGCACGAGGGCAAGACCCACGTGCTGGACCTGGACTTCTTCCGGCCGGTGCCCAGGGAGCCGGCGCCCAATGACGACCTCGACCTCCAGCTGGTCTGGCTGGTGATGCTCGAAAAGTGCGGGGCGCCCCCCAGGCTCGCGGACCTGGCCGACTGGTGGGTGAAGTGCTGCTCGTCCTATCCCTGGAACGAGTACGGCTTCTGCCGGCGGAACCTGGGCCGGGGGCTGCGCCCGCCGGTCTCCGGCTGCTTCGAGAACTATTACGTGGACGAGATGGGCTCGCCGATCCGCAGCGAGATCTGGGCGTGCCTCGCGCCCGGCGACCCGGAGCTGGCCGCCGAGATGGCCTGGAAGGACTCGGCGCTGGACCACGCCGGCGGCGAGGGCATGCACGGCGAGATGTTCTGGGCCGCGGTGGAGAGCGCCGCCTTCGTCGAGCGCGACCCGCAGAAGCTACTGCGCATCGGGTTGGGCATGATCCCGCTCGCCTCGCAGATTTCCCGCGCGGTGCGCGAGGCCATGTACTCCCACGCCAACGGGGTCCCGCTGGCCGATGCGCGCGAGAAGCTGGTGCGCGGCTTCATCTTCGGCGTGCGCCAACCCTGCCACGCGACGGTCAACCACGGCTTCACCGTGCTGGGCTGGCTCTACGGCCAGGACTTCGGCGACCGGCTCTGCAAGGCGGTTAACTGCGCCTACGACACCGACTGCACCGGGGCGACCCTGGGCTCGCTGCTGGGCATCCTCGGCGGCACCGCGGCCATCCCCGAGAAGTGGCAGGCGCCGGTGGGCAGGAACATCATCCTCCACAAGTTCACCAAGCTGCCGGAGACGCCCAGGGACATTGACGAGCTCACCGAGCGGACCGCGGCCTTGGCCCGGCAGGTGGCCGAGAAGCTCCCCGCCGCCGGCTTCGAGTTCGGCAAGAAGGCCAGGCTCCCGGCCGACCTGCTCTCCCGGCTGGCCCGGAACGACCGGGCGCTGGCCGCGCGCGCGCGCGACGTGCAGGCGGCGGTTGACGACCGCGGCGAGCTGGAGGTCACCTTCCACTACAACGGCGAGCCGGTGCTTTATCCGGGCGTGGCCCGGACCGTGGGCGTGTCGCTCGTCTCCGGCGGCGCGCCGGCGGCCGGCGAGGTCCAGCTCTCGGCGCCCAAGGGCTGGAAGGTCGAGCCGGCGGAAAGCCGCTTCGGCCAGACCCGCTTCCTGCTGGCCGCCAAGGAGGTCCCGGACACGAGCGTCCTCAAGGTCTCGGCCAAGGCCGGCAAGCTTTCCGCCAGTTCCGAGTTCGTGATCCTCGGGCCGGGGGAGGCCAAGGGCTTCCCGGCGGTGGACAACGTCCCCAAGTGCAAGAAGTGCGGGGCCTGGGAGAAGGCCTGCGTGTGCAAGCCGGGGAGTTGAACTCTCGGAAACATTGACCGGCTACCACAGACCCTTACAATAGCTTTCGGACGGACCGCCTGACAGCGGTCGAACCTCGGTTCGCTGGGCGCAATGAACGAGAAGACTATTTCCAGGGCTGAACTTCTGCGCAAGCTGGTGTGCGTCGCCCAGGTCAGGTCGGTCATCACCATGCTCTCGATGCTGCCAATCTGGTTCATTGGCTTCGCGGCGTTCGGTGATTCGCTGGGGCACGGCGGCATGGCTGTATTGTTCTTTGGCGGTCCCTTGATTGTGTGTTGGCTGATCACGGTATGCTACTGCAAGCCGGCCGTCACCTGCCCGCATTGCGGCAATAGCCTCTGGGCTTGTGGAACCGGCAACTTCAAGCCCAGACGCATGAAGCTTAGAGCGGACATCCAGGGCTGCCCAAACTGCAAAGCACCCATACTCTGAATATCGCACAGCGCTACCACTGCTGGCGGCACAAGGCAACGGGCGGCGGCTACTCCACGTCGGCGATGCCCGCCCGGGCGCAGGCGTCGAGCGCTTCCAGGCTTCCGGAGAACCCGACCTCGGGCGACGAGAACACCCGCACCCTGACGCGCGGCTCGGTTACTTTCAGGTGCTTGAGCGCCGCAACCAGTTCAGCCGTGCTCTCATAGCGTTTCTCGCCGAGGAGAAAGACCATCCTGGCGGCGCTCCCCCTCGGCGGCGGCTGGACGCTCAACTCCACGATCCTGGAGGGCGGAGGAGCCGGATGCAGCGCGGCCGACGCTTGCTCCTGCTTCCATCGGTAGTCCGCATAGGCCAGCCAGCCAACGAGCCCCAAGGCTCCGAGGATCGCTGCGGCCGAGAGGCTCAGGATCGCGAGTGCGGAGATGCGCCGCTCCAGCCCCTCTGCCCGGCGATGCCGGATGGCGACGAGCGACACGACCAGCGCAACCGCCTGAAGCGCCAGCGAGAAGCCGGCGGCGATCACGCTGCCGACTTCGGCGGCTTCGACTCCTCCTATCCGTTTGTCGAGGGCCATGACCAGAACCGATGCCGCGAAGGTGGCTGGCACAAAGAGGACCAACGAGCAGAGATACAAGACCTCCGGCAGCCAGCGGCGAATCCATCCTCCCCGCCGGATTGAGGAGAGCGACCAGAAGGACATCCTTGCCTCTTCCCTCAGCGCCAGGGTGATTCCTCCCCGTCTCAATTATCCCCGCGCCCGCGGGCGGTGCAAGGAGGGTTGAGTGCCCCACGGAAAGTGCCCTGCGGAAAATGGGCTTGTCAATGGCGGTCACGGCTGTAAAACATCAGGCGGCCATTGCGAAGGGAGAGAGACATGGCAGCCAAGAAGAGCGGCAAGGGGCCGGAAGCGTCGGGCTCGGCCTGCGACTACCTCTGCAAGATGTTCTCGCTGGCGGGCAAGCGCGCGGTGGTCACCGGCGGCGGCGGCGTCTTGGGCACGGACATGGCCTCGGCGCTGGCCCGCGCCGGCGCCGGCGTGGTCCTCTGGGACGTCCGCGAGGACGCGCTGGCCGCCTCTGCCGCCAAGATCAACCAGGCGTCCGGCCGGCCAGACGCCGCGGCCTGGCGCAAAGTTGACTTGATGATTGAGGCCGAGATGGGTGCGGCCCTCGAGGCGGCCGGGGACTTCGAGATCCTCTTGAACGCCTGCGGCGGGAACAAGGGCAAGGCCCCCTTGGTCGAGCAGGACATGGAGACCTTCCGCTTCGTGATGAAGCTCAACGTCGAGGCCGGCTGCTTCCTGCCCATGAAGGTGGTCGCCAAGCGCTGGATCGAGAAGAAAGTCAAGGGCTGCATCATCAATATCGCCAGCATGTCCAGCTACGTGCCGCTTTCGGGCGTCTGGGCCTACGACGCGGCCAAGGCCGCGGTCAAGAACCTGACCGAGGGCGCCGCCAAGGAGTTCGCCCCCCACGGCATCCGGGTCAACGCCATCGCCCCGGGGTTCTTCCTGGGCGAGCAGAACAAGCGCCTGCTCACCAACGAGGACGGCAGTCTGACCGACCGCGGCAAGGCGGTGGTCGCCCACACCCCGTTCGGGCGCTTCGGCGAGGCCAGCGAGCTGATGGGCGCGGTGCTGTTTCTGGCGTCAAACTCGGCCGCCGGCTTCGTCACCGGCATCACCGTGCCGGTGGACGGCGGGTACCTGGTCCAGAACATCTAGAGCGGCTGCGACAGAGTTCCGGCAACAGCGGGGGGCAGCCGACGGCTGCCCCCGCTTTATTGCCTGAATGGGTTGCCCAGGTCACTTCGCCGCGGCGGCCACCTCGGCGCAGAGGTCGAAGAGCCGCATTTCGCGGTCGGCCAGGCCGGCCGGCGTCCAGCGATGGATGTAGTCCCGGCCGCGGTCGTACCAGAACTTGGTGAAGACCTCGCCGCGCTCTTCGAGGTACTTGTTGACCTTGGCCTCCAGCGCGCCGGAGACCTTCTTCTCCTGGACGGCCTTCTCGAGGAAGAGGATGCCCTCGCCGATCTCGGTGCCCTCGCGGAAGTTCTCGAAGCGCTCGGTGGCCACGGCGCCGTCGGGGCCGGGGGCCAGGATGCAGCGCTCGGCGTCGTTGGGGCCGCCCGTGCCGCGGCCGTTGCCCAGGCAGTAGAAACCGTTGCCCTTCTCCTTCTTGATCGGGAAGAGGTCGGAGCCGAAGTCGCCCACGCCGTCCATGCCGCGCATGATCATCTCCTCGGGAAGGTTGCGGATGATCATCACCGGCGAGTTGTCCCAGTGCCGGCCGCGCGCGGTGTTGACCCAGATACTCGGCCGGGGCTTCAAGAGCGCCGAGTAGCCGCGCGGGGTGAGCCGGCCCTCGGTCCAGACGCACACCGCGAACTTGACGGGCATGGTCACGCCGGCCTCGGCGCCCTTCCAGCTGCCGCCCAGCGTGCCGTTGTGCGCGGTGTAGGCCCACTGGCCCTCGGGCCAGAGCTTCTTGGCGATGCTGACCACCGCCGGCTTGGCCTCCCAGCAGTAGCTGCTGTGTCCAAAGGAGGTCACGTCCAGCCAGCCGCGATCCTTCATCTTCTTGAGGGCCTCGTCGATCACCGGCTTCCAGAACTTGTAGCTCTCTTCCGTGCCGAAGGGCGGCTGCTCCATGGTCCCGAGCTTGCCGTTCTCGACCACCGTGACGTCGGTCACG